>Ga0196981_1000457_pt1 | contig 13124 bp, 9 predicted proteins | sample S3_2013CmetaG_FD_155462 | JGI IMG/M metagenome (GOLD analysis project Ga0196981, IMG submission 155462) | Soil microbial communities from Anza Borrego desert, Southern California, United States - S3_20-13C | ecosystem: Environmental > Terrestrial > Soil > Desert | place: USA: California...
CGGGCCTTGGTGCTGGCGCGGTTCCCGCACAGTGCGGAGTCCGAACATCTGGCTGCCGATCCTCACTGCGCCGGGACGTGTGCGCGTCCCGGCGAGAAACTTCATCGCACCCAATGAAGCGTGAGAGTGGAAACGTGCCCCGCCCCGGCGGGACGACGGTCTGCTCTTCACCGGAAAGCAGACATGTCAGCCCAGACCAACCTGGCGTCATCCCGACGCCTTTTCGTCCTCCTCGCGGCCGGAATCCTCCCGGCCGGTTTCCTGGCGGCCCAGGCGCCATCCGCCGAGCCCGCGCCCGTGTCGCTCGCGCCGCAGGTCATCACGGCGACGCGCACGCCGGCGGCCGCCACGACGCTCGGCACGGCCTTCGACACCCTCGACGCCGCCGAGATCGCGCGCCGGCAACTGCCATCGCTCCGCGCCGCGCTCGGCGGCATCCCCGGCGCGCCGGCCTTCGCGTCGGGCGCGCCCGGCGGCTCGACCTCCCTGTTCCTGCGGGGCGCGAACTCCAACCAGACCCTCTTCCTCGTCGACGGCATCCGGCTGAACGACCCCAACACGGACTACCTGGTGTGGCTGGGCGGCGCGTGCGTCGGCGCCTGCGACAGCCTCGAGGTGGCCCACGGTCCGCAGAGCACGCTCTACGGCGGCGAGGCGATCGGCGGCGTCATCGCGCTGCGCGCGCAGCGCGGCGAGGGCGCGCCGCGCGGCTCGGTCGCGGTCGAGGCCGGGTCCTTCGGGACGACGCAGGGCGCGGTCAGCGCCCAGGGGGTGCGGGGTCCCTGGGCGTGGAACGCCTCGGCCACCGGCGGCCGCACGGAGAACGACCGCCCGAACAACGACTTCACCAGCGCGACGTGGGCCGCGCGGATCGACCGCCGCGTGACCGATGCCGTCGCCGTCGGCGCCACGGTGCGCGGGTTCATGGGCGCCTACGGCTCGCCCGGCACGCGCTTCACCAACGATCCGGACAACGAGGAGCGCGAGAGCAACCAGCTCGTGACCGCGTTCGCGGAGTTCACGCATTCGCCGGACCTCGGGAGCCGCGCGGTGCTCGGCGGCCAGTGGCGCCGTTTTGTGTCGGACAATCCGGGACCCTCGGGCCGGTCGGTGACCATCGTGAAGAACCGGCGCGCCGTGCTCGACTGGCAGGCGAGCTTCACCGGCGTCGCCGGCCACCGCGTCACCGGCGGGATCACGGCCGAGGCCAACCACACGCGCAACACCGGCTTCGGGAACATCGACGAGGGCCAGCGGCTTTTCGCGGTCTTCCTGCAGGACGAATTCTCGCCCGCCGACGGCGTCTTCGTCACCGCCGGGCTGCGCAGCGACGACCACGACACGTTCGGCCGGGCGACGACGGGCCGCGCCACGGTGGCATGGGTGCCGGGCGGCGGGCGGCTGAAGCTGCGGGCGAGCTACGGCACGGCGTTCCGGGCGCCCTCGTTCCTCGACCTGTACGGACGGAGCTCGTTCTACGTCGGGAACCCGAACCTCGCGCCGGAGGAGGCGCGCGGCTGGGACGCGGGCGCCGACTGGTACCTGCCGGACGGGCGGGGCGTGGTGAGCCTCTCGTGGTTCGACACGCGGCTGCGGGACCTCGTGGTCTTCGATTTCGGGGTGTTTCCGTCGACGGTGCGCAACGTCGAGCGCGCGCGCACGCGCGGCGTGGAGTTCGCGGCCAAGGCGACCCTGCCGGGCGCGATCGAGCTGCGCGCGGCCTACACCTGGCTCGAGGCCGACAACCTCTCGCAGGGCAGCCGCCTGCTGCGGCGGCCGCGGCACAGCGGATCGCTCGACCTGTGGCGGGCCTTCGGCGGCGGGTTCAGCGCCGGCGCGGCGGTGGCCTGGGCGGCGCAGCGCGAGGACGTCCACGCCGCGACCTTCGGCCGGATCGACGGCGAGGATTACGCCGTCGTGCGCGCGTATGCGGCGTGGGCCGCGAGCGAGCGGCTCACGCTGAAGGCCCGGGCGGAAAACCTACTGGGCGAGCGCTACGAGGAGGTGCACGGCTTCCCCCAGCCCGGCGCCGCGGTGTTCGCGGGCGCCGAGTGGCGGTTCTGAGGCGCAAGCCCGGCGCGGGCCCCGGCATTTCTTCCTCGTTCTCCGGCTCTTTCTCCCGGCCAAGCGCCGCGAGACGGCGGAGAACGGGGAAGTTCTCCGGCCCCGAACCGTCCTGTCGAACCCGGACTTGCCCGGGCGCGCCCGCTCCCGCCACGATGGGCGGGCATGAAGTCGCTCCTTACCCCGGTGGCGCTCGCGGTGCTCGGCCTCGGCGGCCTGGCGCGCGGGGCCGATTATCCCTTCCAGCCCGTTCCGTTCACGGACGTCCGGATCACGGGCGGATTCTGGCACGAGCGGCAGCTGGTCAGCCGGCAGGTGACGGTCCCCTTCGCGCTCCAGCAGTGCGAGGAGTCGGGCCGGCTGAAGAACTTCGACCTCGCCGCGGAGGTGCTGCGCCGGCGGGCGGACGGCGAGCGGGAGTTTTCGATCAAGCCGCCGACAATCTACCCGTTCGACGACACCGATGCCTACAAGGCGATCGAGGGCGCGGCCTACGCCCTCAGCCTGCGGCGCGACCCGGAGCTCGAGGCCCGGCTTGACGGCTGGATCGGGCGGATTGCCGCGGCCCAGGAGCCGGACGGGTACCTGTACACGTTCCGGACGATGCACCCGGACTCGCCCGGGCATAAGTGGGTGGGGGCGAAGCGCTGGGAGAAGGACCCGGATCTCAGCCACGAGCTGTACAACTGCGGCCACCTGTACGAGGCGGGCGTCGCTTACTACCAGGCAACGGGGAAGCGCGCGCTGCTCGACGTGTGCCTGAAGAACGCCGAGCTGCTGTGGCGCGACTTCGGCGACGGCACCCGGCGCATCGCGCCGGGCCACCAGATCGTGGAAATGGGGCTGGTGAAGCTGTACCGCGTCACGAACGACCGCCGGTGGCTCGACCTCGCGAAGGTTTTCCTCGAGGCGCGCGGGCCGGCGGGCAATCCCTACAGCCAGCAGCACAAGCCGGTCGCCGAGCAGGATGAGGCGGTGGGCCACGCCGTCCGCGCGAACTACATGTATGCGGGCATGGCGGACGTGGCCGCGCTGGCGGGCGAGGCGCGCTACTTCGCCGCGCTCGAGAAGATCTGGCGCAACGTGGTGGAAAAGAAGCTCTACCTGACGGGCGGCGTCGGCGCGCGCGCGAACGGCGAAGCGTACGGCGCCGATTACGAGCTGCCGCACACCGGCTACAACGAGACCTGTGCCGCGCTCGCGCTCATGATGTGGGCGCACCGGATGTTCCTGATGACGGGCGACCCGCAGTACATGGACGTCTTCGAGCGCACGGCCTACAACGGGTTCATCAGCGGCGTGTCGGCCTCGGGCGACCGGTTCTTTTATCCCAACCCGCTGGCCTACGACGGCGCGGCGAAGAACAACCACGGGCACGCCGGCCGCGCGCCGTGGTTCGGCTGCGCGTGCTGCCCGCCGAACCTGATGCGCACGCTGGCGTCGCTGACCGGCTATTTCTATGCGGTGAAGGACGACGCGCTCTACGTGAATCTCTTCGCCGAGAGCGAGGGCACCGTCACAGTGAAGGGCGTGCCGGTCCGGATCCGGCAGGAGACGGATTACCCATGGTCCGGCGCGGTGCGGATCGTGGTGACGCCCGAGCGGCCCGTCGCGTTCGACCTGTGGGTGCGCCTGCCCGGCTGGGCGGCCGAACGGCCGGTGCCGTCGGACCTGTACGCCTACCGCGCGTCCTCCGGTTCGAGCTTCCGCGCCATGCCGCCGGACGGCGCGACTTCCCGGTCCGCGCAGGGCTATCACGTGGTGCGCAGCCGCTGGAAGGCCGGGGATGCGCTGACCGTGGAGTTCGGGCTGCCGATCCGCGAGGTCGTGGGCCACCCCGCGGTGGAGGCGACGCGGGGGCAGGTGGCGTTCGAGCGCGGTCCGGTCGTCTATTGCGTCGAAGCGGTCGAGCAGCCGCTGCCGGCCGCCTGGCCGGCGCAGGCGAAGACCGAGGTGATGCCGGTTCGGTCTTTGGGCCGCTGGCCGGCCCTGCGGGTGACGGGCGCGGATGGATCGTCGGTGGCGGCGATCCCTTACTTCGCCTGGAACAACCGCGGGCTGGCGAAGATGACCGTCTGGCTGCCGGAGGCGACGCCGCCGCCGGCGAAGACCGAGTAATTCGACCGAATTCCGCGCGGGCGCGGGGTGAGCCGGCCGGCCGACTCGCGGCTTGCGGGCCCCGGGGCGGGGCGGAAGGCTCGGGCCATGAAGCTGCGTGTGTGCCTGGGCCTCGGATCCATGGGTCTGCTGGCGGTTTTCCTCCCAGCGGCGGACTTCCGGCACGGCCAGCCCGCGCAGTCGGCGCGGGACGCCGCCGCATACGTGCCCGATCTCGGAAGCTTGAGCGCGCCGCGATCGAGCGAGCTGCGCGAGCTGGTCGAGCGCTTCCGCGAGGACCGGGCGGCGTTCGAGCGCTTCCACTCCGCCGAGGGATCCGCGCGGCAGGTGCAGCGCATGCGCGCCTTCCACGAGGCCTGGCTGCGGCAGCTGGAACAGGCGCCCTACGATCCGCTGGAAACTGAGGGCCGGATCGACTGGCACCTGCTGCGGCTGCAGTTGCGGTACGAATTGGGCCTGCTCGCCCGGACGGAGAAGCGGAACGCGGAAATGGTCCCGCTGGTGCCGTTCGCCGAGGACCTCGCGCGGCTGATCGACGAGCGCCGCGAGTTCATGCCGCTCCAACCCGCCGAGGCGGCGTCCGCGCTGGCGCGGATCCGGGCGGCGGCGGAGGAGGCGCGGAGGTCGCTCGAGGGCGCCGGCGCGGCCCCGGCCAGCCGGATCGCGGCGTTGCGGGCGGCGAACCGGCTCCAGGCGCTCACCAAGGGCCTCGACGACTGGTTCAAGTTCCAGGACGGGTACGATCCCGACTTCGGCTGGTGGACGCGCGAGCCGTACCGGAAGCTCACCGCGACGCTGGCCGAGCACGGGAAGTTTTTGCGCGAGAAGGTCGTCGGGCAGAAGGCCGGCGAGGATGAGCCGATCGTCGGCGACCCGATCGGCGCCGACGGCCTGGCGCTCGACCTCGAGCACGAGATGGTCCCTTACACGCCGGCGGAGCTGATCCGCCTCGCGGAGCGGGAGCTCGCGTGGTGCGAGGCCGAGTGGAAGAAAGTGGCGCGCGAGATGGGCTGCGGCGACGACTGGAAGGCGGCCCTCGAGAAGGTGAAGGCCGATCACGTGGCGCCGGGCGAGCAGCCCGCGCTGATCGCGCGGATGGCATACGAGGCGATCGACTTCGTGACGCGGCGGGACCTCCTCACGGTGCCCGCGCACGCGATCGACACGTGGCGGATGAGCATGCTCTCGCCGGAGCGGCAGAAGGTGGCGCCGTTCTTCCTCGGCGGGGAGCAGATCCTCGTCGCGTTCCCAACCGACACGATGGACCACGCCGAGAAGCTCGACAGCCTCCGCGCGAACAACCGGCATTTCTGCCGCGCGGTGGTGCACCATGAGCTGATCCCCGGCCATCACCTCCAGCAATGGAGCTGGACGCGCTACAATCCGCACCGCCGGGTCTTCTCGACGCCGTTCTGGGTCGAGGGCTGGGCGCTCTGGTGGGAATTCCGGCTCTGGGACCTCGGCTTCGCGGCTTCGCCCGAGAATCGCGCGGGCATGCTCTTCTGGCGCACGCACCGTGCGGCGCGCATCATCTTTTCGCTCCGCTTCCACCTCGGCGAATGGACGCCGGAACAGTGCGTCGACTTCCTCGTCGACCGGGTCGGGCACGACCGCCACACGGCGACGGGCGAGGTGCGGCGCTCTTTCAACGGCGATTATTCCCCCCTGTACCAGGTGGCGTACATGATGGGCGCCATCCAGCTGCGCTCGCTGTTCGCCGAGCTGGTGGAGAGCGGAAAGATGCGCGAGAAGGAGTTCCACGATCGGATCCTCCAGGGCGGTGTGATGCCGATCGAGATGGTGCGCGCGCGGCTCATGGGCACGAAGCTGCCGCGCGGATACGCCAGCTCGTGGAAGTTCGCGGGGGACCGGCCCTAGCGGAGGGACCATTCCCGTCCCTGGGCCCCCGGCCGGCGACCGGTGGCCGCTCGGGACGAACGTTCAGGAGGGGGCAAAAGCCGGCCGGCTACATCGGCGGGTTGCTTCGGCCGAGCGGGAAGGGACCGCGCGAGCCGCCGGACAGGCGGCGCTGGTGCAGCTCGTGCAGGCGGGCGACGAGGTCGACCGCGGGAAGATCGACGGGCCAGCCGTAGGCCTTCGCGACCGCGGCATTCGTCCCGACCGAATCGCCGGCCCGCGACGCGCGCGAGGCCTCGTAGCGCAGGTCCTGCTGCAGGCCCGTCAGGGCGCCCAGCGGACGCGTGAGCGGCCAGGGGAAGGGGAAGGACTCGGCGATGCGAATGGCCGACGATTCCTCGTGGTGGGCCAGCCACCATTCGGCGAAGATGCGCGATTGCAGCACCGCGGCGGTGAAATCGTCGTCGCGCGCGACGACGACCAGCGTCTCGTCGGGCAGCCAGTCGCCCTCGATCCAGGTCCAGCCCGGCTCGGAGTAGACGAACGGCATGGCGAGGTAGCGCTGGACCCGGGCGAGCGCAGCGCGCAGCGCGGGGTCGGCGTGGGGGTTGATCCACCACTCGCCGACGAGCGTGGCCGGGCCGAGCCGCTCGCGCAGGACCTCGAGCGGGCCCTGGTGCAGTCCGGCCTCCTGCTCGGTGTAATGCGCCGGGAAGTCGATCTGCCAGCGCTCGCTGGTCTGGTAGTCGGAGAATCCGACATAGCCTCGGAGGACGTCGCCGTTCGGGCGGCCCGAGGGGTTCGCCCCGGCCGAAAGCTGCTGCGCGTGCCGGCTGGCGATGACGGCGGGCGGCCAGGCCGGCTCGCCGGCGAAGACATGGCCGGCGTTCTCGGGGAGCGGTCGCGGCGCGGGCATGGCGAACTAGACCGGCCGGCCCGGAGGCGGGCAATTGATTTCATCGCGCGGCTTGCCCGCGCGAGGGCCGGCCCTACGCTCCGCGCATGCCCCAACCCCTCGAGGCGCCCGTCCGCTGGACGGGGGCGCTGAAGCATGTCGGCCCCGGCCTCATTCTCACGGCCTCGATCGTCGGCTCGGGCGAGCTGATCGCGACGACGAAGCTGGCGGGCGACAACGGCTTCGACCTGCTGTGGCTGATCGTCGCGGGCTGCTTCCTCAAGGTGTTCGTGCAGGTTGAGATCGGCCGAAATACGATCGCGACGGGCCAGACGGCGCTCGAGGCGCTGGACTCCATCCCGGGCCCGCGCTGGCGCGCGTCGTGGATCGTGTGGGTCTGGCTCGTGATGTACCTGTGCTCGATCAGCCAGGTGGGCGGCATCGTCGGCGGCGTGGCGCAGACGCTCGCGGCGGGCGGCGTGCGGGTGCCGGACGGATGGCTCGGCGTCGGCGTGGCCGTGTCGATCGTCGCGCTGCTCGCCTGGGGCCGGTACCGGGCCGTCGAGTCGATCTCGACCGCCATGGTGGTCGCGTTCACCGCCTGCGTCGTCGTCGCGGTCGCCGCGCTGCAGTGGACCGATTTCGCGGTGTCGGGCGCCGACCTGGCGCGGGGCCTGAGCTTCCGCCTGCCGGACAACTTCACGACGGCCCTCGTCGTCCTCGGGCTGATCGGCGTGGGGGCGTCGGAGATGATCTACTACCCCTATTGGTGCCTCGAAAAGGGGTACGTGGAGAACACCGGGCGGCCGGACGGGTCGGACGCGTGGGCGGCGCGGGTGCGCGGCTGGATGCGCGTGCTGCGGTTCGATGCGTGGTTCTCGATGGCGATCTACACGGCGGCGACGGTCGCGTTCTATCTGCTGGGGGCCGCCGTGCTCCACGCGCGGAAGCTGTCGGTCGGCGACGCGCAGCTGATCGAGACGTTGTCGCAGATGTTTCTCCAGAGCCTCGGTCCCTGGAGCCTCTGGCTGTTCCTCGTCGGCGCGTTCTTCGTGCTCTACTCGACGGCGTTCTCCGCGACGGCCTCGAACGCGCGTCTTGCGGCCGACGCGCTCTCGATCTTTCGGCTCCGGCGGTATGCGGATCCGGCGGCGCGGATGCGGATGGTGCGGGCGTTCTGCGTGGGGCTGCCGCTCTACGCCGCGGCGCTGTACTTCATCTGGCCGAAGCCGGTCACCCTCGTGTTCATCGGAGGCGTCGGGCAGGGGCTGATGCTGCCGTTCATCGCCGGGGCGGCGCTCTATTTCCGCCACCGGCGCACCGACGCCCGGCTGGCGCCCGGCGTGGCCTGGACCGCCGCGCTCTGGCTGGCGTCGCTGGCCCTGATGGCCGCCGGGCTCAACCAGGCGTGGCGGACCCTGGCGCCGCTGCTCCCGTGACGGGCCGGGCCGGCGCGTCATCGGGGATTTGCCGCTTGCCCGTGCCCGCCGCGGCCGGAATTCTCCGCGCCATGCGCTTCGCCTGGTGGGTGGGACTGATGCTCGTTTGTGCGGGACGGACTTCGGCGGTCCATTACGAACAGAGCCGGGCCGCCGTGCTGCAGGAGCTCGGGCGTCCGACGTCGAGCATCATGCGGAACAACCGCGAGGTGATGCTCTACCCGAACGGCGTCCGCATCGAGCTGGAGCAGGGCAAGGTCGTGCTCCTGCAGGGCATCGAGCCCACGGAGCCGGCCGGGGCGGAATCCCCGGAGGATCGGCCGCCGGCGGAGGAAAAGGCGGCGCCGCCCGCCGGCCCGGGCGAGGAGCCCGGTCAGAAGGCCGCGCCGGAAGAGGAAATGGAGGACGAGGAGGGGAAGCTCACTCCCGAGCAGGCGAAGGCCCTCGAGGAGGCCGAAAAGGAATTCGCCGCCGCCAGCGCGAAGGCCCAGGCCGAGCTGGAGAAGGCGACGGAGGACCTCACGAAGCTCTACGAGCCCCCCGAGGAGAAGGAGCAGCTGACGGGCCCGCAGCGGACCATGGCCGCGATCATTGGAATTCTCGTCCAGGCGGTCATGGGGTGGGTGCTGATGGTCATCGCGATCAAGATCACCACGAAGTACTGGGCGGTGGACATCGAGTGGCCGGGCATCCTGATCGCCGCCGCGGTCGACGCGGGGGTGAAGGTCGTCGTCCGGGTCGTCGGATTCGTCTTCCTGGACCTGGATACGTTCTTCTACGCGGACGAGGCGATCGGGGCGATCGCGCTGGTGTTCATTCTGCGCAAAGTGAGCACGAACCAGCGCCTCGAGCAGGCCGTGACGGTGATGTTCACGTCGAAGATCTTCGCCGTCGTGGTGGGGCACTTCCTTGGCGCGATGCTGCTGGCGGCGGTGTTTTCGGCCATTTGAGGCCGAGAAAGCGCGCCAGGGCCCCGACGGCGCCCGCGATCCGGTGCCCGCGGCGCGGGGAGCGGGACATCACGCGGAGGCGGCCGGCCGGTCGGTCTGCCTTGGGGTCCACGTGGCCGACGAGCTCGGCGCCGGCCAGGACCGGCAGGGCATAGTAGCCGCGGACGCGCTTGCGGGGCGGCGTGTAGGCTTCCCAGGTGTAATCGAAGTCCCAGAGCGCGGCGGTGAGTCGCCGGTCGTAGACGAGCGGATCCAGCGGCGCCAGGAGCACCAGCGGACCGGAGGCGCTTTCGGATGACGACCGGCGGACGTCCTCGAGCAACGGCAGGTCGGAGCGCAGCATGAACAGGGGAGGACAGCCGTCCACCGTCACGGGCTGGACGAGATCCGCGACCCGCGGGACCTCCTTGCGGGTGAGCGTGGCCAGGCGCCTTTGCCGGAGCTTCAGCAGGGCCTCCCATCGGGCGGTCGCCTCGGCGGTCGGCTCGGCTTGCGCGAGCACGGCCGCGGGCAGGACCCGCTCCGGAAGGTCGTAGTAGCGTCGGTTGGCGGCGTCGCGGCGGGCGATGGCGAGCCGGCCGTGGAAAAAGAGCTTCTGCAGCGTCGCCTTGGCGAGCGTCGCGGCCCCCCACACGGCGCGGGCGCGGCCGGTGTCGGCGAAATCCTCGGAGCTCAGGGGGCCGCGGGCGGCGATCTCCGCGAGCAGGCGCTCCGCCAGGACCTTCTGTTTGGGCGTCAGGCGGCCCGACCAGGGGCCGGCGCCGCGCATGCGCCGCCGCATCGCGCCCCGGAGATGCGGCCACGCCTCGAGGGGCAGTGCGACGAGCAGGTGGGACGTCGGAAGATGATGCTCGAACGCGGTCCGCGCCTCGGCGGGCCGCGGACCGGCCGGCGCGACGTGGAGATGGCGCATCAGGTCGCCCTCGCGGTAACCCGCCACGCGGTGCCGCAGGATCAGGTCGTGCATCCGGCCCGCCACGTTGATCGGGTCGATCTGGACGTACCCATGGTGGGCGAGCGCGGCGTCGATGTCCGCGACCGGCGTGTCGAGGAGCAGCGCCCGCCGCATGAAGCGGCGGGCGGTGACGCGGTCGAGGACGAGGGGGGTGGGCGGCACGGCGGAACGGGAGGAGGCGAGGGGCGGACGAGTCCGCGGCGGGATGAATTCGTCGTTCCGGGGCCTTCCCGCAACGTCAGAAGCGGCGGGTCCTCGCGGCCGTTGGGCGGGGCGCGGGCCCATTGCGAGGCTGCGGAATCGAGCCGAGCCGGCCGCCGGGCGCGGAAAAGAAAAGGCCGCGCGGTGAGGCGCGGCCTGGGCGGGAAACTTGCCGGGAAATCAGCGTCGCGGCGTCTGGGACTCGAGGTCGGCCAGCCGCTTGTTGAGCGCGTTCATCTCGGTGACGAGGCGCTCTTCGATCTTCTTGCGCTCGCCGCTGTTGACGATGTTCATGTTGGCCGCGTCGCGCACGACGTTGGCCGGCAGCGAGAGGATGCGCGTGACAAGCGACTGGTCCTTGAAGCTGCTGAGGTAGAGGGCCGTGATCTCCTGTGAGAGCTTCATCGAGTCGCGCGCAATGGCCTGCGAGGTGAGGAGCTGGCTGTTCAGCTCCTGGTTGCGGGACATCTCGGAGGTCAGCACGCCGCTGATCTGGTCGGAGATCCGCTGGCTGTACTGGGCGATGGATTCGCGGGTGAGGTTGTTGTCGCGGGCCATCTCGGAGAGGATCGGGTTGATCCGGTCGGCCAGGCGGCCCGAAACCTTGTCGACCTGCTCGTTTTGGAGCTTCTCGGCCTCCTCGGCGGTCTTCGGCACGGAGCTGTAGGGGGTGATTTTCGCGGCGATCGCGTCGGCGAGCTGGTTCATCCGCTCGTCGTTCATCTTCTGGACCTCGTCCTCGGTCATGAACACGTCGGCGGAACGCTTGGCGATGGCGTCCTTGAGGAGCTGATTGACGGACTCGATGTGCCGCCGGGTCTCCTCGGTCGACGCCTTCAGTTCCGCGGCGTTCTGCTCGCGCAGGGCGTTGATTTCAGCCTGCTGCTTGGTCGTCAGGTCGGAGACGGTCTTCTGGTAGAACCAGAAGCCCGCGCCGAAGAGGAGGGCCGCGGTCAGGATCACGGCCGGAAGTTGCTCTTTAAATTTCTGCCACATGGTGTGTGTATGGTTGGGTGCTCGGAGGAGGAGGGCTGGGACACGCCTAACATGTTAAGGTTCAAATGCAATGCCGACATGGTCGGCAGAACTTCGCAAAGGCTCGGCGCTGCATGAGCTTAAACCGTTATGAACAGGCGGTATTCGATTATTGGGACCGCCAGGCGGACGAGAAAAGGTACTGGCGCGCGAAGGTCGAGGCCGCCACGCGGTCCGGCGGCTCGCCGGAAATCACCCGCGGCCTCGAGCGCGAGTTGTGGTCGTACGCGAAGGAGCGCAGCGCGCACGTGCCATCGCTGCACGATCTGCCCGGCGCCGGCGCCGGCCGTGTGAGCTTTCTCAACCTGGCGGAACTCCTCGTGCGGCTGTGGGGTCCAATACCAAAGCCGAAGCCGAAGGTCGGCTGAACGGCGGAAACGTCCGGTTTGTCGCGGGGATTTTTCACAGGAATGCGATTCTTGCATTTACTAATCCGCCAAACGGATGCATTGGTTATTCACAAGTTCTCCACTTAGATGGAAACAATCACTCGTGGCGTAGGCCACAGCCAACCACCGCAGCGGGTCGGGGTCAGGGTAAAAACCTACGTTCTGGATACGAACGTCCTGCTGCACGATCCGCAGTCGATTTTCAAATTCGAGGACAACAATCTCGCGATACCCGTCGAGGTCCTCGAGGAGCTCGACGCGATCAAGGGCGAGCAGTCCACGGAGCGCGGCCGCAACGCGCGGCGCGTGCACCGGATCCTCCAGGAGCTGCTGCCGGACTCCCGCTCGATGCACGAGGGCGTGAAGCTGCCGAGCGGCGGCACGCTGTCGGTCATCATCAACCGCTACCTCGTCGAGAACAACTGGTCGTCGCCCGCGATGCAGCGGCTGCGCGCGGTGCTGCCGGATCTCACGAAGAAGGACAACCGGATCATCGCCGCCGCGCTGTTCGTGCAGGAGACGTTCCCGCCGCCGACCATCCTGGTGACGAAGGACGTGAACGTGCAGCTCAAGGCGCGCGCCGTCGGCCTCGAGGCGGAGGACTACCTCAACGACAAGGTGCCGGAGGCGCCCAGCACCGAGGACCCGTACCAGACGATCGCGCTGGACGTGTACGGGCTCCAGCGGTTCGCGTCCGAGGGCCAGTTCGAGCTCTCGCACGACGCGACCGACCGCCTCTACACGAACGAGTACGTGCTGCTCATGACGCCCGAGGGCAAGACGATGCCCGGCCGCTACCACGGCAACGGGCTCGTCCGGCGCCTGCGGCTGCCCGACTTCGTCAAGGCGCCCGGCGGCATTCCGATCCGCGCGCGCAACCTCGAGCAGCAGTTCTTCATGGACGCGCTGCTCGACGACTCGATCTCGCTGGTCACCTGCTTCGGCAAGGCCGGCACGGGCAAGACGCTCCTTTCCACCGCCTGCGCCCTGCACCAGACGAGCGACGAGGCCAGCCGCTACGACGGCGTGTCGATCTCGCGCCCCGTGATCGCGCTCGGCAAGGACATCGGCTTCCTCCCCGGCACGCTCGAGGAGAAGATGAAGCCCTGGCTGCAGCCCTACCACGACGCGCTGGAGGTGCTCATGCCGGCGAAGGCCCCCAAGGAGCCGCAGTTCGCCGCGAAGAAGGTCGGGAAGAAGAAAAAGAAGAAGCACGACGAC
>Ga0196981_1000458_pt1 | contig 13117 bp, 15 predicted proteins | sample S3_2013CmetaG_FD_155462 | JGI IMG/M metagenome (GOLD analysis project Ga0196981, IMG submission 155462) | Soil microbial communities from Anza Borrego desert, Southern California, United States - S3_20-13C | ecosystem: Environmental > Terrestrial > Soil > Desert | place: USA: California...
CGCGGGCAACGCGGTCGCGCACATCGTTGGCTGCATCATCGGGATCGCGGCTGATGGCGAAGCGCAGCGTGATCTGGCTCCGCTCCGAGCGGCTGATCGAGGACATGATCTCGATCCCCTCGATCCCGGCAAGCGAGTCTTCGAGCGGCTTCGTCACTTGAGTTTCCATGATATCCGCGCTGGCGCCGAGATAGCTGGTCGAAACTGTCACGACCGGCTCGTCGATATTGGGATATTCCCGGACGGTCAGGCGCTGGTAGCAAACGAGCCCGATCAGGACGAGAAACAAGCTCATCACCGTCGCGAATACGGGACGACGGATGCAGATCTCAGGGAGCGTCATTTCATTTCTCCGCTTTCACGGGTCGTTCGTCAGGGCCGCTCGGGCCGGATGCCGGGCGATGACCACCTTCGGGCGCGGAAGTGGCCGCTTGCGGAGTTTCCTCGGTCACAGGGCTGCCCTCGCGCAATTTCATCACACCGGCAGTGATGACGCGGTCACCTGCCTTCAGGCCTTCGCGCACTTCGACAGCGCCCTGTTGCCGCTCGCCGAGGCTCAGCTTGACGCGATGCGCCTTGCCGTTCCGCATGACGAAGGCATAGGCGTCTGTGCCTTCCGGAATGACTGCCTGCTCTGGCATCATCGGTACGCCCTCGCGGGTCTGCGTTTCGATCCGGATGCGGGCATACATGCCCGGGCGCAGCTTGCCCTCGTCGTTCGGTACCGTCGCTTTTACCGTGAAATTACGGTTCTCAGGGTTGATGGTGGGGTCGATGGCATAAATCTCCCCTTCAAACTCCTGCTGCGGAAATGCATCCACGGCGAAGATGATTTTTTGGCCCTGCCTCACGCTAGCATAGTCCTTTTCCGGCGCGCTGAATTCCAGCTTGAGCGGGTTGAGGGAAACGACGGTCGTCAGATCTTGGCCTGCCGTCGCGTAATCCCCCGGCGAGAATTTACGCAGGCCGGCAACGCCATCGAATGGCGCCTTGATCTCGGTCTTGGTCAGCAGGATCTGCGCATTCTCCACCGCCGCCTGCGCCGCGCGATAATCTGCACGCGAAACATCCCACTGCTGGCCGGCGACAAAACCGCCGGCTTTCAGCTTGTCATCCCGCTGGAAGGTCGCCGCGGCGACCTCAAGCGCTGATTTTGCCTTGGCCAGATCCGTCTCGATAAGGCTGCTGTCCATCTTGATCAGCACATCGCCTTTTTTGACCGGCTGGCCTTCCTCGAAGGCGACCGTCTGGACCTGGCCTGCGATTTCGGCGTGAATCGCGGCAGACTCGCCCGCGATGAGCGAGCCGACGGTGTTGATGACGGTCGTGATGTCCCGCGGCTCGACGGCGGCGGTTTCAACGAGCTGGGGACCCTTGGCCTTCTGCGCAGGGTCTTCACTGCCTTTACGGCTGTGCCACCACCAGCCGCCCGACACCAGCAAGGCGACAACCAATAATGCTATGACAATTCGCTTACCCATCAGCCGCGCCTCACATTATAAATCTTCGAGTACTCAGAGTGACACGGAGCCTACCACGAAACCCTGCTTAACTTCGACCGGTGAGGCCGAAGAATATGGAATAAGCAGACGAGCAGCCCCGTTGCCCCCTGCAAGAAATAGACCTAAAATCCGGTTCAGGCAGGGATTTCTCAAAAAAAAAGGCGGTGCCACATGGCGCGGCGCGACATTCCACCCAGTAATATCGTCAATCTCCGTGAAAGGTTCCCCATGATGGAAGGCTTCGGAAAAAAACTTATCGTGCTTGCGGCTGTGCTGCTGATCGGGGGGTATTTCTTTCTCTCGACCGTCATCGTCGTCGATGCGGGCCATACCGGGGTGAAGAAGACTCTCGGCAAAGTCGATCCGGACGCTTATCCGCCCGGTGTCTATATCGTTATGCCCATGGTTTCCAGCATCACGCAGATCGATAACCGCGTGATGAAGATGGAAGACCAGACAGCCGTTTACACGAAGGACGTGCAGCAGGCGAATATCCGCTATGCGATCAACTATTCGCTGGAGCCCTCCGCCTCGGTCAAGATGTATACCGATGTCGGCGGCTATGACTGGGCGGGCAAGCTGATCCCGCAGGTGATCACAAGTTCGATGAAAAACGTCATCGGCCAGTGGGCGGCGATGGACCTGATCGCCAACCGCCTGAAGGCCCAGATCGGCATTGAGGAAATGATCGCGTCCCAGCTGAAAAGCAATGGCATCCGCGTGACCAACTTCTCCCTCACCAACATCGATTTCCAGGACCAGTTTGAACAGGCCGTGGAAGCGAAGGTAGTCGCTGTGCAGAGCGCCGAGATGGCTAAGAACCAGACCGTGCAGATCGAGGAACAGGCCAAGCAGCGCGTGATCGCGGCCAAGGCCGATGCCGAAGCCATGCAGATCAAGAATGAAGCGCTGTCGAAAAACCAGGCGCTCATCATGTACGAAGCCGTGCAGAAATGGGACGGACAGCTGCCGCGCATCACTGGTGGCGGCTCGGGCGGAAACTTCCTGAATATCCCGGAAGGGCTGTTGCAAGGAAAATAAAGAAAATAACCCCGCTTCGGCGGGGTTATTTTTTGGGCGGTTTCAGAGACCGTATGTTTTGGAGGATATCCGTCGCCAGATTGTTATGCGTCGTGACCGGGGCGATAAAGGCATCAGAGACATAGGCCTTCGCTTCGCTGTTGCCCGCCAGCGACGGCACTGACATTTCGACACGGTGGAAAGTCCCGATGCCACGGTCTGCGGGCGTGACCCGGTGCCCCTTCGTTGAATAGGCGTAATTCTCGCCATGATCCTGCTGGCGGATCCACGGCAGGATCAGGCTGTTCCAGATATTTGAATGTGCGCTGCGGATATTCACCGCGGACTTTCCGAGTTGTTCAATAACGGCATGCGCGGCGGTTTTTTTCTGGCCGGTGATTTTTGCGTAGTTCCCGGCGATGCGATTTATAAGGCCATCATGCAGCGGTCGCGGCTCGACCAGCACCGTTTTGTATCCATCCAGTGCCATCATCTGCGCAGCGGTACAGCCCATCGAATGCGCGCCGATGACAATGCTGCCGCTGACAGGAAGCGGGCGGCTATTGGCATCCGTGAAGTCGCCCGCAGCAATTTTCTTTTCGATTTCTTTCACATAGCCGTAAAGCGCGGCGGATTGCCCCTTCATTCCGCCGATGGTCATTTCCTTTAGGTCCATGAGCGTGTCGCCCGGGTTATCGTCGGATTCCAGACCGGGCATCGTGACCATCACCTGCCCGCTCGCGCGGTGATAGAGCGCAAGGAAATGCGCGCCATGTAGCGCTTGCGTCTTGTTCGCTGGGTCCCGCCGCTTATCGGAGAGATGATCGAGAACCACCCAGGGGCTGTCTTCGCGGCCGAAGGCTTTTTCCATCGCGCCCGTCATGTTGTAAACATTCGCCGCGCGCAGATTGAAATGGGCGTTTAGGTGGTCTTTCCCGGGACGCCCCTGCGCGCCTATGTAATAGGCCGCGTAAACCGCGATCAGCGCGTCTTGCAATGGCAGGCTATGAACATGGATATCATCAACGGGCATGGGCGTATTATACCATGCTGCGGTTAACGGAAATTAAGCGGCTGTTTTCAGGCCAGAATTGCCGGCCTTGCGCGCCTCCGCCACCTTCGCGAGCGCTTCAGGGGGCAGCGCCTGTTCGAGCGCGAGGAATCGCCGCGCAATTTCTTCCGCATCATAGGCGGCTGCGGAATCGAAGCTGTTTTTGATGTTCAGGTCCGACAGGCTCTGCGTTTTTGAATGGAACACGATCGGCGGAGCGGGGCGGTCCTTGACGAGCTTGATGGAAGGCTCCGAAAACTCGTATTCGTCGCAGGCGGCGCCGTAGCGGCCGCCGTCGAGTACTTTCACGCGCTTCGAATGCTCGGCCACGCTCGCGATGATGCGCTCGATCGTCTCGGAGGTGGATTCCATCGAGGCCTGCTGGAACGTCCCGCCAAGGTTCATGATTTTTTCCTGCGCGTTGTGCAGGTGATAAAGGTCCGCGCGCGTGCCCTCGATATGCTGGCCGGCGAAATTGACCTCCTGGATTGTCTCCTTGCCGGCGCGGCGGGACTGCATGAATTCCAGCACGAACAGCCCCGCACCCGCGAGCGCGATGCCGCCCGCGACCCAGACCATCGCCTGCATCGACACCAGCGCAATCGCGGAAGCCCACATCATGCGCTTCCCGAACGAACGGCCGGTATCGATCATCGCGGTGCCGAACTGCGCGGCGGCGACATCGACCTCCGGGCGGCTGCCCTGGCCGGTGATAAGCGTCCAGAGCGATTTGGGCTTGATGCGGTAATTGCCCTCCGCAATCGTCAGGTGAAAGTTGTCGTAGCCCTGACGCACGGCATGTGCTGCGGATTCAATGGTGTCGCGGCAGCGCCTGCCACCGGCACAGATTGCTTTGACAAAGCGCACCCGGAGAGAGGGAGCGGTGGAAGAGTTCTCCGAAACCGGAGTGCTCAAGATAACGCCTCATGACTTGTTGCAGACAGTTTTAGCATAGCAAAGCCGCTGTATTTTGTAAAGTATGCTAAAGCTTTGATAAAAAACATCTATTTTAACTTCGCGGTGTTATTGCACCGCATTTATGCTTAATACGAGTATTATTCCACCCCATGGATACCGCGCACAAGGTCGTGGAAATACACAACGCCGTTTTCGTGCCGGGGTGAGAGCTCGCCAGTGCGGTAAATGCCCGCCGATAAATTTTTCTGCACCAGCTCGCAGATATCGATATCTTCCTGCGTCACGAGGAAACTGAGATCGATCGCGCGCTGGTTTTCCTCACGCGCCGCTTCCGAGACATCGCGGAAGAGGTAGCAGTAGCGGAGCTCCGTTGTTTCCGGCCCGGTCGGCATGACGATTTCGAGGTTCATGCCGTTCTTGTAAATGTTGATCGCGACATTCGGCCAGAGCCAGACCCAGAGCCCGCTATTCTGGGCGATATCCGCGCGCTCCGGGCGGATGCCGGTTTCATGGCGCGCGATGCGGTCGCCGGTCACGACCTTGTAGGTCGCAAAATCGACATCCTTGTTCAGCTCGGGGTGGATGACGGGGATGTGGTATCCCTCCATATAATTCTCGATATACGTCTTCCAGTTGCATTTCATCGGATGCGTGGCGGTCGAGAAAAATTTGAATTCCTCCAGCCCCGAGCCCTGCAAGGCTGCGACAAGGCCTCCCAGCGATTTTTCGAACGGCGGCGGGCTTTCGGCCATGCTGATGAAAACCAGTCCCGCCGCGCTGCGCACATGAATGTTGAAAAGATGCGTACGCTCGCATAGATCCTGCTCATCGCCGCCGAAGCCCGGCGCCTTCGCAAGCTTGCCATCGGTATCATAAACCCAGCCGTGATACATGCAGCGCAGCACCTGCGTCGTGCCCACGCCTTCCTTCAGCACCAGCGACGCGCGGTGGCGGCATACGTTGTGAAACGCCTTTAGCTGGCCATCCTTGCCGCGCAGCACGAGCACCGGCCGGCCGGCGAGGGTATAGGCGACATACTGGCCCGGCTTTTCGACGAGTGCCTCGTGGCAGAACAGCTGCCAGTCGTGGAAGAACAGCTTCTGGCGCTCGGCCTCGTAAAATTCCGGCGCGTGGTACCATTCGGCCGGGATGGTGATGCGGTTCGGCTGTGCTGCCGCGGGGCGCGGCTGGGCATTCGTGGTCATGGCGGGTCCTATGCTGTTCCCCGCAGTGTAGCGGGGGCGCAAGCGCGGTCAACCGCGTTTTTTAACGAGCAGGGGCAGGGGAGTGGGCGCAGGAGGCTTGAACGCAGCCGTGACGCGGTAGGTTTCTTCGGTCAGGGAAACCGGCTTGTAATTTTGTTCAAGAAAATTGGGCGCCATGCCGTAGACGTCGAATTTCGCGACGCTCTGCCCCTCTGCGTTGACAGTGTAAAGCGCGGACTCAATGGTCTGGCTGCCGTCGCGAACCGATAGCAGAGCGGCCGCGAGCGCGGGCACATCCGTCTCGCGAACCGCCAGCGCGCCGCCCGCTTCCATCGTCCAGGTTCCCCAGGTTGTCGGAATGGTGGCGGCATTGTTGAACACCGACGCAAGGCGGAAGGCTTTCGGGTTCGGATCCCATAGGTTGCTGGGGCGGCCGTATTCGTTTTTGCCCTCACGGCGGATGTAGTCGCCCTCGACCGCAGATTTCTTGGCCGTCCAGATCCCCGGCCCTTTGAAGTCGGTCATGTTCAGTTCGTTCTCGCCGACCATGCGCTTGGCATATTGCGTGAAGATGTCCTGCATCACCAGCGACCGCCCGTAGTCGTTTGGCCACTGTTTGATATCCATCACAAGGTAAAGCGGCTGCACCTTCACGGTGTCATCGTTGAGGAGCAGGTTGTCGAGGAAGTAGGCGGCAACCGGCTCGGTCTTGCCAAAGCCCTGGCCTTCCCCCAGCAATCTTTCCAGCGCGTCGCGATATTCGCCCGGCGACATCAGCGCGGGGCGCGATGCCTTTTCATCGAAGTTGCTGGCGAGGCTATCTGGCATCCCGTGCGGTATCCCCCTGACAATGCAAACATTATATGAGCTTGCAAATATTATGTCAACCATAACGAAAAAGGCGGGAGACCGAAATCCCCCGCCTTTTCAAAGCCCTGTATTAAATCAACCGTTGGTCAGCCCCTTTGCCGGCTTTGCAGGCTTCGCCTTGAAGGCACCCATTGCGGCTTCCGTCTCCGGGTAAAGCGGGACGGGGGCATAGTTGTTTTCACGGAATTTCGGCTCCATGCCGTAAATGTCGAACTTCGCGACTTTCTCGCCGGATTTCGCATCGGTCGTGAACAGCGCATCCTCCGCCGTGGCGGCGCCGCTGCGGATGGATTGCAGGGCTTCGGCGAGCGCGGGCACGTCCTTCTGGCGGATCGCAAGATCGCCGCCCTTGGCAACGAAGAAGCCTCCGGCCCACTGGACGGGGATGTTGACCGGCTGGTCAACCGTCAGGGTCACCCGATAGGCAGCCGGGTTCGGTTCATAGGTATTCGCGCCGGTTGCGGAGGGCTGGTAGTCCCCTTCGAAATTGCCTTTCTTGAGCAGCCAGAGGCCGGGACCGCTGAATTCAGGCTCGGACAGATCGCGTTCCTTGATGAGCTTGCCGCCCCATTTCTTGGTGATGTCCTGGATGACGAGGTTGCGCAGGTATTCGGTCGGATACTGGTCAGTGTCCATCACGATATACATTTTCTTTTCGAAATCGACGCTGTTGCGCGTTTCGACGCGGCCGTCGCTGGTCTGGGTTTCAAATTCCAGCTTTTCGAGCAGGTAGGCGCCGACTTGCTTGTTCTTGCCCCAGCCTTCGCCTTGCGCGAGGAGTTTCTCGAGAATCGCTTGATAGGCAGGCGCGTCGAGCTGGGCGGGTTTAAAAGCTTCTTTGTTGAATGTATCGGGGTGGAGTGACGTCATGCTGTATGTCCTCTATTTCCGTTGTGGTTACTTTTTTAATTGGAAACAGAAGTAGCACGCACTCCAATAATATGTCAAACCGAAACCATGTTCAAAAATCAGCCGAAGCGGAACCGCTCCAGGCGATAGACGCCGTCTTTGCGAACGATTTCATGCGTGGCGCCCCGCGGGTCGACCCCGAGCTCCTGGTCGCGGATTTTGGCGCGCGCTTCGAGGCCTTTAACGAAGGCGGCGGCCTCGTTGAAATTTTCAGAAAGGTCGCCGGCATCCGGCACGGAAACCTGCACGTCCTTGTTGAAGCTTGCGAGGTGGATAATCACGTCCGTCATCTGAACTCCGTCGAGGTTTTCGCGCAGTTTACCGGGCAGGCGGCTTCCGTCAACCCGCTAATCGGCGCTAGAATGGTTGTATGCGCAAAATAATGCCCCTCCTGCTGTTATGCCTGCTCCCGCTTGTAGCGCAGGCCGGCGATCAGCAGGCAAAGATGTCGCTCGCGGAAGCGTACCGCGCCACGAATGTGGCGCAGCACAGTTTCGATCCCGCACTGGCAACGATGCCGGATGCCGAAAAGCGCTACCTCTCCGCGCTGCTCGCCGAAACCGACAAGGCAGTCATCGAGCGCATGCAGTCGCAAGCCGCGCTGCAGGCGCATGCCCCGGTCATCAACAACTACGGATTTATATCGATGCGCATCGGCGCGCTTGATCCGCCGATGAAGCTTTACCGCGTGCACCAGCTGGTGCGGGACGCTGTGCTGATGGAGCAGCAGTATTTCGACCTGCTCCGCAACGGCGCGCGCTTCGATCCGCAGAGCGATATGGTTCAGTCCATTCACCGCAACCTGCTCACAGCCTATAGCGACCTGCTGCGGCTTTATCCGAACGAACCTCCCGCGATCCGCCAGAGCTTTTACGCGCATCTCTGCGCGCTGGATTTTATCTGAACGAATCCATCGTCTTGCGCGGGTCTGTTTGACGCGTAGCGGGATTCGACATAAGTTTGGGGTACACCAAGTATAAAGGGCGCGGATGAAAGAAGAATTCGAACGGGCAAAATCCAGGGTCCAGGCGCGCAATAACCAGACCCAGATCATCGCGACGCTCGGACCCGCCACCAGCACCTATGAAACGCTGAAGGCAATATATGAAGCAGGGGCCGATACCTTCCGCCTTAATTTCAGCCATGGCACGCAGGAACAGCATGCGAAAAGTATCGCCCTGATCCGCCAGCTGGAAAAAGACATTGGCGCGCCGATCGGCATCCTCGCCGATATGCAAGGTCCGAAACTGCGCATCGGCGCGTTCGCGGATGATGCGAAAATTCCGCTCGTCCCAGGGCAGACGATCAAATTCGATCTCGATCCCGCGCCGGGCGACGCGACGCGCGTCAGCTTCCCCCATCCCGACATCCTGGCCGCGCTGGAACCCGGCGCGAAATTCCTCATGGATGACGGCAATGTCGGCATGAAGATTGCGGAAAAGGGAGACGGCTACGTCATTGCCGAAGTGGTCTATGGCAACGAGCTGTCGGGCAAGAAAGGCGTGAACGTCCCCGCTCTTGCGCGCCATGTCGATGCCCTGACCGCGAAAGACAAGTCCGACCTTGAATTTGCCCTGTCGCACGGGGTCGACTGGATCGCGCAAAGCTTCGTGCAGGATGCGAGCGATATTCTGGAGGCGAAGAAACTCATCAACGGGCGCGCCAAGCTTATCGCGAAAATGGAAAAACCTGCCGCTGTAAGGAATATGAAGGAAATCATCGCCGAAGTGGACGCAATCATGGTCGCCCGCGGCGACCTCGGCGTTGAAATCCCGCTCACGCAAGTGCCGGGCGTGCAGGCCGCGCTGATCGAGGAAGCGATCCGCCAGAACAAGCCGGTCGTCGTCGCGACGCACATGTTCGACAGCATGCGCGAAAACCCGCGGCCAACGCGCGCCGAAGTCAGCGACGTCAACCTGGCCGTGCTGCAGGGCGCATCCGGTGTCATGCTGTCCGGCGAGACTTCCGTTGGCAAATATCCGGTTAAAGCCGTCGAGACGATGGACGAAACGGTGAGCGAGGCGGAACGCGGACTTCACCACAGCCGCGCCACCATGAAAAACCCGCCGCTGGCGCCGCCGTTCGAGGCAAGACCGACCCTCGCCGATGCGCCGGCCGCGAAACCCGTTCCGCCGCGCTACGGCACCTGACCATCTGGCAGATAACGGTAATGCCCCGTGATGTGGTAACTGAACAGGATGTCGTCGACCGCAGCGCCATGGCCGATGTTATGCACGACGAGCGGACGCTGGCCGTCTTCAGTTTTCCTGTCGGTGACGATGCCGATATGGGGCAGGGGGCGTTTCGGATAGCTGAGGTCCCAGGTCACCAGATCACCCGGCTTGTAATCCTCCCCGGCCTTTGTCACCGGCAATGACTTGCCTTTGCGGGCAAGGAATACCTGCAGGTTCGGCACGCGCCGGTGGTCGATATTCGTGTCGGTTTTTTTTAGGCCCCATTGCTTCGGATAAAGTCCAAAATGCGCCTTCATATCCTCATGCACCAGTTTCTGCAGGTCAATGCCCTGCGCACGGTAGGCGCGGATAACGACATCGGTGCAAACCCCCCTTTCCTTCGGAACATCACCGTTGGGGTAGGGAATGCTGCGATAGGCGGGGTCGTAGCTTTTGGTGTAGGCTGTCTGCGCGACGCCCGCCTCGACGAGCTTCTGCGGCTCAAGCGGCGCGGCTGATGCCCCGGTCGCCGCCATCAGCCATGCTGCGGAAATAAATGCCCAGGCGGTTTTTAACATCATCGGGATCATCCATGCGGTTGATTTCTGACTTCAGCGCTATGGCGCCAGGCAAGTCCTTGCAGTACCAGGCAAGGTGCTTGCGCGCGATCTGCACGCCGCCATAACGGCCGTAATGCGACAGCATTCCGTCGTAATGCTCGATCATCGTGGTGTGCAGTTCCTCCGGCGACGGATCTGCTTGTATCCCGCGCCCGCGAAATGCCTGCATAATGCGGCCAAGCGCCCAAGGGTGGCCATAGGCGCCGCGACCCACCATTACGCCGTCTGCGCCTGACAGGACCCGTGCGCGCGTCGCATCTTCTTCGCTGCAAATATCGCCGTTGATCACAAGCGGAATTGAAATCGCGTCTTTTACAGCGCGCACGGCGTTCCAGTCGGCACTACCGTTATATAATTGCTGACGGGTGCGGCCATGAACAGTAATCATCCGGATGCCGACGTCCTCGGCGATTTTCGCAAGAACTGGCGCATTGATGCTTTGATCGTCCCAGCCCAGGCGCATCTTCACCGTCACCGGCACATCGACTGCCTTCACGACCGCCGCCATGATCTCAGCCGCCAGCGGCACTTCGCGCATCAGTGCGGAGCCTGCGAGCTTATTCACGACCTTTTTGACCGGACAGCCGAAATTGATGTCGATGATCGCAGCGCCGCGACCGGCGCATATCCGGGCGGCCTCTGCCATGATTTCCGGCTCGCAGCCCGCCAGCTGGACCGCGATGGGGTCTTCGTCCCCGTAATGCGCGGACATTTTGGGCGAGCCCCTGTATTCCTCGATCATGCAGCGGCTTGCAATCATTTCGGAGAAAACGAGCCCTGCGCCATAGCTTTTCACCACGCGGCGAAACGGCAGATCCGTCACGCCCGTCATGGGCGCGAGGAACACGGGATCGTCGATCCGGATGCTGCCGACCGAAAAACTCATTTCAGGTTCCGGCTCACCCAGGCAGCGGCATAGCTGCAAACCGGAACGATGTTGAGGCCCTTCGACTGGGCCGTATCGGCGATGTGCTGCATCAGCCGTCCGGCCGCCCCGGTCCCGCGCAGCTGCGGCGGTGCCTCGACATAATCGATGAACAGCGAATTACCCTCGAGTCGGTAGTCGGCAAAGGCCGTGGAGGTATCTATGTGCAGCTCAAAGCGGTGTTGAGCACTATTATCCTTGAAACTTTCGGTCATTTTCCGTCCTTCCTTACCGCTAACTTACGGTAAACTTACAGTTACCTTACAAAATCCTTGATCGCTGAGCGGTTTCATGGCTATTATGGTAGTAGCCTAACTGTTCAGGCTGCAACACCAAAAAGAACCCTTTTACGGAGTAATAGATCCATGAAATACGCTCTCCTCGTTCTCGCTGCGCTCGCAGTTTCCGCTCCCGCTGTCGCCGCTGACGAAGCTGCTGCACCTGCTGCTGCTACCGAAGCTGCTGCTGCTCCTGCTGCTGACTTCGCGAAACTCGACACCAACACTGACGGCTCGCTGAGCAAAGAAGAGTTCGAAGCTGCGAAACTCGAAGGCAAAACCTTCGACGGCGCCGATGCTGACAAAGACGGCAAAGTTTCGAAAGAAGAACTCGCGAAGTAATTCGCGAAGGGAGCTTGCTCCCTTCCTTTAGAAAGCCCCCGGACGCTCCCCATGGAGTCCGGGGGTTTTTCTTGAGAAAATAATGAAACTACATGGAAAACGGCACGTTTGTGCTGGAATGCTCAAAAAACAAAACAGGTGAAATCATGGAAAACCGCAACGAATACGACCCGAACCTTCGTTACCAGACGACCCCACAGGCAGAACGCAAATCCGGCTTCAACTGGGGCCTCGCCGCCGTTGTTGTTGTCGCCCTTGCGCTTGGCATCGGCTACATCAACCATCGCAATAACGACAATCTCAACGACATCTCGCCTGCGGCCGGCGATGTGGTGAACGACAGCACCACGATCAGCACGCCCGCAAGCGACACCAGCCTGCCTTCCACGAACGGCACGCTCAACAACGACATGCCGCCGCAGCCGACCCCGTCGGCTGAGTAAGCTGGCTTATAGATCATGCCGCCCGCCTTTCACAGGCGGGCGGCATTTCTATGCGCGAATCTTGACTCGTGCGCCTTTCGGGAACAAAATAGGAACATGGCGGAGTTTAAACCACCGACCGAGCTGAAATGGCTCTATATCGATTTCAACAGCTACTTCGCGAGCGTGGAGCAGCAGCTGGACCCGCGCCTGCGGGGCAAGCCCGTCGCGGTCATTCCTGTCGAAACAGAATCCACCTGCGCAATAGCGGCGAGTTACGAAGCGAAGGCATTCGGCGTCAAGACCGGCACGCCGGTATACGAGGCGCGCAAGATGTGCCCCGGGCTGATCTGCGTCATCGGCGACCACCAGAAATATGTCGAGTGCCACGAAAAAATACTGGATGAAATCGACCGCCACATCCCGGTTGAAAAAGTATGCTCGATCGACGAGATGGCCTGCCGCCTCATGAAGAACGAAACCTCGGTCGCGCGCGTGACGGATATCGCCGCGCGCGTCAAGCAGGGCCTCGCGCGGAATGTCGGCGAGTATATCCGCTGCTCGATCGGCGTCGCGCCCAACAAATACCTCTCCAAGATCGCGACGGACATGCAGAAGCCCGACGGGTTCACCATCCTTCACGCAGGCGATCTGCCGCACCGGCTGGAAAGCCTGCAGCTGCGCGACCTGCCGGGCATCGGCGCGAACATGGAGAAGCGCCTCAACGCGGCGGGCATCCGCGAGATGAAGCATCTGCTGGCGATGCCGCCCAAGCACCTGCGCGCCGTATGGGGAAGCCTCTGGGGCGAAAAAATGTGGTATTACCTGCGCGGTTATGACTTGCCGGATACCGAAAACGCGCGCGGCTCGGTCGGCCACAG
>Ga0196981_1000459_pt1 | contig 13103 bp, 12 predicted proteins | sample S3_2013CmetaG_FD_155462 | JGI IMG/M metagenome (GOLD analysis project Ga0196981, IMG submission 155462) | Soil microbial communities from Anza Borrego desert, Southern California, United States - S3_20-13C | ecosystem: Environmental > Terrestrial > Soil > Desert | place: USA: California...
AAGCTTTGACCAACATCGACCTCCCATCTGGCGTCACGATCGACGTGAAGATGCTCTAAAGCCTTGAGATTTTCCATGCCAAAGGGTAACGGCATGTCGCAAGGTCACTACTTACTCCTCGGTGGAGCAATCCTTGGTGCGATACTCGCGCTTTTTTTTGTGCGTGCAGTATGCGCGCCTCTTTCGGCAGAGACTTCGTTTTGGTCGAACCCAGGGAAAGTTTCTCCGGGCTACGTTCTTATCGCCCCGTATTTTCAGGGCAAGAACTACGACAAGCCGGGCAAGGTATTGCTTCTCGATGAGCGCGGCCACGTCGTCCATGAGTGGAAAACGAAGTACCAGCCTCTCATCGCATACTTGCAGCCAAGTGGCCACATCTACGTCGCGATGACACCGCCAATAGACATAACCGCGTATCCGAGCGCGGGAACGACAGGACTTATCCAAGAGCTCGACTGGGAGGGTAATGTAGTGTGGGAATACGCGGACAAAAACATGACGCACGATATAGAAATAATGGCAGACGGTGGCGTCGCATACTTGCGATGGAGTGAAGCTCCCGCGTCATTTGCGGCAGGCGTGCGTGGTGGCATGGCCTCTCCTTTCCCCGGCGTGTGGACCAACGAGGTCGTCGTAGTAAGCCGCGATAAAAAAATAACATGGACATGGAAGCCCGAGGATCATATGAATCCCTCGCGCTACACGCTTGGGTCATTGATTCCTCGGCACGATTGGACACACATGAACTCCGTCCGCTACACAAAAGAAAATCCGATCACAAAAACTCCTGCGTTCATGTTGAGTTCTCGGCACCTCGATATGGTCTTTATCGTCGATGAGAAAACAAAACAAATTATCTGGGAATCGCCGAAGGGAATGTTTGCAACCCAGCACGATGCGACATTTCTTGAGAACGGCAATATTCTCGTCTTCGACAACGGACTTTTCCGAAATGTGCCCATCCCGTTTTTTATAAGCCGCGTTGCAGAAGTGGACCCGAAAACTCGCCAAGTGGTGTGGACCTACCCATCGGAACGCGCGCCTTCTACCGAGCGTGCAATGTTTGCGTCGAGCATCATGGGCTCGGCGCAGCGTCTTGAGAACGGCAACACCCTTATCACAGAGAGCACGGCAAATTCTGTAATCGAAACCACATCGGAAGGCGAAATAGTCTGGAGTTATACCGAATACTTTAGGAACGAAGACGGACCGCACGTGCTTTTCAAGGCTCGGAAATACTCTCCCGAGAATACCGAATGGAGCTCTCAGGTGCGTAACTCATTCTCTAGCGCACGTATGTGCGCAGCGCTTGCTCGCTAACGTTTATTCTTCCGAGAAAGCGATCATTATCATCCCCATTGCCTCGTTGATAAGAGGCTTGTCGTGAGGATTTGAATACGTTGATGTAAGACTAATGGTGTCACCTTTCTTCACCGCCTTGCTTACTAAACGAGAAGGTGTTGCCCACGACCACGGATTTTCGTTCACGCGTTGTGGTGTAAATTCATAGAGTAGTTCATCGTTCAGATACACGCGAATCGGTCCCGCGCCGTCCCACCCATGTGCGTGCGCGCCGACCAAAAGCAGTTGTGAGTCTTTTTCGAACGTGTAGGAAGAAATGGGACTATCGATTTTTTTCAGGAAATTTTCCGTATTTGCCGGCACGTTAAAGGTGCTGCTCCTGGGCGTGCAGGCAGGGTCTTCGGCCGAGAGCCGCACGAGGCGGACGTGATTATATGTTTTTCCAGGGTCGTTTAGAAGAAGTGTGAGCTTTAAACGCACGTTTTCATAGGTGCCGCCTGGTCCGAAGGGCGGCAGCGGATTATGTAGAACAGCAGAAAGTTCAAGCGGCGTTCCTTTTGGTAAAAAGATGCCGTATTCCGGCGGAAAATTGAATTCATTCACGAAGGTGTCAGATCCCATGACCAGTATTTCTTCATTTGCTGAAAAGCCGTTGGGGCAGAGCACAGCGGGTTTGTCGGCGCGCGTAAAAATAAAATGGTGTAAGGTCTCAATCGGGGCATTCTCAACCTCCCATTTGAAACCGTTGATCCATACGTCTCGATCGAGAACTACCGTACCACTTTCAAAGCCCACGACCTCTCCGTGGTGTAGGTCGATGATCGAGTCTAGATCCTTGTGTTCGTGCGCCACGAGAACTGGGATGGTCTCTGATGTAATGACAAGCGTGTGAGATTTCTCACCGAACCATACTATTCCTGCAATTGCGACGACTATCGAAAGGAACACGATGCCGAGTGCCTCGCGATTTGATCTAAGAGTTTTCATATGAACACATGGATTATAGCCGACAAGTGGGATGAGATTTGATAAATGCTACCATTGTGCACGATGAGTAGGTTTGCATCGCTAGGAACTCGTATCGGGCTTCTCGGACTTTCAGCATGTCTCGGTGCTCTCGCAGGGGTCGCGACATTCGTGCCCGCGTTGTGGTTAGCGGCAACGATTTCATTGGGTTTTCTCCTTTGCATCATTTTTCGCACCTCGAACGCAGGAGCATACGCTGCGGGGCACGCCTTTGGATTTGGACTTATGGGAGCCGTATTGTCGTGGGGTTTCGGCTCTTTGCCTCTAGATTGGATCGGCATTTATTCACTTACTGTCGGCGTTGCACTATTGACGGCGATTTGGGTCGTATTGGCTATGGTGTCCGGTATTCCGGCGGGCGTTTTCGCGCTTCTTGCGAAGATATGTTACGCGAAGACAACTCATAAAGCACTTCTACTTTTTGCGGTGCCACCCCTCTGGCTTTTAGGAGAGCTCGCGCGTGCGTATTTGTTGTCTTTCGCTACCTTGGGTTCTGGTTCAACGATCGGCTTTGACATGTCGTTTGGATTCTTAGGTTATGCGCTCGCGTGGTCAGGTTTCTTATGGGGCGCATACGGCGGCGTCCTCTTACTTAGCTTCATCGCAGCACTACTTGGCACCTTGGTGTTTCTCGCCTGGGAAATAGGCGAGAGTTACTCGAAAAAGATCGCAACTCTCCTAAGCGGAGGTGTATCGCTCATCATAATCTCGATCGGAAGTTTCATTCCTGCGCCCATCAGTGTCGTGTACGATCCCGTGGCAGTCGACGTCGAAGGGGTGCGCATAGCACCCGTCTCGACTGACACTGGACCCGCGCTCTCACGCCCGCGCGAAGAATTGGCAGTCATAGAGCAAGGTATCGCAGAAGCGATAATGCGGGCGCTGGATGCGCATCCTGATGTCATTCTGTTGCCCGAATACACTAGATATTTGAAAAGTGAGAAGCTAATCCCCGAAAAGGACGCGCAAAAAGTACGGCGAGCGCTCGCGGATGCAGACGTGCTTCTTATCGATTCAGAACGCGCCACCCCCGAAGGCGGAAGGTATGGGACGATAATCTTTTTTAATGGTAAAGAGGGGAAGGTAGCAGATGAGCATCACAAGCGTTTTCTCATACCTTTCGGCGAGTATCTTCCCTATGTACTGACCACGGCGTTTGAGGCATTCGGGCAAGAGGATATTGTGAGCCGAGTCCTCGAAAATCGGACTTACGCATCATCGCAGGACCCCTTCTCTACAAGAATTTTTGAATGGAAAGGAGTCCGGCTCGGTCTTCTCGCATGCTCGGAATCGCTTGCACCGTCGGGATACAAAGAAGTTTCCGATGCGGGCGCTGAAGTGCTCTTGAACGTCGCTTCTCACGCATGGTTAAGAAGCGGCTCGTGGATACTTTTCAACCAAACGCTTTCGATGGCGCGCATCCATGCGGTATACACGGGGAAGGTGTACGTGCAGGCGAGCAATCACAGTCCCTCTTTCGTGCTATTCCCCAGAGGGTCCAGCGAATCAGCGAATTTTGAGAAGTGATTCTACGGTCGCAAGATCTTCAGGATACGTTACTTTGATGTCGATCCCAGTTGTCGGTACGATCGACACAGGCTTGCCTGATAGGAGCACTAGATCTGCATTCTCTTGTTCCAGCATCTTTCTTTTTTGTGCTCTTTCATGCGCTTTCGCGATGAGTGTGAATGTGTAGCAATGGGGGGTATAGGTTGCGTATACATTTGTACGATCAAGAGTCTTTCGCGTGCGCGAATCCTTCACGTAAGCCAGTGAGTCGGTCATTGGACGTCCAACTATAGCTGCCCCTGTTTTTCGTGCTTTAGCATGCACAGCTGCAGCTATTTGAGATTTCATCATCGGCCGCGCCGCGTCTTGGATGAGGACATACGAAGGAGGGTTGTCTTTTAAATATCGCAGGGCCCGGTAGGTGGATTCCGTGCGTGTTTTGCCACCGGCGATACAAACGATAGCGATTTTCGGCTGCGGTATCCAGGTTTCTATCGTGCGCTTGCCGTATTGAATCTTCGAGCTAGGCAGTACAACAAGCACGCTAGTGATGAAATTAAGACGCAAAACTGCCTTCAGGGTATGTATAAAAAGTGGCGTGCCTCTGAGGTGATCGAACTGTTTATACTTCATACCTCTGAAGCGAGCGCTCTTACCAGCAGCAAGCACAATGCCACAGGTACCTGCACGCTTTGACTTCCGCTTATGCTGGGTCATGCTGTTATGTGAGGAACGCACCCCCATTTACGTGCAACGACTGCCCCGTGATGTACGCGGCATCTTGAGAACACAGAAAGTTTGCCACGGCAGCAATTTCTTCCGGTTTTCCGAGGCGTTTCAGTGGTATTGAGCGTTTGCGCGCGGAAAGGGTTATTGTGCTGTATTTTTTATAGGCGGGTGTATCAATGTAACTCGGCACGATGGTGTTTACCGTGATATTTGCAGGAGCAAGCTCCAATGCAAGTGAGTGCATAAGACCAGTTAAACCGGACTTTGCCGCAGCGTAGGCGGCTCGCCGCGGGGAGCCGATATAGGAGACAATTGAGCCAAAAAGAACAATGCGTCCGCGCCTCGAGTTTTTCAATGCGGGGAGTATGTGATTAATTAAAGAAGCGCTTCCTATGAGGTTGGTCTCAACTATGTCCCGAAAATCTTCGGCGGAGAATGATTCGATGTCTTGAGTGATATTAGCGGCCGCCGTGTGCACGAGTGCATCTACTCGACCAAATGTTTTTTTGATCTGTGCGGCCATTTTTTCAATATCCTTCTTTCTTCGGAAATCGGCACGAAAAACCGCGCTCGTGGTGCCGGCCTTCTCACACCATTTCGCAAGACTCACAATATTTTGTGTATTCTTAAAATGGTGCATTGCTATCAAATATCCCTCTTTGGCAAACTTTCGGGTGACGGCTTGGCCGATCCCGCCGTCAGCCCCTGTTATTAGGACGATCGGTCGAGATGTTTTATGCAGAGACCGCTCTTGTCTTTTTTTTGTTCTCATACGCAAGCTCGGTGTTGTGGAGGATTATACTTGCGGGTATCTTTAACGCCAAACAGTATGTCTCAAACAAATGTTAAATCATTTTCTGATAAATCCAACCAAGGTGCCTCGATTGGATTCGTTGTCTATTATCCGTTCCACTATTACGTGTACAAGAATATATACCAGGAGCTGCGCGAAAATGCGGAATTCATAATAGATGCTTGTCATCCCTTTCCGCCTGAGGAGCAGCAACGGCTCGTAAGCGATATCGTGGCGCTATTAGAGAGTGAAAAGGTGCGGTATAGGATCCTGCGGAGGGAGGATTATTACTTTCCCGTTTATCTGGAAAACTTCTTTGCGAAATATCAGGCGCTTGTTTCTGTATGGGAAAAAGGGTGCATGCTTCTTCGCGTGACGGAAGGACTGAAAAAAATAAACGCGACGTATGGTGCCGGGAAGGAACTCACCATGGTTCGTCCATCGAAGTCGATTTTCGATCTCATACTTGCTTATGGTTCCCGCGATTCAAAACTTTTTTCGTACTATACGCGAGCAGAGATAGTAGGGAATCCAAAGTTCGACGAGTGGTTTTCTGGTTCTTTAGACAAAAAATCCATCTTGGAGTTGCGCGAACTGCTCGATGCACATAAGAAAACGGTCCTGTATCTACCAACGCACAGCGATCTTTCATCGATCGATGAGCTCGCGGAAGAGTTCGCAGCGCTCAGTAGCTCGTACAACGTGCTCGTAAAAACTCATTATTACACTACGCGGGAAGAGCCGGAGAGACTTCAAGCACTCAAGAGTACAGGCGCAGTTATTTTCGACGACAATGCCGACCTGCTTGCTCTTCTTACGGCAAGCGATATTGTTGTTAGCGATAACTCAAGCGCGATCTTTGACGCGATACTCGCCGACAAACCTGTTGTTGTCGCAGATTTTTGGGACCCAGATTTTCTGGATCTCGAGCACAAAGAGGTGCGACGCTATACGCGTGGCACACAGGGCGCCCTTACGTATTCCGATAGCATCGAACAAGCGATAAAGCGAGAAGGAAAAGTTCTTACGCTTAAAACCGCGAGTGACCTAAAGACAAAGGTACAGGAGGGGCTGGAAGATGCACCGAATTTTAAAAAGGCTCGAAAAGAGTTGCGTGAAGAACTTTTCGCGTTTAATGATGGAAAATGCGCAAAGCGAGCAGCAGATGCGATACGTCGATGTCTTGCTGACAAGTCGCCAAGAAATCGCCCAATTCTTTACCACGCGATAGAAGCATATAAGCGACGTATCAATGTATTGTCATATCAGCGGGAAAAGTTCCTCAATCAGAAAATCGCATACTATAAACAAGAGCTCTCAAAAAAAATTTTAGAAGAAGATCAAGGAATACTCTTTACTATAATCTTGCTCGATGCGGGTGGGGAAAAAGAGCACGATCTTGCGTACCGTGCACTTACAGAGCAAGAGTTTCCAAAAGAACGCTTCGAGATACTTTTGAATAAAGGTCCGCAGAAGCTTCAGGAAACAATCAAAAAAGCCCGCGGTCGAATCGTGTGTTTTGCAACGCCTGATTGCATTGTGCCTTCGGATTGGCTTTACTGGCTTTATCTTGCGTATCGTCGACATCCTGATGCCGGAGGAGTAGGGGGCTATGTGGGAGCCGCGAAGCAATATTACCGTGAGTTTGACGAATACTATTACTACCGTCTGGCCAGATGCTTTGATTTGCATCGCGAAAATTCTTTTCTCACGAAACTTTACGAGGTAAAAAACAACTTGTTTTATCAAAATCCGGCGGGAGATCTGCGTTCAATGTCTTATGTACGGGACCTCATTCCATCCCTTCCTCCATTTGAGAATCTCATACAACTAGAACACATTCTGCGGGAATATGTTATACGGCAAGCACCACTGGTCTTCATACCAAGGGCTGTCGTTCGGTATTCAAGAATCACTCGCCAAGAATTTGGCTCCGACATACGCGAACGCGCCTTTCTTCACAGTGGAAGATATGGATACAGCGGCGTGAGCGAGAGCATGAGAGAAATTCTCTGGGCCGCGCGAATGCGCAACACGAAGCTTATGGGTGTCGTTATGCTCGCGATTCTCGCGCGTTGTCTTGGTTCGATGCAATCTCAGCTTTGGAAGACACATGTGGCTGTGACTCAGGAACCTCTTGCTTCGCAAGACAATATATCTCATTCGCATAGGTCGGAACGAAAAAGCGCTTCGATCGAGGATTGAAGACCGGTCTGTTTGTGATACGCTCACTGAACGTCATGAAAGACCTTTCTTCTCCCGTTTCAGGATCAAGTTCGGTCAGGTGTCCTGAATTTGAGCCAATGTATATGCTGCTCTCGATATAGGCTGGAGAAGCAAATATGCGAGCTCCGCTATACCATCGCCACTTCTCGGTGAACGTATCGAGATCGATGCAGTAGAGATATTTGTCGAGCGAGGATGCATATACATTGCCGTTGTGGATCAGCGGTGTTGCATAAAATGCGAATTCAGCGCTATACGTGCTCCTCGCTTTTCCAGACCTTCTGTCCAGAAAGTAGAGATTTCCTTCTCCGTTGCCAAAAACGATCAGGTCCCGGGTTGCGTCGTAGGCGAAAGACTCCTTGATATCAAATCTGCTAAATCCACTGTTGCGCTCGGCATCCGTCAATGTCCCTGTGCACGCTTTCCAGACGAGTGCACCGGTCTTTGCATCAAATAAGTACGCGCATCCGTCGTTACTGCCCACGACGATCTGATGGTGCTCCTTTATATAGAGCGGGGAAGAATGCGTATAGCATGGCATCTCACTGAAGCTCCATACTTTTTTGCCACTTTTTATATCAATGGCCGCGATTCCTCCTCGTTTTCTCCACAATCCGAACTCCAGGCCGACAAAGACAAGTCCGAGATCTTGTGCAAGCGCCGGAGATGAGCCGATCCAATCTGCTTCGAAAAAAACCCACTTCGTGTCCCCGCTCAGTGCATCAAGTGCGTAGAAATTGCCATCGTATCCACCAAAATACACCACACCACCATGCAGCGCGGGTGAAGAAAAAATACCCTTACCCTTAGGGTGCCGTCCGGTCCCTCGAGTCCAGGCGACAGATCCATCTTTTTGATTTAACGCCCAGAACGTACCGGAATCGGATCCGAAGTAGATGCGCTCGTCATCAATAATCGGTTCCGATTTTGAAATTACATATTGATAACTCGGATTGTCCGCTTGGAACTTCCAGAGAATACTGAACGGATCATGCTGCGCAGGCGTCGTTCGCGTTACGAGATTTTCTGTTCCAAGCGTTTGCGTGAAGTCGTTTAGCTCAAATGCTGAATGTATCGAAATACCCTTTTCTTTAAAGTATGTGTAATACTCTGGATCGCGAAATCTCAATAGTGTCCATATCGCGGTGACGCGATGTCCGAGGCCTTCAAGCACTTCCACTTGCCGCATCATACTCTTTGCGCTGTTTATGATGTCGTCGACGAGAATAATATCCGCGTTATTTCTAATCTCGCCCTCGATCATGCGCGTGAGCCCGTCTTTTTTTCTCGACTTTCTGATAAAAAATCCTGAAACATAGGGATGATTTTTTGCTCCAGAAACCACAAGCGTTGTTATGAGGGGGATCGCTGCAACTTCTATTCCACCTACTTGCACAGATCTCTTATCGGCAAATTTTTCCCAAAATAGGGCACTAATATCCTCAAGAACTTGAGGCTGGAGAATGATGCGGCGGATGTCAAAAAGCCATCCACTAGAGTTTTCGCGTCCGCCTCGCCTCACTATTTTCTCCTTTTCGGCAGGAATAAAGGCTGTTGTCTCGAGAGCCTCTTTTAAGCGCTGTGTTGCCTTCTCCACCTCAATACTCATAGCACCTGCAGTGTACTTGATTGCTTCTATAAGCGGTACAGCTTCCAGTTGACAGTGTCCATATAAAGACGCACGATATAAGGACGACTCGGGAAATTACTTCTCGAGTGCGCAAAGGGGAAATGCACAATGAGGAATATCGGTCTTTCGCTCCTTGCGGGGGCGGCTTTCTTGCTCATCGGCGTACTCACGGCTGAAGCCAATGGTTGCGGCGCTCCCAAAGCGCCGAAAACCCCGAACGGAATCTGTCTCAAAAACAACGGGGCGACCTGGGGTCGCAATCCTGCGAACGGCAGGTGCCAGTGGTTCACCACCAGTTCGGCGATTCGCACGAGATGCGGCGTTTAAGAAAATCGGCCGCCGGCTATGGAAACCGGCGGCCATTTTTTATCTGTTAGTATGAGACCACATGTATTCTCGCGTGCTTCAGATCGGAACAATAATCATAATTTCGATTGTTTTCGGTCTAGCTGCATCGTATGCGTTTGCAAAATGGACATCGGAGCCCATCGCGACATATGAAAAAGGTCACATCATCATCAACCGCGATATCCTCGAAGGATATTACAATGAGTTCGGAGGGTTGGCATTGGTAGCCGAAGCCTCTGAAGAGGGGAATGATCTCACGCGTGCTAATTTCCATTCCACGGGCCATTCAGTCGGGGAAGTACTATATAACAACGAAGGATTGGGCTCGATCGCTACGTGTGGTGATTCATTTGAATACGGTTGTTTGCACCAAGTAATCGGAAGAGCACACGCTGAAATGGGAGATTCGCTGGTGCCCTCGCTCCTCACGCGTTGCCGCGAGTACGGGAGCGCGACGGAGCGGGCTCAATGCGAGCATGGCCTCGGACACGGCATCATGTTTGCGGGGAACTACGACGATGCAAACCTAGAGAAGATGATGCAAGAATGCGATGCGATAACGACAAAACGCCCTATCCCAAAAAACGACAGCTGCCATGCAGGTCTCATGATGGAGTACAACATGCACTACATGACGATGGAGTACGAAGGGCAAAACGGCCGCCCGGCTTCAACAAAAGAGCCTTTCGCGGTCTGCGATAACTTTTCTACAAAAGACCACAGAGAGATCTGCATCTGGTGGGCACTGCCCTGGCTCCATGGAAAGCTCTTCAGCTACTGGCACAATCCTCCGGTATTCAAGGCGCTCGGCACCTTGTGCGAAACGTTAGGCGATGCGTCGCTCAAAAGAACTTGTTTTCAAAGCATCGGAAGAAGCAATGGGGTGAATGCGAATAGGCCCGCTTCATTTACCTTCGAGCGCTGTCACGTGGCAACTGAAAATCACGATTTGCAAAGCGCTTGCTTAGAACAAACGATAAGATCATATATATCAGCGGGGGATCGAGATGAAGCGCGCGCGCTATGTAGTATCTCACGTGAAGAATATGATTTTCCATGCGATTCCGGCGAGAATTGAGAAGTGCGAGAAGTCGAAATCTTGTTTTTATCCACACGAATAATAAGGGCAGAAAATACTTTGCTATACTGCATTTGTGGAAAATGCCCTAAAAACAAGCGTGAAAATGGGTAAATACGCGCTGCTTGCGCTCGGAGTATTTGTCATTTCATTCCTACTTGGAGAAAAGAATTTCTATAAGCACCAGGTCTCGAATAGCTTTATGGGACTCGGACCACCGGTTGCAAACGCCGACGCGCCTGGCGATGGGGATGACAGCGACTATGTTCCTCCCACGGGAGACGGTAGTGGTGGCGACTCCGGGGGCGATGGAGGGGACGGTTGTTCCGGAGACAGTGCCGGAGGCGGTTCTTAAAAAACAAAATGCCCGGGACGAAAACATTAGTGGTAGTCGTGGTAGCTCTTCTCATTATAGGAGCATTTGCTGCCTTTTTTACGTGGGAAGATTTCCGAGTCGCAATTTTCATGACACTGCGCAATCAACCGCCGTCTCAAACGGATGAACTCACGAAACTTCGCCTTGGCGATGACTATCAATTATTGGCGCAAAAAGCAGAAGAGGCCGCCGCGAGTGCAAGCGACAACAGCACATATAATCTTGCTCGTTCCAATGAGGCGTATGCGAAGTTTATGCTCGGTGATACAAAATCACAGATTGAGGCTATCGAAATAGCGAAAGAGCAATACGCAAGTCCCACTTCTCCGCCTGCCGAGAAAGCACGTGCGATCAATCAAATGCTCAGCTTTATTACGACGTCAGGAAAAGATGAATTGTTCGAAGCAGCATTTAAAGAGGGTCCTTTCGCATCTCACTACAAACCTGGCGATAAAATTGGTTCGATCGCCTCCCTCGCGAAAGAATCCTTTGAGCTTCGTGCCAACGTCATGTCACAGGCATTCGTTATGCAAGCAGATGCGGACCCACTCTTGAATGCAAGCAAAAGAAAGGTTCTTACCGACAGACAGAAAAAAGATCATGCAGACACCCTTCTTGCAGCGATGCCAACCCTGAAATCCGCGTTTGAACAAGAAATGGCAAGATATACCTCCGGGCAAACCGCTCGAATTACATTGCCACTCGCATATCATTATTGGACCAGCTATTTCTATGGTGCCGCTGCCTATGTGTACCCGGAATACCTTACAAACAGCAGAGAAGCGACTAAAGAACTTTTTGCCTATTACGATGCAAATAAAGAGGTGGCTGCGCTTGAATCGCAGATGCCCCAGTACTATATGCAATACGCGAACGCATTACTACTTATTGGCGGCGAAGAACGTCGCAAGGAGGCGGTAATATACATCCAGAAAACCATGGATATGATCTCCGCAAATCCGGATTCCCATCAAGTCTATATTCAAAAAATGAAGAGTGGGAGCGTCGACGGGATACTCAGACGAGCAGTGAAAGCTCACACGCCTTTTAGTGAATTTTTAAAGCAATTCGGGGTGGTAGTCACTTAGTAGCCCATGTATTTTTGGAATACAGCGCGCGCTTTAGGAGCTCTCGCTATTATTTCTATACTGCTTTCGGCAGTAGCGTTTTTACTGTGGCGGAATGGACCAATTTCCTTTTCGTCGGCGGACGAAGCGTATTTTGAAGGTGAACGTTACTTTAGTGCTCTAACTCCGGAAGCTTACGATATAGAGAAGGCAGAATTTTTTTTCAAACAAGCGCTCGCAATGAATCCCAAACTCCCTTTGGTCCGCCATCAGCTCGCGCGCATAGCGTTCCTCAAGGGAGATTTTAACAATGCGCTGTGGTTGATAAATCGTGAGTTGGAATTAGGTCCAGAGCCGATTGCTTCCACGTATTATGTCCGCGCTTTAATTCTCGGGTTTATGGGACGATACGAGGAAGCAGCAGAGGACTATGCGATATTTACAAAGCTTGAACCGAAGAGCTGGGCCGGTGCCAACGACTATTCGTGGATCTTGCTCAAACTTTCGCGCTTCTCCGAGGCTGCGAAAGCCGCAGAACAAGGGCTCAAAACATGGCCGGATAGTCCGTGGCTCTTAAACTCCCATGCAACTGCTCTGTATGAAATGGGGGAAATCGAGAAAGCGCGCAAAGTAGGTATTGCTGCTCTAAAAGCCGCGGCGAATGTATCTGAAAATCAATGGCTTCTTTCGTATCCAGGCAATGATCCTGCGGTCGCGGCCGAGGGGATCTTAGCCCTTCAGGATTCGATACTTTCAAATGTGCACACGATACTCGTAGCGGCGAACAAAGCTGGGCTATAATCATAGAGTCAATCCATGACCTTTTTCGGGAAACATAACGAAGTTCTTTCTCAAAAATTTGAGGGGAGAATGATTGTGCGCACCAGCCTTTGGCTTATCGCACTCGTACTATTGGTTGTCGCGATTTCCTCATACCAGGCAAGTATCACAGGACCGTTCGTTTCAACGGAGCTTCGTTTTACGGATCCTTCGCCGTCCGGGCTTCATATAGTACCCGC
>Ga0196981_1000460_pt1 | contig 13043 bp, 11 predicted proteins | sample S3_2013CmetaG_FD_155462 | JGI IMG/M metagenome (GOLD analysis project Ga0196981, IMG submission 155462) | Soil microbial communities from Anza Borrego desert, Southern California, United States - S3_20-13C | ecosystem: Environmental > Terrestrial > Soil > Desert | place: USA: California...
AACTTCCCTATCCGCTCGATAAGCTGGAGCACCTGGTGCCGGCCTCCTACCGGTGCCACCAGTCGCCCGCCGATGCTGAGCTGCTCGAGCAGGGCTTGCGGAACTTCCAGTCCCGCGGCGGCCAGAATGATACCGTCGAACGGGGCCACCTGAGGCAGGCCAAGCATACCATCTCCATACTGCAAGCGGATGTTGGCAATACGGAGCGGACGCAGGTTCGACTTGGCCAGCTCGTGCAGGGGCTTGATGCGCTCGATCGAGTAAACCTCCTTCGCCACCAGCGACAGTACAGCGGCCTGGTAACCGCAGCCCGTGCCGATTTCCAGCACCTTATTGAGGACACCGCCGTTGCCATTCGCACGCATTACTTCGATCATGCGCGCGACGATATAGGGCTGCGAAATGGTCTGGTGATGGCCGATCGGCAGCGAGGCGTCGATATACGCCTGGCTTGCAAGCGCGGGCTCAACAAAGAGATGGCGCGGCACTGCCTCCATGGCGGCAAGTACCTTCGCATCCTTGACGCCCTGCTTTGCCACCCGAGCGACCATGGCGCCGCGAACGGCATCCGACACAAGCGCAGTACTGCGAGTCGCAACGGGCGTCGGTTGCACGGTCCTTGCAACCGGCGCAGACGGAGCTTCGTTCTTGCGAGCCCGAGCCACATTTTGCGCGGCATTCTGCGTTGCGGTCTGAGGCGTCGCAACCTTCTGCGGAGCCGGTCCGGTACGCCCGGCCTTTGCCCCATTCTCGACCACGGATGACAGCTGCAATGGAAAGCGCTTGTCCTTCGCCGTCATGACAATCCTTTTTTCAGCACCTCGAGCTGTGCATTGTGTGTCAGGTCGATCTGCAGCGGCGTTACCGATACGTAGCCTTGCGAGACCGCATTAAAGTCTGTGCCTTCACCAGCGTCCTTGGCCTTGCCCGCCGGCCCGATCCAGAAAATTTCGCGCCCATGCGGATCCTGCGTCTTGATGACCGGCTCCGATTCATGCCGCTTGCCAAGGCGAGTGGCGCGCACCCCCTTGATTTCGGCGTATGGAAGGTTGGGAATATTGATGTTCAACAGGTACGGACGCTGCAGCATGTCGAAATCCCGCTCGACGAAGTCGCGGGCAATGCGCGCCGCCGAATCGACGTGCGCCCATCCTTTCTCCACCTGAGAAAAGGCGATTGCAGGAATGCCGAACAGGAATCCCTCGGTCGCCGCGGCAACGGTGCCGGAGTACAGGGTGTCGTCACCCATGTTCTGCCCCTGGTTGATCCCGGATACGATGAGGTCAGGCCTGAAGGACAGGCCACCGGTGAGCGCAACGTGGACGCAGTCGGATGGGGTGCCGTTGACGAAATAGAAACCATTTTCCGCACGGTGCACGGAGAGCGGCCGGTCGAGTGTCAATGAGTTCGAGCTTCCGGAGCGATTGCTGTCAGGCGCAACCACCACGACCTCGGCGATGGGCCGGAGTGCGTCGGCCAGGGCGACGATTCCCGGAGCAAGGTAACCGTCGTCGTTACTAACGAGAATTTTCATAAGTGAATTTTAACCGAAGGGACTGGCGCGCCCGGCGGTGCTGTTGACATTTTGCGGCATAAGAATAAAATGAAACGATCGTTCTTTTTTATCCAAAAAACCATCAAGGAGACACAATGAAAGCGATCGTCTGCAAATCGTGGGGACTGCCGGACACACTGGCCGTGGAAGACCTGCCGGATGCGGCCCCCGGACCGGGCGAAGTCGCCATTGATGTCCATGCTGCCGGCGTCAATTTCCCTGACGTCCTGATCATCCAGAACAAGTACCAGTTCAAGCCGGAACTTCCCTTTACACCGGGCAGCGAACTCGCGGGCGTGGTCCGAGCCGTCGGCGAAGGTGTCACGCATTTCAAGGCTGGCGACAAAGTCCTCGCCTTCGTTAGCCTCGGGGCATTTGCCCAGCAGATCGCCGTCCCGGCCAAGGCCGTCGTCCCCATGCCGCCAGGTCTCGATTTCGATACGGCAGCGGCGTTTACGCTCACGTACGGCACTTCCCATCACGCAGTCGTTGACCGCGCACAGCTCAAGGCCGGCGAAACAATGCTGGTCCTCGGCGCTGCCGGCGGTGTCGGCCTTGCCGCGATCGAGATCGGCAAGGCGCTTGGCGCACGCGTCATTGCGGCAGCGTCGTCCGACGAAAAGCTGGCTGTCTGCAAAGAGCATGGGGCGGATGCGACGATCAATTACACGACCGAGGATTTGCGCGAGGCGATCAAGGCCGCGACGGATGGCAAGGGCCCGGATGTGATCTATGACCCTGTCGGCGGTATTTATGCCGAGCCGGCATTCCGCTCCATCGGCTGGCGCGGCCGCTATCTGGTGATCGGCTTTGCCAACGGAGAGATTCCCAAGCTGCCGCTCAACCTACCGCTGCTGAAGGGTGCGTCACTGGTCGGTGTGTTCTGGGGTGAATTCGCCAAGCGTGAACCGAAGGCAAACCTGGCGGCCATGATGCAGCTGATGGGGTGGATGGCTGAGGGGAAAATTCGCCCGCACATCTCCGGCCGTTACCCACTGGCTGACACGCCGAAGGCGCTTAACGACATGGCGGCGCGCAAGGTGACGGGCAAAGTGGTGATCCAGCCCCAGAGATAAACCGCAACAACGCTCTCCTGCTGCAAGCGGGAGAGCGCTACTCCCCCTCGGCAAGTATCTGATGCACAAAGGCGGACAGGATCAGCCTGTCGTGAACTGAAACATCGAGGAATTCAAAGCCGTGCTTGTAGCCGTCCCCACCTTCAGCCGGTGCGATGGACCGCAACACCATCTTCAGGTTAAGGATCTCGTCCTGTCCTGCCGCGTGGACCTTGAACTTGATCTGACCTTCTTCCCCCTTTTGCCCGAGGACCTGCTTCAAGGTTCCTGACGCTCCCCCCATGCTGAGATCCGCCAGCACTGCCGCACCGATTCGTTCCGGGTTGTCCAATGCAACCGATGCAATGATCTTGACCTGGGCACGCACGCCGCGGCGCACGACAGTGCAACGGACTTCCTTCGGGAAGGCCAGATGCAGGTATGGGTGCGGAGAATGGACCGATTTAACGGCAGAAGTGACGAAGGCGTAGGCTTTCTTGCCCGCGAACGCGCGTACGATAAACGTTTGCCCGTCCCTGACAAACTCGAGTTTCCCATCCATTGCCGGCGCGGTCACCATGACAGTCTTGTTCTTGACAAAACCGATCAGGCGCACCGTGTAACGGATGGACGGGTTGTCGATCTGCTGCAGATACAAGGTCTCGCCAACATACCAGCGCACGTCGTCCATGCCGACGACGATTTCCTTGCTTGCATTGGCGTCCTGCGGCTGCACAGCGGGTTCGTGCGCGGGTGGGTTCCGTCGGGTCGAGCCTGAAAGCAGCGGCTCTCTTGCCGGCTTCGGAGCGAGATCCCACGCTGAATCGTGGATGAAGCCATTGTCGATCAAGCCTTCAAGCTGACTCCTGCTTTCAATGAGGCATCCGGCGGCAAGAAGGAGATTGCCATGCCAATCGTAAATCGCCTGGGGCAAGGGTTTGCCCACCGCGAGTTCCGAGACTCGTACAGGAACCAGAGAAACTACCGGATCAGCCATGTCCCCCCTCTTTGTCAGCGCAAGCGATTATCCGGCGCGGCGGGATGCCGAAAAAGAATCACCAGTCGTCGCATTACAAACCGCAACAATGTTACCTTAACCAACCGGCGTCGGCTTGTCCTGTTTCTCTCGGCCGAAAAAAGCCTTTGCCACACTAGCATCACGGGTACGACTGAACGGTGGCAGGCTTTGCCAGATGCGTCGTCCGTACGGTTTGGAGATGAGGCGGGGATCGCAGATCATCAGGACGCCACGATCCGTTTCATCCCGGATGAGCCGGCCTGCACCCTGCTTGAGGTTGATGATGGCTGCAGGCAGTTGATGGTGCACGAAGCCGTTCAATCCCTTCCTCTCGAGCGCATCGATCCGCGCCGCCAGCACGGGATCGTCCGGCGGGGAGAAAGGCAGCTTGTCGATAATGACGAGCGAGAGTGCTTCGCCGCGCACATCGACACCCTCCCAGAAACTCTGGCTTCCGATGAGGACGGCGTTTCCTGCAGCGCGAAAACGATCAAGCAGCTCGGTGCGGCCCGCCTCGCCCTGCACCATCAGTGGAAATGGCAGCTTGCGCTTGTCGAACTCTTCACGCAGGCGTTCCGCCGCGCGGTTGACTGCGCGTATTGTCGTGCACAGGAGGAAAGCGCGGCCCCCGGACGCCTCGATCATGGGCAGGGCCGCATCGATCACGGCATCCGTATAGTCGAGGGAGTTCGGCTGTGGCAGATTCTCCGGCACATACAGCATGCCCTGGCTACCGTAATCGAAGGGACTCGGCCATGACTGCGCGGTCTCGTTCCACAGTCCCATCTGGGACGCGTAATGATTGAAATCGTTTTTCACCGCCAAGGTGGCCGACGTGAAAATCCACGCCCGCGGCGTGCCTTCGCGTTGCTTGCTGAAGATTGGTGCGATCGACAGAGGGGTCTGGTGAAGTTGGAGTGACGACGAAAAGGCTTCCACCCAGAGAACGCGCTCCTGTTCCGGCTTCACCTTGTCCGGGTCCGCCGTCTGTGCGTTATCCCAGGCAGCCAGTTTGTCCGACAGTTCGATGGCGCGGGTGCGGCATTGCTCGATGGTTTCTGCCCGCTCCGCCTGCGTTTCGAGAACGGCCATCATTCCATGCAGTTCATCCTGCAGCTTTTCGAGTGCCGGAAAGAACGCGCTCGAGGAAGCGATCTGGTTGGCGGCGAGCCTGACCACATCCTGCGGAAAAGCGAGCCGCAGATCGCGGGCGGCCCGCTCCACGGCCGAGACGACCTTTGGCCAATCGACCCCGTCGCGCGCATGTGCCAAGCCCTCGGCAAGCACGTCGCGGCACAACTCGAGGACCTGCGACGTGGAGACTGTCTCCCCGAAGAACAGTGTCGCTGTCTCCGGCAACTGATGGGCTTCGTCAAAGATGACTGTATTCGCCGACGGCAACAGCTCTGCGACGCCTGTATCCTTCAGCGCCACATCGGCAAAGAAGAGGTGATGATTGACGACGACAACGTCGGCCTGCTGCGCTTCCTTGCGCGCCTTCATCACAAAACAATCCTGATAGTACTGGCACTCTGCGCCCATGCACGTGTCGCGTGTCGACGTGACGAGATTCCAGACCGTCGCCGACTCGGGCACACGAGAGAGCTCAGCCTTGTCGCCTGAACCTGTCGTCTTTACAAAGCGCGAGATGTCTCGCAGGTAGCCCACATCCTCACGGGACGTCAGCCGCCCGTTCTGCAGCGTACGCTCAAGATGGAAATGGCAAACGTAATTGGCCCTTCCCTTTAGCAGGGCGACGGACACGGGCGCATTCAACGCTTTGCGAACCGTCGGAATGTCGCGCAGGTAGAGCTGGTCCTGGAGGTTCTTGGTGCCGGTCGACAGAATGACCTTGCCGCCCCATAGCAATGCCGGCACGAGATAGGCAAAGGTCTTGCCCGTGCCAGTCCCGGCCTCGGCGATCAAGGTCTTCTGCGACGAAATCGCCGCAGCAATGGCTTTTGCCATTTCTGTTTGCGACTGGCGGGGACGAAAGCCGGGGACCGCCTGGCTGAGCAGCCCGGCGGCATCAAACAACTGCTCGATTTCGGCGTCGTGGTTACCCGTTTCGGGTGTTGAGGCGGTGTGTTCGGTCAAAGCTGCGGCTGTCGGGTGGGTAAACGCACGTACCCGATGGATTATGCGGGGATGTCCGGGACAAGTTGCATTTTCAACAATGTTATGTGATCCTTCAACTGAAGTTTGCGTTTTTTCAAACGCCTCAGCTGAAGTTCATCGCGCAGGACATCACGTGCAAGCAGTTCGATAACGGCGTCGAGATCGCGATGCTCTACTTCCAGTTCGACGATTCTTCGCTGTATATCTTCTGTGGGAATCATGATGTCGTTGTTGAATGCAGTAAGTAACTTATATTTTAAGAGTGAATACCCTGCTCGGCTAGCGTCGTCGTGCCGGGGCGCTGAAACGGGAAGGCGATCGCCAGGGAATCGGGGAATTGATGCCCAATAACAACATGGCGCCGCTCACTTTACTGGCGTTAAGAGTTGTAACAAAACAGAACAAGGGTACGTGCGAAATTTTTCGCATGCAATAATTTTTTGAGTTCCACGTGTATTTCCAGCGATCCCATGAGCCAATACAAGATTGAAGCAGGCACCGGGCAGCATATCGGCGACCGCAAGGAGCAACAGGACCGCACCGCCTTGTTCGCGGCTCCAAGGGCGCCGGGTTATGTAATGGCGGTGGTTGCAGATGGAATGGGCGGACTGAGCGGAGGAGCGCTTGCGGCCGAACAGGTGATCCGTACGGCGAAGCAGGCATTCGACCACTTCTCCCCGCAAACCGACGACGTCGGAAAAATGCTCGAAACGATTGCGCTCGACGCGCACACCATCATCAAGCTCACCTCATTTTCCTCCGAAAAGAATCCCCATAGCACCATGGTCGCCCTCGTCATCTGCCCGGACCGGACCGCAGTGTGGGCACACGTCGGCGATTCCAGGCTGTACCGCTTCGATGGCCCGAACTGCACGGAACGCACGATCGATCACTCGTACGTGGAATTGCTGGTAAGGGAAGGCAAACTGTCACGGGAAGAAGCCAAGAATCACCGCCTGTCCAATGTGCTGGTGAATGCGCTCGGCTCGCATGATCGCGACCCGCAAGTTACCCTGAGAAAGTATGAAGGATTGAAGGCAGGCGATGCCTTCCTGCTGTGCTCCGACGGTCTTTGGCATTATTTCGCGGATTCGGAACTGGGTGCTGCCATCGCCATGAATTCCCCGCGTCAAGCGTCGGAAATGCTGATCAACAAGGCACGGGAGCGCACCATTGACGGCTCGGGGGACAATTGCACTCTCGCCATCGTCAAGCTGGTCGAACCGCCCGTTGAAGCGAAGGGCTATACCGTCGGAAAAATGAAGCGCGCGGTCTGATCGGCAGCCGAAACCGCCTGCCCTGACCTTTCGACCTCATCAACCGGGATTACCGGCTTCAGCCTGCTTTTCCTTGCGCTTCTGTTCTTTTTCGGCCTTACGCTGTGCCACCTTCTGCTGCCGCTCCAATGCTTCGCGCTTTTTCTTTTCGTACGCGGCGATATTGGCAGCACGCTTTTCGGCGCTGATCGGATCCTCGGCTTTTTGCCGCTTCACCGTTGGCGGTTGGGATTTCTCTGAAGCAGGAGCATCTGTGGCTTGTGCCTTCTGCGACCGCTCCTCTGCATCACCGGCGGTTGCGGCCGGCTCTGCTGCCAGCATCCGGCTTTCGCGCTCCCGCCGTTGACGTTCATCCTTCTCCAGTCGCTCCGCCAAAGCCTGATCGCGTTCGGCGACACGCGCCTTGCGCTTGAACGCATTTGCCTCGATCTCGATCGGTCGCAACGCCGCCAGTGCAATACGCCGACGCTCCTTGGCCTTCTGGATGCACGATGTCGTAAAGAAGTTGGGAAGGCACGCCTGCTCTTCGGCAATGTAACGTGCCTCGATTTCATGACGCTCTGCCGCCGCCCCCGATAGTGCGGTATCCGCATCGGCCATCGAATGAATCGAACCGGACGGGAAACGATCCGCCACTCTTTCACGTCCTTGCCCGGGTGATGCCTGCGCAAACGACACTGTTGTCAACAGTGCACAGAACAGGGCCAGCCATGTTTTGATGATGAAACCAGTCATGCGATCTGCAGTGTTCATGTTGAACGTCACGCGAGCGAACCCGCCACATCGCGCCGCTCGCTCTCCATGTATTCGGAGGACTGCATTTCGATGATGCGGGAGACAGTACGATGAAACTCGTTTGCCAGCATGCCTTCCGTATAAAGCTGGTCGGGTTCGACCTCGGCAGACATCAGGAGTTTGACCTTGTGGTCGTACAAGACATCGACCAGCCAGGTAAAGCGTCGAGCCTCGGATGACATGGAAGCCGACATGCGCGGCACGGCGGAAAGAATCACCGTATGGAATTGGCTGGCGATCTCCAGGTAGTCATTCTGGGAGCGCGGGCCGCCGCACAACGTGGCGAAATCGAACCAGATCACCCCGCCAGCGCGGCGCAGCGCCTTGATATCGCGCGCTTCGATGCGGATGTGAGGATCCTCGTCCGCGGTTTCGGCAAGATTAGCAAATGCGTTGCGCAATGCGTGATCGGCTTGGGCGCCCAAAGGCGTGTGGTACGCCTCGACCTGCTCCAGCACTCTTTTCCGGTAGTCGACACCTGCATCGACGTTCAATACATCGAGCTTTTCCTTGAGCAAGGAAATGGCCGGGTGGATGCGGTCACGATGCAGTCCGTCGGGATACAGCGCATCCGGAACATAATTGGACGTCATGACGAACGACACGCCATTGTCGAACAAGGCCTTGAGCAGGTTATAGAGAATCATCGCGTCCGCAATGTCGGACACGTGGAATTCGTCAAAGCAGATCAGGCGATATTTTTTCGCAATGCGACGTGCCACCTCGTCCAGCGGATCCGCCACCCCCTTCAAGTCGTCGAGCTGCCGGTGGACGCCGCGCATGAATTCATGGAAATGCAGGCGTGTCTTGCGCGTGACGGGCACCACCGAGTAAAAGCTGTCCATCAGGAAGGATTTACCGCGCCCGACCCCGCCCCACATGTACACGCCGCGGGGCACTTCCGGGCGGCTGATCAGGCGCATGAGCTTGTTCGATCGCTGGGACTTGTAAGCGACCCATTCGTCATAGCACCGCTGCAGGCGCTCGACGGCCGTGAGCTGCGCCTCGTCCGATTGATACCCGCGCTGCGCGAGTGCACGCGCGTAAAACTCCCTGACGTTCATATGATCTGTTTCGCTGATTGCTGCGTTTTGTCCGATCGCCTTGCCGTTGCAGACGTTGCGACGTGAAAATGGGCGAGTCACGCTCGCCCATTCATTCGAGAAACTAATCCCAGGCAATTCGTACGATTATGCCCGTGTTGCCTGGATTCAGCAGGCTCAGGAGAAATTCTGGCTCGCGCTCACTGCGGATTCATGTCGACTGTCACGCGCGACGGATAGGTCCCGCCACCGAATCGGATGGGGAAGCTTAACCCCACGCCGACACCGACGTTGCCGCCTCCACCGCCAACTCCGACACCCATGCTGGAACCATATGGATTGGAGGGACGGAATACGATTTCCGAGGTGCGAAAGCCGTCCTTGTTGCACATCACACGAAGATCGCCGCTCGCGCTGCCAACGTTCACCGATGCCGGCGTAACGACATTCCAATTCCCGGAACCGGTGCTGACGGCACAATTGGCCCCAGTGATGGCCTGTCCGCGCGATGCCGTCTCGATGGCAACCACGCCGTCACTCGATCCTGTCGTGGCACAGGCGGCGATCGCCAACGGCAGCAACAGGATCAGGTGACGCATACAGGCTCCTTAGAAGTTCAGCGACCTCTTGTCTACCGCCAGCGCGGCTTCCTTGGTCGCCTCGGACAAAGACGGGTGAGCATGGCAGATACGGGCGATGTCTTCCGAGGATGCACGGAACTCCATCGCGACGACTGCTTCCGAAATCAGCTCGGAAGCCATCGGCCCAACGATATGCGCGCCGAGGATTTCGTCGGTCTTGGCATCGGCCAGGAACTTCACCATACCGGAGGTATCGCCGAGTGCGCGGGCGCGACCGTTGGCCATGAACGGGAAGGTGCCGGCCTTATACGCCACACCTTCCGCCTTCAACTGCTGCTCGGTCTTGCCCACCCATGCAATTTCCGGGGACGTATATATGACCCAGGGAATTGTATTGAAGTTCACATGGCCGTGTTGGCCGGCAATTCGCTCAGCAACCGCAACGCCCTCTTCTTCTGCCTTGTGTGCCAGCATCGGGCCGCGCACGACATCGCCGACTGCCCAGACGTTCGGCAGGTTGGTCTTGCAATCGCCGTCGACGGCGATGAAACCGCGCTCGTCCAGCTTAAGACCGATGCCTTCGGCGTTCAGGCCGATCGTATTCGGTACGCGGCCGATGGAGACGATCAGCTTGTCGAAGACAGCCTTCTGTGCATTGCCCTTGTCGTCGGTGTATTCGACAGTGACGTCCTTCTTGCCTGCGGTAATCGAACCGATCTTCACACCAAGGTTGATGGCCAGGCCCTGCTTGACGAACAGCTTGTGCGCCTCCTTGGCGATCTGCTCGTCGACCGCGCCGAGGAATGCCGGCAGTGCTTCCAGGACGGTGACGTCCGCTCCGAGGCGGCGCCACACGCTGCCCATTTCCAGGCCGATCACGCCCGCACCGATCACGCCGAGCTTCTTCGGCACGGAATCGATGGCGAGTGCGCCGGTGTTCGACAGGATCAGTTTTTCATCGAATGCAGCGTTCGGCAGTGCGCGCGGATTGGAGCCGGTCGCAACGATGACGTGTTTGCCAGTGATCGTTTCTTCAGTGGCACCGGCGACCTTAATTTCATAGCCGTTGGCGACGCCTTTTACGAAGGAGCCGCGGCCGTGGAAGAAGGTAACCTTGTTCTTCTTGAACAAATACAGGATGCCGTCGTTGTTCTGCTTGACGATCGTTTCCTTGCGAGCAAGCATCTGGCCGACGTTCATCGCCAGACCCTTGACCTCGATACCGTGGTCGGCAAATGCGTGGCCGGCATGCTCATAATGTTCGGAGGACTGCAGCAGTGCCTTGGAGGGGATGCAACCGACGTTGGTGCAGGTGCCGCCCGGCGCCGGGCCGTTCTTGGCGTTCTTCCACTCGTCGATGCAAGCGGTGCTGAAACCGAGTTGCGCAGCGCGAATCGCTGCGATATAGCCACCGGGACCGCCGCCGATGACAACGACATCAAAATTTTTCGACATTTTCGTACCCTTTTTTTTCCGCAGGATGGACAACGCACACGGAGCAGGATGATTCCATGCTCCGTGTGCGCATCGCGTGTTGGCTTACAGGTCCAGCAGCAGGCGAGCCGGATCTTCCAGCGCTTCCTTCATGGCGACCAGGCCGAGCACGGCTTCGCGGCCGTCGATGATGCGGTGGTCGTAGGACATGGCCAGGAAGTTGATCGGACGGATCACGATCTGACCGTTTTCAACGACCGGACGGTCCTTGGTTGCGTGGACGCCGAGGATTGCGGATTGCGGCGGGTTGATGATCGGGGTGGACAGCATGGAGCCGAACACGCCCCCGTTCGAGATGGAGAAGGTGCCGCCGGTCAGTTCTTCAAGCGTCAGCTTGCCGTCCTTGGCCTTGCTACCGAATTCGGCGATCTTCTTCTCGATGTCGGCAATAGTCATCTGGTCTGCGTCGCGCAGGATGGGCACGACCAGGCCGCGCGGCGAACCGACGGCGATACCGATGTCGAAATAGCCGTGGTAGACGATGTCGTTGCCGTCAACGGAGGCATTCAGGACCGGGTACTTCTTCAGGGCGGCGACGGCAGCCTTGACGAAGAAGGACATGAAGCCGAGCTTCACGCCGTGTTCCTTTTCGAACTTGTCCTTGTACTTGTTGCGCAGGTCCATGACCGGCTGCATGTTCACTTCATTGAACGTGGTCAGGATCGCGTTGGTTGCCTGGGATTGCAGCAGGCGCTCGGCGACGCGGGCGCGCAGGCGGCTCATCGGCACGCGCTCTTCCGGACGGTTCGCCAGGTCGGACAGGCTGACCGGGGCTGCCACTTGCTGCAGTGCAGGCTTCGGTGCAGCAGCGGGTGCCGGGGCCGGTGCCGCCGGCTTGCTCAACGCGCCAATGACGTCTCCCTTGGTCACGCGGCCATCCTTGCCGGTGCCGGCGACTTGCGCAGCAGTCATGTTGTTGTCCGCGAGCATCTTTGCGGCTGCCGGCATGGCAATGCCTGCGGCTGCGGAAGAAGCCGGTGCGGCAGCGGCAACGGCAGCGGCCGGAGCCGGCGCGGCGGCGGGTGCGGCGGCGGGTGTGGCGGCTGCCGGGGCGGCGACTGCGCCTGCCTTGGCTTCCGTATCCAGCTTGGCGATGACTTCGCCGGCGACAACGGTGCTGCCGTCGCCCTTGATCACTTCGACGATGACGCCTGCGTCCGGCGCGGGAAGCTCAAGGACCACCTTGTCGGTTTCGATGTCGATCAGGTTTTCGTCTCGGGCGACTGCTTCGCCAACTTTCTTATGCCACTGCAACAGGGTTGCTTCTGCAACCGATTCCGACAATTGCGGAACTTTCACTTCGATAATTGCCATGTAACTCTCCGTTTCGGGTTGTTCGTGCGGCACGCCAGCTTCTGGCGCGCCGTCGGGTCTTTATTTCGTCAGGACGAAGCCTTTGAGCTTCGAGAACGCGGTGTCGATCAGCGCCTTTTGCTGCGCGTAGTGCTTGTCGTAGTAGCCGACAGCAGGCGACGCGCTGGCCGGACGGCCTGCGTATGCCAGTTTCTGGCCCTCTTCCAGATTCTCGAAAATGTTGTGCTGAATCTGGAACCAGGCACCCTGGTTCTGCGGTTCGTCCTGGGTCCACACCAGTTCCGTGAAGTTCGGGAACTTCTTCAGTTCTGCGGCAAACGCCTTGTGCGGGAACGGATAGAGCTGTTCGATACGAATGATCGCGATGTCGGAGGCACCGCGCTCCTTGCGTGCATTGACGAGGTCGTAATAGACCTTGCCCGAGCAGGCGAGAACGCGCTTGACCTTCTTCGGATCGATCTTCTCGTCGACCTCACCGATGACCGTCTGGAACTGGCCCTTGGCGAGTTCCGACAGCGGCGAGCCGGCGTCCTTGTTACGCAGCAGCGACTTCGGCGTCATGATGACGAGCGGCTTGCGGAACAGGCGGATCATCTGGCGACGCAGCAGGTGGAAGATCTGCGCTGCGGTCGTCGGCTGCACGACTTGCATGTTGTTGTCTGCGCACAGCTGCAGGTAACGCTCCAGGCGCGCGGAGGAGTGCTCCGGACCCTGGCCTTCGTAACCGTGCGGCAGCATCATGACGAGACCCGATGCACGGCCCCACTTCACTTCGCCGGAGCTGATGAACTGG
>Ga0196981_1000461_pt1 | contig 13004 bp, 20 predicted proteins | sample S3_2013CmetaG_FD_155462 | JGI IMG/M metagenome (GOLD analysis project Ga0196981, IMG submission 155462) | Soil microbial communities from Anza Borrego desert, Southern California, United States - S3_20-13C | ecosystem: Environmental > Terrestrial > Soil > Desert | place: USA: California...
GATCGACGCGACTACGACGCTCACTAAAACCGGCGAATATCCCGCAAGAACTCCCGGTAAAAGAAGAAACGCGATAAAAAAGAGACTGCCACACAGAGCAAGGAGGCCTCGAAGACCTTGTTTCCCGCCAAAGAAAAGTACGACCGCAATAAACAGCGCGAGAAGCGATAGCAATGCGGGCATGCGATCCACTTCCGCGACCGAATAATAATCCGTTCCGTCAACGGCGTTTGTCGTGTGCGAAAGATAAAAGACTTGTCCTTTTTTCAGCTCCAGATAGTCGTTTTCTATAGTGACTATCTTCCCGTCTTCATCGCCCTCAAGAATCTCTGCGCGGATAGTTTGATACAGAGAATCGACATCAGTGCCTGGGACTTGACGCTCCTCTTGGGAAACGACTTCCAGAACTTTCGCCTTTGAGGTGTTTACGATATCCGGGATCAGTTCCTGCCCAAAACAAAGCGACGGTATTAGGAGAAAGCTTAGGAAAACTAGGGTTGATGTGCGAACTGCCATCGTTTGATTATAGCGCTTGCTTCGCACAGGGAGTGCACGTGCCGAAAAATTCGAGGGCGTGAGTATCTATTGCTGCGAAGGAAGACCGCTTGAGCGCTTTCGTTTCCATTTTTTCATTGTCGCAATTTTCGATATCCTCCGTGTGACCGCATGTATTGCAGACAATGTGGTGGTGATGGCCATGTATGAATTCGTAATGCGCACCGCCGCGGCGCACGTCGGAACGCGCGAGGATTTTGGCGCGTGTAAGCGCCTCAAGCGCACGATATACGTTTACTTCGTCAAGATTTTTGCCCAAACGCGCGGTAATTTCCGGGACCGAAGAAGGCTTATCCGTCGTTTTAAGGAAGCCAAGCAATGCCAGCCGTCCCTCTGTGGAACGAAATCCCTTGTCGCGGAGCATTGCCTGCAATTCCTGACGATCTTTACCTCGATACCGCTTCATTACTTAATGTTACCACTAACGCAAGTTTCTTGCAATTACAAAAAAGGGTGTTACTATCCTGATATGTCACCAATCATTGCCTCTGTTCTCGCCGCAGTAAGTATCATGCTCGTTTCGCTTGTGGGAGTCATATTCACCTATCGCTCACTCGGCTCTTGGATGCGCAAACACCTCACGTATCTCGCCACGTTCTCCGCAGGGGTCCTTTCCCTACTCGCCTATCACCTTATCGAAGAATCGCTGCACGAGGCACCCACCGCTGCGCTCGCGGCGGGCTCGATACTCGCTGGAGTGATCGTTATGGAAATAATCCATCACCTATTGCCGCATGCGCACCATCATCACGACGTATCTACCGACCACACGCACAGCCAAATCGACGGACGAAAAGTACTTATTAGCGACGCAGTGCACAACATTACCGATGGATTCATTATCGTTCCCGCATTTTTCGTCGACTGGACTATCGGCCTTGCCGCGACGCTCGGTATACTCGTTCACGAGCTCGTACAAGAAATATCCGAATTTTTCGTATTGAAGGAAGCAGGATATTCTACGAGACAAGCGCTGAGGCTGAATTTCGTCGCGTCTTCGACGATTCTTCTCGGTGTGATCCTCTCGCTCGTCCTTGCGTCATTTGAAACCACACTCTCTCTCCTCGCTGGATTCGCAGCGGGTGGCTTTCTTTCTGTCGTCGTACGAGATCTTTTGCCAAATGCCGCCCAATCGATACGCTCTAGCGGCACTTGGCTTCCCCACGTCGCGGCCGGCCTTATCGGAGCGATCATAATGCTTGGCGTCCTTACACTCGTGCCTCACGAGGAACACGAGGAGGACGAGGGAGCGACTGCGACGCAAGCGGTAGAAGCGCTATAATGGGAGCCATGTTGGAAAGAAAGCTGCGCAGTTTCCGCTTTGCGCTCAATGGTGTCCGAATTGCGTGGACCGAAGAATATAGCTTTAAGGTACACGTGGTGGTGGCGCTCGCGGCGCTCACCTTGGCATGGTTTTTTGATATATCAACGACCCAATGGATGTTTGTTGTTTCTATGATTGGGCTGGTCTTGGCCGCAGAGGCGTTCAATACCGCGCTCGAGGAGCTCTGCGACAAATTCAAAGCCGATCCAGACCCGCACATCGCAAAGATCAAAGATCTTTCTGCGGCCGCTGTCCTTATCGCCTCATGCACGGCACTCATTGTGGGCATCGTGATTTTCGTTCCGTACATTGCGGAATGGTTGTGAGCAACATGGACTCTTTTATCCTTCAACTCCTATACGAGGCGCGACATTTGTTCCTCACGAATGTCTTTTTTGGTATCACCGAACTTGGCAGCACGATTGCAATCGGTGGAATTTCGCTGGCAGTCGGAGTGGTACTTCTCGTAAAGAAACATTTCTCACTTTTTATTGGTCTTTGCATTTCTGTTCTTGGCACTGCCGTTGCCGCTTTCAGTCTCAAAGACATTGTTGAACGCACGCGGCCGGACATTCTCTATCAGGCGTATCTTGAATCAGGCTTCTCTTTCCCCAGCGGCCACGCCGCACTTTCCTTCGCATTGTACGGTTTTATCGTATATATCCTCTGGAAATTTAAGCTAGAGCGACACATCCTTGCGATTACACTCGCTATTATTCTTGTGAGCCTTATCGGGTTCAGCCGTCTCTACCTCGGTGTGCATTACGCAACCGATGTAATTGCGGGCTATACACTCGCGGCCGCATTCCTATTTGTTGGAATACGAGTATCGGAACGCCTTAGCCGCTCAATATTGTCTTGAGTATCGCCATACGGACCAAGAGTCCGTAACCGACTTGACGAAAGTATGCTGCGTGCGGCGAGTCATCCACTTCTGTGGTTATTTCATCCACGCGTGGCAAAGGATGTATCACGATCGCGCCTTTTTTCATCGAATCCACGACATCTTTCGTTATCACGTAACGGCCCTTCAAAGCTTCGAAATCCGCGACGTTTTTTATCCATTCTTTTGCGATGCGCGTCTGGTATATGACGTCGGCAACCTTGGTGATAGAAGCCATATCTTCCGTTTCGTCGAACTGCACGTTGTTCTCACGCAAGTGCTCCTTTACGTCCTCGGCCATCTGAAGCTCCGGCATCGCGACAAAGGTGATGTGAATGTCTTTATATTTGCTCAAAAGGTACGAGAGAGAGCGGGCGGAGCGATAGTATTTTAGATTCCCCACGAATGCCACATGTATGCCGTCTTCTTTCTTAAGTTCTCGTTGGATGGTGTAGAGATCAAGAAGTGCCTGTGTCGGGTGCTGGCCTAAATTTCCGTCGCCTGCATTGATGATGGGCACGCCGGAAACGGCTGCGGCGCGCGCTGCAGAGCCCGTCTCGTAGTGTCGAAGCACGATCGCGTCGGCGTAATTGTTGATGACCTTAATTGCGTCTTCGAGCGTCTCCCCTTTTTTGTCAGACGACGAATCGCGCACGCTCTCCATGGTGAGGACATTGCCGCCGAGGCGCATCATTGCGGATTCAAAAGAAAAACGCGTCCTGGTGGACGGTTCATAGAAAAGTGTCGCTAATATTTTGCCTTCGAGCGATCGCTCTCGCTTACCTTCGAGAGAAGTTGCGAGCTCAAAGAGTTTGGTGAGAGCTTGCCTATCAAACTGCTGTGTCTCAATGAAGTGTTGCATCAGGAAGTAGTATACCGCACGCGCTCACAAATTCGAGCTATCTGGTGGATTGCTCACAACGCAAAACCCCAGGCGAATAGCCCGAGGTTTTGTGCCGTTTTAGGCAGCGTGGTTAGTCGTTGAGTCCGAAACGAGTCTCGAAGCGAGCACGAAGCTTGTCGTGTGCATCAAGGAAGTTATCGAACGCTGCGCGGACGCGTGCATTGCCCGAAAAGCGCTCACGGAGCGACTTCTTGTTCTTTTCCTTAGCGGTCGTCGTGCCGTTGTCGTTGTGGTCTTTGATGGCATACGCATCGACATCTAGTGTCGAACCGCTGCCAGAAAGCTTGCCGAAGAAGCTTACGATGTCACCTACCGCGATATTAACGAGCGCCGAGAGACCCGTACCGAACTTCCCGAAGCGAGTCGTCGAGGTGGCGTCTACGTCCCACGTGATTGTGTTGCCACCAAGGTTGGTCGTCGCTACCAGCCCGTCAGATGACGTAGCCGTAACGGTTGCACCGTGCACATGCACGTTGCCGTTAGCTCCGATAAATACACCCACGCCCTTCCTGTTTGTGTCCGCATGCGTGACAGACGCCAGACCGATCGCAAGAAGGACTATAACTCCTGCCGTCGCGTATATAGCTCGGCGAGAAGGCAATTGTGTCATTTCTATACTCATACTAACTTTTTTGATGTGTTTGTAATTCTAGGATTCGACCCTAAGGAGAACGTGAAGAACACGCTCTCGTGCTAGATAAGACGGCGAGGATACCGCTTTCTTTCCGCGCTTCATTAATTCTTTATTAGCCTAAATGCGCGTGATCGTTCCACACGCGAAGTGCCCAACCCGTAAATTTAAGATTGTCGTATACCTGTTCACCGTAATTAAAAACGGAAACCCCGGTATTTTCGGTTTTTAATCGAAGTGCGATGCGTCGAAATTCCTCGTCTGATACATCGGGACCGTACATAACGCAGGCGAGCAGTGCACGCAAGAAAAAGCCGTGTGCAACAACGAGAATGTTTTCTTCGCGCCGTTTTTCCAAATATTCGAGCGCTTGGGTGGCTCTTGTACGTATTTCCTCAAAATTTTCGCCGTCCTCATAGCGTGTCCCCGACTTATAGAGGGTATCTGTCCATTGAAAAAAGTCTTCCCTTGCCCGGGGTAGCACCATATCTCCATCCTCGAAGGAACTCGGTAGCCGTCTCTCACGAAAGAGGTCCGAGGTCTCCACGGGTTTCCCTACGCGTTCAGCGATAGTCTGAGCGGTCTCCTGGGCTCGCTTCATACTACTTGCCACAATAACGTCAATCGGGAGATTCGTGCAGCGTTGTGCAATGTGCATCGCTTGCGAACGGCCGATCGTGGTCAGCGGCGAATTCGTATCTCCGAATTTAAAATTCCCTACGTTAGCCTCGCTTTGGCCATGTCGAACGATATAGATAGTTTTCACAATACAAACCTGCCATCCTTGTAAATTACTTTTTTCGAACCGTTCTTGAGGTGCGCGGTCACGATGCGGTTCGTCGTGGAGATGACGTCGGTGTGCACCGAGGAATCGTTAAAGCCGAGGCGCTTCGCCTCTGCATCGGTAAGTTTGGATACGTCGCCCGCATAGGTGTCGCGATAGCTCATGCCGAGTGCGATGTGGGAGTTGCCGTACGGCCCGCCCATGTTCTCGTCGAAGAGCGTTTCCGCCATAAACTTCGTGATGCGCGAATGGCGCTTGTCGGTGAGTGAGTATTCGCCGATTTTGTCGGCTCCAGGGGTTGCGATCATTTCTTTGAGAAGTTTCTCATTAGTCTTCGCGCTCGACTTCACTACCCTACCGTTCTTAAACCAAAGCTGGATGCCCGTAATTTTGTTCGAGTAGCGATAGAGTGGTTGATTGATGCGAATCCAGCCGTTCGTACCTCGCCAGTCGGGAGATGTGAATATCTCAAAGCTCGGGATGTTGCGACCGCTTCCGGCGTGCCATGCGCGCTTTTCTCCGAGCGTGTACCAGATGTCCATGTCGGGACCTTTTGCGTGGATTTTGTCGATCTTTGGAGAGAGCTTGTTGAGCCTGGAGCGATATTTTTCGATGTCGCGATAGACGCTCTTCCACTTTGCGATTGGATTTTTCTCGTCGAGGAAACACGCCTTGATGATCTGATCCCAGTACGCTTTCTCACTCAAGCCGGCCTCGCGCGCCATCGCGGGCGTGCCGTAAAGAGCGATGGTCCAGGTGAATTTCTTTTTCCATTCTTTCCTGTTGAGCATGTCCTTGTAGGGCTTCAGCGCCATTCCTCTCTGCATTATTTTCTTGGGGTCCACGCCTTTTAAGGCATGTGGATCGGCTTCCGCAAGGATGAATATCGAGTGGTCGATCTCTTCGGCCAAACCAGTGAGATATTTCTTCGGGAAAAAGCTTATCTGATGCGGCTGTGCATGTTCGTAGAAGTATCGCGACACGCTGATGTTCCTGCGCTTGTCGCCATGCTCATCGTCTGGGCCGTAATTGGAGATCACGTGTCCGCCCGCATCCACAATCGCGTTGCAGATCGCGATATAGAGGGGCTTTGCGCTCTCACTCGTCGAGACGCGTACCACATCGCCCTTCTTAATTCCCTTTCCTCCGCCGAGCGCGAAATTAACCAGAACGTCGGCGTATTTTTGTAAGATCTTGTCGCTGGGCCTGTATGCCATTGAGCTAGACTACAAGCACTTGCTACTCCTGTCTAGCGTTTGAAATCAATTTCCTTTGCGCGCTCCTTGATGTCGATTGGATACACTCCAGTGAAGCACGAGGTGGAAAAACTAGATTCAGGCAAGCCTGTCGCACGGATCATGCCTTCGTATGAAATGTAGCGAAGCGATGTTGCGCCAAGGTACTTTTCGATCTCTTCGACTGATTTAGTAGCAGCAATGAGATCTTTTTGCTTCGGCGTGTCGATGCCGTAAAAGTCGGGGAATTTCACTGGTGGCGAGGATACGAGAAAATGCACCTCCTTTGCCCCCGCTTCAAAAAGCATCGCGACTATCTGACGAGACGTAGTGCCACGCACGATGGAGTCGTCCATCACGACGACTCGGTTCCCCTTTATCACTGGCACGAGCGGCGTGAGCTTGGCCTTTACGCCCTGCTCTCGCATATGCTGTTCCGGAGTGATAAATGTACGATGGATGTAGCGATTTTTTATCAAACCCATTTCCATCGGGATTTTCATCGCCTGCGAATATCCGAGTGCCGCGGGGATTGCTGTTTCAGGCACCGGTATCACGACGTCTGCCTCTACCGGATATTCTTTCGCAAGTTCGACACCGCATTGGTGACGCATGCCGTATACTGATTTGCCTAAGATATCGCTGTCGGGACGCGCGAAATATACGAATTCAAAAATATCGAGCTTGAGATTGGGCGTAAGTATTTGCTCGCTCCGCAATCCCCCTTCGTCGATGATGACCATCTCGCCGGGAGCAACTTCGCGTTCGAATTCGGCACCAATAGGCGCAAATGCGCACGTCTCCGATGCAACCACCCAGCCGCCATTCAATTTTGCGAGTGCGAGTGGCCTAATCCCGCATTGATCGCGCACCGCGACAAGTTTGTCTTGCGACATGACGAGTATTGAATAAGCACCAGTGAAAAGCGGAATCGTGTCTTTGACCGCAGCACTCAATTCCACGCCTTCGCGCATGCGCGCTGCTATCGCTTCCACCATCATGCGCGAATCAGAAAATTCGGAAGTGTCGATCCCCTTCTCTTTCAAATACGCTTCGAGCTCTGTCGTGGTCGGCAAGTTGCCGTTGTGCGCGAGCGCGATCGCGCTGTCATCGGGGCCAGAGGTAAGCGCGATGGATTCGTTCAAGCTTGGATTCGCGTCGTCGTAAAGAATCTTTTGTATCGAAGAAGAACCGGCCGCGAGCATCGGCTGCGAATGTTTTACTTTGGAGCCACCGGTTGTCGAATACCTGTTGTGCCCCACCGCGATGTGTCCGGGCAAACTTTGGATAACTTCATCATTAAAAACCTGGGACACGAGGCCCATTCCTTTGTAGAGGCTAATTGTTTTGCCGTTTGCGGTCGCGATGCCGGCGCTTTCTTGCCCGCGGTGTTGGAGTGCGAAGAGTCCAAAGAAAGAAAGGCGTGCGACGTCAAGGCCCTGTCCATAGACGCCGAAGACTGCGCATTTTTCTCCTAGAGTGCGCATATACTAAGAGAGTATTTTACCAGGAAATTCGCTGCACGCTAGGGCAAGGGTTCCAGTTTCCACACATCGATCGCGGGCTCTTCGTAAGGGTGAACCTTCCGAATTGCCGCGATGACATCACCCAGCGCGGCCTTGTCGCAAACGAACTCAATACGCTCTTCTGGAATAGATTCCGGCTTACCGATGGTCCCGATCGAAGGATTTGCGCCAGGAAGAGGAATAAAGCGGCCAATGCCTCGTGTTGAGAAACTGCTGTGCGAATAGGCACCGATTTTGCCCCCGCCGGCATCCCCTATGACCCGCCGCATCTCATCCGCATTGGCCTCTGGGACATAGACCGCGACTTTGTATATTTCCATGCATGAAATATAGCATCGCATTCATGCCTGGTTCATTTCCTGGCGGTATGCTCGAACGATATGGCAAAGCGAAAAAGCATGCGCGCCAGTGGGAAAAAGCGGACAAGCTCGAAGTCTCGCTCCACCACTCGGCAGCAAAGGCAGTCTTATGAGACCTTGCACGATCTCCTTATTTTAAAACTTCGTGCTTTATACGATGTAGAAAAACAGATTGTAAAAGCCTTGCCGAGCATGGCAAAGGCAGCCTCAAATGGTGATCTCAAAGAAGCGTTTGATTCGCATCTCGAGGAAACTCGCGGGCAAGTAGAGCGTCTTGAGGAAGCAGCACGTGAGCTCCACTTTAAGATCACCCCAGAAGAATCAGATGCGATTCGCGGACTTATCAAAGACGCGGAATGGTGCATTAAGAACATCAAAGACTCTAAGACGCTCGATGCGAGCTTGGTCGCAGCGGCGCAGTATGTCGAGCACTTTGAGATCGCAGGCTACGGAACCGCACGCACGTGGGCCGAGGAAATGGGTCACAAGCGGGTAGCAGAACTTTTGCAAGCGACGCTCGATGAAGAAAGTGCCGCGAATGAAAAGCTGACTGCGCTCGCAGAGTCAAAGGTAAACGAGGAAGCGAATGACATGTACGAAGACAGCGAAAAGGAAGGTATGCGATCGCGTGATCACATGAGTGTTTCGCACTCGATCAGATAAGTAGAAAAAGAAGAGGCGCGTCCGGAATCATCCGCACGCGCTCTTTTTTGTATCGGTTAATCCGCAGATGCATGCGGTTTACCTTGTTTTCGTTCAGTCGACCTAAATACCTCAAAGCATTCAGGCGAGCAGAAGAACTTTTGTTTTTCCGGTGGCGTTCCTTTTGGGTATGCACCTAGGAAAACGCCACACTCAGGATTCAGACATCTAGCCAAACTTTTCTGTTGAGCCACGCGTCCTCCTTTCGCCTTTCATTTGCTGCTTTTTCAATTCATCGGTTCGTGCTTCGAACTCGAGCGTATCGAGCCTCACCGATGCAAGCTGAATGAACGCGAGAATGTCGAGCGCTTTGGCAGCACCGCGCGTCTTTTTCCGATCTATCAGTTTTGCTGCTTTTTCAAGGTCGTCGAAGATCGGATTGATCCATATGGGCGAGAATTTCTTGGTAAATTGTCCGCGCTGAATATGGATTCTTATTCTCTTTGCTATCGCCTTAAGCGTGCGGGTCTTCCAGCGCGCTGTGCGTTGATCAAGTGCTTCCTGTACCGTGATGGGATCATCGATACTTTTTGAATTTCGAGCCATCGCCTATCCTCATGGTTGTGAAAGAACGCATCGCGAGATGCGTTCTTGGTGAATCGCATCTCAAGCGAAAAAAACGACCTCGCTTGAGGCCGTTTGTCAGAGTTTATTTGTGTGAAATTAAACGCTGGCAAGCAGCCTCAAAGAAGCCGCTCGTCGTCGGATTGAAAGCATTTGCATTGCATTCGAAATTCGTGCCATCTCCCTCACTCTACGTTTTCTCACTTTCGTGTCAAGAGTTTTCATTTATTGTGTGCATAACTTCACTGGTACTTATTTCCGCGATCGCGGAAATAAGTACGTAGCCATAATCAGCGGGTGTAAAAGAAGCGGGCCCGCGCGTACGCGGACCCGTATAAATTCTCACGACTGCCGTGAGGCTTTTTCCTCGATCCCAGACTTCTCTTCCCGCCGTTGAAGTTCTTCCCCAACGAGCGAGAATGGAATGTTCCGAGAGCGAAGGAGGACGAGCAGGTGGAAAACGAGGTCAGCAGACTCGCTGACCAACCGCTCGTCGTCTTCAGAGACCGCCGCCATGGCGGTCTCCACAGCTTCCTCGCCGAGCTTCTTCGCACACTTGCGCGTCCCCTCGTCGAGAAGTTGCTTCGTATACGATTTCCCGGACGAGCCTTGGGCTCGCTCGCGAATTCGTTCTTCGAGTCGCTCGATGTTCCAGTTCATGACGGATCTCCGTACCGTGCGGAAAAACGAAGTTCGAGACGCACCGGACTCTCGATGGTGTCGAGCTTCTCGCCCTCACCTTCTTTCGCCGGCTGCTCGCGGTAGCCGTGCGCGACTGAGCGATAGAAACACGAGCGAGTGCCCGTGTGACACGCGCAACCGCCGTCGCGAAGACGCACGAGATAGATAATCGCGTCGCCGTCGCAATCGTAGAGCACGTCGTAGACGTGCATGCCATTGCCACTGGTTTCGCCCTTTATCCAGATCTGATTACGAGACGTTGAGTAAAAGGTGGCCCAGCCGGAGCGAAGCGTTTTGAGAAACGCTTCTTCGTTGACGTAGGCAAGCATTAAGATCAGTTTGGTCTCGATATCTTGCACGATTGCGGGGATAATCCCGCCCCGTTTCTTGAAGTTCGGCACAAGGACTTGCATTCTAGAATTCCTTTTTCCTGGGAGTTTGCGTAGTTTAGAATGTCCGCGCGGTGACCCGCACGGTATTGATCTCTTCGTCAGTCATCCATTGATTATTTTTCCAATGAACAAGTTCTCGTTCGCCGTTGGCGCGGGCGCGCCAACCGGTATTTCGCGTCGGAAAACGTCTTCCGCCATGCATGCCATCAGGCTTCATGGACACTGCAATGTCTCCCGTCTTTGACGTATAGACACGTCCTTCGAAGTCCATATTCATCCCCTTAAGAGCAGTCTTTCGGCAAAAGCCGAGGCGCATGAAAAGCCCCCTCACAAGAGGGGGTTGGTTTGATAGAAATATAGATCAACTCAACCCCCTCGTGCGACGGGAATCGAGTGGCCATGGAGGCGGCTTATGACCTTGCGATAGCCTCCTTCACGGCCTTTAAGCCATTTAGATACACGGGCAACGGTGGTGGAGCTAAGTCCGGTTGCTCGTTCTATTGCTGAATATGGTTCCTTTTTGGTGAGCATTTCCGCGGCCGTAAAGCGCTTCGAAAACTCGGCAATCTCAGCTTCAGTAAGGAGGTCGCGCAAAAAGCGACGCATTTCATCTTGTGTGCGAAGCGCCAAAAGCGCGCGTACCAAACGTTGTGTTTGCGGGTTATTCCAGTTCATACTGTCACTTTAGTGTACTACAGTGCTTTAGTCAAGTAAAGTTTATCCCCAGTCCTATTTACACCTGAACCCCGGGTACACGCTATTTATCCTCAAGAATTCTTAGGATCTTATCCAATTTTTCTGCCTCGATGCGCTGCATGAGTCGCTGGAGGTCTTCGATCTCCGATTTGGCCATAGTGTTGGTCTCGTAGTCGGCTGTAGCTTGGTGCCTGTCGCGCTCTGCTTGCCTGTTTTGGCTCATCATTATGAACGTCGAGAGCATGATGGCCTCGAGCGAGACGATCATGGTGAGAAATCCATATGGATAGGGCTCTACCGGCAACACAATCCAAAATCCAAACCACACGATGTGGAAATATACGAACTCCCACGAACCGACAAATTTCGCCACTATGTCGGCAATAGCAGCCCCGGCGCCTCGCGCTTCTTCGTAGGCGTCATGCCATGTTTTGGCCATGGATACAGTGTGCGTCCTACACGTTTTTCGTCAATTTCAAAAGCTGCGTATGGAGTTTCGGATTTGCTGCCACCATCTCAAGGGTGCCAAATTTCCACGGCTTCCCTTTCGTGTCGGTCACCTTGCATCCCGCCTCTTTGAGCATGAGATACGCCGGCGCGAAGTCCCATATGCTTCCGTTCACGGCAACCATCCAATCGCGCTTCCCTGCTGCCGTGTAGCACGCGTTATTGGCCATGGAGGCGAACGATGAGAGCATCATGTGACCACTTTTGTTATTTTTCATCAACGTATCGAGAAAGCGCGCAGCACGCTTACTCACGCTGGTGGAACCAGTACCCACGGTCGTCTGAAGCACCTTCGCGCTCGAACAGTGTATGCGTTTGCCATTGCGGTATGCTCCTTTGCCTGCTTTTGCGAAGAAAAATTCGTTTGTCGCGGGCAGATTTATCGCTGAGGCCTGTACGACACTGTCGCGCACAATACATGCCATTACGCCAAACGCAGGGACTCCACGGGAATAATTAAATGTCCCGTCTATCGGATCGATAACCCACACATATTCAGACTCTTCCTTTATACTTCCGCGCTCCTCTGCGATTATTCCGTGTTCAGGATATTTTTTTCGAATCGCAGAAACGATTATCTCTTCCGACAGTAGGTCGCTTTTGGTAACCACGTCCCAGGCTCGTGCGGATTTAGCGTAGTGAACGCCCTCCTCGCCGAATTTCTTCAATACGGCACGTCCCGCCTTTTTCACTATTTCTTGGAGAAACTTATCCATTCCAGGACTCTACCTTGAGAGGAGTGTAATTAAAAGCTGTCTGTTTTTTTGAAAAATCTCAAGACACTGAAACGATCGTCACCCCAAAGCGCGAGTGCGAGAGTTGCTACTGCGAGCGAAAAGTCGCGCACACCAATGTCGTTGTAGCCCACCTCAAAGGCCACAAGAAAAAGATGGAGAGCGAGCAGCAGCGCCACGTAGCGAGTCCATATGCCCAAAAGAAGCATGACACCGAGAATCATCTCGAAAAGTCCGTTCAAAAGTACGATTGTTTCCGCGCTAAGGCCAGTGAGTGCCGTTGGCCACTCCGGGACCCACGCGACCCAGCCCGAGGGATCAATGACTTGTGACAAGCCAAACCACAAGAAAAGTACGACGAGCCCACCTCGGAGTACTGGGATTGCATAGTCACGCATCGAATGCATGCAAAAAGTATACCTTAGGAGGAAGCGAGGCGCTTTAGCGCAACGATATATGCAGCTTCCCGGAGTGGCACCTGATACTCCTTGGCGGTTGCGTGCACTACCTGTGTCGCGGCATCCATC
>Ga0196981_1000462_pt1 | contig 12934 bp, 7 predicted proteins | sample S3_2013CmetaG_FD_155462 | JGI IMG/M metagenome (GOLD analysis project Ga0196981, IMG submission 155462) | Soil microbial communities from Anza Borrego desert, Southern California, United States - S3_20-13C | ecosystem: Environmental > Terrestrial > Soil > Desert | place: USA: California...
TCCGTCGTGTCGCCGCTCAGGACCGGTTCCGGTCCGAGCCGGAACCGCTCGATCGCGGGCCGCAGCAGGTCGGCCCGATGCCGGCTTGCGCCGGTGACCACGAGGGCGCCCACCGTCAGGCCCCGCAGGCGCTCGTACGCCGCCTGCTGCGCGACGCGATCATCCTCGCGGGGCTGCGGGAACATGAGGGCCCGCCGCCGGGCGACGTAGGGCAGGACGGGCTTCCAGTCGTCGCCGAAGATCACGAGCACGTCGTCCGCCGCCGTGACGGCGGCCAGCGCGCGGCCGAGTTCCGGCACCCGGTGCTCGTTGCCGGCGATCAGCCGGTGGTAGCCGTCGCGGTACCCGGCCAGGGCGAGGCCGGCGGTCAGTGCGACGGCGGCGAAGGCCGCGAGCCGCGGCACGCGCGGGTGGTCGAGCAGCACGTCGAACGCGAGCCCCAGCGCCGCCAGGAGAAAGATCCCGTTCGCGAAAAAGTAGTAGTCGTGGACGTGGTACACGTTCGCGAACACGAGGACCGGTGCGAGGAAGCTGAGGGCGAGCAGGAGGATCTGCCTCCGCCGCGCCGGCGGACCCACCGCCGCCGCCAGCGCGACGATCGCCAGCGCGGCGAGGCCGATCACGGAGGAGGTGGTGAAATGTCCGATGGCGGCCCAGAACCGGGGCAGGGTCCGCAGCGACCATTCGCCGACGGCCCAGGCCCCCTGCGCACGGGACTGGAGGTCCTGCGCCAGCGGGTTGAGCGCCTTGAGCCGGTCCGCGTAGGCGCTCCAGGCGAGGCCCGCGGCCAGGGCGCCGCCGGCGCCGGCCAGGGCCGGCCCCCAGCGCCCGAGGTCCGGTCCGGAGCCGCGGTGGCCGGCCGGGCGCCCCAGGAGCGTCACGAGCGCGGCCGGCGCGAGGAACGCGCAGAAGGTCGGGAGCTTCACCATGGCTGCGAGGCCGCCGGCGGCGACGGCGGCGGCGATGCTCCGGCCGTCGCGCGTGTCGACGGCCCGCCAATGCCACCACAGGTACCAGGCGCCGAGGCAAAGCGCCGTGGACTCGATCATGATCGCCCGCTGGTAGAACAGGTAGATCGGGCTGAGCAGGACGGCCGCGAGAAGGAGCAGCCGGCGGTGCGCCCGCAGGCCGAGCCGCCCCGCCAGGAGGTAGACGGCCGGCAGCATCAGGTAGAAATACGCCGCCGCGGTGGCGCGCGCCGCCGGTTCCAGCTCGAGCCCGGTGACCCGGGCGGCGGCGGCGGCCGAGAGCTGGTAGAGCGGGAATTCCAGGGGAACGGACCACGGCGGTCCGAGGACCGGCGTCGGATAGTCGATCGTCAGGCCGTCCTGGATCAGGTAGCGGATCGCGATGGCCGTCTGGGCTTGGCGGAACTCATGGCCGTCCACCGGTGGGTTTCGCCAGCCGGCGAAAGAGCAGAACAGGTGGACGACGAGCGCGGCCGCGAAAAACCCGCGGCAGGCCCAGATATCCAGCCGATCGGCGGCGGTCGGATTCACTCGATGGATATCTTCTCCCAATACGCCCAGTCGTAGCTCGCGTTCGCGCGCGGGCCGATGAGGGTGCGGACCCGCAGCTCGCCGCCGGGCGTGAGCTCGGGCAGCCGGACATGCGCCTCGACCGTCCCGGCGTCGGCCGCCTGGTTCGCCGGGTCGAGGACGCGGGAGAACAGCGTCTCCTCGCTTCCGTCCGGCCGCGCGAGCACGACCGCGAACTCGACGCCGTCCGTCCGACCGGTCGGGCTCGCGAACGCGGCGGCGTGGATCCCGAAGCGCAGGTGAAGCCGGCGGGGGGCCGTTGTCGGCCGGAACACGAGCTCGCTCGGCGGGTGCGCGTTGACGATCGTCGCGCCGTCGACCGCGCCCAGCGAGTACTCGCCGGTCGCCCGTTCCGGCGCGGGCGAGAACTGCCCGAACGCCCGGTGCTGGCTGATCTCGCGCGGGCCGAGGGTCGCCGGACCGGCCGGTGGGGCGGGCGGCGCGACGACGTCCAGCGTGGCGAGGAGCCCGGCGGGCAGGCGCGCGCGCGCCGCCGCCTGCCGGGATTGCGGCACCCAGACGCACACCTGCGGGTCGCGGCCCTCGAGCAGCGGGACCGGCCCGAGATCCAGGGCGCCCAGCGCCAGCGCGAGGAAGCCGGGGTCGCGGCGCATGTGCCCGAACAGGACCACCGCGCCCACGCGGCCCGGGTCCAGCCGGCCCACGCTGCGGGCGATCGACGCAGGATCGCGCTCGCGGCCGGCGGCGAGCATCAGCGCGCGCCGACCGGCGTAGTAGGGGATCGAGCCGTTCCAGTCCTGCCCCAGCACCACCAGCGTGTCGTCGGGCCCGGTCAGCGTCGCGAGCACGCGCGTGAGCTCCGTCGGCGGTCGGTTTTCGCGCTGGGCGGGCAGGTAGTCGCGCGCGTAGGCATGCAGCTGGAGCGCCAGCACCGCGAGCAGCGGCGCCCAGCGCAGCCATCGCGGCGCGGACGGGTCGTCGAAGTGGGCGGCGAGCATGAGGCCGACGGCGACGACGAGGAACACGCCGCTCGCGTAAAAGTAGTACGCGTGCACGAAGTACAGGTTGGAGAACACCAGCTGGCCGGAGAGGAAGGCCGCGAACGCGCCCAGGGCCACCGGCGTCGCGGCGGGACGGAGCCGCGCGAGAAAATACAACGCGAGCGCCAGGCCGGCCTGCGGGACGAGCCCGTCCGCCCAGACGCCGAGCGTGCGCGTCCAGTACGCGGCGCTGAGCCGCTGCGCGAGGTCGCCGAACGTCCAGTAACCGAAATGATCGGCGAGGATGCCGGCGTCGGGATTCCGCGCCCGAACCAGCGCGCTGTGCGCGATCCACGCGAGGCCGGCGGCGGCGGCCGGCAGGGCGGCGGCGGCGGCGCCCGCGAGGCGGCGCAGCCAGGGACCGCCGCCGGTCCGCCGCTCGCGCGCGAGCAGCAGCGCCGCGGCGACGCCGAAGACGAACAGTGTTGTCGGCTTCGTCGCGGCCCCGAGCGCGCCGGCGACCGCCGCGACGGCCAGCCAGCGGGCCGAACCGCCCGTGACCCAGCGGCCGAGCCCGGCAAGGAACCAGGCGCTGAAGCAGAGGGCGGTGGATTCGATCAGAAACGCGCGGGAGAAGAACAGGTAGAGGGGGCTGGCCAGCAGCAGGGTGGCACAGAGCCACCGGTGCGGCCGCGGAATGCCGGCCGCGCCCATGGCCAGGAAGAAGGCGGGCAGCGACAGCTGGAAGGCGAGCCAGCTCACGAGCCGGCCGGCCGGGTCGAGGGGAAGGCCGGTGAACGCGGACAGCCACGCCACGGCCGCCTGGTAGGCCGGGAACTCCAGCGGTATTTGCCACGGCGGACCGAGCAGCGGGGTCTCGTAATCCAGCCGGAAGGCGTCGCCCGGATAGAAGCGCGCGGCGATGGCGGTCTGCACCTGCCGGAACTCGAAGTCGCCGAGCAGGGTGTGGTCCCAGCCGATCGCGGCGAGGACGGCCTGGAGGAGCCAGACCGCGCCGAACAGCCCGGGAAGCCGCGCGGCGTCGGGAACGGGAGGCGGCGAACCGGAGGGCGCCGGCTTCATCGGCCCGAGACCATGCGCCGGATGCCTTCGGCCAAGCCCACCGCCGGCGTCCAGCCGGCCGACGCGCGGAACCGTGCGTTGTCGAGCAGGCTGTTATGGACGTCCCACGGGTGGGCGGGGATGTGCCGGCGCTCGATCGGCCGCCCCACGGCGGCTTCGACCAGGCGGAGGACGTCCGCCACCGAGTACGACGAGCCGTAGGCGACGTTGAAAACGCCGGTCAGGCGCCCGTCTACGACACGATCGATCGCGTCGCCGAAATCCTCGTGGAACAGGAAGTCCTTTCGCGCGGTGCCGTCGCCCCACAGCGTCAGCGGCCGACCCGACCGCGCGGCCTCGATCGCCACCGGGATGATGCCCTGCGGGTGGCTGGCCGGGATGGCGAAGCCATACGGATTCGACACGCGCAGGATCGTCCAATCGAGGCCCAGGCGCGGCGCCAGGTCGCGAATGAGCTGTTCGGCGGCGAGCTTGGCCCGGCCATGCCGTCCGATCGGCGCGCACGGATCCTCCTCGCGATGGGGGCGGTCGCCCGCGGCATTGCCGTACACCGTGCCCCCGGAGGAGAAGAAGACGAAATGCGCGGGCCGCGGCGCGCGCGCTTGCGCTTCGAGCAGCCGGCGCAGCAGCGGGAGGTCCTCGCGCTCCTCGATCCCGGGCTGCCGCTCGGCGGTGGATGGCAGGGAGCTCCACGCCAGGTGCAGAATGGGATCACCGGTCGCGGGCGCGGCGAGAAACGGCTCCAGACCGATGATGCCCGGCCCGCCGGTCCGCGAGACGCGCGCGACGGCGTAGCCCCGCGATTCGAGGTGCCGGCCCAGCACGCCGCCGAGGCAGCCGCGCGCGCCAGTCAGCACGACGCGCGGCGATGGCAGGGGGCTAGGCATGGAGGTTCAGGACGATGCGGCCGGCACGAGGGGCGTCAAGGACCGGTAGAAGTCCAGGAGCCCGCTCGCGGCGCGCGGCCACGAGAAATGCTCCCGCGAGAACGCCAGGGCGCCGGCGGAGAGCCTCGCGGCGAGATCCGGGTCCGCGTGGAGTGCGGCGATGGCGTCGGCGATGGCCGCCGCGTCGGCGCGCTCGAGCACCCACCCGTCCTGCCCATGCCGCACGAGCCCGCCGAGGTTGGTGCGCGGGAGGACGACCGGCCGGCCGAGCGCGAAGAACTCCGGCAGCTTGGAGGGGAACCGGTAGTCGTTGAACGAGCCCGGCACGCCCGGCTGGACGAAGTAGTCGGCGACCGCCATGAGCTCGGGCAGGCGGCGGGCGCGCCCGACATGCCCGAGGTGGATGACGTGCGCGCGGTAGGCGGCGCCCCCGTCCGGCAGGAAGTCCGGGAAGTCCCGGCCGGTGCGGACGAGGTGCGCGGGCAGGCCGCGGCGGTTGAGCAGGAGCACGGCCTCGTAGAGCGCGCGGACCTCCTCCGCGTTCGAGGCATGCGTGTTGCCGTGATAGAAAAGCACGATGTCGCGCGCGCCGAAGCCAAGCCGGCGGCGGAAGGCCTCATCGCGCGGGCGGGGGCGGAAGTGGGAGGCGTCCGCTGCGGGCCAGAGCAGGTGCACGGGGCGTCCGGCCGGCACCTGGTCGCGCAGCCGGTCGACGATCACGGTCACGCCGGCGGCGCCGGCGAGGAACGCCGGCCCGCGGCGGGGGTGGGTGAGCACGTCGGGGACGAGCGGGTCGAGCTCGCGGTCGGGCAGCCGGGCCAGCTCCGCGTACGGCCGGCCGACGCGCGTCTCGAGGATCTCCCGCTCGTTGTCCTCGAGATGGACGAGGACCGCGCTGCCGAACCGCGCGGCCACGTCGGCGGTGAACCTGCGCACGTTCTCGCGCGACGTCCAGGCGTGCACCACGCGCGGGCCGCGGCCGTCCTTGAACAGCTGGGTGACGTGCGGCAGCTCGTCGAAATTAAGCGCGAGGAAATCCGCCCGCGGCAGCGCCCCGACGGTCTCCTTGTGGTCGGGGACGGCCACGACACAGTCGCAGCCGAGCCGGATCAGCTCGTTCGCCAGGGCGGCGACGTGCAGCGCGCTGTTGGAGGAAAAGTCGCCGTAGAGCGCGAAGAGGACGTTGCGGCTGCCCGCGGCCGGCCCGTCCACCGGCGGCGGCGGCGTGCCGTCGGCCAGCCGCACGGCGAGCGTGGACAGGTCGCGCAGCGGGCTGGGCGGCGGCGGCTTGGGAATCCAGCCGCGCTCGATCGCGACCTCGAGCCGGGACCCGATGTAGTACACCCGGCCGCACTCGGTGAGGACGCGGACCTTCACGCGGCCGGCGCCGCGGGGCAGGTTCTCCGCCGTGATGAAGCCGCACCGCGCCGCCCCCGGCTGGCCGGGGAAACGCGCCGCGACATCGGGCCGCTCCAACCCGTACTCGCACGGCACCTCGACGTTGCCGAACTGCAGCACGATTTCCCGGATGCGGAATTCCGGGTGGTGCGCCCACCCTTCGATGCGGACGGCCTCCGTGATCGGCCGTCCGGCCGCGGGCTTCTCCACCGCGCCGAGGATGGGATGCGAGCTGACCGGGATCGCCAGCGACCGCACCGGCACCCACCCCCGCCCCGCGACCGAGAGCTCCAGCCGCCCAAGGTACGCGCCAAAGGGCAGGTAGCCGATGAACTTGAAGCCGCTCGCCCGCGCCGCGGGCTCGGCCGGGAACTGGGCGGCGACGTCCGGACGCTCGGAAGTTTCGATCGGCAGGAACACCCGGTCGCCGACCACGACGCGCACCGGGCAGCGCCCGGGCGCGCCGGCGGCGAAGGCCCAGCCGACGAGCTGGAAGTAATTCTGTGTCGGCGCGAGCGGGACGGGCGTCTCGAGCCCGAAGTGCACGATCGGCTCCGCCCCCCCGGCGCTCATGAGAAGATCCGGCCCAGCGCCCGCAGCGGCCGGGTCAGCCGCCAGGACCACGAGGCCCGCACGGCGGCGAGCTCCCGCGCCAGGGCCGCCCGCGACGACTCGGTGTCCGCCAGCGAGCGGCGGGTCTCGTCGAGGGCGGCGGCGGACCGCTGAAGCTCGTCCCGGACGCCGGCCAGGTCGCGCGCGAAGCCCGCCGCGAGCTCGTGCGTGCGCCCGATCTCGCGGTTGGCCGCATCGAGCCGCTGGACGAGGTCCTCCGCGATCCGGTCGTGCGCGGCCTGCGCCTGGGCCAGGGCCGCCTCCGCCGCGCGGATGCGCGCATTGAGCGCCCGGTCGAGCTCGACGATGTGGTCGACCTTCTGCTCGAGCGCATGCTCGAACTGCCCGAGCAGGGAGACGGCGTCGGCCTTCTCGGTCTCCTTCTGCAGGACCGTGTCGTTCAGCTCGAGGAGGCTGATCTGCGCGAGGATGAGTTCCTTGCGGACGTCCTGCACGAGCCGCTCCTTCGCCTCGAGCTCGCGGCGGAGCACGTCGGCGGGCGATTCGGAAGAGGCGCTCATGCGGCGCAAGGAATGGCGCCACGGCCGGTGCGAGGGAAGTCATTTTCCACGCCATCCGGTCCGCTTGACACGCCTGCGCCCGGCCTGTGGATTCCCGCGCCGCCCGCCATGACGACCCGATCCGAACCTGCCGCCACGCCCGCCGGCTCGCGTCTGGATGACCGCTGGCCGCTGGTGCTGTTCCTGGCGGCGCTCGTCGCCCACGCGGTCCTGGTCACGGCGAACTGGCGCGGTCGGTTCCTGCCGGGGCACGAGTTCCGGCAGACGCTGACGGCGACGATCGCCCGGCACATCGATGCGGAGGACCATTTTGGCCTCGATTACCCGAATCCGATCCTGGGCAAGCCGTGGAGCGTGCCGCTCGAATTTCCCCTGTACGAGTGGAGCGTCGTGGGCCTGGCGCGGCTGACCGGCTGGCCGCACGTCGAAGCCGCGCGCGCGGTTTCCGTCGCCTGCTTTTACCTCATGTTGCCCGCGCTGTACGGCCTGCTCGGCCAGGCGGGCCTGCCGCCGCGGCGCCGGCTGATCGCGCTGGCCCTCGTGCCGTGCTGCGGCGTGTACATCTACTACTCGCGGGCATTCCTGATGGATTCGATGGCGACGATGTTCTCGGCGTGGTTCCTGACGCTTTTTGTCGCCGCGATGCGGGCGCCCCGCGCGGGGCCGGCGCTCCTGGCCGGCCTGTGCGGCGCGGCGGCGGGCCTGATCAAGGTTCCGATCCTTTCGGTCTGGATGCTGCCGGCCGCGGCGTATGGCGCCTGGCGGCTCTGGCGCGCGCTGAGGGACGAGCCGGGCCGCGGCGCCGCCGGCCGCGTCCTCGGCTGGGGCCTGGTCTGCGCCCTGATGGCGGGCGGGCCGGCGCTTTGGTGGATAAAGACGACCGACGCGGTCAAGGCGGTCCATCCGGCGGCCGGCTTCCTGACCTCCGACGCGCTGGCGGCCGGCAGCTTCGGGTTCTTCGACCTGGCGACGCGTCTCTCGCCGGAGACCTGGCGGCTGTTCGCGGAGCGCTGGCGGGAGGCGATCCTGCCGGCGTGGGCGCTGCTGGCGGTGGCCGGCGCGGGCGCGCTGCTGCTGCCGCGCGAGCGGCCGAGGGTCCTCGGGGCCGCGGGGATGTTCCTGGCGGCCGTGCTCATGTACCCGACGGCATTCGCGTACCATGACTACTATTTCTTCGGCTGCGGCGTGTTCGCGCTGGCGGCGCTGGGTTTCGTCGTCGCCGGCCTCGACGACGCCGGCGCGCGTCTCCGTCGGCTCGCGCTGGTGGCCACGGTCGTCCTCGGCGCGGCCCTCCTCGCGAACTACCAGCGCAACTACCGCGGGATCCAGGTCATGCCCAGCCACGGCGGCTCGGGGCTGACCGACATGCTGCGCGACATGACGCCGCCGGACGCAGTGTTGATCGTCGCCGGCAACGACTGGGCGCCGATCATCCCGTACTACGCGCAGCGCCGCGCGCTCATGCTGCGCCACGGGAGCGAGCACGACACCGCCTACGTCGAGCGAACCTTCCGATCCCTGGAGGACGAGAACGTGTTCGCCATGGTCCTGGTCGGGGAGCAGCGCCAGAACCAGTCCCTCCGCCGGATGGCATCGGCCTGGTTCGACCTCGACACGCGGCCCGGGCTCCGCCACCGGAACGCGGACGTGTACGTCAGCCGGACCTTCGAGGGCAATCTCCTGGACCGGCTGCGGCGGTCGAACACCTATTCGGAGCTCGAGCTGCCGGAGAAACCGCCGGCCGCAAGCGAGCCGGAGGCGATCCGGCCCGCGCTCGCGCGCCGCGCCTACGCCATGATCTCGCCGCTCCCGATCGCGCGCCGGTTCCAGTTCGACTATTCGGTCTTCCATGACGAGGCGGGGCGCGAACTGCTGAGCGTGCACCCGGAGGCCGACCTCTGGGTGCCGGTGCCCGGGGGCGCGAGGGAAATCACCTGGGAGTTCGGCCTGCTGCCCTCGTCGTACGCCGAGGTCTCGATGGCGGACGGGGTCGACTTCATCGTGATGGGGGAGGCGAAGGACGGCGCCCGGCGCGAGATCGCGCGCTGGTTCATCAATCCGACCCACGTGCCCGAGCACCGCGGGCCGCAGCGCGTGCGGGTGCCGTACGACCCGGTGCCGGGCGAAACGCTGGTGTTCCAGACGCGGCCCCACGGCAACTCGGTGTATGACTGGGCGTATTTCGCCCGGATCCAGGTGCACTGACCGGCCGGCCGCGCCCTCGCACTAGCGGATTCTCGCCGCCCGTTTGTCGAATGCGGTGCCAGCCATGAGTCCCGACGCCCCTGTGTTCGAGGGCACCCGCATGGCCCGGGGACTCGACCGGGCCCTGCTGCCGCTTTTCCTCGGCGCGCTCGTGCTGCACTTCGCCCTGGTCACCGGCAACTGGCGGGCCGGGTTCCTGCCGGGCCACGAGTTCCGCCAGACCCACACGGCCATCATCGCGGACTACATCGACCGCGAGGACAACTTCTCGCCGATCTACACGGTGCCGCTGTTCGGCAAGCCGTGGGTCTGCCCGATGGAGTTCCCGCTCTACGAGTGGAGCGTGGTCGGCCTGAGCCGCGCGACCGGCTGGCCGCACCATGTGGCGGCGCGGACCGTCACCCTGGCATCGTTCTACCTGATGTTGCCCGCACTCTACCTCCTGCTGGGCGATGCGGGCCTGGCGCCCCGGCGGCGCCTGCCGGCCCTCGGCCTCGTGCTGTGCTGCCCGGTGTACATCTTCTATTCGCGCTCGTTCCTGATGGAGTCGATGACGCTGGCCGGCGCGGCGTGGTTCCTGGCGGGCTTCGTGCGGACGATGCGGGAGCGGCGGATTGGCTGGCTGGTGGTTTGCGCCCTGGGCGGGGCGGTGTCGGGGCTGGTCAAGAGCACGACTTTCTTCGTCTGGCTCGTGCCGGCGATGGCGTATGGCGCGTACTGCCTCGCGCGGAGCTGGCGGGAGCGCGGTGGAAGCTGGACGCCGGTGCTCCGGACGGTCGGCTGGGGGCTGGCGGCGGCGGCGCTGCCGTGCGGAAGCGTCTACTGGTGGGTGAGGTATTCGGACCTGTTCAAGGTCGACCATCCGTCGGCCTACATTTTCGCGTCGAAGAACCTTTCGCAGGGCAATTTCGGGCTGCTCAATCTCGGCGCCCGGTTCTCGCCCGACACCTGGCGCACGTTGCTGGAGCGGTGGCACGAGGCGATCGGGGCGCCCTGGCTGGTCGGCGGCGTGACCCTGGCGGGACTCGCGCTGTTCCCGCGGGAGCGCGGAAGGATCGGGGCTGCCGCGGGGCTCTTCCTCATGGCGCAGCTCCTGTTCCCGTTCGCGTACGCCCTGCAGGAATACTATTTCTATGCCTGCGCGGTCTTCCTGATGGCCGCGCTCGGCTTCGTGGTGACCGGCGTGCTGGACGCGCCCTGGCGGCGCGGCGTCCGCGTCGCGAGCCTCATCGCGCTGCTGCTGTTACCCCTCGCGCTGGTGGCGAACTACCGGCGGGTCTACCGCGAGCTGCAGATGGTCCCGAGCAATGGCGGCACCGGCCTTACCCAGGCGCTCCGGGCGGTCACGCCGCCGGGCAGTGTCATCGTGGTCATCGGGCAGGACTGGGCGCCCGCCACGGCCTACTATTCCCAGCGGAAGGCGCTGATGGTGCGCCGCGGGCTCGAGTTCGACCGCGCATACCTCGAGCGCGCATTCGCGGACCTTGCGGACGAGAGCGTGAGCGCGCTGGTCATGGCGGGCGAGCACCGGGACAACGCGGAGCTCGCGGGCTGGATCGCATCGAAGCTCGGCCTCGACGGCTCGCCGACGTTCTCGCACCCGACGGCGAACGTGCACGTCAGTTCCCTGCTCCGCGAGCACGCCCTGTTCCTGCTCACGACCGGCGTCGGCGGCGCCAGCGGCTACGAGGGGATCGTGGCGCGCGGGCGACCGAGCACGTTGCGCGCGGACGCCGAGATCGTCGCGATTCCGGCCGCCCTGGCCGCGACGTCGTTCGACATGATCAAGCCCGCCGTCTCGCACGTCCGCTTCAGCTATGGTTACGCGCGCTGGGACCTGGACGGCACCTGGGTCCTGGGCGCCCATCCGGACACCGACCTGTGGGTGCCGGTCCCGCCGGGCCGCCGCCGGTTGACGTGGGAGTACGGCATTTTTCCCGCCGCGCACGCGCGGCCGGGCGAGTCCACCGGCGGGGTGGAGTTCGTGGCCTATGCCGAGGCGGCGGACGGCACGCGGCGGCGGCTCTTCCAGCGGGCGCTCGACCCGGCGGGCGAGGCGCGCGATCGCGGCGTGCAGCGCACCGTGCTCGAGATCGCGGTCGCGGCGGGTGAGTCGCTGCTCTTCCAGACCCGGCCCCACGGCGGGGCGGAATTCGACTGGGCGTACGTGCGGCGGATCGAGGTCAACTGACGATGGCGCGTGACTTCATCGTCGTGCCGGAGGCGCTCGAGGCCGGTGGTGACGGCCGGCCGACGGACCGGCCGAGCTTCGCTTACCGGCAGGTGCTTGACCACGTGGCGCGGCTGGCCGGCGCGGGCGACCGGGTGTTCCTGGCGCCGGCGAACTCGATGGGCGGGCCGACCACCGAGGAGCTGGCCGCCTGGGCGTACCTGGCGAACCGCGGGCCCCACGCCTTTGCGTTCTTCTGCCCGGGCGTCAACCTGGGCGACTACCGTCACGACGGCTCCTATGTCGACACGTGGGGCAACGCCGCGCGGCTCGCGCGGGTGCTGGACCACCGCGCGGCCGAGTTCGACCTGGTCGTCGCCGCGCCGCACGCGCGCCGGGCGGCCTGGTGTTTCCGCCGGTTCGGCTATCGGATCCGGAAGGTGCATCCGGTGAGCTTGGAGATGCGTCCCGGCCGCCTGGTCGCGCGGCACTTTTATTACCGGCATCCATGGCTGCACCGCCTCTACGAGGCACTGGCCTTGATCCGCGACCGCTGGCGCCACCGCTGAGCGGCCTATTCGAACGGTTCCCCGATCGTCAGGAAGCGCCGCAGCGGCGTGAAGCGGAGTTTGGTGATCATCCAGAGGCCCAGCGGCGCGTCGCGCAGCATGTAGAGCTTCTTGCCCTCGGCGTGGGAGCGGGAACGGTAGTTCACGGGCACCTCGGCGGGCTGGTAGCCCTTGCGCACGACCTTGAGCAGGAGCTCGTAGTCGAAATCGAAGTGGTTGCCGTGGAACGCGATCCCCTCGACGCAGTCGCGGCGGCAGACCTTGTACATCGTCTGCGGATCGCGCAGGCGAAGGCCGAACAGCAGGTTGATGTAGGCGGTGACGAGCACGTGGGCCAGGTTGTAGAACTTGGTCAGGAGCGGCTTCCCGAATTGGCGGAGCTTCCAGTGCTTGCGGCCGCCATGGCGCGAGCCGAGCACGAGGGCCTCGTGGCCGTGCAGGATCGGCTCGATGAGCGAATGGTAGTCCTCGATGTCGTATTCCAGGTCCGCGTCCTGGATCAGGAGAATGTCGCCGCGCGCGCGGGCCAGCCCGAAGCGCGTCGCGTGTCCCTTGCCCCGGGGCCGGTCCTCGAACAGGCAGGTCACGCGCGGGTGCGCGGCATACCGCTGCACGATCTCGCGCGAGCCGTCGGTGGAGTTGCTCTCGACGATGACGACCTCGATGGAGGCGTCCCTGATCTCCACCCGCAGGACCGCGTCCAGCAGCTGCGCGACGTACGCCGCCTCGTTGTACACGGGCACGACGACCGACACGGCGGGCGCGTCGGGCGGCCGGCGCGTGGCGAGAATCGCGACCTCCGCCACCGGCACGTCGGCGCGCCAGGCACGGCGCAGCGGCGCGGGCAGGAGGCGCAGGAGGCGGCGGCGCCAGGCCGGGACGACGAGGTCTCCCGCCGGGTTCGTCACCAGCTCCTCGAGCGTGACGCGGCGCCGCAGGCGGCGCACCCCCTGGCAGCGGAAGCCCGCGCGGTAAAGCACGGTGAGCGCGGTCGGGGTGTCGAGGTAGGC
>Ga0196981_1000463_pt1 | contig 12897 bp, 11 predicted proteins | sample S3_2013CmetaG_FD_155462 | JGI IMG/M metagenome (GOLD analysis project Ga0196981, IMG submission 155462) | Soil microbial communities from Anza Borrego desert, Southern California, United States - S3_20-13C | ecosystem: Environmental > Terrestrial > Soil > Desert | place: USA: California...
AAGGCTCGGAGCCGGACGTGGTGATGGTGGGCTGCGGCGACATTCCCACCCAGGAGGCGCTGGCCGCCGTCGTGCTGCTGCGGGAGCATTTCCCGGCGCTCAAGATTCGCTTCGTCAACGTGGTGGATCTATATACCATCCAGCCGCCCGGCGAGCATCCGCACGGGCTTTCCAACCGTGACTTCGACAGCCTGTTTACCTTGGACAAGCCGATCATCTTCAACTTCCACGGTTATCCGTGGCTGATCCACCGGCTCGCTTACCGGAGAGCGAACCACGGCAATCTGCACGTGCGCGGCTACAAGGAGAAGGGCAATATCAACACGCCTCTGGAACTGTGCATCAAGAACGAAGCCGACCGCTTCAGTCTGGCGATCGATGCGATAGATCGGGTGCCCGGCCTCAGCGTAACGGGAGCCCATGCCAAGGAAAGGCTGCGCGACATGCAGATCGAATGCAGGAATTACGCCCACGAGCACGGCGTGGACAAACCCGAATTCGCCGATTGGAAGTGGCCCTCGGCGGATTTCTAGATATGGGGCCGCGGTGGCGAAGCCGCGTACCAAGCGAAGGTCGGGGAACGGCAGAGGGCCGGAGTTCACGCCTCGACCGCCCGGGACACTCTGTCGGCGTCTCGGGCGGAGCGGGCTTCGGAGACCGGCTGGAAGTCGCCCCGCAAGGCTTTCAGGGCATATTTTTCCCGCTCGATCTCGCGCCGGGTGCGGACGCCGAGCCGGCGGAACACGGAAACCGGCGGACACCAGCCTTGCAGCGCGTGTTGCAGCAGGAAGCCCGCAACGCCGGTCGAAAGCCATAGCCAGCGACGGCCATGTATTTGGGACAAGGCCAAACCGGCCAGCGAAAAACCGGCGGCGTTGGCTTCCAATATCCGCTCGATGTCCCATTCCCGGTCCAGTTCGTCGATCCGCCGCGTCAGGGTCTCCCGGCTCGCGCCGGCATAGCGGCTGATGCTCGACCGGATGTCGCCGTCGATGCGCGCATTGATTTTCGGCGGCGTATGCCGCCGGACCCGGTCGCTTTCATAGGGCTCGATCGCGCTCATCTTCGATCTCCTCGAATCGTTCTCGTCCGCCGGCCTCCTGCCCGCCGCCGAACCGAAGACGAAAAGCCGGAAAGCTTGCGCCGGTCCGGCATCCGCCCGGTCATGGCGAACCCAAGGTGTGGCCCGGATCCGAGCGGGCGTCAGAACTTGGTCAGGTTCATGCCCTCGTAATACAGGGTATCTTCGTAGGCCGTCTCGCAGGCCTGGCAGCCGCATTGCCCCTGGCATGGGTCCGGGCATTCCGGAGCGCACGTGCACGCTTCCCAGAAGCTTTGATCGTCCATAAAGGGGCCTTTGTAGAAGCCGTCCGGCCGATACCGTTTTTTTCCTTCTTTAGATGGCGTCTTCATGAGTTTCTCCCATATCGGTCGTGGCCGCCGAGGCGGGTAGCGACTACGGCGCTTGCTCAAGCGGGTTTTCGGCCCGCTCTCCCTCGGCGGGAGATGGCTTGGGTTGGGGGGAAAGCTTCTGCGCTATTTTGCCGCCCTGAGATGGTCGATCGCGTCTTGAACCGCCTGCCGCGCCATATCGGCATGGCCGGCGTCGCTCTGTTCGATGGCTTTATCCAGGCTTTTCATCGCCGCCGCCAGATGCTCGTCGGATGTGGACTGCGTCAAGGCCGCTTCCACATACGTCTTCGCGAGTCTCGCGTGCTCGCCCGCGCCCTTGGCGTTACCTTGCTCGCCGGCCAGGGCCGCGGCTTCGGCGTGTTTCCAGGCTTCTTTTACGTGCCTCTCCTTGGTGAACACGCGCCCCTTTTCATCTTTTCCCGCAATCCCGGCCTGGGCATATCGGGTCGCTTCCCCGGCTAGCGCGGCGTTAAGACCGAATAACAGCAGACCGATAAGAATCTTGCTGCGCATGGGGTTCCTCCTTAGAGCCACGTCGGGTCGAAGAAAGCCTGGGACGGATATTATTTAGTAAGCCGGGGGCGCTTGCGGTTGCTAAGCAGTATTACGAGCAAGCGCGCCGGATTTTGAGCGCACGGAAGTTGTCCAATAATCCTAGAAACGGCAGTTGGACGCATCGGAGTGTGCGGCCGGCGAGCCGGATGGCAAGGCGCGACGCCGCCGCGGGGCAGTCTCCCGCAAGAAGGAGCAACGCCGCCAGGCGGCCTCTCAGCCGTGCAATCGGGTGCGTAGCGGCCTCGCCTGAAGGGTGAAGCGGATAACAGCGATAACCGTCAAGACTCAAAGGGCTTTTCCGGTATAGCGAAGCGGTCAACTGCCGTTTCTAGGATAATGGCCAAGGAGCGCGACGCCGGACGGCGGAGAACCGGTCCCTGTGGAAATAAATCCAATAAGCTTTACACTTTTTCGGTGTCCGAAAAAAGGCAGTCTCGTCCGCCGCGCCCGCAGTCTCGCCAAGAACGATCGAAATTCCACAATTTGCCTCAGTCTTAGGTATATTCCCGCGAATATCCCGTTACCAGGAGACTTTATGAATCGCAAAAGCAGGGGGAGGCGGCCAGACCGGTTGAATGGCCTTATTCCAGCCATTTTGTGCGGCCTTCCCCTTACGGCGTGTTCTCTCATCACGGTGCATACGCCGGCAGGCGATACGCGCACGATGAGCCAGCGCGAATTCGCGGAATACGTGGAGCACGTTTTTCGCTATCACAACCAAATCGTCGATGAACTCATCGAAGCTTCCGGTACGAGCGACGACAGCGAGGATGAGCGCTCCGCCGAACTCGCGAAAGAAGAAGCGCATATGCTCCAGGTCTGCGCCTCGCTCAACGAAGTCGTTTCGGAATCCATGAGCGGGCACGATACCGCTTTCGGGGCCAAGATGGGGCTTGTCGATGCCGTTCCCGAATGCGAGGCGGCCACCCGCAAAGTGGAAGACCTGCTGCCTTAACCCGCATCGCCCCTCGTTGCCATGATTTCCGGCAGAGGGTAGGGCGGCGATGCGCAAGCTCCTATCCATCCTCGATCGCCCCAAGCACAATTGGCCTTCCCAAGGAAAAACCAAAATCCTTAGAAACTCCACTCAAAGAGGCAAGCCATGAGCATCAACCTGGAAGACTACCGGGAATACCTGGAGCGGGTCGAGCCGCATATCAAGGACACGCTGGAGGCGAGCTTCCACGAAGCGGGGCGGGTCATGTCGCCGGGCGGCCTGCGCAATTACATCGAGGGCGCGCGCGCGCTTTCGGCGCTCGGGCGCGGCTCGGAGCTGGTCGTTTCCTACATTCAGGAAATGCCCCTGGTTGCCAAGGAGGTGGGGGACGAAATCATCCCCGATGTGGTGGCCGCGGTAATGAAGCTGGCCTCCATGGTGAGCGGAGGCGTGATCGCCGCGCTGTTCGACAGCTTGCCCACGGCGGCCGGGCGGCTTGGCGACGCCGATTTGCTGCGGCAGTATTTGGCCCTGGTCCATCAGCTTTCCGCGAAAGCGCCGCGCGGATTGCGCCCGATGCTTCGGCATCTGGATCGGCTGTTCGACAAGCTGACGCTGGGCGGGCTGCGACGCTGGGCGCTGTGGGGCGCGCAGGCGCACGGGCGGGATTTCGAGAACCTGGCCAAATACTTCAGCCTGGAAACCGCGGACAGCTTGGCGGTGCTCCAGAAAGAGCGCCGCGGCACGCTGTTCGTCGATACCCAGCGCAAGCTGAACTTTTATTTGCGCGCCTTGTGGGGCCGCGATTTTTACTTGCGCCCGACGGCCGGCGATTACGAAACGCGCGAAGGACTCAAGCCCTTCATCGAATTTCCGGTCATCTACCTGCCGGATGCGTTCGACGATTACGCCGGCATTTCGGGCAAGGAGCTGTACCGTGCCGCCAGCGCCCATGCCGCCGCGCATCTTGCTTACACCAAAAAGGCCATTTCGGCGGAAGCGTTGAATCCGGTGCAGATGTTCCTGATCGGCCTGATGGAGGATGCGCGTGTCGAGCATCTGGCCGTCCGGCAGTTTCCGGGGCTAAGACAGCTTTGGCTTTCGCTGCACGAGGCGGCTGGCGAAGTCCGGGAAAGCCGCGATCCGGTTCTGTCGTTCCTGGAGCGCTTGGCCCATGCGCTGCTCGATCCGGAACTCGAAACCGGCGATCCGCTCATCCGGGAGACCGTGGCGGCGTTCCGGGAGGCGTTCGCGGCTCGTTCCGACGACAGTCAAATCAGTTGGGACCTGGGCGTGACGCTGTACAACAAGGTCAAGGACCGAATGGCGGTTCCGGCTTTGCGGGTCCTGGAGAGCATCGATATCCCGTACCGCGACGACAACCGGTTCATCTGGACGTTCGCCGAGCAGGCCTGGGACCGCGCGGAATACGCACCGGCCAGCGAGCGACAGGTGCGCAGGAAAGTTTCGGTGATGGAGATGGTCAACGAGGTGGACTGCGAACGGGCGGGGGACGACGCCCAGGAAGTCTGGACCCTGGAGACCCCGTTTTATCTGGATCAGGAAGGCCGCACTATCAACGAACTGGAAGGCAAGGAGCCGGTCAGCGACCCTTATCATTACCCGGAATGGGATTACCAAGTGCAGTTGTACCGCCCCAATTGGGCGACGGTGCTGGAAAAGCGGCAGCCCAGGGGAGACCGGGACCTGATCGAGCGGATCCTGGCCGAGTACAAGCCCGTCGCCAGCCGGCTCAAGCACATCATCGATGCTTTGCAGCCGCGGGGTTTGGTTCGCCAGCGCCGGCAGGAGGATGGCGACGAGATCGATCTCAACGCCGCCATCCGCGCCATGATCGACATCCGCATGGGAGAAATGCCGGACCCGCGCATCAATATCCGCTATATCCGCAAGACGCGGGACTTGGCGGTGCTGGTGCTGCTCGATCTGTCGGAGTCGACCAACCAGACCCTGCCGGGATCGGATCGCGCCGTGATACAGCTTGCGCGGGAGGCGACGACCTTGCTGGCCTGGGCCATAGACGGCATCGGCGATCCCTTCGCCATCCACGGATTCGCTTCGGACGGGCGGCACGACGTGCAGTACTACCGTTTCAAGGATTTCGATCAGCCCTTCGACGATCAGGCGAAGGCGCGGCTGGCCGGCATGCCGGGCGGGCTTTCGACCCGAATGGGGGCGGCGCTTCGCCATGCCGGAAAGTTTTTGCTGCGTCAATCGCAGCAGAAGAAGCTGCTGCTCCTGGTTTCGGACGGCGAACCGGCGGACATCGACGAGCGCGATCCGCAGTACCTTCGCTTCGATACCAAGAAAGCGGTGGAGGAACTGGCGACCTTCGGGGTGATGAGTTATTGCCTCACGCTCGATCCCGAGGCGGACGAATACGTGTCCGGAATTTTCGGTCCCAACCGCTACACCGTCGTGGATCATGTGCAACGATTGCCGGAGCGTTTGCCGGCTTTGTTCGTGAATTTGACGGGATGACGGCGAGACGGGCGGACAATCTTGACGCCCCGTTGCTCCGATCTAACCTGCCGGAGCCGGCTGGGCGGCAAACGTTTATGCTCATCGTTCCATGGCAACGATAACCTTCGATGCCTTGAAGTTCGTCGAGCGGCTGAAAGCGGCCGCCGCCCTGTCCGAATCGCTCGCTGGTCAAGCTTTTATAGCCCGGTAGTATCGATCGACCTCCGCATTAGGATTCTTCCTTCTGGCGGGCCCATTGCAATAGAGGAAGAAGGCAATACGGTATCCGGAGGACGGGAGGAGCCGGCCGATAAGCCGGGTTCTGTCGTGGACAGTCATTCATCTAGGACGCGCGTCACCGCGTGTCTCGAGCGACCTACCCGGGGGCCGTGCGGGCCGCACGTCAGGAGTTGCCTCCAGCGCCCCCCTATTTGGTCTTGCTCCAGGCGGGGTTTGCCCTGCCACTTCCGTTACCGGAAGCGCGGTGCGCTCTTACCGCACCATTTCACCCTTACCGCGGGTCCATGGGAGCCGTGGCGGTATATTTTCTGTGGCACTTTCCGTAGGCTTGCGCCTCCCAGGCATTACCTGGCGCCTTGCCCTGTGGAGCCCGGACTTTCCTCTCCCCGTGTCGGCGACACGGGCAGCGACTGTCTGGCCGACTCCTGAAGCTATTGTATTAAGAGATCGGTCGAGTGGCTAGCCGCGCGGCTATAACGCCATTGTTTCGAAATGATTACCGAAGTCTTGGAAAGCGTACGTTTGTTGATTTAAGTCAAAACCCTACCCCCTCGTTCGGGTAGTATTTTTTCCACCTGAGAACGCATTGAGTTGATTTACCTCCACCTCCTCTTTGGTCGACCAACTAGCTATGGCTTTCTCCGGGTTAGCGACATTGCGTTTTAAGACCTCTTTATCCTCTGGGATGTTGTTACGGGCCGCGGCTTTGCTTAGGCCCGTTTTTTTTGTGCCAATTCGTGAAACAGTCCTGTAACCGAAATTAGAGTCTCGGTATCTGTTTTTCCTTCCGGCTCAAGAACTCGGTGCGTTGAGCCACTCAGGTATTTGTGTTCTAATACCTGACTGGTTACCTAAGTCTTAGGGAAACGCCGAGCATACCTCTCGTTGCGCGCAGCTTCGAATCGAGGCGCGACGTTTTGATGAAAACCGTGGCACTCTCTCGGCGCCCCTTAAGCCGAAAAATATCTTAGCACTCCCTCTGCCGTCTTCTTTGAACCTGTTGCAGGAATGCGAGAGGGGTGGTTTGGCCGTTAATTTGTGCGATCCACAGGCGTATATATGCTAATCAAAACAAAGAAAGGCTTGAATCTGCCGATCATTGGGGAGCCCGAGCAAACGATACACGACGACGGTAACGTTGTTAAATCCGTTGCGTTACTGGGCTCGGATTATGTCGGATTGAAGCCCTCCATGACTGTTTCGGAAGGAGACCGGGTAAAGCTCGGCGACGTGCTGTTTTCGGACAAGCAGTATCCCAGGGTTTTGTTCACCTCGCCGGGGAGTGGCGTGGTCAAGGCGATCAATCGCGGCGCGAGGCGCGTGCTTCAGTCCGTGGTCATCGAACTGGACGGCGATGACAGCGTTCAGTTTCAATCGTATGGCCCATCCGAGCTTGCCGATCTCACCGCCGAGCAGGTGAAAGAGAACCTCCTGGCTTCCGGCTTGTGGACCTCTCTTCGCACCCGCCCCTACAGCAAGGTTCCCGATCCCGATACCACGCCTCATTCGATCTTCGTGACGGCGATCGACACCAATCCGCTGGCCGCGCGGCCGGATGTCATCGTCGAAGAGCGGGTTCAGGATTTCAAGAACGGGTTGACCGTCATTTCCAAGCTGACCGAGGGAAAGGTTTATCTCTGCACGGCCCCGAATCATTCCCTGCCGTCCGGCGGCAGCAACAAGATCGAGACGGCCGAATTCGACGGGCCGCATCCCGCCGGTCTCGTGGGCACCCATATTCATTACCTCGATCCCGTCAGCGCGACGAAGACGGTCTGGCATCTCGATTATCAGTCCGTCATGGCGATCGGCAGCTTGTTTACAACCGGCCGGTTGAACGTGGAGCGGGTCGTCTCCCTTGCCGGGCCGATGGCCAGGCGTCCCCGCCTGGTCCGTACCCGGCTGGGCGCCAGTCTGAGCGATCTGGCCCGGAACGAAGCCGTTGCGGATAAGGAGGTCAGGGTGATTTCGGGGTCCGTGCTGAGCGGCCAGAAGGCCGAAGGCTGGTCGGACTATCTCGGGCGCTATCACAATCAGGTCAGCCTCATCGAGGAAGGACGGCAAAGAGAGTTCATGGGGTGGGTGGTGCCGGACCGCGGCAAATACTCCTTCCTGAACGTGCTTTTATCCAGTTTGCCGGAAGAGCGGGGGAGAAAGTTCGGCTTCACCAGCGCCAAGTACGGCAGCGCGAGAGCCATCGTGCCGGTCGGCGTCTATGAAGATGTGATGCCCATGGATATTTTGCCGACCCAGTTGCTGCGCTCCTTGATCGTGGGCGACACCGATACGGCGCAAGCCTTGGGCTGTCTGGAGTTGGACGAAGAAGACCTGGCGCTTTGCACGTTTGTCGATCCGGGCAAGCACGACTTCGGTCCGGTGCTTCGCAAGAATCTTATCCAAATCGAAAAGGAAGGCTAATGTCTCGCTCTAGGCAATTCTTAGACAAGATACACCCGTACTTTGCGCACGGCGGCCGGCTGGAGAAGCTTTTTCCGATCTATGAAATGGTCGATACCTTTCTCTATAGCCCCCCCGATGTCACGAGCGGTTCGGTTCACGTCCGCGACGCGGTCGATTTGAAGCGGGTCATGACCTATGTATGGATCGCGGCCCTGCCGTGCTTGCTGATGGCGCTGCTCAACACCGGCTATCAGGCCAACTCCGCCATGGAGAGTCTGGGTATCGCCTCGGCGCCCGGCTGGCGTGGGGCGATCATGGACGTGTTCGGCTACAACCCGGCCAATCCGATTTCCGTTCTGCTCCACGGCGCGCTGTATTTCTTCCCGATCTACATCGTAACGATCGTGGCAGGCGGCATCTGGGAAGTCTTGTTCGCCGTCGTCCGGAAGCACGACGTAAACGAAGGCTTCTTCGTTTCCTCTATCCTGTTCGCGTTGACTCTTCCGCCCAATACGCCGTTATGGCAGGTGGCGATCGGTATTTCGTTCGGCGTCGTGATCGGCAAGGAAATCTTCGGCGGCACCGGCAAGAACTTCCTGAATCCGGCACTCACCGGCCGCGCGTTTCTTTACTTCGCCTATCCCGCATCGATGTCGGGCGACGCGGTATGGACCGCGGTGGATGGGTTCAGCGGCGCTACCGCCCTGGGCTTGGGTGCGATGGGGGGCGTCGATGCGATCAAGTCTGCCGGCATCTCCTGGTGGCAAACCTTTTTCGGTTTCGAGCAAGGCTCCCTGGGCGAGACTTCGACCTTGGCTTGTCTCGTGGGCGCCGCTTTCCTGATTTACACCCGAATCGCCTCCTGGCGGATCATGGCCGGCGTCATGATCGGCATGATCGCAACCTCCACCTTGTTCAACATTGTCGGCAGCGATTCCAACGCCATGTTCGCGATGCCCTGGTACTGGCATCTGACCTTGGGCGGCTTTGCCTTCGGTACCGTGTATATGGCGACCGATCCGGTCAGCGCGGCTCAAACCAATGCCGGGCGCTGGCTTTTCGGCGCGCTGATCGGTTTCATGACCGTATTGATTCGAGTCGTGAATCCGGCTTTCCCGGAAGGCATCATGTTGGCCATCCTCTTTGCCAACATTTTCGCGCCGCTGATCGACTACGGCGTAATTAAAGCGAACATAACCAAAAGGATTAGACGTCATGCCTAATTCAGCAAATCCCAATGCAGCGGGGGCGCCGCTGTCCGACAAGATCGCCGGCTTTCTGGAAAAGGCGAACCGCTACGCGCAAAAAGTTCTGGTATTGCCCAACGACAGTTTCCAGAAAACTCTTGCCGTCGCGTTCGCGCTGTGCCTGATCGGCGCGGTTCTGGTATCAGGTTCGGCTGTCGCGCTCAAGCCCTTGCAGGAGTCCAATAAATCCAAGGACGAGAAAGTCAACATTCTCGACGTGGCGGGTTTATTGGGTGAAGGAACCAAGATCGACGAGGCTTTCAAGAACATCGAACCGAAGATCGTCGACCTGGCGACGGGCGATTACGTCGATTCGATCGATCCGAAAACCTTCGATCAGCGCAAGGCGGCCAAAGATCCGGCCTTGAGCGAAGCGATCCCCGCCGAGAAGGATGTCGCCAACATCAAGCGCAAGCCCAAATACGCCAAGGTTTACCTGGTCAAGGAGGGCGGTCGGCTGAAATCGGTGATCCTGCCGGTCAGCGGCTACGGGCTGTGGTCGACCATGTACGGGTTCATGGCTCTGGAAGCCGACGCTCAGACGGTCATCGGCCTGAATCTTTACGATCAGGCGGAAACTCCCGGCCTCGGCGGCGAAGTGGTGAACCCGAAATGGAAGGCGCTCTGGAAAGGAAAGAAAGTGTACAACTTCACCGGCAAGGAACTGCACGAGAGCACCCTGACCGAGAAAGGCCAGCAGATCGAGATCGGCGAAGTCGCGCTGGGTCTCGTAAAAGGCGCCGTCGATCCGTCCAAACCCGGTTCGGAATACCAGGTGGACGCGCTTGCGGGAGCCACGCTCACGAGCCGCGGCGTCAGCAATCTGGTGAGTTACTGGATGAGCAAGGAAGGCTTCGGACTTTATCTGGCAAAGCTTAGATCTCAAAGGGGTTAAGCCGATGAACCTTAATGCAGAACATAAGAAAGTTCTTGTCGAGCCTTTAGTCGACAACAACCCCATCACGCTACAGGTTTTGGGGATCTGTTCGGCTTTGGCCGTTACTTCGCAACTGTCGACGGCGCTGATCATGAGCCTCGCATTGACCTCGGTCACCGCCTGCTCGAGCGCCGGCATCGCATTCATCCGCAATCACGTTCCGAGCAGCATTCGCATCATCGCCCAAATGGTGATCATCGCGTCGCTGGTGATCGTGGTGGATCAGATTCTCAAGGCGTTCGCTTACGAGATCAGCAAGCAATTGTCGGTATTCGTGGGTCTGATCATCACCAACTGCATCGTCATGGGACGTGCGGAAGCCTATGCGATGAAAAACCCGCCGTGGGAAAGCTTTCTCGACGGTATCGGCAACGGCCTCGGCTACAGCCTGATTCTGATTTCCGTCGCCATCGTCCGCGAGCTGTTCGGGTCCGGCAAATTGCTCGGCATCGACGTGCTGCCGCTTCTGAAAGATGGCGGCTGGTACGTGCCGAACGGCCTGCTGCTGCTTCCGCCGAGCGCCTTCTTCCTGATCGGCTTGCTGATCTGGGCAATACGCGCCTGGAAGCCGCAACAGGTTGAGAAGGCCGACTTCGCCATCATGCCGGCTCATGGGGAGGCACACTGATGGAAGCCTACATCAATCTGTTCATCAAGTCGGTTTTCATCGAGAACATGGCGCTGTCCTTCTTCCTGGGAATGTGCACGTTCATCGCCGTCTCGAAGAAGATCGAAACTGCCGTGGGTCTCGGCATCGCCGTGGTCATCGTGCAGACGCTCACGGTTCCCGCCAACAACCTGATCTATTCCTATCTGCTGAAGGAAGGAGCGCTGTCCTGGGCGGGCCTGGAAAACGTCGATCTGAGCTTCATCGCCTTGATGGCGTGCATCGGCGTCATCGCGGCGATCGTGCAGATTCTGGAAATGGTGCTGGACCGCTTTTTCCCGGCGCTCTACAACGCGCTCGGCATCTTCCTGCCGCTCATCACGGTGAACTGCGCCATCCTCGCGGGCAGCCTGTTCATGATCGAGCGCGACTACAACTTCAACGAAAGCGTGGTTTACGGCATCGGCAGCGGCTTCGGCTGGGCGCTCGCGATCACCGCCATGGCGGGCGTTCGCGAAAAGCTGAAATACAGCGACGTACCTCCGGGTCTTCGCGGCCTCGGCATCACGTTCATCACGGCTGGCCTGATGGCGCTGGGTTTCATGGCGTTCTCGGGCATTCAACTGTAAGGGACAGGGCATAAGACAATGTTGGAAATCATCCTAGGTGTATTGTTTTTCACCCTAATCGTAATCGCCCTGGTCTTCGTGATTCTCGGCGCGAAATCGAAGCTCGTCGCGTCCGGTAACGTCGATATCCTGATCAATGACGAAAAGACCATCCACGTTCCGATCGGGTCCAAGCTGTTGACTGCGCTGGCGGACAACAGCCTTTTCGTATCCTCGGCTTGTGGCGGCGGCGGGACCTGCGCCCAATGCCGGGTGAAAGTGCACGAAGGCGGCGGCGACATTCTGCCGACCGAGCTTTCGCACATCACCAAGCGCGAGGCGGCGGAAGGCGATCGTCTGGCCTGTCAGGTCACCGTCAAACAGAACATGAAGATTCATGTGCATGACGAAGTCTTCGGCGTGAAGAAATGGGTGACCACGGTTCGCTCGAATCGCAATGTCGCCACCTTCATCAAGGAGCTGGTGCTGGAGCTGCCGAAGGGCGAGCATGTCAATTTCCGTGCCGGCGGTTACATTCAGATCGAGTGCCCGCCTTATCATGCGAAGTTCTCGGATTTCGATGTCGAAGATCGCTTCCGCGACGATTGGGACAAGTACAATCTGTGGCAGTACGAATCGGTGGTCAAAGAGCCGGCCATCCGCGCCTACTCCATGGCGAACTATCCGGAAGAGAGCGACATCATCATGCTCAACGTCCGTATCGCCACCCCGCCGCCCGGAGCCAAGGACATTCCGCCGGGGGTCATGTCGTCCTACATCTTCAACTTGAAGCCGGGCGACAAGGTGACGATTTCGGGTCCGTTCGGCGAGTTCTTCGCCCGCGACACCGACAACGAAATGGTCTTCATCGGCGGCGGCGCCGGCATGGCGCCGATGCGCTCGCACATCTTCGACCAGCTTCGCCGGTTGAAGAGCAAGCGCAAGATGACGTTCTGGTACGGCGCTCGAAGCCTGCGGGAAATGTTCTATGTGGACGAGTTCAACAAGCTGCAGGAAGAGAATCCGAACTTCAAGTGGTTCATCGGTCTTTCCGAGCCGAAACCGGAGGACAATTGGACCGGCTACGTCGGGTTCATCCACAACGTCCTGTACGAGAACTATCTCAAAAACCATCCGGCACCGGAGGACTGCGAGTACTATCTCTGCGGTCCGCCCATGATGAACACGGCCGTCATCAAGATGCTGGAAGACATCGGCGTCGAGCGGGAAAACATCATGCTGGACGATTTCGGCGGCTGACCATTCGCATCGCCGGTCAAGGAAGCGGAGCGTGTTTGGGCACGCTCCGCTTTTTTGGTTTTTCGGGAGCGCCTGCCGCTTTGAAGGAGCACAGGAAGCGTAGCGGCAGCGGAGCGAAGTGCGACGACCCCCGCGTAGCCGTAGGGCCGGCTGTTTTGTCGGAGTCGAAGTGAGAACGGAGGCGGAGACAAAACAGAAGGCGACCGACA
>Ga0196981_1000464_pt1 | contig 12867 bp, 13 predicted proteins | sample S3_2013CmetaG_FD_155462 | JGI IMG/M metagenome (GOLD analysis project Ga0196981, IMG submission 155462) | Soil microbial communities from Anza Borrego desert, Southern California, United States - S3_20-13C | ecosystem: Environmental > Terrestrial > Soil > Desert | place: USA: California...
GGAAGAAGCCGCGCGCCGCTGCCCCGGATCGCGAAATCGGAGGCAGCCTGACGTCCGCACAAGCGCGGAGCATCGTCAATGCCCAGTTTGGAGCCGGCACCGTCACCAGCGGGTTCCGTACCCAGGAACATAATAAGCGCGTGGGCGGGGTTGAGGGCAGCCTTCACCTTGCTGACCGGGCGATCGACGTGGCCAAAAAGCCCGGCGTCACGCTGAACAAGATCACCGAACTGCTGCGACGGCAGGGCGTCACCATCGCCGAAGCGCTGGACGAAGGCAATCACTACCACGTGGCATGGAAGAACGCGCGCAGCGAGGCTGAGCGGCTGGCCGAAGCGGCAAAGCGGGCCGCCGATGCCGAAATGCGACGGGTCCAGGCGTTCCAGAACGAACAGGCCAACATGGAAGGCCAGGTGATCGACGCGCGGCAGGCGTTGGTGACGTCGGCGGAGGAAATCGCCCGTCTTGAACTGGCTGCCATCGAAATCAGCCGGAAGAAGTACGCCGACAATGTGGCCTCGCTTCAGGAACAGGGGAAGCTGCGCGAGGGCGAGGCCAAGGAACTTCTGAAGCTCAATGAGGAACGCGCCAAGCTCCGCGCCGAGTTGGTCCAGCGGCGCGAGGATCAGCGCAAGTTTAGGGTTCAGGAAGCCGAAGCCCAGCGCCAGCTGGAGGCGCAAACCGGCGCCATCAATGTCGAAGAAGAACTGCTGCAGTCGCGGCAGGGGATCGCCCGCACCACCAAGCAGCGCCATGACCTTGAACAGCGGCTGATCGACCTTCAGTTCAAGGAAGAGCGGCTGCACCTTCAGGCCCAGATCGCCCAGGCTGAGCGGCTGAAGATCGAATTGCAGCGGCTGGAAACCCTTCGCGCCCTCAGTGATGAGGAAAAGGCGGAGCTTCAGCGAGCGCAGGATCAGGCCGAACTGGCGCAAGAGCGGCTGAACACCCAAGACGAGCGGCGATCGAACGCCGAAACCGCCAATGACCGGGCCAATGCCGGCCCGCTGGATAGCTTCTTCGGCGATATCCCCAACACCGCCGACGAAATCAACGAAGCTCTGGAATCGATCGCCGCCGGCGGCCTCGCCACCTTCACCGATGCCCTGACTGACGCCATCGTAAACTGGCGCGGGTTCGGCGACGTCGCGCTGCAGACGCTTCGCAGTGTCGCAGCCGGCATCATCCGGCTCGGCATCCAGCAGCTGCTGCTGCATACCATCGGTAAGGCGCTGGGAACCACCGCCGTGGCCGCTACCGCCGCTCAGGCGGGCGCTACAGCCGCCGCATGGGCCCCTGCTGCCGCCGCCGCGTCCCTCGCCACGCTAGGGGCCAATGCCGGCCCGGCAGCCGCTGCGCTTGCTTCCACGCATGCCCTGTCGGCCGCCCTGTCGATCCCCAAGGGGTTCCGGAAGGGCGGCTACACCGGTGAAGGCGCGCTGGACGCCGCAGCTGGCATCGTCCACCGGCGGGAATTCGTGTTCGACGCCGAAGCAACCCGGCGCATCGGAGTGGGCAACCTGGAGGCCATGCGCCGCGGCGTGCAGCCGGCCAACGGGGCGGCCGTGGCTCCGCGCGGAAGCAATGGCGGGTCAATGTCGCAGAGTGACCTGGCGCAGCTGGGCGGCATTGTGCGCGAGGCGATCACCGCTATGCCACCGGTCAATCTGTTCCCGACATTCGACCCGACCGCGGCGATGCGCGCGGCGCTCAACACGCGCGAGGGCCGACAGGTGATGCTCGAATTCATGGGCGAGAACCGCGGCGCTGTCGGCGGGGCACTGCAATGACCTACGATGTTCAATCCCCCGCCGTCGCCCGGCTGTTCCAATACCTGCCTGACTGGCGCAGCGGGTTCGACGTCCGGCGCTCATTCAAGACTGATATTACGGCTAGCCGAAACAACACTGAACAACGCCGGGCCATCCGCTCCGCGCCTCGCATCTCCGTCGAGTATCGCACCGCGCTCACCGACGATGACCTGCGCGGCGCCAACCACTTCCTGCGCGCCTGGCAGAACAAGCCTGCGATCGTTCCGGACTTCGCGCGCTGGGCCCGCACCACCGCCCTGGCCAGCAGCGGGGCAGCAGCGTTCACCATCAACCCGGTGCCGCCGTGGATCGCGGCCGGTCAGAATCTGGTGCTGTGCGGTGGCGGCGTCATGGAACGGGTGCTGGTGGACAGCGTGGCCGGCACCACCGTCAACCTTGAAGATGCGCTGGATAACAGCTGGGCGAGCGGCAGCGTGGTTCGCCCTACCTTCTTCGGCCTGATGGAATCGAAGATCGGATCGTCACGGCGCCATTACGGTGCGGCCGAGCTCACCGTGTCGCTGGACTGCTACCCCGGCGGAGAACCGCCGCGCGCGATCGGCACAGCATGGGCCACGCTCAGCAACCGCGAAGTGTTCACCCAGGTGCCTGACTTCGCCGGGCCGCCATCGGTGTCATCGATCTGGCCGATGGATCGCGTGGATTTCGGGCAGGGCAGGACGGCACAGTTTCGTCCGGTAGCGGAAGCACAGCGGCAGGTGGAAGCCGATTTCAGCGGGCTGGACGTCGCGCTGGCCGCCGAGTTCGAACAGTTCTTCGACCGCATGAAAGGCCGCTGCCGAGCCTTTTATATGCCGACGTGGGAAAAGGTTTTCGCGCTGAACGCCACGGCGCTGGCGGCATCATCGGCATTCGTCGCCACCGGGAGCGCCTGGGCCACCGATTTCGGCAGCACCGACTTCACCGCGATCGACGTTGGCGTGGCGGTCTATCTCATCGACGGCACCGCCATCTTCCGGAAAATCACCGATATCAGCGCGTCGGGTGGCAATTCCCAGATCACGGTGAACGCGGCTTGGGGCGTCAACCTCACCGTGCCGACCGTGGCCCGCATCTGCCTGATGCCGCTGTGGCGCTTCAACACTGACGAAATGGTGACCAGCTGGCGCACGCCGCTGAAGGCCGATGCGCGGCTCGGCTTCATCCAGGTGAGGCTCTAATGACCTACGCCCAATATCAAGGCAGCCGGGACCAAGGCGAGCCGATCCAGCTGTTCCTGTTCCGCTACGGCACCGAGGCAGGCGAATATTACGCCTACACGGATCACACCGAAGAAAAGACGGTGGATCACGGCGCTCCGCTGGGCGAAATCACCTACTCGCCGGTGCCGATCCAGCGCGGCGGCATCGAAAGCAACGGCACGCTGGACAAGTCCGCGCTTCGCCTAAGCACCGATATAGGCACCGATCTGGCCGAAATCTTCCGCGTCTATCCGCCGGCGTCGGTGGTCGCCCTGACCATCTTCGAAGGTCATCTGGACGATCCAGACGAAGAATTCGTGGTGATCTGGGCGGGGCGCGTGGTTGCGGCACAGCGCATCAAATCGGAGCTCGCCCTGTCGGCCGAGCCGGTATCGACGTCGCTTCGCCGGCCGGGCCTGCGCGCCGCCTACGGTTATGGATGCCGGCACGTCCTCTATGGTCCAAAATGCCAGGCCAACAAGGCCGCGGCGACGGTCAGCAGCACGGTGGTTTCGATCAACGGTTCGGCCATCTCTCTGGCACCGGGTTGGGAAGGCGCTTTCCCGCCCGAAAAATTCCTGCGCGGCATGGTCGAGTGGGTAACCGATGGCGGCAGCATCGATGCGCGCATGATCATCCGCGTTGACGGAGACACGCTGAGCCTTGCAGGCCTCCCCAACGGGCTCAGCGTCAGCGATCCGATCGACGTCGTGCTGGGCTGCAATCACAAAGCCTATGCGGAGGAAGGCGGTGACTGCCAGCCACTGCACGACAATATCCTGCATTACGGCGGCGAGCGGTGGATTCCGCTGAAGAATCCCATCGGCACCTACAACAATTATTATTGAGCCATGTCGGCCGCCTACATCTTGGGCCGAGCCGAACTGCGCACCGGCCTTAGCAACTGGGGCGATCCGGACTTCCTTCCGCGGCTGCGTCTGTTCATGGCCTGCATTCGCTCCGACACCGGCCTGACCGACGCCGGGCGCGAAAACCTGGAAGCGACCGCCCTGCGCTTCGCCGAGGGACGATTGCGGCTTGAAGAGCTACTAAGGCGAAATCCCGAAATCAGCGAGGTCGCTTTGCCACGGCCGATCGTCGTTACCGGGCTGCCGCGCTCGGGAACTACGGCCTTGGTGACACTGCTTGCCGAACATCCGGCGCTCCAGTCTCTCCGATATCGGGACATAGCAGAGCCATTTGCTCAGTCGCGCCTTTCCGGGATGCGGCAGGCGGACGCTATCGAACAGGCATTGCCAGAGCTCCATCGCCTTCACGATATGTCGCCGGATGCCAAGGCCGATGATACTGAACTGCAGGGCCTGGCCTTTGCGGGGTACGGCCTCGAATGGCTGTGCCAGGCGCCCAAGTGGCGCGATTATTATCTGGCCGAAGATCAGGTGCCGGCCTACCGCTATTTGAGGCTTGCCATGCAGGCGCTGGCGTTTCTGCGCGGCGACAGGCGGCGCTGGATCATCAAGAACCCGCAGCACATGGAACAGCTGCCCGCACTGAAGGCGGCATTTCCCGATGCGCTGTTAGTCGTATCCCGCCGCGATCCGGCGCCACGGCTGCGTTCGATGGGCAGGGTGATGGATGCGCTTGTGCCCTGCCTTCGAAGCCGCCCCATTCCGATGGGCTACTGGCAAGCGCGCTTCGAAGCGATGCAAACCAGCTATGATCGCCACTGCGGCCTGTTTCCCGATCGCATCGAGCTTTCGGATTGGGCTGCCGCGCCCTCGCAAGCCGCAATCTGGGAGGGAGCGAACCTACAGCCGATAGCGGCGGCCTCCTAAACACTGCCCTATGGCCTTCTGGATCCTCGCCGCCGCCGTCGCGATTTCGATCGTCGTATCCGTCCTGCTGCGGCCCAAGGTGCCCAAGCGGAACGACACCACCAAGGATCTGGAGAATCCGACCGCCGACGCCGGGCGCCCCATCCCGGTGGTGTTCGGCACGATCACGGTGAAGGGGCTGAACGTGCTGTGGTACGGCGACAAGTCCACACGCGTCTATAAGGTCAGCGCCTGAACCTACAGCGTCGGGGGCGATGTTCGCATGATGCGCGGGCATGGAAATCCCGCCCGACCTCATCATCACAATGGATGATATTTGCCGCGCCGGATACTGCGCCCGCAAGACGCCGATTTGGTTCCGCGAGCACGGCCTCAATTTCCGCCATTTCATGAAGAACGGCATCGCTGCCACCGACCTGGCTGCGGCCGGTGATGCCCTCGCAATGAAGGTGATCGAGCGGAAACTGGCCGATGGGTAAGAGCGGCGGCAAAATCGAAGTCACCCGCTATTACTTGGGCCAGCACTTCGGCATCTGCACCGGCCCGGTCGATGCCATCACCCGCGTCATCGTCAAGGAAAAGACCGCCTGGACAGGGGATGTCACCACCCAATCGAAGATCCGCATCGAAAAGGATCAGTTGTTCGGCGGCCGCGAGAAGGAAGGCGGCGTGGAATCCATAGCCTACTGGCTTCCCGGCGCGTCCGACCAGGTGCTGGACGATCATCTGGCGCAGCGGTTGGGCCGGGCCAACGGCGCCGACTGCCCAGGTTACCGCGGGCTGGCATCGATATTCTTCGTTGGTGCGAAGGGCACGGGCGAACCCAACTTCGCCGGCGGCACCAGCGCCAGGTACGGCGCATACTGGAGCGCCAACAATCCCTATCTGCCCCCTGTCTGGGTGACGGTGCGCCGGGCACCGGTCGGACTCAATCCCGCCTATGCCTTGATACCAACAGCAGGCGCCGGTGAAATCGCCTACTCGACCGTGGGCATTGTCGATCTGGATGGCATACTCAATTCCGCCACAACCATCGTCGCGGGCTTGACGGCGGGCATCACGCTATCGGGTTTCAATCCGCTTGAGCATGTTCGCGTTTCGTTGCCAAGTGGCCAGACTTATGAGGCATGGAGCTACGACCAGGGCCTCGCCGGAACATGGTTGACCGGATTCAAGGTTATTCCCGACGCGAATACAGGTTTGGCGTTTGATGTCGTTGGTACGGGTATCCCGTACCCAGGTGCGGCGACTGCATCGAGTGCTCGCGCGGCCTTCGGGACGGATGGCTTCACCGGGGCCTCATCCTACACCTTCTTCATCAGAGACACACCCAATCTGGACAATGCGGGTGGCCTGTCAATTCTCGTGGAAAAGGGCATGGTAACCGGGGCCGACGCTAACCCGGCGCACATAATTTATGAATGCCTGACCAACACCGACTGGGGGATGGGGTCGCCCACAACCGCGATCGATACCAGCAGCTTCGAAACGGCGATGATCACGCTGTATGGCGAGCAGTTCGGCCTTTCGATGATCTGGACGCGCCAAGCCGAGATCCAGAAATTTATTCAGGAAGTCCTCGATCACATCAACGGGGTACTGTACGTCGATCCGGCCACCGGGCTTCTGACCCTGAAGCTGGTGAGGGGCGACTACGACCCGGACGCATTAGACGAAATCTCCCCGGACAACGCTGACCTGGCTAGCTTCAGCCGCAAGCTTTGGGGGGAGATTACCAACGAAATCAACGTCACCTGGACCAACTCGGAAACAGAGCAGGAAGAAACCGCGCCGCCGGCGCAGGATCTGGCTTCTATCGCCATTCAAGGCCTCGTTTCGGATGGGCGCAATTACTACGGCGTCCGCAATGCCGATCTGGCCCAGAAGCTGGCTTGGCGGGAACTCCGCGCCGCTGGTACGCCACTGGCGACTTTCGAAGCCGAACTGGACCGCACCCAGTGGCAGCTGCGTCCTGCGTCAGTCGTCAAAGTGACGTGGCCCGAATATGGCTTGGCCGGCGTAGTCTGCAGGGTGACGTCGATCAATTACGGCAAGCCCGGCGATCCGACGATAAAGGCCAGCCTGATCGAAGACGTATTTGGCCTGGACATGGGCGCCTATACCGCGCCGCCGTCATCGTCCTGGGAAGATCCAAGCGAAGCGCCCGAGCCGCTGACAATCGAACAGGTGTTCACGCTGCCCTTCTTCTTCGCTGCCAACTCGCCTGCAGCCGATTTCGTGGAAAGCCCGACCTATCCGGAAGTGGTGGCCGGCATTCTCGGCACCACCGACCAGGAAGATGCCTACGGCCTGTCGCTATGGGATGAGGTCACGCTGTCGAATGGCGATCTGGAATGGCAGGAAATCACTGAGCTGAACATCATCGGCCATGCCGAAACGGCCGATCTTCTGGCGGCTGAAGCGGAAACAGAGGACGTTGCCTTTGATAATCTGATCGGGGGCACCAGCCCGACGCTCGCCGGATTCGTCATCATCGGCGACGAAGGCGAGGAAGGCAACGAAATCGCCCAGATCGACGCAGTGGATGAAGTAGCTTCCACCTACACGCTCCGCCGTGGTGTCCTCGATACCGTGCCGCGGGAATGGCCCGCTGGCACGCCGGTTTGGTTCATCGATGGGGAAACACTGTTCGAGGATACGAGGATCCACAGCGCCGGCGAAACGCTGGACGTCAAGCTACTGACGCGCACCAGCCAAGGTGCTCTGGATCTGGCCGACGCCGCGCTAGTCAGCGCTGATCTTACCGAGCGCCCCTGGCTACCGAGCCGCCCCGCCAACGTCCAGGTAGATGGGGTGCTGTTCAACACGGTTAGCACACCGGTCGATATGCGGGATCGCACCGATCCCTGGGTGACGATCAGCTGGGCAAACCGCAACCGCGTCACCGAAGAGACCCAAGTGCTGGGCTGGACGGAAGCCACCGTGACGCCGGAAGCCGGCCAAACCACCAAGATCGAAGTATATGCCGAAGATGGCACCACGCTGTTGGCCACACATGACGGGCTTGGCGGCACCAGCTTCGACGTGCCCAACGTCAGTTTTGGCACTGAGGCGATCGTGCTGCTGCTGCCCTGGGCAGAGCGCAGCGACGATGATGGGGACTTTCTGAGCCTACAGGCACACGGCATTTGGGTACAAGTTGGCGACGGTGCCCTGATCACCGAGGAAGGCGAAGGCGTGATTACCGAAGATGGCGACCGGGTAATTTTGGAGGGCTAGACCGTGGTTGACGTACCTTATAGCAAGCTGCCCGCGGCGGCCGCATTAACCGGAGACGAGCCGGTGATGCTCTCTCAGTTGTCTGCATCGGTCACCATTACCGCCGCGACCATTAGCGCGCAGGCGTCGGACAACAGCTACAATGATAGCGGGAATGGGTTCATTGCGGCCGGCTTCGCAGTGGACGACTATGTGCACGTAGTTGGGTTCACCGGCGACGTCGCGAACAACATATACTCCGGCCAGATCACGGCTCTAACTGCCGGAAAAATGACGATCGGCGGTACGGACGGTGACGTGATCGTTGATGATGCGGCCGGGGAAAGCGTCACGATCTCCAAATGGGTGAGTCGGCGCGCGACTGCCCAAGATATTGCTGATCTAGGCGGAGGATCCACCACTTTTCGGGGTGCGCTCGCCTATTTGACGCCTGCTCTGTCCGGTCAGGATCTGCGGACGCAGAGGATTCTCGGCTTCCCCGCCGAGTCTTACGACACCGACGGCTTCCACACATTCGCGTCAACCGTCACTATCACTATCGCAACGCCAGGTGTCGTCACTTGGGCAGGGCACAATTTTCAGGCTGGTGAGCCCATAGTTCTGACCACCACGGGCGCGCTCCCTACCGGCTTGACCGCAGGGACAACCTATTATGTGGTGAATCCCGCAGCCAACACCTTCCAGCTTGCGGCGACCCCTGGCGGTTCGGCCATCGCTACGTCGGGTACCCAATCGGGCACCCATACGGCCACGAACTATAGCCGCTTGGTGGTTCCATCCGGGGTTAGCAAGGTCAGGCTGTCGGCTGGCTGCACTCTAAGCAGCATCAACGTTGACCAGTGGATTTTCTGGATCATCCGCAAGAACAACTCCGAGGACTATCCGGGGGCAGGCCGCATCGCGATCGAAGCCGGGCAAACGACAATGTTCTTCGAAACGAACACTGCCGTGGTCAGCGTGTCATCGGGCGACTTTTTCAACGTCCATATCGGAATCGAAAACGTGGATGCTTCGGTGAACATTGAAGCCAACGTCACGTGGTTCGCGATAGAAGTAATCGAGTAACCGCACCCCATAGGCCTTGAAGGCTATGGCCGTAGCGGTCCGGAGGCTCGCCAGAAGCGCAATTCCGGGCCAGAAAAACGAGTAGGCCAAAACCTCCACCAGCTTGCCACGGCATATTCGGCGTACCAGCAGGGGCACAAGTCCGACCGCCTCATATGGGATGGCGAAGGGCAAGACGAGCAAGGCCGCCAGGGTAAGCCCGAACAGGGCTTCGATCGGATCGCAGTATCTCAGGAACGGAAGCGCCAGCGCTCCTAGCGCACATGGTATCGCGACTGGCCACATTGGCCACCCCTCCCTCATCGCCATGCCGATCGGCGCGATTACCCAGCGAATGACCCCGTTCTGAATAATGACGTTGCCATAATTGGCTAGCGCGGCAGGAAACTGAACCCAGGGCTCAATTCCGAACATGCCGATTGAGACGATGACGATGCCGAGCATAGAAGCCGCGCCCCATCGGACGGCATCCCAATCCCGGTTGACGAGGACGTAGAGCGGAACGAACAGGAACAGCTGGGGCTTGATCGCGGCACCGATGGCAAGGATGACGCCGGCTACTCTGCGATCCTTAGTAGTCAGCCCGAGCAGCATAAGCGCGGCTACCAGGAAGGTTGTTTGGCCGCACAGGGCGGCGTTAAGGAACGGAAAGCTGAGCAGGATCAGCGCCAACTCCGATCGGGCCAGGTGACGACGACTGGCGCATAGTAGCAAAGCCGCCGTGGCTGCTGTAAACAGTGCATAGCCGATCGTCGTCGGCAGAAGCGCCATTGGCCACAGGAACAACTTCGCGGTGGGTGGATAGGCAAAGGGCGGGTCGGTCACCGAATAGGCTTCGGTCAGCGTCCCGCGCAGCCCCTCCGCGATCACGAAGTAATCGACGCCGACAATGTCATTGCGAAGGAAGGTGGCGATGGTCGGGCTTGCCATGAAGGCGGACATCGTGACCGCCAGCAAAATTACGGCAACGCGAAGCATCAGGGGTTGAATGGGCCGGGGAATACGAAACTGCCCCACCATACGGCTAACCAACTCACAGCGAACATAGCAACGAGGAATACCAGGCAGCCAACGCCAACCCTAGTCACCATGGCAATTTGCTTAGTCACAGGCCCTCCTACCACGAGCGCCACCAACTTAACGAAAGTTAAACGCCAAGTCATCACCCCACTTCCACTTGCCCCACATTGGCACCGGCAAACCTAAGAGGGCGGCGGCGTCGGGGTTAAATTCCCGCTCATGGTCGCGCAGCTGCACAGCCATCAGCCGGTAACCGCGTCCCTCCGCCCGCGGGGGACTTTCGATGGCAGCTAGAAAGTCCCCGCCAATGCAGGATCAGATGCCGCAGGACGTCACCAGCGTGGCCGTGATGGTCGGCGAAATGCGGGGCCAGCTGCGCGAAGTCGTGCACACCCTGAATAATGTCTCCAGCAAGATCGACGGCCTGACCAGGGAAGTGATCGCCATGGGTCCGCTCGCCGGTGAAATCGCCGAGCTCAGAGCAGAGGTCAAATTGAACAAGGCCGAAATTGACGTCCTCAAAAGCGAGCGTGATCAGCGCCGCGGCGCCGTCGGTCTGGTGGAATGGCTGGTCAAACACTGGCCCGGCGTGATCGGTTTTTTGCTGCTCATGGCGCTCATCCTCCGCAATCAGGAATTGCTGCGGTGAGCCTGCCAGCGGTCCTTGCCCTTGGGGCCGTGGCGGTCGCCGCGGGCGTGGTGGCATGGCTGCTATGGCGCGGCCGGAACGGCTGGCCATCTCTGCCCGAATGGACCTGGAACGACATTCGCAAGAACGTAGCGCTGGTGGGCACCATCATCGGCGCTGCGGTCCTCACCACAATGGCCTGGGGCCTGCTCGACGATCTGGTGGTGATGGCCAAGGGCCTGATCGGTGATCTGCTGAAGAGTGATGCGCGCAACCCGCCGCCAGTCCAAGTCGGAACTGCGCTGGAAGTCATCATATCCGCCATTGCTTGGGGCCTGAAGCTTTTGCTGGCCGGCGTCGTGGTGGTGCTGCTATCTCTGGGTTTCGTCATCACGCCCAGGCGCTTCGATTTCCATGGGCCTGGGGGGATCGGCGGGGGATTTGGCGGGGGTGACGGGGAAGTGCCGCCGCCCGTGCAAGCCGCGCGCGAAGTTGCTGCGGCGGCCGATAAGAAGGCGGATCAGATAGCGGCGACAGCCGCAGCGCTCAAGCCGGATGAACCCGGCATTCCGGATTACGCCAAGCCATGAACGTCGATCGCAAGCCGATATTCCAGGCGGTGCGTGAGCTCCGCAATGGGCACGGCTTCACCCAGGTCGAAGTCCAACTGCTGGATGCGGCGATCGACCGGGCATTTGCCGACGTCCATCGGGATTCCGAGGCACCACCGGCTTTCAACGAAGCGGCATTCTTTGACGTCATGCGCGGTTCGAAGGCACTGGGCCCGACGCTCAGCACCGACGAAGTGGAAGGATGCCAGGCGATCATCGAAGCCTGCCGTCAGGCCGGATATGCCCTCTCATGGACCGCCTACGCCCTCGCCACTGCGGTGGTGGAAACTGCCAGCACGATGCAGCCGATCAAGGAATTCGGCGGCACGGCCTACTTCCGGCGCATGTACGATATCGAGGGCAGCCGCCCGGCCAAGGCGCGGGAACTCGGCAACCTGAATCCCGGTGACGGGGCGCGGTTTGCGGGGCGCGGCTATGTCCAGCTGACCGGGCGGAAGAATTACGCAAAGGCCGGGACCGCGCTTGGCCATGACCTGATCGGCAACCCGGATCTGGCGATGCGCCCGGATATCGCCGCGGCCATCATGGTGAAGGGCATGGCGGGCGGATGGTTCACCGGCAGGAGCTTGGCCGGATACCTGCCGGCCAACGGGCCCGGCGCCCTCATCCAGTTCAAGGAAGCCCGCCGCATAATCAACGGGCAGGACCGCGCCGCCGAAATCGCAGGCTACGCCATGGAATGCCAGCGCGCGCTTCAAGCAGGAGGATGGGCATGAAAAGCCTGATCGAACGCATCCGCAAGGGGCCGAAGTACCGCTACCGTAGCGCCATCACCGGCGAATATGTGTCGCGCCTCTACGCGCTGATGCATCCCAACACCACGGTGCGGGAAGAGGTGCGGTGAGGGCCTATGCTGCCCTGATCGTCCTCACTCTGGCAGCTTGCGCCATGCTGTCCAGCCACGCCCATAAGCCGTTCGAACTGCGGATCGACGCGCCGGACACTAAGCCCGCCAGTTGGCCCACCAACGCTGCTGTGCGGGGCGCGGGCAGGGTGATGCTGACGCCATGCTCCATCTCGCCGCAGAACTGGCCCCTCGCTCAGCCGGAAAGGAAAACGTGATGGTGTTCTTCGGTCGAGAGATCGCGGGGCGCCTGGTCGCAATGATCGCTGGCGGCATCTTCCTGCTGGCCCTCATTTCGTTCGGGCTTTACCAATGCGACAAGCGCCGAGATGAGCGCGCTCAGAGCCGCGTGGACGCTGCGCAAAGCGAGGCGGCGTCCAACAGCGCGGCCGACGCGATCGGCACTGTATCGAAGGCTGGCGAGCGTGAAGCTGGGTCCGAAGCGTTAACCCGCGAAAACGAAAGAGAAATCCGGGCCGCAGAGGGCGCAAACCAGCGCATCGGTCCGGGCGTCGATTATGCGGGCCGCGCCGCGCTCTGCAGGCGCGAAGCCTATCGGAACGACCCGAAATGCAAGGCGGTGAAGCCATGAAGCTATTAGTTAAGGGCCAAAGGCTTCTAGTCGGGGC
>Ga0196981_1000465_pt1 | contig 12864 bp, 9 predicted proteins | sample S3_2013CmetaG_FD_155462 | JGI IMG/M metagenome (GOLD analysis project Ga0196981, IMG submission 155462) | Soil microbial communities from Anza Borrego desert, Southern California, United States - S3_20-13C | ecosystem: Environmental > Terrestrial > Soil > Desert | place: USA: California...
GGTTGTGGTAGTTGTCCACCGTGATCGCGCCGCCCACGACGGAATAGACGTCCTGGTCCCCGTCGTTGTCGATGTCGCCGAAGGCGACGCCGTGGCCCTTCTGCAGCTGGCCGAAACCGCCGGCCGTGGTGACGTCCTGGAAGCGCCGGCCGCCGTCGCTGCGGAACATCCGGCTCGGGATGAGCGTGGCGAACTCGGGGTCCCCCGTGGCGGCGTAGAAGTCGAGCCACCCGTCGTTGTCGAGGTCGCCGAAATTGCAGCCCATTGTGTGCAGCACCTGGTGCACCCCCATCGCGCGCGAGACGTCGGAGAAGGTCCCGTCCCGGTTGTTCCGAAAGAGCCGCGCCTTCTCCGCGCCGTGCGGCAGCCCGAGGACGTCCGCCGCAATGTCGCCCACGTCCTGGATGTAGTAGCCGTTCACGTGCAGGTCGATCCACCCGTCGTTGTCGTAGTCGAAGAACCAGCAGGAGAAGCTCCGGTACGGCTCGACCACGCCGGCCTCGGCGGCCACGTCGGTGAAGCGCCAGACCGGGCGGCCGGCCTTGAACCCGCCCGCCGGGCCGTCGTTGCGGAAGAGGTGGTTCGCGCCATCGCGCCGCGACAGGAAAAGGTCCGGCCGGCCGTCGTTGTTGTAGTCGCCCGCGACGACCGCCTTCACGTAGCCCACGACCGCGACGCCGCTTTCCGACGCGATGTCGGTGAACGTGCCGTTGCCGTTGTTCCGGAACAGCTCGCACGGGTGCGTCTCCGCCCCCTCGGACTCGTTCCCGATGAAGAGGTCGAGGTGCCCGTCCGCGTCGTAGTCGAACCACGCGGCGGTCTGCGTCGGGTGCATCCGCAGCAGGCCGGCCGCCTCCGTCACGTCCGTGAAGGTGTGATTGCCGTGGTTCCGGAGCAGCGAGACGGGATAGCGGCCGAGGCCGCCCAGCCAGCCGCCCCGGAGCACCAGCACGTCGACCAGGCCATCATTGTCGTAGTCGCCGTGGATCAGGTTCAGGCCCCCGGTGAGGCCCGTCAGCCCGGCCGCCTCGGTCAGCTCGGTGAAACTGCCGTCGCCGTTGTTGCGGAAATACCGCAGCGGACTCTGCAGGCCCTGCGCGGAGACCATGAGATCGTAGCAGCCGTCCCGGTCGAAGTCGTCCATCACGACGCCCCCGGCGAGGTCGTCCACGTCGAGCCCGAGCGCGCCGGCGACGTCGGGGAAGCGCTTGATGTCGTGGCCCGACGCGAAATGCCGCGGGTCGATGCGAAACTTCTCCGGCACGCCCGCCGGATACTCGCCCACCGTCATGTACGCGATGTTGAGCAGCCAGCGCGCCCGGAGGTCGCCCGGAAACTCCTCGAGCTGCGGCAGGAGCTCGGCGATCGCGCCGCGCGATCCCCGGGGGTCCTGATGGACGCCTCCGCCGGCGATCGGGAAAAGACAGGAGTCGGCGTTGTGGTTCTGGAGGCAGTTCGCGCGCTCGCCGATCCGGAGGTGGCAGAGCGCGCGCGAGGTCCGCAGCTGGGTCCGCAGCGCCGCCGACACGGGGACGCCGTTCTCCTGGAGCAGGCGGGCGAAGTTCTCGTACTGCTGCAGGGCCTCCGTGTCGCGGCCCGAACGCGTGAGCGCGTTGGCGAGCGGCAGCGCGTACTTCAGCCGCTCCGCCTTGTCCGTGGCGCGGAGCAGCGAGTCGTTCAGGTTCTTCGCCGCCACGGTGAAGTCGAACGGGCTCTGGCTCGTGTCCGCCGCGGCCGTGATCTCGGCGAGGCGCCGCGCCATCCGCTGCGTGCTCTCCGCCGGCGCGGCGGAAAGGGCGGCGGCGACGCAGAGGATGAGCGCGCCGACGCAGGCGCGGGCGGACCGTCGCGCCGGCGGGGCCTTGGGCAAGGGAATGAGGTCAGGCATGGTCAGGCAGGAAACGGTCGAGCTGGCCCCGCAGGCTGCGGCTCAGCGGCAGGCGGGTGCCGTCGCGGAGCACGACGGAATAGTCGCCGTGCTGCGCCGGCTGGATCTCGCGGATCTGCGCGAGCTGCACCAGGGCCGAGCGGTTGATCCGCGCGAACAGCCGCGGGCCGAGCCGGCTCTCGATCGCGGCCATCGTCTCGCGCACCATCAGGCGCCCGCCCGCCAGGTGCAGGATCACGTAGTTGTCCGCCGCCTCCACGCGCAGGACCTCGGCGGGCGCGAGGAACACGATCCGGCCGTCGGCCTTCACCGCGACCCGGTCGCCCGCGGCGCCGTCGCCGCCGGCCTCGTCGACGCCGGCCCGCCGGCCGAGGTGCGCGCGGACCCGCCGCAGCGCCTGCCGCAGCCGCTCGCGGTCGAAGGGCTTCAGGAGATAATCGACGGCCTCGAGGTCGAAGGCGTCCACCGCGAACCGCTCGTGCGCGGTCGCGAAGACCACGGCGGGCCGCCGCGCGGCCGGGAGCTGCGCGACGACCTCCAGGCCGCCGCAGCCGGGCATCTGGAGGTCGAGGAAGACCACGTCGGGCGTCTCGCGCCGGATGGCCGCGGCCGCGGCCGGGCCGTCGCCGCACTCGCCCACGACCGCGACGTCGGGCTCGCCGGACAGGAAGCCCCGCAGCCGCTCGCGGGCGAGCGGCTCGTCGTCGACGATGAGCGCGCGGAGTTTCATGCGGGGAGCGCGAGGCGAACCTCCAATCCCCCCGCGGGCAGGTTGGCGAGTTCGAAGCGATGCCGGGCGCCGTAGAGCTCGTGCAGGCGGGCGCGGGTGTTCGCGAGCCCGATGCCGGCGCGGGCCGCCCCGCCCGGCGGGAGCCCCCCGCCGTTGTCGCGCACCGTCAGCCGCAGCTCGCCCCCCTCCCGCGCCGCCGCCACGACGATGCGGCCGGGACGGGCATGCGGCTCGATGCCGTGCCGGATCGCATTCTCCACCAGCGGCTGGAGCAGCAGGCTGGGCACCTCCGCCTCCAGCGTCTCGGGCGCCGCCGCAATCTCGTACTCGAGGCGGTCCTGGAAACGGATCCGCTCGATCGCGAGGTATTTCTCGATGAATGCGATCTCGTCGCGCAGCTTCGTGAGCGGCTGGCCGGGGTGGTGCATCGTGAGCCGCAGCAGCTCGCTCAGCTGCACGATCATCCGGTCCGCGGCGGCCACGTCCCGGTGCATGAGCGAGGCGATCCCGTTGAGCGTGTTGAAGAGGAAATGCGGCTTCAGCTGCCGCAGCAGCGCCTGCAGCCGCGCCTCGGCCAGCCGTTTCTCCAGCTCGAGCGCGTGCACCGTGCGCTCGTGGTACCGCCGGTAATAGTCGAGGGCGTGGCCGAGCGCGAGGATCATGCCGTAGACGAGCAGGTTGAACGGGTAGGTCTTCACCAGCAGCGGCCGGAAGACCTCGGCGAACCCGACCTCCTCGCCCACGATCCGGCCGTGCGCCACGCCCCAGGCCGAGCGCAGCGCGACGTACGCGAGCGAGCAGGCCAGCGCGGCGGCGAGGTGGACCGCCGCGGTGCGGGCCACGCGCGGCCCCTCCGGCGGGAAGCGCCGGACCAGCCAGAGGATCGGCACCGACAGCAGCGCCCAGACGTACCAGTCCGCGAGCGCGTGGCCGACCGCCTGCGACCAGCTCACCGGCCGGCCGATGAGCGAATTCGAGAGGTAGAACTGCCCCGCGAAGGCCAGCCCGATCAGCGTCCAGAGCGCCAGCAGGCCCGCCAGGCGGAGCAGCGGGAATCGGGACGGCTGCGGGTCGGGCATTGCGCGACAGGGGTTGCGGCGTATGTAGGTGCCGCCCTTCCGGCTGTCCACGACCATTCGGCCCGCCCCCCGTGCGAACATTAGCCAGTCCGTCGCCCGATCCCGCGTCGCGTCTCGCGCCCGTGCGCTCGGTGGTGTCGCCGCTCCTGCCGGTGCTGCTGACGCTCGCGCTCGCCGCGCTCGGGCTCAGCCTGGTCTTCGCCCGCCTTTTCCCGGCCCGCGCCGCCGCGCCCGCCGTCGCCTTTACCGACGTGACCGCCGAGTCGGGCGTCCGCTTCACGCACCAGGCCGGGTCCGGCCCCGCGCCGACCACCCTCGGCGCCGGCGTCGCGGTGTTCGACGCCAACGGCGACGGCGCGCCGGACCTCTTCTTTGTCGGCGGCGCGCCCTGGCCGTGGGAGGCGTCGCTGGGCAAGCGCCCGGGCCGCGGGCTCGCCCTCTTCCGCAACGACGGCCGGGGCCGGTTCACCGACGTCACGGCGGCGGCCGGGCTCGAGGTGGCGATGCAGGGGATGGCTGCGGTGGCCGGAGATTTCGACGCGGACGGACGCACGGACCTCTTCGTCACCGGCATCGGGGGCAACCGGCTGTTCCGCAACCTCGGCGGCGGCCGGTTCGAGGACGTCACGGAATCCGCCGGCGTCGGCGGCGATGCGACCCGCTGGAGCACGGGCGCGGCGTGGCTGGACTTCGACGCCGACGGCCAGCTCGACCTCGTCGTCGCGCACTACGCACGCTGGCCGGAGGACGTCGGCCTCGCCCAGGCCTTCGCGATCGCGAATCTCGGGCGCTCCTACGGCGCGCCCGCGGGCTTCGCCGGCGCGTTCCCCACCGTCTACCGAAACCTGGGCGACGGCCGGTTCGCGCCCGTCGCGGACGGGGCGGGTCTCCGCGACGTCGACCCCGAGACCCGCCGCGCCGTGCCCCACGCGCTCGCGCTCGCGACGGTCGACGCGAACTTCGACGGCCGGATCGACCTACTGTTCACGTACCACGCGCATCCGCCGGCGCTGTTCCTGGGCCAGGCCGGCGGCCGGTTCGTGCGCCTGGCCCCAGCGAGCCCCCGGCAGGAAGGCACGGTCGCGCTGCTGGCGGCGGGCGTGCTCGCGTCCGACGCCGCGGATGAGGATCCGGCCGGGAAGATGCTCTTCGCGTGGGCCCGCGGGGCGTCCGCCGACGACGCCACCTCCCTGCCCGCGCGGCTCGGAATCGCCGCGGCCGACTTCGACCACGACGGCCGGATCGAATTCTTCTCGGGCGAAGGGACGGCGGAGGCGGGGCCGAACCGGTTCGACTCCGGCCGGGACTTCGGACGCATCCCGGCGATGCTGCGGTCGGAGGGCGCGCGATGGATTCCCGTGCCGGCGCCCGGCGGGTGGTCGGCGCCGGTCACCGCGCGCGGCGTCGCGACCGGCGACTTCGACCGCGACGGCGACGCCGACGTCGTGATCGCGCAGCACGGCGGACCGGCGCTCCTGCTCCGCAACGAGCAGCGGCAGGGCCGGCCGTGGCTGCGCCTGCGGCTCGTCGCCACACGGTCCCATCCCGAAGCCGCCGGTGCCCGGGTCGAAGTCCACACCCCGCGCGGCGTGCTGCGGCGCGTCCACGCCCCCGCGCTCGGGCTCTTCGCGCAATCCCAGCCCGGCCTGGACTTCGGCCTCGGGGACGATGCGCGGATCCGCCGCCTGGTGATTCACTGGCCCTCCGGCCAGGTGCAGGAGCTGCCCGCGCCGGCCCTCAACCGCGAGCACGAGGTGCGGGAGCCGTGAGCTTTCGCGGAGCGCGGCGCGACGCGGGCGGTCGTCCGCTGCCGGGGGATGGCCCGGCCGGCGAATTTCAACGGCGGCCGAGAGCGCGGGGGCTAGGCGCCCACGCCCCAGCCCGGGCGGTACTCCTTCGTGAGGTACTCGTTCGCGTACGGGAGGTTCGTGACCTTCATGGCCGCCGCATCCCAGTCGATCGCGCGGCGGGAGCGCACGGCCACGTTGCTCAGGAGGCAGAGCTCCGTGAGCTTCGCGGCATACGCGAAGTTCGAGCCGGCCTCGGGGCCGCCCTTGCACGCGCGGAGCCACTCGGCGAAATGTCCGCCCTCGATGCGCGGCAGGGTCTTGCCGGGCAGGGCGGCGGCCATCTCCCGCATCCGCGCCTCGGGCACGATCCGCACGCTCTCGTAGTAATCGGTGGCGAACGCCGTCGCCTTGCTGCCCACGATGTAGGTGCCGCTGCCGCTGCGGGAGACGCGCGCGTTGGGCTCCAGCCCCTCGGGCAGCATCGGCTCCAGGCCGCCGTCGTACCAGGTCCACTTCAGGCCCGGCATCTGGCCGCGGGCGGGGAAATGATAGACCATCGTGGACGCCACCGGCGCGCTCACGTCGGTCTGCTTCGCGCTGATCGCCTCGACGCGCGTGGGCGCGTCCAGCTCGAGCGCCCAGAAGGCGCCGTCGAGCAGGTGGCAGCCCATGTCGCCGAGGGCGCCGGTGCCGAAATCCCAGTACCCGCGCCAGTTGAAGGGCAGGTACGCCGGGTCGTACGCGCGCTGGGCGGCGACGCCGAGCCAGAGATCCCAGTCGAGCGTCGAGGGCACGACCGGGATGAACCTGCTGTGGTCGGGCGCCTTGACGCCCTGCGGCCAGACCGGACGGTTCGTCCACGTGTGGCATTCACGGACCTCGCCCAGGACGCCGGCGGCGAGCCATTCCTTCAGGATGCGCGGGCCCTCGTTGGCGTGGCCCTGGTTGCCCATCTGCGTGGCGAGGCCCTTCTTGCCGGCCGCCAGCTTCGCGAGCTCGCGCGCCTCCCAGATCGTGTGCGTCAGCGGCTTCTCGACGAAGGTGTGCTTGCCAAGCTGGAGCGCCGCCACCGCCGGCGGGAAGTGCATGTGGTCCGGGGTCGAGATCGTCACCGCGTCGATCTGGTTGCCCAGCTTGTCGAACATCTCGCGGTAATCGCGGAAGCGCGGGACGTTCGGGAACGCCTCGTAGGTCGCCGCCGCGCGCGCGTCGTCCACGTCGCAGAACGCCACGAGATTCTCCTCCGCCATCCCGTCGACCGCCGCGCGGCCCCGGCCGCCCACGCCGATGCAGGCGACGTTCAGCCGGTTGTTCGGGGACTGGCCCCCGGCCTGCGCGCGGAGGATCGCGGGGAACGCCACCGCGGCCGCCGAGGCGAGCGAGGTGGTCTTGAGAAACGAACGCCGGGACACGGAGGACGGGGGATTTTTCATGGGGCGGGCAGTCGATCGATAGGGAAGTGTTTCCTCGCCGGACTTTCTCGGCTTCTTCCGGCCTGCCGTCCGGCCGCGGGCCGGGCGGGCGCTCGCGCAGCCAGACCGCTCAGCGGATCGATTCGAGGTACTTCAGGCTGCGCGGGATGTTGTCCACCGGCGCGAGCGACTCGTCCTCGATGAAGCCGAGGGCCACGCCCTGCTTGTCGGCCTCCTTGAGCAGCGTCGGCCAGTCGATCTCGCCTTCGCCGACGATGACCTTGTCGGTCGGCGGCGCGCTCGAGGGCGACACGCCCGGCGACGGCGCGCGGAGGGCGCCCTTGCGGAGGTCCTTGAGGTGCAGCGAAACCCATTGGCCCGGGTGTTTTTTCAGCAGCGCGATCGGGTCGACGCCCGCCCGGTAGGCCCAGAAGACGTCGAGCTGGAACTTCACCAGCTTCGGATCGACCGCCTTCACGATGAGGTCGAAGACGCGCTCGTCACCGGCGCCGCCGGTCGGGAGAAATTCGTAGCCGTGCGGGTGGTAGGCGAACTGGAAGCCGGCGTCCTTGATCTGCCGGCCCCAGCGATTGAAGTCCTCCGCCGCTTTCGCGCCCTTCGCGGCGTCGAACGTCCCCTCGTGCGGGTACCACGGGCAGACGATGTATTTGACCCCGAGCACCTTCGCCTCGTGGAGGACCTTGTCCATCTCCTTGTTCAGCCGGTCCCCGCCCGCGTGCATGCTCGGGGCCTTCAAGCCGCGCTCGTCGAGCAGCTTCTTGTATTCCTCGATGGTCAGCGTGCCGGACCCGGCGGTCTCGACGGTGCGGATGCCCCAGCTCTTCACCTTGTCGAGGGTGCCGGGCAGGTCGGCCTTCGCGGCGTCGCGGACGCTCCAAAGCTGCAGGCCGTACTCGCGGGGGGCGGCGGTAAGGGTGGTCACGATCAGGAGGGAGGCTGCGACGAGCAGCGCGGAGGTTTTCATAGGGGTGACGGGCGCGGGGGAAACGCGTGCATGCCATTTAGGCCAATTCACGCGGTCCAAAGCAAATCTTGTTATTCTCCCGGCGCCTCGACACGCGGATCGCCCCGGGTAGACTGCGCTTCGCCCCAATTTTCCCGCCCGTTTCGGTCCGTCATTCCCGTCTCCCGCCTCCCTTGTCCCCCGGCCGCCAGTTCCGCGATGCGCTCGACGCCGAGAAGCCGCTGCAGATCGCGGGCGCGATCAACGCGTACGCCGCGCTGCTCGCGCAACGCGCCGGCTTCCGCGCCCTCTACCTCTCGGGCGGCGGCGCGGCCAACCACTCGTTCGGGCTGCCCGACACCGGGCTCACCACGCTCGCCGACGTCCTGGCCGACGCCCGGCGGATCACGACGCGCGTGCCGCTCCCGCTGCTGGTCGACATCGACACCGGGTGGGACGACCCGCGGGAGGCCGTCCGCCAGCTCGGCGCCGCCGGCGTCGCGGCCGTGCACCTCGAGGACCAGGTGCCCGCGAAGCTCTGCGGCCACCTGCCGGGCAAGCACCTCGTGCCGCCGCCGGAAATGGTCGCGCGCGTGCGGGCCGCGGTCGCGGGCAAGCCCGCCGCGGACTTCGTGGTGATGGCCCGCACCGACGCCGCCGGGGTCGAGGGATTGCCGGCGGCCATCGCCCGCGCGCAGGCCTATGCCGCGGCCGGCGCCGACATGATCTTCGCCGAGGCGCTGCGCACGCTGGAGGATTACCGCGCGTTCGCCGCCGCGGTGAAGGTGCCGGTCCTCGCCAACCTCACCGAGTTCGGCCAGACGCCGTACTTCACCGTGGACGAGCTGCGCACGGCCGGCATCGCCATGGTCCTCTACCCGCTCTCCGCGTCGCGCGCCGCCGCCGCCGCCATGCGGGACGTCTACCAGGCCATCCGCCGCGACGGCACGCAGCGGGACGTCGTCGGGCGGATGCAGACCCGCGCGGATCTCTACGCCACGCTCGGCTACACGCCCCCGCAGGAGAAAAAATAGCGGCGCCGAGAAACCCATGAACCGGCGGCATGTTCTCTTTGTCTGTTCGTGCGCGCTCGCGACGATGGGTCGCAGCGACGACTTTGTGCCCATGAATCAGACCGCGATTTTTCCATCGAAAACGGCCGAAACTCTCTTGCTGGCGACAGCCGAGGCGCTTCCGCCGGGGATTGAGGGGTACTGGACACCTTCATCTGGCCAACTCAACAACCTCGAGGCGGGATTGGCCGAATACGCGTTGATCCAGCGCGATGCCCTGTCGCGTCGATACCGAGGGGGGCCCACCGACCTGAGCGCCCTGCCTCCTTGGTCGCATTATCGGCGCCAGGCGACCGGCGTAATTCGATCCGGGAAACGGCAGATCTTCGTGTCCTATTACCCGTACGGCCCGCCTGAAGCGCACGCGCGCCGGGATGCCGAGCACCAGGCGAAACGGAACAAGGACGGCCGGCCCGCTTCCCTGGACGCCTGGAAAACCGAGCCATTGACTGTGTTGGATGGGGGGCCCGCGTATTTCCGCGTCCTGTATGATTGCGACAGCCGAACCTTCGTCTGGTACGAAGAGAACGGCGCCTAAAGTCTCAGCATCGACCCCAGCGAATTCCCATGAGCTCCGCCTCCCCCGCCGCCTCGCCCGCCGAGGCCCCGAAGCCCAAGAAGTCCGTCGCGCTCTCGGGCGTCGTCGCGGGCAACACCGCGATCTGCACGGTCGGCCGGTCGGGCAACGACCTCCATTACCGCGGCTACGACATCGCGGACCTCGCCGCGCAGTCCTCCTACGAGGAGGTCGCCTACCTGCTTATTTACGGCGAGCTCCCGAACCGCAACCAGCTCGCCGGCTATCACCGCAAGCTGCGCAAGTTCCGCGGCCTGCCCGCGGCCCTGCGGCGCGTCCTGGAGAAAATCCCCAAGGCCGCGCATCCCATGGACGTTCTCCGCACGGGCGTCGCGGTGCTCGGCACGCTCGAGACGGAGGATCTCCCCGCCTCCGGCCCGGCGCCCGGCGATCCCGAGTGGGTGCGCGGCGCCCAGCACATCGCCGACCGGCTCCTCGCCTGCCTCCCGTCGATGCTGCTCTACTGGTACCATTTCGCGCACAAGCGCCGCCGCATCTCGCTCGAGACCGAGGCCCCCAACATCGCCGCGCATTTCCTGCACCTGCTCCACCGTCGCAAGCCCAGCGACGCCCACGTCGAGGCGCTCGACCGCTCGCTCATCCTGTACGCCGAGCACGAGTTCAACGCCTCGACCTTCACGGCGCGCGTGATCGCCGGCACCGGTTCCGACATGCACTCGGCGATCACGGGCGCGATCGGCGCGCTGCGCGGCCCGAAGCACGGCGGCGCCAACGAGGTCGCGTTCGAGATCCAGCAGCGGTACGACAATCCCGACGAAGCCGAGGCCGACCTGCGCGAGCGCCTTGCGCGCAAGGAGATCGTCATCGGCTTCGGACATCCGGTCTACACGACCGGCGATCCCCGCAACGCGATCATCAAGCGGATCGCGGGCGAGCTCTGCGCGGCTTCCGGCAACACGCAGCTCCACGCCATCGCCGAGCGCATCGAAACGGTGCTTTGGAACGAGAAGAAGATGTTCCCGAACCTCGACTGGTACAGCGCCGTCGCCTACCACGAGCTCGGCGTGCCGACCGCCATGTTCACGCCCCTCTTCGTCATGGCGCGGACCGCCGGCTGGGCCGCGCACATCGTCGAGCAGCGGCTCGACGGCAAGATCATCCGCCCCGGCGCCAACTACACGGGCCCGGAGGTCCGCCCGTATCCCGTCATCGACCTCCGCGGCCGTCTGTAGGGCAGGCGCAACGCGGCCGCGGGAGGCCGGGCCGGGCATGGGCGCGGTGCCCCGGTCGATCCGGCGCGGACCGCCTACTCCCTTTCGCGGATTCTCCCGGCCGGCGCAAAACGCGCTTCCGCCCGCGCGCGCTCTCCGCTGTCCTGCCCCCGGTTGCCGTCTCGGCCTCCGCCCCCCTTCCTCCGCCCATGGGCTCTTCCATCTCGAACGTCCGCCCCGCCCCCGACACTCTGCTCGTCGACCTCGCCGATTATGCGCTGAACGCCCGCATCGCGAGCGACGAGGCCTACGACACCGCCCGCTGGTGCCTCGCCGACACCCTGGCCTGCGGCATCCTGGCGCTGGCATACCCCGCCTGCGTCAAGCTGCTCGGACCCGTCGTGCCCGGGGCCTCCCTGCCCCACGGCGCGCGCGTCCCCGGCACCGCCCATGCGCTCGATCCCGTCCAGGCCGCGTTCAACATCGGCGCCGCCGTCCGCTGGCTCGACTTCAACGACACCTGGCTCGCGGCGGAATGGGGCCACCCGTCCGACAACCTCGGCGCGATCCTCGCCGTGGCCGACTGGCTCAGCCGCAGCCAGGCCGCCGGCGCGCCCGTGGCCGCGTTCGGCACGCCGCTGGTCGCGCGCAGCGCCCCCCTCACCGTCCGGGACGTCCTCACGGCCATGATCAAGGCCCACGAGATCCAGGGCGTCCTCGCCCTCGAGAACTCCTTCAACCGCGTCGGCCTCGACCACGTGCTGCTCGTCCGCGTCGCCTCGACCGCCGTCGCCGCGACCCTCGTCGGCGGCTCGCGCGAGCAGGTCGTCAACGCCCTTTCCCACGCCTGGGTCGACGGCTCGGCCCTCCGCACCTACCGGCACGCGCCGAACACCGGCTCGCGCAAGTCCTGGGCCGCCGGCGACGCCACGAGCCGCGCCGTCCGGCTCGCGCTCATCGCGATGACCGGCGAGATGGGCTATCCGTCCGTCCTGACGGCGAAGGGCTGGGGCTTCCAGGACGTCTCGTTCAAGGGCCAGCCCGTGAAGCTCGCGCGCCCGCTCGGCAGCTACGTGATGGAGCACGTCCTCTTCAAGATCTCGTTCCCCGCCGAGTTCCATGCCCAGACCGCCGTCGAATGCGCGATGCAGCTGCACGCGCAGGTGAAGGACCGCCTCGGCGCCATCGAGCGCATCGAGCTCACCACCCACGAGTCGGCCATCCGCATCATCGACAAGACCGGCCCGCTCCACAACCCGGCCGACCGCGACCACTGCCTCCAGTACATGACCGCCGTCGGGCTCATCTTCGGCGGGCTCACGGCCGATCATTATGAGGACGTGGTCGCCGCCGACCCGCGCATCGACGCGCTGCGCGCGAAAATGAGGGTCGTGGAGGACAAGCAGTACTCGAAGGACTACCTCGATCCGGAGAAACGCTCCATCGCCAACGCCCTGCAGGTGTTCTTCCAGGACGGCTCGAAGACCGACCGCATCGAGGTCCATTTCCCGATCGGACACCGGCGCCGCCGGGCCGAGGGCATCCCGGTCCTGAAGCGAAAGGCCGAGGCCGCCTTCGCGCAGCATTACGGCGCGGGGAAAGCGAAGCAGCTCATGGACCTCTTCGCCAACCGCCCCGCCCTCGAGGCGATGCCGGTGCACCAATTCGTGGCGGCATTCGTGCCCTGACGCCGGCGGGGGATTTTCCGTCCGCCGGAAATCATCCGGCCTCTTTCTCGATCAGCTTTTCCAGGAGGAAGCGGTGGCACTGCGTCGCGTCCTCGGCGCAGTGGCAAAGCAGCGTCACGTCCTGCTTTTCGGCGAGTTTCGCCACGAGCCGCAGCGTGAACTTCTGGCCGTGGTTCTTGATCGTGGCGTTGTCCTCGTCGACGCCGGCCGGGGCCATCATTTCCTTCCGGTACCGCCTCGCGAACTCGGCCCAGGTGATCTTTCCCGCGATGATCGACTTCAGGAGCCGCTCGCTCGGGCCGAGATTCGCCAGCCACACATCGTAGCGGTCCGCCGGCAGGCCGCGGCCGCGGAAACGCGTCACAAGCAGCCGCAGGCCGTCCTCCTTCCCGATCGCCGAATGCACGGACTTCGTCTTGAGCACGCCGCAGGGTAGCCGGAGGCGCCCGCCTGGCAACCCCGCCCGAACCCGGCTCGACGGCCCGGCGGTT
>Ga0196981_1000466_pt1 | contig 12815 bp, 14 predicted proteins | sample S3_2013CmetaG_FD_155462 | JGI IMG/M metagenome (GOLD analysis project Ga0196981, IMG submission 155462) | Soil microbial communities from Anza Borrego desert, Southern California, United States - S3_20-13C | ecosystem: Environmental > Terrestrial > Soil > Desert | place: USA: California...
GAAAATTCTGGTCGACACCACGCTTCGCCGGCGAACCGCATCAAGTATCTTGCCAAAGCTTGCGGCAACCGTGATCCGTGAGGCAATTCCTCTCAAGAACAAGGAAGAGGCGCCAAAAATCGAAGCATACAAGAGCGCCGTCATGAAAATTCTGAGCACTCGCTCCGCCTTGAAGCGGAAAGCAAACGCCAGGAAGCGGAAATTGGGGGTGCTTGTTCCTTTCAAGGTCAAACCGACCGAGCATCCCGAAGATCCGAAAAACAAGGGCCAATACCTATTGTTGTAACTGCTGCGTTGCAGCGAGAGCGGGAAACGTATTTCGTACCCGCTCTTTTTTTATTTAGTAGGCGGGAGCTGGGCCGCGGCGAGCGACCAAAATCGCGATGCCAGATGAAGCGGCTGCAACACCGAGTGCGACGGCGAATACGACTGGAAGAGCAAATACGAGCGCGAGCGCGAAGACAATTGCGCACATCATTATCCTGCCAAACGCGAGCGATATTTCCTTGAGCGCCGTGTATTCGTCGACGAATGCTCCCCTGTCGCTCATGTGTTCGAAAGTAAAAGGGTCAGCTCTGGTTCCGCGCTCTGGTTGAGTCGCATACGAATACGAGTCGGCGACGATGATCGCGAGAGGAGTTCCTGCAGCAAGACGACCCACCCAGCCACTCATCACTAAAACCGTGTGCACGACAGGAGAATTCTCGATACCGAATGTCTTTGCGAGCCACAGATACACGCGCCGCATCAAAAGGATCGCCAAGAGCGTGATCGTGAATACGAGCCCAAGCACAAAGTACGACCATTCAAGTATCAAAAATACCGCCAAGGGCCACACCAAAAAAAGCGCTGCGCCCTGCAAGCCTTCTAGGAGCGACTGCACTACTAGCCCGTGATTCTTGCGGCGAAGGAGCTGCCGATATGTATATAGGTACGGCCAGGAAAACTTTTCTCGTGCGTCAGCAATCAGGAAGAGCGGGATTATCGAAACCACAACGAGTGCCGCTCCGCCAAAAAGAAGCCTGCCTTCTCCGAACATGACACCCTGTATTGTGAGCCCTGCAAAAAGCGGCATGAGCGCGATCAAGACCTCCAACAAGGGACGCATGTGCTCGTGAGGCTTGGATGCATTTTGCGCGATGCGATACGGAATCCAGTAAAGCGCTCGATAAAAGCCCATCAAAACAGCAAACGCAACAATTCCCCATGCAAAAGGTGCACTAAAGTAGCCGCTCAAGGTGCCGCCGAGGACCACGAGTGCTCCTCCCATGCACACAACACCCCAAATGATCGAGTGCCGCGTGCCGCGTCGCAGGTGTGCAGCAGAAATTGGCGTTGCGATTAGTGTTATGAGCTGCGCAAGCCCATACAAAAGGACTGTTGCCGCAAGCGCTCGTGCGGTGGAACCAGAAAAGAAATAAAAATATTCAAAAACGAACACCCATGCAAAAATATGCACTAAAGAAAGGCCGGTGCGCAAAAGAAGCCTGTGCGCATGGAGCGCGGTCTCGCTCATTCCGTGCTTCGGAGATTGATTCACACGCGATTTGTCGAGCCGCCAGATAGACGATCAAGCCGCGGGTAGAGCGCCAAAAGAGGTGCGAGGACCACGATTGCGTACCCAAACCACACGTTCCAATCCAAAAATATCTGCCAGCCAATGAACGGCACGCTCAAGATCGCGTCCAAAACGCCCATCATGGCTCCCCATGCGAGCGAGTACGGAATAATGTCGTACCAGGTCGTCGCACGAAGTGATCGGCCAGCGATTACCGCGGTGCATACGAGCGCCGCAAGCCCCACAATTCGAGGCGCCCATCCGTCTATAAACCCGTAGATCGAAAATGCGGACCACACTAAAAATATGACGGCGTATATGACTATTCCCCAGCCGAAAAAAGGCCCGAGCCTGAAACCCATACATGCATTATGACCGATGCCCAAATATTCGCTCTAAAAGCTATGTGGATAGCCAAAAAAGAATGGCCCGCACTTGTGCGGGCCATTCTTACAGTTGGAAATCTAGAGGATTACCACCTGCCGCCACCGCCTCCGCGAGAGCCGCCACCATAGCCACCTCCACCTCCGCGAGAATCGCGGCGAGGTTCCATAGGGCGAGCTTCGTTGACAGTGAGGGTTCGGCCACCGAAATCTTTGCCGTTCCACATGTCGATCGCTTTTCCAGCGTCGTCATCGGACGTCATTTCGACGAATCCGAAACCTTTCGAACGACCGCTCATCTTATCCATGATGATGACGGCGCTCGATACGGCACCAGCCTGTGCGAACGCGTCGCGCAACTGGTCTTCGGTAGTGCTGTAGGGCAGCCCACCGACGTATAGCTTCTTTGCCATGCTTTGCCTTTGTTTCTATTTCTAATAGAAATGTAAACCAACCTCTCCCTGCCTACGGCTTACGCTAAAGCACGGATCCTTTACATTCGCGAGCATAATACCCCGCCCCTTTCGGGTGTCAATATATCCAGGTGCACAGCCGAATTACCCTAAGCGGTGAATTAAAAAGTGGTACTATGCCGGCATGACAGAAAACGGCACTTCCGCGCTCACAAATCTCGCGCTCGAGTTCGTGCGTGTTACCGAAGTCGGGGCGGTCGCGGCATCAAAGTGGATCGGCAAAGGCGACGGCAAAGCTGCCGACCAAGCATCGGTCGATGCCATGCGCACGTATTTCAACAAAATAGATTTTCGCGGCGTGATCGTCATCGGCGAAGGCGCCAAAGACGAGGCGGCCGAACTCTACATCGGAGAACAGCTTGGCACAGGCTCGGGCCCCATTGTCGAGATCGCGGTTGATCCACTTGAGTGCACTGATTCGGTGGCCTACGGTCGCTCCAATGCGATCTCGGTTATCGCGACAGGCCCCGAAGGTTCGCTCTATCGCGCAGCGGATTCCTACATGGAAAAGATCGCCGTCGGGCCCGATGCTGCATCGGTCATCGATATCGATTCGACGCCGGGCGAAAACGTCCGGAAGGCTGCAAGCGCGCTTGGTAAAGACGTGTCTGAATTTACCGTCGCGATCCTGGAGAGGCCGCGCCACGAAGCGCTCATAGCGGAGGTCCGCGCCACAGGCGCGCGCGTGCAGCTTTTTACAGACGGCGACATCGCGATGGCGCTTGCCACCTGCTTTCCAGCAAATCCTGTCGACATGCTCTTAGGCATCGGCGGAAGTGCCGAGGCTGTGATTACCGCAGCTGCGATGCGCTGCTTGGGCGGCGAGATCGTGTGCCGATGGAAGCCAAAGGACGATACGCATGTCGCACGATTGAAGGAAGCTGGTGTCGCGGACTTTTCCCAAGTTTTCCGCTCGCGCGACCTTGCTCGAGGTCGCGACCTAAGTTTTACTGCTACAGGCGTCATGAACGGTCCATTGGTCCGCGGTGTTACCGTGGAAGCACAAAAGATCCGCACGAGCTCAGTCGTCATGACCTCAAACCCGCAAACGATCCGATTTATTAAGTCACATCATTTAGGTTCATAAAATATGGATATTGAAGTTTTGAAGAAAACAGCGAAGCAAATGATCGCGCCCGGCAAAGGAATCATCGCAGCCGACGAAAGCGCAGGCACGTGTCAGAAGCGATTTGATTCGGTAGGAGTAGCGTGCACCGAAGAAACGCGTCGTGCGTATCGCACGATGATGTTTGAGACGCCTGGGCTCGAAGAATATGTGAGCGGTGTCATTCTCTACGACGAAACACTCCGCCAGAAAGGCAGTGATAACACACCTGTGCCAGAGGTGCTTTCAAAAAAAGGCATTTTGCCTGGTATCAAGGTAGACGCTGGTGCCAAAGACCTCGCCCTTCATCCTGATGAGAAGATCACCGAAGGACTCGATGGTTTGCGGGAGCGGCTCGCCGAGTATGCGAAGCTTGGTGCAAAGTTCGCAAAGTGGCGCGCGGTCATTACGATCGGTGAGAATATTCCAAGCGAAGCGTGCATCTTTGCCAATGCGCACGCACTAGCCCGCTATGCGGCACTTTGCCAAGAAGCCAGCATCGTGCCAATGGTGGAGCCGGAAGTATTGATAGACGGTGACCACTCGATCGAGCGCTGCTACGAAGTATCCGAAAACACGCTCGAAGAGCTCTTTGGAGAACTCGCGCATCAGAACGTAAATCCTGAAGGCGTTATTCTCAAAGCGAGTATGGTGATCGCGGGCAAGAAGGCAGCAAAACAATCGAGCGTTGAAGAAGTTGCCGACCAAACACTTCGTGTACTGAAAGCGACGATACCGCAAAATCTCGCAGGTGTCGTCTTCCTCTCCGGAGGCCAAGGCGACGAGCAGGCAACAGCGCACCTCAACAAAATGAATCAATCAGGAAAACTTCCGTGGCCACTTTCCTTCTCCTACTCTCGTGCTATTCAGAATCCAGTTCTCAAAACCTGGGCAGCGGATCCGAAGGCAAATACTAAAAAGGCGCAGGACGCACTCCTTTTCCGCTCAAAAATGAACTCACTCGCAAGCGTCGGTAAATATTCCGATGAACTCGAAAAACAGCGTCCCTACTAAAAAGAAAGAGGCCGCCGTTTTTTGAACTCAGCGGCCTCCTCGATTTGCATCGGTCGTCAGCGTGCATAGCCTTCGACCGTGAGCGTTTGGGAATTCGGATCGTAAGTACCTTTGACAGAGACCACCTCCCAGCCGATCGAGACTGTCAGAGAATCCTCGGTCACCTCGCCCGATGCCTCTGCACGGGTGATAAGATCCCGAAGACCTGTTTGTCCGATAGCCGGACTAACGACTCTCTTCAGATCGCCCAAAAAGACCACATTTTTCATGACGCCTCTCTTCCATTTGAGGAGAAAGTATAATCCTATCTTATGAGGTTTGTGTCAAACTTGCACGACGCCGAATTTTTTGCCGACGGAGGTGAATTTTGCGACTGCCGTCTCGATATCCTCTTTGGTGTGTGCGGCGGATACCTGTACGCGGATGCGGGCCTTGCCCTTGGGCACCACTGGGTACGCAAATCCGATGACGTAAATCCCCTCTTCAAATAGCGCTTTTGCCATCTCCACCGCCTTCTTCTCGTCGCCAAGCATGATGGGCGTGATCGGGTGCTGCGCGTCAGAAACAGAGAAGCCGCTCTTTTTCATAAGTTCGCGGAAAAGTTTCGTGTTCTCCCACAGCTTCTCGCGGTGTTCAGGATGCGATTTGAGATAGTCGATAAGGAAAAGTGAGGCGCCAGTGACGGCGGTATCTAGAGAGTTAGAGAAAAGGTATGTGCGAGAGCGGTTGCGCAAGAAATCTGCGGCTTCTTTGTGTGTGGCAGTAAATGCCCCGCCTGCGCCACCGAGCGCTTTGCCAAACGTGCCGGTGATAAAGTCGACTCGCCCTACGACGCCGCAATGCTCTGGTGTGCCGCCGCCGTTTTTGCCCATGACGCCATTTGCGTGCGCGTCGTCTACCATCACGAGGGCGTTGTATTTGTCTGCGAGGTCACAGATCTCTTTCAAGGGCGCGATGTCGCCGTCCATGGAGAAAACGCCGTCTGTAGCAATTACGCGTAGGCGCTTGCCTTGTGTTGCCTTGAGCTTCTTCTCGAGATCCGCCATGTCCATGTGCTTAAAGACGTGCCGCTCGGATTTGGTGAGGCGCACCGCATCGATGATGGAAGCGTGGTTGAGCTCGTCGCTGATGATGGCGTCTTGGTCGCCAAAGAATGTTTGGAAAAGCCCAACGTTGGCCATAAAGCATGAGGAATAGATGACGGAGTCCTCGGTGCCGACGAAATTTGCGACCGCACGCTCGAGATCTTTGTGAACCGTCTGTGTGCCGCAAATGAAACGCACGGAAGCTAATCCGTAGCCCCATTTTTTCACGGCCTCCTCGGAAGCTTTCTCCAAAAGCTCGGTGCCCGAGAATCCGAGATAGTTGTTTGCGCAAAAATTAAGATAGTTTTTGCCACCAACCGTTATTTCTCGTCCTTGTCGCGACTCGATAACCCGCTCACTCTTGTAGGTTCCATTTTCCCTCGCTGCCTCGAGTTCCGCTTCAAGTATTGGCTTCAAGCTGTCGTACATATCAGCCGTTTATCTTAAAAACAATCTTGGGATGCTGCTCCATCGCCTTCTCGAAAGATTCAGGAGTGAAAGATTTGAAATCTAAGACTGTTCCCTTCCCACCTTTCAAAATAATGTTCCATATCGCGTCTTGGATGCCGTTTTGCTTGTTGGAGAGCACGCGCTGCGCTATTTGCCAGGTGGAAAAGATACGGCGGCCGATGATGCCGTGAATGGTGAGCCCGCGGACGATGACCGTGCGAGAAAAGTTCGGGATAGTGAAATCTCCGTCCTTGATGCCGAAGGCGATGACGTGTCCGCCTCGGCGCGTGCTCAAAATGCAGTTGTTAAGCGATGAGGGTGGGCCGGCCATTTCCATCGAAACGTCCACCCCTTTGCCATAGGTAAGCTCCATGATTTTATTCACTACCTCCGGATCGTGCTCCCACGCATTCGCCTTCTTCTTGTTTTCGATGAGGATCGTTTCGTGCGCGCCGAGCTCACGCGCCATCTTGAGATTGTCTTCGTTGACGTCGACGGCAATTATCTTTGCGGCACCGAAGTTCTTGGCGAGAAGTATTGAGAACATGCCGATCGGCCCCACGCCCATGATGGCTACGCGTTGCCCGCGGAAATCCGTCACTGTGCATGAGTGAACTGCATTGCCAAAAGGATCAAAAATAGCTGCGATCTCCGGTCGCACGCGGGTCTGATCTACCGCCCAGAGGTTTTTTGCGGGGATCTTTACATATTCAGCAAAGATGCCATCTATGGAAATCCCGAGAATGGCTTCGTTGAGACACACGTGGCCTTCGCCAATGCGGCACTGGAAACATCGGCCGCACGTGACATGCGAGTCGCCGGAAGCGAGCGCGCCGAGTTCGAGCTTCACCGGATTGTTCTCGTCGAGGTCGTTGTAGAGGCGCTTCACCATCGAGCCCATCTCAATTATTTCCCCCACGAATTCGTGTCCGGTGATACGGAGCGTTTTACCCTCTGCCGCGAGCGAGCCCAAGACCATGTCCTTGAACGCTGCTCGGTGCCAGAGTCCGCGGTCAGAGCCGCATACGCCTGCATATTTTATTTTGAGAATCACCGCAAGCGCATCTTCGGGATTTTTCTTTTCATCGAGTACCGGCATCGGTACTTCGCGCATCACGAAGCCTTTGCTTGTGTCCCAGCCGTCTGCTTTTGCGTCAAATGTGAGTGCTTTAACACTAGTTTGAGCCATATTTGGCTCACTATATCAAAACTGCACTAGTAATAAAGAGTTTTCGAGCTTGATGCAACGTGAAAAAACACCGCCCGTTCGCTTGCACGACGGGCGGCAGTCACGGCATAACACCGTAGAAACGGAACAAGTCGCGATCGAGTCGGTCAGGCTGATACGCGGACCCAACAATAGGTCGGACTTTTTGACCGAATAATGGCGCAAATTCCATCATTGACGAAAAGTGATAGCCAAACCCATCGAACGTGTACGCGTCCGCCTGTTTGTCGTACTCTTCGCTACTGAATGCACGATCCGCCATGTTCATATGGTAACGGTAAAAGTTCGCACGGACATTCCTATGCGAGATACAACCAATCACCACGCTTAATTTCTTATCGATTATTGGGCAGACACCAGCACCCCGCATTTCTTCGACCATTCCAATAAGATGTCGGTTCTTGACGGCAAAGACGTATTCACTGGGTGCATTGCCGATATTTCGACGAAGTGCGGAATAATATTTGTTGCTTGGGTCAAGTCGCTTAAGGAAATCTTCGTGTGATAGGAGACTCTCAACGAACTCGTCTTGCGTCATTGCCACCTCCTTTGACTGACAACGAATTTGACGTGCTCGACACTATGCCACGCATTTTGAAGAATACAAAGGTTTGTTTCTAAAACTGTGCGTAGTAGGAAACAGTCGTCGAATCGCAGACAGACTTCAGTTTTTCGTCCGCGAATGAGGCGCAGAACACTTTCGCCTCTTGGTCGGAGTGGAAGTACGAAATGAAATCTTTTACAGCGCCGATGACGCAGTTGGACCGCTCAAAATAATCCTTGCCGAGGAGGCAGAGCTGATTGCTTTTTGCGACGTTGCTCGAAGTGCGGCCGGAAACGTCGCGGCCGAGGCTCTGGAAGCATGTGGCTCGATGTGCGCTTTCCGCCTTACGGCACCATTCAAACGTATTTGCAAAGTCACCGTTATTCACTTTCAAGACGTAGGAAGTCTGCATCAAATAGCAGGTCTGCTTGTAGCGCTCCTCGACCGCGGTGCAGGGATACAGCGGCTCTTCAGGCTTCAGATATTTTGTAAAGTGGTTCAAGTTGTCGACGATGACGTTCTCCATAAATACGCCGCTTGCACACGACTTTTGCTCCCAGCTTCCCTCTAAAAGATCGCAATAGTCGAGCGACTTGAACAACTCGGTATCGGTGATAGCCATGACGCCGTGCCCAAGCCCGTGCACGCAATTGTAGTAGTCGAAGCTGTAGCGATCTTTTCCTTCCACGTCGTCGCATATGCCGTTTATCTCTTGCGGCAAATTCTCGCGTCCTACCGCCGAGAGGAATGTCTCTAGTACTCCGTGGTAGTAGCCCGACCAGCAGTAGCCGTCGCCTTGCGTGTACGCTTCTCCGGGCGACTTGAATTTGAGCGCGGCTTCACGCCCGATGACGTGCGTGAGGGGGTGGCACTGCGCAACGACGAAGCTATTGTTGCCGTAGCGTGCTTTCAGATCGACGAAGGCCGCCTGTATCCCCTTTTCCTTTACGAGCTTTATATAGTGCTGCTCGTAGCAATCGTAATTCGATGAATTGGCGCCGGTGCACACGCCGCTCTCCGTCGGCTCGGACTCCGCGGGTGACTCATTGGTGGTCGTCGCGGAGGATTCTTGTGAATTGGGAACGAAGTCTGTTTCCGGCGGAGGCGGCATCGATATGATGCGGAATGGATCGAAATCCGCTACCTTGCCACTACTCACGAAAAATACCCCTCCAAGAACGAGGAGTACCGCACCGACGATTAGCCATGTATTCAGCCGCATAATGTGCCGGCATCATAGCACTTTATGCCTTTCTTAAAAATGTCACTCACTTGCCGAGGCTCCGGAGGCCCATTGCGCTTGGGAAGCAACAGTGGGCGTTTCTATCACGTATTGAATAACAAATGCCAGAACGAGAATATTAACTACGAAAAGTGTGCCTCCAAATATAGATAAGGCTTTTCTGCGATGATGCGGTATGCGCATATATCTATCATCCCGTATTTTCTAGTTTGTGCAAAGTGGAAAAGGACCAGTACTCCGTGCAAAGGAATGATGTGCTAGTACTGGTACCGCAATCCGTGCCCCATCAGATCCTCACTCCAGCTGCGAAACGTAATGCCATCGCGCGTCTGGATCTCCGGCCACATGTCGTGCTCGTAGCCCTCAAACGTAGGAACACTACGTGGTGCATCTGATGTATGTTGAGCCAGTTCCTCCATGTCTATCCGCACTTCACGACCTTCCCCAAGGGTCATAAGCAGTTTGGATAAGTTTCTATTAATTCGACCTTCTCCAGTGTGCACTATTCATTATGAACAGAAGATTAAGTGATATGCCGAGTAAAAAAAACGGCTCCGCAACATAGTCGGAGCCGTGGGCAAAGGCCAGTCTTCTCTCATTTCACGATGTCATTCGGCCGCAGTTTGTACATCCCTGCAAAGACGAAACACGAGGCGATCATTGAGTGGCCAGTTTTTGGTCGAAACCACCCATCTCTCGTTGAGCTGCAAACCATCTTCGATCGACCGTGCAACGATGAAAGCGCTCGGACACCCGTGTGAGCCGGGAATTCCGTTCATCGCGATCGACAAGCTTTCGTTCTTCGGTTGGTCCTTGTATTGAATCGCAAGGTGCGGACCGACTTCTGCCGGACAAAGCTCAACGGTCCAACCGTCGAGATTCCGAAGGCTCCAGTCCAGAAGGAGTACGGGGTTGAGTAGATCACTCGTGGCCGGCGCTGCAGTAAACCCGAGATCAGCCGGCGTAAGATCGATGAGCTGAATTATCTCGGGCCGCATTAACGTCGTAAAGCGCTCACGACGCATCATTTCTTCCGCATGCTCAGTAACATGGCGAACAGCTTTCACGCGAGCGATGAGCTCGTTCTTCGAAACGCCGCCGATCAAGATCGGCATCGACGGAACGAAATGGCCGCGAAAACCTCTGGCCGGTGAGGGAAATTTGCCCTCATACAGCTGTTGGAGCCCTTCCATTACTTTATCGAAAGGCACCGATTTCCCCGTTCTGTCGGCGAGAGAAATCATACGGCGGAATAATTTTCCGAGCTGGTCGTCGGTAACACCCGGAGTGAGCGTCATAACAACCTCCCTTTTTGCTGCTGCAAAATGCACTTAGGGCTCAACCAATCGTCGCGCCACAGCAGAAAACTACCTTGCGAGTGGTTTCTTTCTGCTGTGGCTGAGTGTATTTCAATGACCGGTACCAGTTGCCGTAGTATCACCAGCAGTATTCAGTGTCAATTTGTGGACCCTACCGGATTCGAACCGGTCACCCCCTCATTGCAAATGAGGTGCTCTACCAAATGAGCTAAGGGCCCAATCTCTACACTCAGTCGGGCAGGGGCCCAACACCGCATAATGTAGCAATTTAACGGGAAATCGCAAAACCGGATTACATGCCCTTTCGAGCGAGCGTGATCGCGTGCTCCAAGAATTCAGGGAGCGAAGAGCCAATGGCTTCGAGCATCCGAGGAAAGGCAGCCTGTTCATGAAAGTGTGGGGATGCGTTGGTTTCGAGCAAGTAGACCTTGCGGCGCGTGACGACGAAGTCGGAGTCCGAAAAATGCGCGAGCTTTAGCGCGCGATGCGCTTTGCGCGCAAGGTCTGCTAGAATACTTTTGATATCGTGCGAAAAATGACTGGGCACAAGATGGTTCGCGCTCTGCTCCTCCGAATGCGGATCGTAATACAAAGAACCTTTTGGCATCTGAATGTGTGCGGGCGGGAGCGCGTACACGGGCTCGTCGCGGAAAAATTCGATGACACCTACCGTAACGTGATCTCCGAGCAAATATTCCTCCACCAATGCTGCGCCAAATTCATCTAGGACATCTCCTATCGCGTCTGGAAGATCGTTGATGGTGGGCACGTAGCGAATACCGCGCGAAGAACCCTCTGCGGGAGGCTTCACCATGTAGGGAGGTCCGAAGCGAGAAAAAATCGCATCTGCCATGTCGCCGGTTGTCATCTGATTTTTGACGCTGAAGGAAACTGCGCGCGGCATCGGTATCTCTGCTTTACGCAAGACTTCGCGTGCCCGGATCTTGTGTAGTGCGAGCCCAGATGAGAGAGCGCGGGAGCCTGCAAAAGGCACGCCAGAGCGCGTGAGAAGCCGCTGCACAGTGCCGTCTTCGCCCACACCTCCGTGGAGGGCGTTGATCGCAACGTCGAGCTGTGCCAATGCACGGCCTGGAGTAGAAGGCATGCCGCGCAAATGCCATAAGCCCTCTTTGTCGATAAGAATGTCGCGCGTTTCGTATTTTTCCTGCGGAAGCGCTGCCATCACAGCGGCACCCGTCTTGAGAGAAAGCGGATATTCGCTGGACGTGCCTCCCCGCAACACCCCGACGATGGTCTTTGCCATTACTAAAAGTATATCACCATAGATAGCTCATCGATTCTTACTCAGATGCTACCATTTGTGTATTACGAACCTTACTCACGCAATATATGAAAATGGGTGGAATGGAAGGGGCAGATAAGAACGAGAAAGATAAGCGGACAAGCCGTTTAGGTGCAGTGCTGGGCGCGGCTCTTGCGGCAGGCGCACCAGGAGCAGCAAAGGCTGATTTCGTTGACTTTGATAATCCTCCTAGCAATTATGGCTCCTTTGAGTTGTTCGAACCTCGAGAAGAAGCTCTCAACGTGTTTAAATCACTCAACGAGGAGTTAGACGGTAAACTGTCGATCACCGCAGAGCAAATTGCGCGTCTCAGGGCCAACATAGACAAATTTATTCAGGAGAATCCTGCAATTGAAGGCTCAACGGAACAAACTGCTGAAGGAGCAAGCTCAACGATGGCATATGATCCAGTTTCCGAACTTAAATCAACATTAGAAAAGATACAGGCAAATCCTCTTGTTTGGGGTTTCTCGATACATCATATGCTGAAAATGTTTAAGGGACCGGGAATGCGGGAAGGGAAACAAAATTAGTGGTCAAGTGTCTTTTGGTTTCTCCGCTTGCGGTGCCAGGTAATTGCAAATCTATGCGCTTCGGCGTTGGCGAGGAGAATGTCGCGCTCGAATGCCGCGATTGCTCGCTTGTCGCCGATAAGCTTCTCTGGCTTGTGAAATTGATTCTTCGTAACACCCACCACCGGGACCACCACACCTACTTCCTTCAATATCTTTTCCGCCGCACGCATCTGCCCTTTTCCGCCGTCGACCACGAATACGCGCGGCAGCGGCCACTCTTGATGGTTGAGGCGACGTGAAAGCACTTCTTTTAGAGCTCCCACGTCGTCGTTGCTTGCCGTGCGCACTTTAAACTTTCGATACGCATCCTTAAAAGGCTCGCCATTAGCGACCACCGTCATCACGCCCACTGTTTCCGTGCCCGATGTATGCGCGATGTCGTACGCCTCGATCCGCGTGCCTCCGCCAGAAGAAATGGCCTTGTCGTTTTTGATCAGCGAGACGTCGCGGATGTGTTCCAAGGCGCTCACTTGCCTGCGCAGATTCTCCGCCGCCTCAAAGTCCTCTGCTTTGGCTGCAGCTTTCATCTCGCGCG
>Ga0196981_1000467_pt1 | contig 12727 bp, 11 predicted proteins | sample S3_2013CmetaG_FD_155462 | JGI IMG/M metagenome (GOLD analysis project Ga0196981, IMG submission 155462) | Soil microbial communities from Anza Borrego desert, Southern California, United States - S3_20-13C | ecosystem: Environmental > Terrestrial > Soil > Desert | place: USA: California...
CACGAAACAAGAAAATCCGTCGCTGAAGACCGATTCCGTTTGGATGAGGTTGCAACATTTCCGTTATCGCCGAGAATCGACGCCTAGTACCGGAAGCCGCGGGCAAACGACTGGAAGACTGGCAAGGTGGTGGACGAGCTCAACAGGATCAAGGCCGAAGGCGGCTTCCTCGACCTGATCCAGTGGCGCGCGCATCGCAGCCATGCGGTCGGCATGGCCGACGACGGCTATGTGCTCGAATGGCGCAATTTCGACGCGGGTGCGAATCCGTTCGCCAGCAACGCCGACAAGAAGACGCATGCGCCGAAGTACATGTGGGACGAGAAAAAGGTCGGCTACAAGTCGATCACCGCGGACCAGTTGCGCAAGGGCGATCATTACCTCGTCCGTGAAACCAACGCCGTGCCTTTCGATCCGAACGCGGGCTGGAAAGAAGGCGACCTGATCCCGGATTACATCATGAGCCGTGAAGACGCAAAGGGATCGGCGGCAGATAACAATACGATCGCTAGCTGGAAGAACGGCGTCTGGACCGTAGTCATGGTTCGTCCATTGAACCTGACCAACGATGACGACAAGACCCTGAAGGAAGGAGGCGTCTACAACGTCGGCTTCGCCGTCCACGACGACAACATCACGACGCGCGGCCACCATGTTTCCTTCGTGAAGACGCTCGGCATCGGCGCCAAAAAAGGCACCAAGGTCGACATCAATGCCACGAAACTGAAGTAAGCGGCTCTCCGCAACAAAAAAAGCCACGGAATCCGTGGCTTTTTTTATGGAGTATCGCGGCGAGCGCTTACTTGCGCAGTACCAGGGTACCCGGCAGGCTGTTCAGGTAGGCCGCAATGTTTTTAATGTCCTGGCTGGACAGCGGCTTGACCTGTGCACCCATGATTGCGTTGCCACGACCGTTGGCACCGTCGGCGCCGCGCTTGTAAGCAGTCATCGCGATGACCAGGTAATCCTCATGCTGGCCGGCCAGCTTCGGATAGCTCGGGTCGATCGGGGTGTTGTAGTCCTTGCCGTGGCAGGAGAAGCAGTTGTACTTGTCGGCGGCTTGCTTGCCGGCTTCGATGTTGCCTGCCGCGAAGGCGTTGAACGAGACCAGCACGGCTGCGGCTGCGAGAATCTTCTTCATTACGTGTCCCCTCTTATTTCTGCTGTGCGTAGTATGCCGCGACGTCGGCGATGTCCTGGTCCGACAGGCCCGCAGCGATGCCGCGCATGCTGGGGTTCTTGCGCTCGCCTTTCTTGTAGGCCTGCAGCGCGCTCTCGATGTACTTGGCAGACTGACCGCCGAGCATCGGGACCTTGTACACCTCGGGGAAGGTTGCCTTGTAGCCGGGGATGCCATGGCAGCCGATGCACATCGCCACCTTGTTGTCAGCCGCCTTGGCGTTGCCTTCCGCTGCAGCAGCGAAGCCGGCGACACCCGCGAGCGCGAGAAACGCAAATAGTTTTTTCATGATAGCTCGGGATAGTTGAATCGGAATTTCAAAACACATCCGGAAAGGATTCAGTCCGGCAGCGAATCATTTACGGATAAATTCTCGGGACATCGGCGGGTTTAACCATTGTTGTTGTAGGTGTTTCTCCGACGCACCAAAACTGTCTCATTCTACCTGAAGACTAACAAGCAGTCCACGCACCGGGAATCAGGGCGAAATCCGGTTCGAGTGAACCCTCCAACCCTGAAATTCCATCTCGCTTATACTTGATTTTTCCCCTTTCTCTGACCAACGGTACCATGCGCACAGAAACTCGCTTTGAAGGTTCACAGAACTATGTTGCCACCAACGACCTCAAACTTGCCGTCAACGCCGCGCTGACGCTCCAGCGCCCGCTATTGATCAAGGGCGAGCCGGGTACCGGCAAGACCATGCTGGCCGAGGAAGTCGCCGCCGCGCTCGGCATGCCGCTGCTGCAGTGGCATATCAAGTCCACGACCAAGGCGCAGCAGGGCCTGTATGAATATGACGCGGTCTCCCGCCTGCGCGATTCGCAGCTCGGCGACGAGCGGGTCAAGGACATCCACAACTACATCGTCAAGGGCGTGCTGTGGCAGGCCTTTACCTCCGACCAGCAGGTCGTGCTGCTGATCGACGAGATCGACAAGGCCGACATCGAATTCCCGAACGACCTGCTGCGCGAACTCGACCGCATGGAGTTCTACGTCTACGAGACGCGCGAGCTGATCAAGGCAAAAACCCGGCCGCTGGTGATCATCACGTCTAACAACGAGAAGGAACTGCCGGACGCCTTCCTGCGCCGCTGCTTCTTCCACTACATCAAGTTCCCCGACAAGGACACGATGGAGCAGATCGTCGACGTGCACTTCCCTCAGCTCAAGAAGGATTTGCTGGCACAGGCGCTCCAGACCTTCTATGAGGTTCGCGAAGTCGCCGGCCTCAAGAAGAAGCCGTCCACGTCGGAACTGCTCGACTGGCTCAAATTGCTGCTGGCCGAGGACATTCCTGCGGAAGCCCTGCGCAGCAAGGACGCGAAAGCCGTCGTGCCGCCGCTGCACGGCGCACTGCTGAAGAACGAGCAGGACGTGCACCTGTTCGAGCGCCTGGTCTTCATGTCGCGCACCAACCGTTAGGCGCATCATGGCCTTCGTCACGCCGCTCACGCTCAAGGGCGAACACGTCACGCTCGAGCCCCTGGACATCGCCCATGCCGAGGGACTGGCCGAGGCGGTCAGGGATGGCGAGTTGTGGAAGCTCTGGTACACCTCGATTCCGGCACCGGAGGGCATGAAGGCGGAAATCGAGCGGCGCCTGGGGTTGCAGGCTGCCGGCAGCATGATGCCCTTTGCCATCCGCCGCAATGACTGCGGGGCGCTGTGCGGCATGACGACGTACATGCACATCGACGCAGTGCACCGACGCGTCGAAATCGGTTCGACCTGGTACGCGAAAAGCGTGCAGCGCACCGCGATCAACACCGAAGCCAAGCTGATGCTGCTGACGCATGCTTTCGAGGAATTGCGTTGCATTGCCGTGGAATTCCGCACGCACTGGATGAACCAGCAGTCGCGCGCAGCCATCGCGAGGCTTGGCGCGAAACAGGACGGCATCCTGCGCAATCACCAGCGCATGCCCGACGGCTCGTTCCGCGATACGGTCGTTTTCTCGATCATCGAATCGGAATGGCCGACCATCAAGCGTCACTTGCAATACAAACTGGGGCGCTGAGGAGACATCATGCTCATCGACTTTTTCTTCACCCTGAAAGACGCGAAGATCCCCGTCTCGATCAAGGAATTCCTGATCCTGCTGGAAGCGATGCAGAAGAGCGTCATCAGCCCGTCGCTGGATGATTTCTACTACCTGTCGCGCACGACCCTGGTGAAGGACGAGGCGCATTACGACAAGTTCGACAAGGCCTTCGGCCTGTATTTCCGGGGTATAGACGCCATCTTCGAAAAGCATCCCGAGATTCCGCTCGAATGGCTGCAGAAGCGCATGGAGCGCGAGCTGACCCCGGAGCAGAAGGCGGCAATCGAGAAGTTCGGCTATGACAAGCTGATGGATCGCCTGAAGGAACTGCTCAAGGAACAGAAGGAACGCCACGAGGGCGGCAACCGTTGGATCGGCACCGGCGGCACCTCGCCCTTCGGCAATGGCGGCACGAATCCCGAAGGCATCCGCATTGGCGGCGAAGGCGGCAACCGCTCCGCCGTCAAGGTGTGGGAAGCCCGCAGCTACCGCGATTACGACGACGAGCGCGAGCTCGGCACGCGCAACATCAAGGTCGCGCTGCGTCGCCTGCGCAAGTTCGCGCGCGAAGGCGCCGAGGAAGAACTGGCGCTGGACGACACCATTCGTGCCACGGCCAACAACGCAGGCTACCTCGACATCAAGATGCAGCCGGAGCGCAAGAACAACATCAAGGTGCTGATGCTGCTCGACGTGGGCGGCACGATGGACGACCACATCGCCCGCACCGAGGAATTGTTCTCCGCGGCGAAGACCGAGTTCAAGAACATGGAGTTCTTCTACTTCCACAACTGCGTCTACGACTACCTCTGGAAGAACAACCGCCGCCGCCACGCCGAGCGCTTCCCGACATGGGACATCCTGCGCAAGTACACGCCCGATACCAAGTTGATCTTCGTCGGCGATGCGACGATGAGTCCCTACGAAGTCCTGCAACCCGGCGGTTCGGTGGAGTACAACAACGAGGAAGCCGGCGCGGTGTGGCTGCAGCGCTTCACCAGCACCTTCCCGAAATTCATCTGGCTCAACCCCGAGCCCGAAGGCTTGTGGCAGTACCGCCAATCGATTTCCGTGATCCGCCAGATCATGAACAACCGGATGTTCCCGGTGACGATCGAGGGGCTGGAGCGCGGGATGCGCCTGCTGAGCAAGTAGGGATTCAGCGCGCGAACGGCAGGAATTTCTTCAGCACGGTCACAAGATGGTGGCTGGCGAGCGGCTTGTTCAGGAAACCGTCCGCCCCGACATAACGCGCCTGCTCCAGGTCGTACACGAAGGGTTTGCTCACGAGGAACACGACGGCAATACGGACCGGCGAGTCCTTTTCCTTGATCGCCCAGCACAGGCGGTAAGGGTCCACGCCGGGAGTGGATGTATTGATCATCACGAAGGCCACAGGCTCGCGCTTGCAGACATCCACCGCCTCGACTTCGTCGTTGACCCACAGGACGGGCACTTTCTGGCGGGCCAGCAGGTCGGACAGGTAATCCCGCAGGGCCGGTCCCTTGTCCACGACAAGGACGACGCCGTTGTCCGGCACCTTGGCGCGCATTTTTTCGTATTCGGCGGGATCGGTGAGGTCGAGGTCCATGCGGTCGCGGCGACGGCGCTCGGGGACGGTGACGATGTCGGATGCCTCCAGCCGTGAGAGCGCGTCGGCCCGCTTCTCCGCCAGTTCATCCAGCGTCTCGAACAGTTGATCCCAGTCGATGGGGCTGTTGACGGCAGGATAAGGCAGGGTAACGTCCGGCGTGCCGACCAGCATGGCCGGGCGGACATCGGTCGGACGCACGTCGGCGAGCGTCACCAGGGCCTTGAGCTGGGTAGCGTTGGCGATGTACAGGTCGGGGTCCTGCAGGTTGTCTTCCACCAGCCTGAAATAACCATAGCCCCAGGTTTGCCTGATCAGGAAATTCTCGTCAAAGCACGCTTCCTCCTCCGGCGAAAAGCCGATGAGGCGAACGGCAAAGGGAAAGGTTTGGCTGACCATAGCGTTTCATTTTATAAATATTCTTGCATGTTTCACTAGATAAATTTTTGGTGATGGCATTTCCGCCACGCGCTCTCCGCACTGCAGAAAATCGCCGCTCGCGCTGATTTTCATTAGAATGCTGGGACTTATGCGTAAATGCATTCCCTCTAGCAACTCCGCTTCCCACTGAATGGCAACCAGAAAATCTTCCGATTACAGCGAATCGTCAATCCGGGTCCTGAAGGGACTCGAACCGGTCAAGCAGCGTCCGGGCATGTATACCCGCACCGAAAACCCGCTGCACATCATCCAGGAAGTGATTGACAATGCCTCCGACGAAGCGCTCGGCGGCTTTTGCAAGAACGTCATCGTCACCCTGAATGCCGACGGCAGCGTCAGCGTCGAGGACGACGGCCGCGGCATTCCGGTCGGCCTCCACCCCGAAGAAAAAGTGCCGACGGTCGAAATCGTCTTCACGCGCCTGCACGCGGGCGGCAAGTTCGACAAGGGTTCGGGCGGCGCCTACTCCTTCTCCGGCGGCCTGCACGGCGTCGGCGTTTCGGTAACGAATGCGCTTTCCACGCGCCTCGAAATTACCGTCTGGCGCGAAGGTGGCGTACACCAGATCGTTTTCGCCGACGGCGACGTGGTCGAGAAACTGAAATCGCGTCCGCAAGGCAAGGAAGACAAGAAGTCCGGCACGCGCGTGACCGTCTGGCCGAATGCCAAGTACTTCGATTCCTCCACCATCCCCAACGCCGAACTGCAGCGCCTGCTGCGTTCCAAGGCGGTGCTGCTGCCGGGCGTGAAGGTCACCCTGATCAACGGCAAGACTGGCGAAACACAGACCTGGAAATACGACCAGGGCCTGCGCGGCTATCTGGTCGAATCGCTCGCGCAGACTTCCGGCGCCGAACCGATGATTCCCCTCTTCGAAGGCGAGCAATACGCAGGCAACGATGCGGAAGGTTTCGCCGAAGGCGAAGGCGCTGCGTGGGTGGTCGCATGGACCGAAGACGGCAACGTCGTACGCGAGTCCTATGTCAACCTGATCCCGACGCCCGCTGGCGGCACGCACGAAGCCGGCCTGCGCGAAGGCCTGTTCAATGCGGTCAAGAGCTTCGTCGAAATGCATGCGCTGCTGCCCAAGGGCGTCAAGCTGCTGCCGGAAGACGTGTTCGCACGCGTCTCCTTCGTGCTGTCGGCCAAGGTGCTCGATCCGCAATTCCAGGGACAGATCAAGGAGCGCCTCAATTCGCGCGACGCCGTGCGACTGGTGGGATCGTTCACCCGCCCTGCCCTCGAATTGTGGCTCAACCACCATGTCGACTACGGCAAGAAGCTGGCCGAACTGGTGATCAAGCAGGCGCAATCCCGCCTGCGCTCGGCGCAGAAGGTCGAGAAGAAGAAATCCTCCGGCGTTGCCGTGCTGCCAGGCAAACTGACCGACTGCGAGTCGGACGACATCACCCGCAACGAACTCTTCCTCGTCGAGGGCGATTCCGCCGGCGGCTCGGCCAAGATGGGCCGCGACAAGGAATTCCAGGCCATTCTGCCGCTCCGCGGCAAGGTCCTGAACTCCTGGGAAACCGAACGCGACCGCCTGTTTGCCAACAACGAAATCCACGACATCGCCGTCGCGATCGGCGTCGACCCACATGGTCCGAACGACACGCCGGATCTTTCCGGCCTGCGCTACGGCAAAATCTGCATCCTCTCCGATGCGGACGTCGACGGATCGCACATCCAGGTGCTGCTGCTGACCTTGTTCTTCAAGCACTTCCCGCAGTTGATTGCACACGGCAACATCTATGTCGCCCGCCCGCCGCTGTACCGCGTCGATGCGCCGGCCCGCGGCAAGAAGCAGGCGCAGAAGCTGTACGCGCTGGACGATGGCGAGCTCGAAGCCATCGAAGACAAGCTGCGCAAGGATGGCGTCAAGGAAGGCGGCTGGAGCATTTCCCGCTTCAAGGGCCTGGGCGAGATGAACGCAGAGCAGTTGTGGGAAACCACGATGAATCCGGACACGCGCCGCCTGCTGCCGGTGTCGCTCGGCGACTTCGACCTCGCGGCTTCCGAATCGCGCTTCAACATGTTGATGGGCAAAGGCGAAGCCGCCGCACGCCGCGCTTGGCTCGAAGAGCACGGCAACGAAGCCGAAGCCGACATCTGATCCGCCACGATGAAACGTCTCGCCATCCTCGTGTTCACCATGCTTTCCGCCTCCGCACAGGCGGACATCTATGGCTACGTCGATGCGAACGGTACCGCGCATTTTTCCACTGAACGCCTCGACGACCGTTACCAGCTCTTCATGCGCGGCAACGGCTCCTTCGACAGCACCCAGATCGCGTCCCAGGTGCAGGCCGAGACGCCGCTGGCAGGCTTCCTTACCCGCCATCCGGGTCTGCAAAAGGTCGAGCCCCTGTTGCATGAAGCGGCCAGGGAGTTCGACCTCGATCCGGCATTGCTGAAAGCCGTGATGGCGGCCGAGTCGGGCTTCAACCCGAACGCCGTTTCACCGAAAGGTGCGGTCGGCCTGATGCAGATCATGCCTGCCACCGCCGAGCGTTATGGCGTGCAAGGCGACAGGAAGCGGAGCATCGAGCAGAAACTGGCCGATCCGAAGACCAACATCCGTCTCGGCGCGCGTTACCTGCGCGACCTGCATCGGATGTTCCCCACCCGGCCGGAACTGGTGATTGCCTCTTACAACGCCGGTGAAGGCGCGGTGCAGAAATACCGGAACGCGGTCCCGCCCTATCCGGAAACGCGCAGCTACGTGCAGATCGTCAAGCAGTTCTACCAGCTCTACAGGCCGTCTGCGCAAAGCCTGTCCATCGCCGCGATCGACGGCAACGCCGTCACCGCAAAACGTATTCACATGACCATTCCGGGACGCCGCAACATGCCCGCGACTGCCCTCGAATAATCCGAAGAACCAATGACTGAACAAGCCACCCTGTTTGAAGAAGTGCCGTCGGGCGACGGCGAATCGCTGACGCTCGCCACCTTTGCCGAGCGCGCCTACCTCGATTACGCAATCTCCGTAGTCAAGGGGCGTGCGTTACCCGATGTGTGCGACGGCCAGAAACCGGTACAGCGCCGCATCCTGTACGCCATGCACGAACTCGGCCTCGACTCCGCCGCCAAGCCCCGCAAGTCCGCCGCCGTCGTCGGCGACGTGCTCGGCAAGCTGCACCCGCACGGCGACCAGTCGGTGTACGATGCGCTGGTGCGTATGGCGCAGGATTTCTCGCTGCGCTACCCGCTGATCGACGGCCAGGGCAACTTCGGCTCGCGTGACGGCGATGGTGCGGCGGCGATGCGTTACACGGAAGCCCGCCTCACCCCGATCTCGAAACTGCTGCTCGACGAGATCGACATGGGCACGGTCGATTTCCAGCCGAACTACGACGGCTCGACGCAAGAACCGAAACTGCTGCCGGGACGCCTGCCCTTCGTGCTGCTCAACGGCGCCTCCGGCATTGCGGTCGGCCTGGCCACCGAAATCCCGTCGCACAACCTGACGGAAGTCGCGAAGGCGGCCGTGGCCATGATCCGCAATCCGAAGATCACCCACGCCGAACTGATGGAACTGATCCCCGGCCCGGACTTCCCGGGTGGCGGCCAGATCATCACGCCGGCGACGGCCATCGCGGAAATGTACGAGAACGGCCGCGGCACCCTGAAGGTGCGCGCGCGCTGGAAGATCGAAGATCTCGCGCGCGGCCAGTGGCAGGCGGTGGTCACCGAACTGCCGCCGGGCACTTCCGCCCAGAAGATCCTCGAGGAAATCGAAGAACTCACCAATCCGAAGGTCAAGCTCGGCAAGAAGTCGCTGCTGCCCGACCAGCTGGCGATGAAGCAGATGATCCTGTCGGTGCTCGACACGGTGCGCGACGAATCCGGCAAGGATGCCCCGGTACGCCTCGTCTTCGAACCGAAGTCGAAGAACCAGGACCAGACCGAGTTCATGAACATCCTGCTGGCGCACACCTCGCTGGAGACCGGCAACTCGATCAACCTGGTGATGATTGGCCGCGACGGCCGGCCGCGCCAGAAGGGCCTGTCGCACATCCTGCACGAGTGGATCGCGTTCCGCTTCGACACCGTCACGCGCCGCACGCGCTTCCGCCTGCAGAAGGTGGACGACCGCATCCATATTCTGGAAGGCCGCGAAGCGATCCTGCTGAATATCGACAAGGTCATCAAGATCATCCGCGAGTCGGACGAACCGAAGCCGGCCCTGATCAAGGCATTCAACCTGTCCGATCGCCAGGCCGAGGACATCCTGGAAATCCGTCTGCGCCAATTGGCCCGCCTGGAAGCGATCAAGATCCAGCAGGAGCTTTCGGACTTGCGCAAGGAAAAGGAAACACTGCACGACCTGCTCGACAATCCGTCGTCGATGAAGCGGTTGGTCATCAAGGAAATCGAAGGCGATGCAAAGCAGTTCGGCGATACGCGTCGCACGCTGATCGAGGAAGCGGAGCGCGCCAGCGTCGAACAGAAGGTGCTGGACGAACCGGTGACCGTCGTCATCTCCCAGAAAGGTTGGGTGCGCGCCCGCACCGGCCACGGCCACGATGCAACACAATTCACCTTCAAGGCAGGTGACAGCCTGTACGGCACCTTTGAATGCCGCACGGTGGACACGCTGCTCGCCTTCGGATCCAACGGACGCATTTACTCGGTTCCGGTATCCGCCCTGCCCGGCGCACGCGGCGACGGCGTGCCGGTCACGACGCTGATCGAAGTCGCCGGGGGGACCCGCATCCTGCATTACTTCGCCGGTCCGGCAGACACGATCCTGATGCTGGCCTCGACGGCAGGCTATGGTTTCACCGCGAAGGCGGGCGACATGGTCAGCCGCATCAAGGCGGGCAAGGCATTCGTCACGCTGGATGAAGGCGACGAGCCGCTTGCGCCGCGCATGGTAGCCGGCGATGCAGGCGCAGTGGCCTGCCTGTCTGAAAAAGGCCGCTTGCTGGTCTTCGGCCTCGATGAACTGAAGACCCTTTCCGGCGGCGGCCGCGGCGTGATCCTGATGGACCTGGAGAAGAACGAAAAGCTCGTTGCCGCACAACCGATCAGCCAGAAGGGCGTGGTGGTATCCGGAACCGGACGCGGTGGCAAGGCACAGGAAGTTTCCTTGTCTGCCGCTGCGCTTGCGCCGCATATCGGCAAGCGCGCGCGCAAGGGCAAGGCATTGGAATCGAAGATCAAGCCGGCGGCATTGCGGGCTGCGGGATAAGTCAGTTGACTAGGCACGCAAAGTGCGAGGGGGAATGGCGGCGGCCCGTCGGCCACCGCCAGGTACTGAAATTTACAGTTTGCTGGTAATCAGCTTGCCCAGCTTCTCCACGCCCTCGCGGATCTTGGCGGGCGGCACGGTAACAAAGCTGAGCCGAAGCGTGTTTTTCTCGGGCGCATTTGCGTAGAAAGGCGCACCGGGAACGAAGGCGACATTCTGCGCAATCGCTTCGTCGAGCAGCTTCATGCTGTCGATGTGCTTCGGCAGCGTCACCCAGATGAACATGCCACCTTCCGGACGCGTCCAGGCGACCGACGACGGGAAGAACTCTGACAGGGCAGAGAGCATTGCTTCACACTGGTCCGCGTACAGCTTGCGGATAGTGGGAATGTGCTCCTTCAGGAAGCCGTCCTTGACCACTTCATGCACGACCATCTGCGTCAACTGGGCGGTGTGCAGGTCAGCGGCCTGCTTGGCCTGCTCCAGCTTGCGGATCAGCGGTACGGGCGCGACGACGTAGCCGAGGCGGATTCCGGGCGTGAGCACCTTGGAGAACGAACCCATATAGATGACGCCGTTGGGGTTCATCGTCAGCATCTTCGGCAGCGGATCGCCGCGGTAGCTGAGGGCGCCGTAGGGATCATCCTCGATCAGGGGCAGACCGAGGCGCGCGCAGGTTTCCACGAGCGCCGCACGGCGTTCAACGGACAGGCTGCGGCCGGTCGGATTCTGGAAATTCGGTAGAGCGTACAGCAGGCGAGCGCCTTGGGCGACATTGGCGAGTTGTTCGGGAATCAGGCCGTGGTCGTCGGTGGGCACCGAAATGAATTCGGGGCGATACACCGAGAATGCCTGCAGCGCGCCCAAGTAGCTCGGCGTTTCCACAAGAACCTTGCTGCCTTCGTCAACCAGCACCTTTGCCAGCAGGTCGAGGCCCTGCTGGGAGCCGGACACCATCAACACCTGCTCGGGCAGGATCTTTGCGCCACCGGTCGACAAGGAATCGGCAATCCATTCACGCAGCGGTCCATATCCATCCGTCGGGCCATATTGCAGGGCGACCTTGCCCTGCTTCGACAATACGGTGTCGAAGGCTGCGCGCATCCGCTCGATCGGAAAAGTCTCGGGCGACGGCAAGCCACCCGCGAAGGAAATCACATCGGGGCGCACCGTCACCTTGAGGATTTCGCGGATGACCGAGCTTTGGAGCTGTTGTGCGCGCTCGGAGAATTGCCACTGGATGGGGGTAGGATTTTCCATTTTCATACTTGTCTCACTGGTTGAATGGCGTTGTTCGCCAGTTTTATGTCAGCACGCTTGTGGCGGCCTGTGGAAAGACGGCATGGGTACACGCCGCCCGGGATCTCGGATTTTACTGCGTATTGCCGCACAGTCCGCTTGGCCTATGCTGAAAATTTTTCGGACAAGCCCTTTTCAAGCTCCGCGATGCCTGCCGGGAGATCGAGGGAGGCGCCCGCGTACTGCATGCTCGAACCAAACGCGTGCAAAGTCCTGAACAGGTTGTGCGCCCGGCTTTGCTCACCCATCTGGCCGATGCGAACGATGTTCAGTCCGAAGGAGCCGGAAATCTCGACGCGATGCACTCGCGACATGTGGGTGCGAACGGCGTCTGCCGAAATTCCTTCGGGGACGGTAATGCCGATGACAGAATTCAGGCGCACACGCTCCGGTACCAATAGACCCAGTCCCATTGCCTCAATGCCGCGCTGCAGAGCTTTCGAGCACAGTTCATGGCGATGAAAGCGGCGCGGCAGCGTCTCTTCGCAGACCAGGCGCAGTGCCTCATGCAGCGCAAGGATCCCGGACACCGGCGCGGTGTAGTGATAGGACTTCTGGTTCCAGAATTTGTCGGCCAGCAGCGCGTCCAGGCACCAGTGAGTGATCGGCTTCCTGCGTGCCTCGATGCGCTTCCATGCATTTTCCGAGAAGGCGAGCAACGACACGCCGGGGATCGAGGACAAGCCCTTCTGTCCGCCGGTAATCACGGCGTCGACCTTCCAGCGGTCCATCTCCAGTGGCATCGTGCTCAGCGTACAGACGGCGTCGACGATGACCATGCAACCGTAGGAATTGGCGAGTCGCGAGATCGCTTCGAGGTTGCGGTTGAAGACGGTGTTCGACGTCTCACCCTGCACGATGGTGAGCGTCTGGTAATCGCCCTGCTTCAGGTATTGTTCGACCGATTCCACCTCGGCAGCCTCGTTGTCGGGCACGTCGAGCGTCGTCACCTGCGCGCCTATGCGCGTCGCCATT
>Ga0196981_1000468_pt1 | contig 12709 bp, 5 predicted proteins | sample S3_2013CmetaG_FD_155462 | JGI IMG/M metagenome (GOLD analysis project Ga0196981, IMG submission 155462) | Soil microbial communities from Anza Borrego desert, Southern California, United States - S3_20-13C | ecosystem: Environmental > Terrestrial > Soil > Desert | place: USA: California...
TATCCGTTCCTGCACTGGACGCCTCGCTGATCGTGTCAGACGCGCTATCCCAGATATAAGTATCGTCACCAAGACCGCCTGCCAGCGTGTTATTGCCGCTGTTGCCGGTCAGGGTGTTGTTCAGGCTGTTCCCCGTCGCATTCACGTTGGAGCTGCCCGTGAGCGTCAGGTTTTCAAGGTTTGAACCCAAGGTCAGGCTGAGGCTCGACAGGACAGTATCGATGCCTTGGTCTGCGAGTTCGACGATTGTATCAGCCGCATCCGTCCAGACGTATGTATCATCACCAAGACCACCAATGAGCGAGTTCGCGCCCGTATTGCCGGTCAGCGTGTTGTTACCTGTATTGCCCGTGGCGGTAACGCCGGAACTGCCCGTCAGCGTGAGGTTTTCTAGCCCGGACACAAGGGTAAAGGCGAGGTTGGACATGACCGTATCAGTGCCTGACGTATCGATAATGATGTCGCCTGCGTTATCCACGACATAGACATCATCACCAGACGATCCCGCCATCGTGTCAGCACCCGCGCCGCCATCCAGCGTATTGTTGCCGCTGTTGCCGGTGAGAGTATTAACCACGCTGTTGCCGGTGGCGTTGACGTTCGATGTACCCGTCAAGGTGAGGTTCTCGAAGTTGGTGCCAAGCGTCCAGGTGACGGCCGATTGCACGAGATCCGTGCCTTCGCTGGCGTTCTCGGAGAGAACGTCGGATGCATTGTCGACCACGAATGCATCATTGCCGATGCCGCCGATGAGCGTATCGGCCCCCACGCCACCGTCCAGCGTATCTGCGCCATCGCTACCATTCAGAACGTTCACTGCGCCGTTGCCGGTAATTGTGTTATCGAGCGTGTTGCCGGTGCCGGTGATTGTCGATGCTCCTGTCAGAGTCAAATTCTCGAAGTTGGTGGCGAGCGTCCAGTTCACGCTGGATTGGACGCTATCGGTGCCAGCGGCAGGCCCCTCGGTCAAGCTATCGCTAATATTGTCAACGATGTAAACGTCGTTTCCGCCGCCGCCGATCAGGCTATCTGCACCAGCCGCACCGTCGAGCGTATTGTTGTTGCTGTTGCCGGTGATGATGTTGGCGGATGCGTTGCCAGTGCCGTGGATGGTGTTTACGCCCGTCAGGGTCAGGTTCTCGACTTCGGCCGAGAGCGTGTAGGTAACGCTCGTCTGGACAGAGTCCGTTCCTTCGGCTGCAATCTCGGAGACGATGTCATTCGCGTTATCCACGATATAGACGTCGTTGCCACTGCCGCCGATCAGGGTATCGGCATTTTCCTTGCCGTCGAGCGTATCCGCCCCGCTGTTGCCGGAGAGGATGTTGATCCCGCTGTTGCCGGTGATCGTATTATCGCCTGTGTTGCCGGTGCCATCCATGTCATCGAAGCCGTCAAGGATCAGGTTTTCGACGTTGGTGGCCAGGGTCCAGCTGGTGCTGGCGATCACGATGTCCGTACCTTCAGATGCGTTTTCGGAGACAATATCCGTGCCTTCCCCGACGTAATAGGTATCATTGCCGAGACCGCCCAGAAGCGTGTTGTTACCCGCATTGCCCGTGATGATGTTATCAAGAGTGTTGCCGGTACCATTGATATTGCTGCTGCCGGTCAGGGTAAGGTTCTCGACGTTCGTCAGAGCAGCGATTGTATAGGTGAAGTCCGCCATGATGGTATCGGTACCCTGCAACGAGGCCTCGCTGACCGTATCGCTGGAATCGACGATATAAACATCGTTGTCGGTACCGCCGATGAGGACGTCGATGCCCGCAGCACCGGCCAGCGTATCGCTGCCAGCGCCGCCCGTGAGCGTATTGTTGCCGCTGTTCCCGGTCATCACGTTATCCAGCGTATTGCCGGTGCCGTTCAGGGTTGAGCCGCCTGTCAGAACAAGGTTCTCGACATAGTTTCCGAGTGTCCAGGTAACCCCTGAATGAACGGTGTCATTACCTTCATTCGCGACCTCGGTCACTTTATCGCTCGCATTGTCGACGATATAGGCATCGTCGCCCGCGCCGCCGATCATGCTATCCGCGCCCACCAGGCCATCGAGCGTGTTATTGCCGATGTTGCCCGTGAGGGTGTTCACGGATCCGTTGCCGGTCGCATTCACCTGCGCGATACCGGTCAGGATCAGGTTCTCAAGGTCGGTTGCGAGGGTATAGCTGACGCTGGAGTTCACGGTATCTGTGCCGGAAGATGCCGCTTCCGAGACCACGTCGCCCGCGTTATCCACGAAGTAGGCGTCGTTCCCCGCGCCGCCGATCATGGTATCCGCGCCCGCATCGCCATCCAAGGTGTTCGCGGCGTTGTTGCCGGTCAGGATATTGACGAGGATGTTGCCCGTACCGCTGCTGGCGAGTGTGCCGCCGAGGGTCAGGTTTTCAACGTTTGCGCCGAGAAGATAGGTGCCGCTTGCGAGGGTCGCCAGAATGGCATCGGTGCCTTCGGAGGCATTCTCCGAGACGATATCCGTCGTGCTGTCGACGAGATAGGTATCATTCCCCTGCCCGCCAATCAGCGTATCGATGCCGGTATTGCCGTCGAGGGTATTGGCACCTGTGTTGCCGGTCAGGATGTTCGCCGACGCGTTGCCCGTCCCGTTCAGGGCGGATCCGCCCGTCAGGATGAGGTTTTCGACGTTCGTTGCGAGGGTGATGGTTGCGCTCGACTGGACGGCATCAGTTCCAGAGTTCGTGGCTTCACTCACGATATCGCTGCCGCTGTCGACGATGTAGTAATCGTTACCCGTGCCGCCGATGAGCGTGTTGGTGTTCGCATTGCCCGTCAGGGTATTGTTGCCGCTATTGCCGGTGCCGGTCACGGCAGAGCCGGTGAGGATTAGATTGTCGACCTCGCTGGCAAGCGTGTAGTTGACGCTCGATTCAACCGTATCCGTACCGCCGCTTGCGGCTTCGCTGATAACGTCGCTTATGTTATCGACAAGATAGTAATCGTCCCCCGTACCGCCAATCATGCTGTCAGCGCCTGCAGCGCCGTTCAGCGTGTTGTTCCCGCTATTGCCGGTCAGGGTATTGACGACGCTATTGCCCGTACCGTTGATGTTCGAGCTTCCCGTCAGGGTCAGGTTCTCAAAGTCGGTCGAGAGCGTCCAGGAGACAGAAGAAAGAACGGCATCGACATCAGCCCCTGCGCCTTCAACCAGCGTGTCGCTCAGGCTATCCACGACGTAGGTGTCATTGCCCGCGCCGCCCGTCAGCGTATTCGTGCCGCTGTTGCCGGTCAGGGTGTTCTTGCCGCTGTTGCCCGTGGCGTTCAGGTTTGAGGAGCCCGTAAGCGTGAGGTTTTCAACATCGCTTGCGAGAGTAAGAGTAACGCTGGAATAGACGGTATCCGTGCCCGAAGCCGCAGCCTCGCTGACGAGGTCGCTCGTGTTATCGACATGGTAGAGGTCGTCGCCGGCGCCCCCGATCATCGTGTCCGCGCCTGCGCCACCATCTAATGTATCGCTGATCACGCCGGTTCCGGCATTTAGGACGTTCACCGAGGCGTTGCCGATGATGTAGTTGGCGATTGTGTTACCAGTGCCGTTTACCGCAGACCCACTCAGCGTCAGGTTTTCGAATCCTGCCCCGAGCATCCAGTCGACGGTAGAGATAACAGTATCCGTGCCGGAAGTATCGGACAGGACATCAAGGGTGTTGTCCACCATAAAGGTGTCGTTACCCGCTCCGCCGATCATGCTGTCAGCGCCCGTCCCGCCGTCTAGTGTGTTGTCTCCACCGTTGCCGTTGAGGATGTTGACCGCTGTATTGCCGGTTGCATTAATATTATTGGATCCCATGAGGGTCAGATTTTCAACGTTTGTCGTCAGCGAATACGTGACGCTGGACTGAACAGTATCCGTGCCTTCTCCGGATGCCTCGGTAACCAGGTCCAATACGCTATCGATGTTATAGACATCGTTACCCAAGCCGCCAATCAGCGTGTTGGTGCCCGCATTGCCCGTCAGGGTATTGGCAAGTGTATTGCCGGTTGCACTAATATTAGCGCTACCCGTGAGGGTAAGGTTCTCGACGTCCGTTGTCAGGGCGTAATTGACGCTCGCGAGGACTGTATCCAGGCCAGATGCTGAGCCCTCGGTCACCACGTCGCCAGCATTGTCAACCATGTATGTGTCATCATTCGCCCCGCCTGCCAGCGTATCTGCGCCGGCCGCGCCATCCAGAGTGTCGTTCCCGGAATCGCCTGTGAGGCTGTTTGCCGCACTGTTACCGGTAAGGGTATTAGCGAGCGTATTGCCGGTACCATGGATAATAGAAGTGCCGGTGAGGACGAGGTTCTCCACGTTCGTCGCAAGAGTGTAGGTTGCGCTCGAGAGCACCGTATCGGTACCGGCCGAAGAAGCCTCGCTCACGACCTCAGTCGTGTTGTCGACGATGTAGGTGTCATTCCCGAGTCCGCCGATCATTGTATCGACACCGCCTGCGCCATCCAGAGCATTGTTGCCCGCATTGCCGGTCAGGACGTTGACAACGCTATTACCAGTGCCATTGATGTCCGATATACCGGAGAGGGTCAGGTTTTCGAAGTTAGTGCCGAGCGTCGTGTTGATGTTGGCGAGAACGGTGTCTGTTCCGGCGGCGGCAGATTCCACCAGCGTATCCAGCAGGTCTGTCACGACGTAGGTGTCGTTACCGGTTCCCCCACCAAGCGTGTTTGCCGCGGCATTGCCCGTGAGGGTGTTGTCACCCGAGTTTCCGGTACCGTTGATGGCAGTCGTCCCCGCCAGGGTCAAGTTCTCGAAGTTTGTCGCGAGCGTATGTGTGAAGCTCGAGACGACTGTATCCGTCCCCGCCGCCGAACCCTCGACGAGCGTATCTGCCGCATCGTCATAAATATAGGTATCGTTGCCCGAACCGCCGACTAGGCTGTTCGCGCCGCTATTGCCAGCCAGCGTGTTGTCGCCCGTGCTGCCGGTTGCCGTGAAGTTACCGGTGCCCGACAGAGTAAGGTTTTCGAACCCGCCGGCGAGCGTATAAGTCAGGCCCGCAATGACGGTATCTGTCCCCGAGGCATCCGTTATGACGTCACTAGCACTATCGACGACGAAGGTGTCGTTTCCGGCACCGCCTGTCATCGTATCATCGCCTGTGCCGCCATCGATGTAGTCATCGTAGCCACTGCCGGTGATGGCGTCATTACCCGCGAAGCCCATGATGGTTTCGCCGACCGTCGAGGATGTACGGCTGATGATGTCGGCCGTGCCGCCCCCCCAGACTTCGTAACCCTTCAGCGAGTCGTGAATATCGTCGAGATCGATGAAGGTTCCGTCCGCGAAGGTGAGCATGTCGAAGTGTCCGTCGCCGCCCGTAAAATGCGCGTCGAACAGGATCGAGTTGCCACCGCCGAAGTCGATCTGGAGGTCGTTACCGGCCAAGGCCAGGATCGACTGCACGTCGTCGAGCGACCATTCCGCAGACATAACAATGGTGTCGTAGCCTGCTTGGTCCACCACGACATAGTCGTTGCCACCGCTATACACTATAGTGTCATCGCCATAGTAGCCGTTTAAGGTGTCGTCGCCTGTGCCGCCTTCCAGGCAGTCGTTACCGCTGCCACCGCTAAGGCTATCATTTTCATCGCCGCCGTAGAGGAAGTCGTCACCGTCATGGCCCACGAGCGTATCGTTGCCGGCATAACCATATTCGATGTTGTAAGGCACATAAAAGGTGTCAATGCCGGTGATATAGTCTGCGCCAGCCGAACCGACCGTGGTGACGGCATGCGCATTGGGGTTATCGGTGCTGGCATCAGAAAACAGCAAGGTTTCGATTTTGTAGGTGGAGCCGCCTGCGAACTGGTTTTCCAGCGTCACGGTATTGCCGTTGCCGAAGTTGAGGATTAGGTCGCCGAGATCCGAGACGTCCCGCTCGAAGCTGATATCGGTCAGTTCCCAACCATCGATGAACCGGACCACATCATTGCTGTCTGTGCCCGTATCGTTGATCTGGTCAGCGCCGCCAGTATAGACGTAAACATCCGCCCCCGCGCCGTCGTTATACGTATCCGTACCAGCTCCGCCTTCCAGCGTATCATTGCCGGCACCACCCGTCATCGTGTCGTCGCCCGCGCCGCCGACGAGGTAATCGTTACCATCGTCCCCGCTCAGGACGTCGTTGCCGCCATTCCCCAGCAGCTCATCATTGGCGGTACCGCCCGTGAGGGTATTTGCGCTCTCGTCGCCCTGCAAGAAGTACATGACGTTCGCGAGGGTTACGGCAGATCCGCCATTGAAGTTCAACGTCTCGACCTGATATCCGCGGCCTGTGTGGAAGTTCTTTATCGTGATGCTATCGGTTGCGCTGAACTGGATTTTTAGATCGTTGCCAATGCGATAATAATGAACATTCGCCTCGGAGAAACCGGGTGACAGGTAAATGCTGTCAGTGCCGCCGCCCTCGCGGATGACATCATTGCCGCCGGAATATTCATAACGGTCGGCGCTGCTCCCACCGAAAATCGTGTCATTGCCCGCGCCGCCATCCAACGTATTGGTGCCGGGTCCGCCTAGGATCGTGTCGTTGCCGTCCCCGCCATATACCTTATCGTCGCCCGCGCTGCCTGAGAGGCGGTCATTTCCGGCCCCGCCATAGATAACGTCGTTGCCGGTTGAGCCCTCAACGGTGTCTGTGCCGTCATTGCCATGCAGAGTATCGTTACCCGCAAGGCCGTAGACCTTGTCGTTGCCACCATTGCCGTTAATGATGTCGTCGGTGCCACCGTTCACTATGACGCCCTGCAGCGTCTCATTATTATCCGTGCCGTTATAGACCCAGTTATTCATCGTCGTGAGGTTCAGCGTGCTGCCGCCGTTGAAATCTATCGTTTCAACACCGCGCGACCCCGAGAAATGGTTGTCGATAACGATCTGCCCGGTATGGATGCCGTTGTTGATGTCGATCACGAGATCATAGCCTGTGCGCGTCATGGTCAGGTCGCCAGCATCGATGCTCGCGTCAAAAAGGATTTTGTCGGTGCCCGCGGTGTCGGAATAGACATCCTCACCGTCGCCGGAGTTGTAGATATATGCGTCGTTATCGTTACCGCCATAGACGAGATCATCGCCTCCGCCAGCATCAATTGTATCGTTGCCAGCTGCAGCCGTGACTTCATCTGCGCCCGCGCCGCCAGCTAGGGTATCGACGCCGCTCGTACCATTCACTGTCGCCCAAGTTTGGGCGTCGATCAACAAAGCGCGGATATCAAAGAGATCTAGGGTAGCGTCACTTGCCGTAATCGCTGCGCTAAGGGCGGTGGAGTCACCTCCGAGCGTATCTTCATCAAACACGTAATCCGCTACACGCACGACGTTCGTCCAGAACACAGTGCGGTCGGCCGTATTTGCGAGGCTCGTTGCCGTCCCCTGCAATGTGGCGAGGGTTGTGAGGTTCAGGCCCGTTATGCCCGTAAAACCGTCGCGATAGATATCATAAGAGGTATCACCCTCGAACAGAGTCCGGGCCGCACCCTGCACCGCAAGGTTGGCAAGGTAATGGTTTATAACCACATCAAATGCCTGTGACAGGTCAAAGCCCGCGCGATAGCCAGGATTAGGGTTGTGACCATTCTGCAGGAATGGCGCGCCGGTCAGTTTTTCCAACACCGCCAGCTCGGCGGCATTGACGTCGTTGCCACGGCTGCCAGCCACTACATCTTCCACACCGGCCCAGCGGAACAGGATCGCGCGCGCATCGTCGAGCGCGGCTGTATTGGCGGCAAAGATGTCGGAGATAGATTTTTCTGAGAAGTCCTGAACCAGAGAAATTAAGCTGTCAGGATCGTTGCGGTCGTTATCCAGGCTCATCCCAATGTAGAGCGCTGGCATCGTACCATAGCCGCGCAGGCCGGGCATGCCCAATGTAGTAACGTCCAATTCAAATGACTGGTTGTAAAGCGAATTGGCGAGGTCGACCTCGAAATAAGCATCGACAATATCGCGCGCTTCGCCGTTGACCGTATAGGTGCCCGACTGGAAAATCGAATTGCCGTTGTTGGCGATATCGACATCGTTGTAACCGGTGCCGATCGAGGTGATGCCGAGGCTCGACAGCGTATGCAGCTCGCCCGTTTCGCTGTAGCCGTTGTTGTTGTCGTCGACCCAAACGCGCAATTCGCCATAGACCGCATCTTCCGCAGTGATCGCGCCGTCGCCATTCTGATCATAAGATGCGAGCGCCAGGAACCCATTGGCATGGCCTGTCTGGTCGCCGAACAGCTCTTCGGAATTATTAATGATCGTATCGCCATTGATATCAAGAGCCAGCAACCCATCTCCGTTCCGCACCCAAGCCGTGGCTTCCGCGAAACCATCGTTATTCATGTCGAAGTATACCGAGTCGGAACTATTCAAAGTTCCAAGCTCTATTCCGTTTCCGTCGAGATCGAGGACGAGCGGCGTCAGCTTCGTGACTGCCAAGCCAAAAAGCCCAAACGGATCTACCGGGTCAAACGGAGTTGTGGCGCCACTCTGCCCATCATTCTCTCCCCCACCTGCTGGTTCGACATTAGTTAAATTCGTAGGGTCTTCGGGATCGTTTGATTTTGTAAGTTCCTTCACCGGCTTCATTTCAAAACCCTGTGGGTATAGCTCTATTCCGGGCGGCTTTTCCGGATCAATAGGAAGACCAGATTCGATTGTAACCCTAAAGTAGCCTTTAACATCCTGGGCTTGGTCTGCAACAGTCATATTAAGTGGGAGTAAACGTCCAGCTCCTCCAGTACTAGAACCGAAATCGATTAGCTTCTGCGATCCAATCTCTACAAATTCCCAAGCTACTGCATAGGGAAAATTATTATCATTCTGAGGAATAACAATATTAACAACATACAAATGATCGGTGTCTGGCTTATCAGTAATAGTGATCAGACTTGAAACAAAAACCACTCCCGAGTTCGTCAACGGATAGGTCGTGTTGGATAATGAAGGCATTAAAAACTCCTAATGTTTAATTTCCGCTTCGTACAAACATGAGCTCGTGGACGGTATGTCAGCCACAATGGTATTTGGATTCACTAATGGAATCAGCATTATTTGAGGGGGAATCACTTCATTCGTAAGCAACTCATGGAATTTATTCCAAGGAAATGAAGTGACAAGTGTCAGCATATAAAGCTTCTTGTCTATATCGACATAGGCAGCAAATGAGGGAGACATATCAAAATATCCTGCAGACCCAATTATCCGCTGGACACTACCCGCGAGGACAGGGAGGAAATAAGCACTGCATGTTTGGGGGTTAAACACACGTCCTAAAACCCCAGCACTGGTGTAAAAATCCCATTTTCTTAAGCAGAACTTTTGCGCGTACTGCGGATGAAAAGTTTTTGCAATGCCCTCACTCAGGAGGCCCCAGGTGTTTGTCCCCAGATACTCCGACAGATCGTAATATTCGGTGTAATTGCGGCTTGTAGGACGGTAAAAAAAATCCGCATCGTTTTCTTTTTGTGTTGGCGCCTGAGAGGACGCTCCATGATCAAGCGCGATAGAAGGAAGAGTAAGCTTTTTAAATGAGTGATATTGCGTTAAGTCACGAATATTTTTACAAGTCGTCTCATATGAACTGTTCGTAACTCTCTGTAAAATTTTTACATTTTTTAAATCTAAAAGGCTAACGAGTAATGGCGCACATACTTCTTCACCTGCTGTTCTGTCGACTATTACTTTGAAACGATACAAATCAAGAAAAAAACGAAGTCGCGCTGCTCGCTCCTTTTCATCTAAAAGTTCCAGAGGCCACGGCGGCGCTTCAGTAGATTCGCATACAGGTTTGGTGGGGGAGCTATAAGTTGGCTTCACGGACTTGTCTTGATTGGATAGACCGTCTAATGAAGCTTCCGATATTCCGACATGCCCATGAAAAAATACAAAGAAAATTAATGAGAATAATCTCCCGCGTATAAAATTTGCTAAATTATTCAAAACATCGCCCTTAAAAAAAGCCAAACTGCCGTTTATTGCCCGCCATACGATGCGTGAAAAAATTTATGCTGTCAAAGGCACTATGGATAAAAATGAAAATAGTTTTTCGCGGGATGCAAAATATATTTAACAAATCTAAATATACCAACTAAATGGCGTTTGTGCAGCTTGGAGTGATAACCCGCCTTGTGGAAACTACATATCCACGTATGCAGAAGCTGAATAAAACCAGCGTTCATCTATCAATTGATAGACTCACGCCAGCTGCACGTACCGTTGCGTACGGTAACGTGCTCAAAGGCTACTATGATTTCATACGCAGTCTCGTGGTCGCGTCATACGAATGGAAGATCGACGAATTTGCATCGATCCCATTGGTAAAAAAATGGAGATGAGTTAAGTGTATCCCACTGGTCTTTCGGAATTTGAATAGTGATTGGTTTCCCGCCCCAATCATCGGAGGTAGTGGTGACGCGACCATCGTCAGTCCACTCAATGCGGACTCCGCCCCTTGTGAGCGTGCTTCCTGCAGACATCTCATGCTCCTGTAAAAAAAAAAGACTAGACGAATTTCAGACGGCGTCTGAACCACAAATAAACTGCATAAAAGAAGAAAATCACGATCGGGCTGATGATGATGTCGACGACGCCAGCAAGCGTTAAATGGTGTTCCTTATAGACCCAGCCAAGGGCTGTGTGGGTATTTGCGGATTGGGTTCCGATCCATACCGCTATTAATATCCGTATTCCAACAACACTGGCTGCCAATCCTACGAGGGCAGAGCGAGAATGCATCATTCTGAACGCCAAAAAACTTATGAAGAAGCAAATTGTGGCCCACATGGTACCGAGTACCAGTAAAGAGACGATGCTTCCCAGAGTTCCCACGAAGATCCAACGGAACCCATACATAACAGAGAAATTTAAAATGAGTACCCCAATGGAAAAAAGCCAAAGAGAATAAAACGTGCGCGGAAACGTCCTGCAGAACGAATTTCTAAGAGTCATAAATGTTCAACTCGCTTTAACTGCCCAGCGACGTGACATCCTCCACGAAAGGTCACAAGCTGTCCAAGTTTAATCGAAAAAAAGCGACAAATGAGCGTTGGCGTTTGGCTAGTCTAATAAAACTCCCTACGGCCCGTTATCAGACGTCTAAATGGGCACAAATTGACAGAGTCGCAGTCAGGGCCAAAATGTGGAGATTCAGCGCAAAGAAGTGATCATATCCACGTATGCAGTGTTTGAATAAAACCAGCGTTCAATTATCAATTGGTAGTACTCTCGCCCACTGACATGTATTCTTTCATCACCACATATGAAAGGGCAGATTATGAAGTTAAAAATTGCAAGCTTGATACTGTGTTTATTCGTTGGCGCATGCGCGAAAAACATTACACCACTTGCCACCGGAGGAAGTCGTGCAGACGGCACCGTCGTTGTCGCATACCAATACGGAATGTTTGAACAACCGGTGATCGACTGGTCTAAAGCCCAGTCGAGTGCGGTTGCTCGCTGTAAAGCTTGGGGCTATCGGAAGGCTCAAGCCTTCGAGGGAACCGAAAATAAATGCCTCGCCTTTAACGGCTACGGCAACTGCATTCAAACGCAAGTTAATACGACCTACCAGTGCACTAAGTAACATTGTAAGTACAGCGTGGCAGCGCATTAAGCGAGCCATGCTGTACGTTTAAAATTTATTCCTGAGTTTTTAGATCCAATTTATTTTCAAGCAGGAGCACCATGGCCCAATACTGTGTAAACAAAAAAGCCCAAGCTAACGGAGATCACGAAGTGCACACCACTTGCAGTTATCTACCGCTGCCAGAAAATCAGTACTATCTTGGTGAACATCCGACGTGCGCGTCGGCTGTAGCCGCCGCGAGGAAGATATACCCCCGGTCGAACGGTTGCTACTACTGTGCAAATGCTTGCCATACGACCTGACGCAATAGGCGTCAATCGAGAAGATCCAAATAATCCTCGTGAGTCATAGCGCTTACAAAACGACGATCGCTTAACTGCGATAATAACACTTTTAGGACGTGCGGTTCCATGTTCAGCCCGCGGTTTACCAGAGCTTTGACAAAAGCTTCCCGCTTAGTGATCCTCCGCCTTGTCCCATTTTCTGTGATGGTAATCATTTTATTGAATTCTTCATTGATGAGCGCAAAGACGTCCTTATTCTTTTTCGGTCTACCTTTAGGATTTCCCGAGCGACCTTTCTTGAACTGAGTTTCGGAAGGTGGCTTCTTATAACCTACTTCATACGGCGTTTTGTGCATTTTCATTCTCCATGGCCGAATTGAAAGTTTGGCCACTCAAGTAATTTCGTGCATCTTGTCCCGTCACGCCTTGCCAGCGACGGATTGCAACATCGACATACAGCGGGTCAATTTCGATACCGAAACACGCCCGCTTTGTTTTTTCGGCAGCGACAAGCGTCGAGCCGCTACCAAGAAATGGATCCAAAACAATATCACCTATGTTCGAGCAATCCTTTATTGCGTCCGACAACAAGGCTACGGGTTTAACCGTCGGGTGAAGCGCGAGTAAATTGCCTTCCTTGCCGTTCCTGCCTGAGAAACTGTTGATGCCTGCACATTCCCATACGTTACTGCGATACCTGCCGTATTGGCCGAGCTCAAAGTTATTTATATGCTTCCCGCCCCCTGACTTAAAAACGAAGATCAGCTCGTGACGGCTTCTATAAAAACTTCCCATGCCCGCGTTGTCTTTAACCCAGACGCAAAGATTTTTAAGTTC
>Ga0196981_1000469_pt1 | contig 12683 bp, 12 predicted proteins | sample S3_2013CmetaG_FD_155462 | JGI IMG/M metagenome (GOLD analysis project Ga0196981, IMG submission 155462) | Soil microbial communities from Anza Borrego desert, Southern California, United States - S3_20-13C | ecosystem: Environmental > Terrestrial > Soil > Desert | place: USA: California...
GACCCTCGGGCTTCCGAATTTGTCCGGTTGCACCAATGCTTTAATCGGTCTTGCATAGAGCACTCACGAATGTACTTGGCGTACGTTAGCTTTGGAAATTAATTTCGGTTTCGGAAATACGGGGAATTACCGTCAACGTTTCGAGGGTTTGCGATGGCGGGGAGTTTAGCGCTAAACTTCATTCGGAGAACTGAACTCCCACCTTGCACAAAAAGTGTCTGCGGAGCACGCCCCTCCCGCTATCGTAAACCCCTTGTTAGCGGCTGTGTTGTTTTGTTCGTAAGAGTTTGAATGTTTTAGTTCCAAGGTAATACCTTTCATAATTTTCTGTCAGCATTTCTGTTAGTGTCAATGTATCTCCGTTGAATGTCCAATTATAATAAACAATGTTTGTCGGTGGAGCATTGCCTGGCGGTATAATTGTCGTGTCCTCAAACATTATAGCGTCATTGCCACCGAATGAATGAAGCGTCCCGAAGTAATCGTGAATTGAATACTTGTTATAGTTTTTTAAACCCGAAGTCAAGTTAGCTTTCCAAAGTTCAAGTGTCTTGACTTCATTGGACTTTGTAAGAGATTTGTATGTCCCGCTAATAATGCTGTCGATGAAAAACTCGTAAAAATTATGTTCAAGATTTTCAAAGAACGGCTTACCATCAATACCTGCAATTAACCTTTGCTCGTCTGGCTTAACTCGTCTGAAGTAATAAGTTATAGTGTCTTGCTTGTCTGATTTTTCATTTGTCGCTTTGGCTCTTATTTGCTTTAGAGATTGGTCGTAACTGAGTTGGTAATAACTCAGTCCTTTAATTGTCGTTAAGCTGTCCGCATTATCTGAAAGATGGAACTTGTTACCCATAATTAGTCCATGAGTTACTAAACTGTCACCGTATATCTTAATCACAATGGCATCCCAAGTCAGGCGTTTACTTACGTGCGGTGCAATTGATTTAGTTTTTAGAATGTTGTCAACGTAGTTTGTCAAAACCCAGTAACCGTCTAAGTTTTCGTTAATAGCATGTTCATTGTCTTGCACTTTCTTGTTTGTCTGTCCGCAAGAAACAAAAAGCAAAAGTGTCGCTAAAATGAAACTGTATGTTGTATGTGCTGACTGTCTCATAACATTCTGACTAACGTTTTGTAATTACCTGATTATCAATATACTTTTTCCGACATTTATACCTCATTGATCCTTGGAATTTATCCCCTAGCGTTAGCTTCGGAAATTAATTTCGGTTTCGGAAATACGGGGAATTACCGCTAACGTTTTGTGTTTAAGGAGTTGCGGGAGTAGGAGGATTTAAAAATGAAGTGAGACGGAATGTTAAACCCGACCTGCTGCGCTCTTCTCCCCGGCTACAAAACTAATTAAAGAAATTGGAAGTTATAAGGACACAAAAACCCGCTATTACTTAAACACGGTGTTGCCGGCTGGCCACGTCTCGTCTTCCTTTAATTCGCTTAATTGTCTTTAATTAATATATCCTCAACTTCTAAATTGTCCTTTTTCTTTCTTGTCCTTATTTCAATTGTATAAGAACCTGTCGTTATTTTTTTTTCTCCGATATAGTCAATCGGTGTCTGCTCGGTATTCATCCATTTGTCGTACCCTAACATTTTAATTATGACAATTGTCTTTGTGCGATTTAATGTCCAAATGTAGGGCAGTTGTTGATAGTCAGAATATTTATTTTTCCAGATGTCTTTGTATGTATAATTTTTATCACCAATCGTCAAAGTATATTCCTTGATATAATGCTTTCCTTTATTTAAGATTCTAATCTTTAGCGTGTCCTCCGTCTTTGTTCCTTGTCCACTTGCTCCTTGATAAATGAGTATAAGTGTCAGTATAAGTATTTTTCTCATGTCGAAATTTGTGGCTTGCCGGCAACGTTTGGCTATAAGGCGTTGCCGGAATAGGAGCGCTAATAAATGCAGCGAAGCGGAATGTTTAGCGTGACCTGCCGGATCTGTCCCACGAGACCAAACCTGCCTGCCAGCGCTGGCCCCATGGCTTCGGCAGGCAGGCGTGATTTGAAAGATAATACTTTTCGTTTACACTAAACCCGGCAATGATTTATAGCTTTGTGTTGTGCGTTCGTGCGGCTTAACGGTCCACTAATTTGTTAATAAACGCAGCATGTATCACTACTCCATTAACTTTTGGTAGCTTCTTGTCGATATACAAGAAGTCCTCCTTCTTTCCCAGGTAGCCCATAATTACTATTTTGTTTTCCAAGTCACTGCGGTCAAACTGTCCGTTGAATAGTTCTTCGGAAGTGATCAACTGATAGTCGTGCAAGTTGTCCAAAGGCATATCTAAGTAGCCGCTACCGCGGTTTTTATATTCAGGTTTCACACCAAAGGAATTCTCAGCAACTACATAGCTGAATGAATAAACGGATTGACCTCTGTAAAATTGTCTCGTTGGTAGTTCTCCTAAAATCACTGAGTCGTCTTGTGAAAAATTAACGAAACCATAAGCTGACCCTTTAAATTTTGGATGTGACAACTCTAAACTGTCCCACATGTCGGAAGAGCCTAGTGGGTCATGAAGTCCGGCCGCCAATACAATCGTCTTTGCAGTCTCAATTTCCTTAACAAGAATAGAGTCTAATCCTAAACTGTCGGGGACCAGGAAGAAATCAAGGGCAACAACCCGAGGAGCGCAAGTGTTGATAATTCGTAATTGCTTTCCAAGCGTAATCCGATCGTTTTCACCTGTATCGACAATTGTAATGATCGTCTTTCGTTTTTCACAAGCAACTATGGTGGTAAACAACAATATCAGTAAACCAAATCTCATTGGAAGTAATCATTAGCATGACGCACAACGTTTATGTATGTGACGTTGCGCCTTTCGCGTATTTCATTGTCCCACGTCACAGGCCCTAGATTGAAAACGAAACTACGAATTTGCGCCGTACCCCGCAATGGCACATACATTTTGTTATTAGCAGTGCCAAACGTGATCGGTCTGGTCGCGCGAAGAGAAACTACAGTGGCCTTTTAGCATGCGCATTTTTCCAGGCAGTATGGATGGCCGTTAAGTCGCAACGAGTGCCGACAGGCAGGCTGCCAGACAGACCGATGATCACTAACGTGGCAATGGAAAGCTGCGCACGTTCAGACTTGCGAATAAAAACTATCGAATGTGAGTAGCTATGAAAAACTGAAATTTATGACCAGGAAGTGGAGCAATCAAAAACTTGACGATCCGGCATTGCTACATAACGTTCGTGTATGCGCTGTGTAAATTTACCTTTAAAAATAACTATTCAAAATTTAAATTGCGCATATACATTGTTAGGCGCTGTTGTGTATCACCGACTTTGTCCTTGGTCATGTCGTACTCAATCGATGTCGTTTCTTTTTTCGGTGGGTGGTGGTACAAGTAAAAACCTGTCAATACAAACATTGTCCAAAGAGCATATGTTGATATTTTTACCTTCCACTTTGTTCTCCCAATTTTTTGTCCTTCAGTCCCTGTCCTTGAAAAGAAGAAAGGTGATATGATCAGCAGGCTCGTAAAAAAGTTCTCCAGGTTCAGGTAGAACGAAATAAAGTTCAGTTCTTTTATCGACTTATCAACTGCTTTCAGATAAACGAAATGAAAAGCAATCTTGCAGAACCAAATCACAGCGATTCCAAAGCCTAACCAATTAATTACTTCCTGTTCTGTCATTAATTTCTTGTCCTAATTGTCCGACTTACCGTCCATGCACAATTGCGCCTAACGCTTGGCTATTTGTAGTGGCGGGTGTAGGTGGGCTTGAAAATGTAGCGTAGCGGAATGTCAAGCCCGACTAGTTGTCACTTATCAACCATAACCAAACGTAATTTGAAACTAAAACTACAAATTTACTCCGAACCCCGCCATTGCAAATAGCCGTTGTTGGGCGCAGTACATCAACTCGCCCTCCATAATACTAACAAATTGAAAAGAGTGTGTGCAATAATCAAGGTGGACAATTAGGCCACCGTGACCAAACGTAATAGCGAAGGTAAAACTTTATACATACACTTCACCCAGCCATTGCAAATAGCTTTTGTTGGCAGCCGTAGTTCAAGCCCACACTATTTAAGTTTGTATAGTCTTTCCACTAACATACTCCTTCTTGGTCCAACCGGTTCTGTCTCAAGTTGCTTTTCTATTTCGTCAAACTCGCGTTTTGTTTTTACAAATCTGTCGGTTTGGATGAATCTATTTAACCAGTCGCTGAATTCTAATAAATCGTCCCGGTCGTGGCTGTAGTTAAAGTTCTTTAAGTACTCGGCTTGCTGAAAACTTGCTTGTACTTTTTTGTCTAACCACATTGATTGTCTGGTGAAATATTTATCGAACAGGAAAGTATTGGAGAAGTAAGTCCTTAGTGCATAGTTTTCAGCTTCTTTCAGATGTCCGGTCTTGAATAAAATAACTGTCGACTCGAATAGAAATTCAGGAAACCCCGTGTCGTCCGGAAAATTCTTGTTGAACCACTTTAGATATTTTAATCCACCGTCAAAGTCCCCGAGCTTTATGTAAAGCCCTGTCGGTAAATAACGAAGTCCTCGGCTGTCGTCAAACCCTCCAAACTTTCTTTTCTCAGCAGTCAAAGTCGCTTTGACTCTTTTTATTTTGTCCTTAATCTTTTCTTTTTGTTTGTCTGTCATTAGTCCAAGAACTATGGCTGCCAACGTTTATGTTTATGCAGTGCGGGGAATAGGCGGGCTTAAAAATGAAGCGCAGCGGAATGTTAAGCCCGACCATCTCCACACTGTCCCACGTTACCAAACTAAATTAAGAAATAACTTTTAATACCTATACTGAGCCCCGCATTGCATAAACATTTTGTTGGTAGCTGTAGGGCCCTTCTCCGAACTTCATTCGTAGCCTTGTCTTTCGTCCCCCGTTAATGTTACACGTCTTTTTATCATTTTGTCGTACGGTGGGGCATTTTGTATATCCACTTTGTCCACTTACACTAAACTGAGCACACTTATTGACTGGCTTTGGATGAGGCGGGTATGCGCGGCCAGGCAATGTGTGTGCGATTGATAATTTAAAAACGTTCACCCAATTGCCTGAACATTTCAATGGTGTCTACAAAACTGATATTAAATGGGGCGCATGCTTCAGGAATTTTGACTTTGTTTTTGCGGTCTGGTTGACTTTTTTCGTGAGTAACAATTATTCTGTTAGCCGTGTCGGCATGAGCATATGACACCAACCATCCGTCAGCTTCATCTGCATCAAGGAATTCAGCTATAGCGGTTGCGAAATAATGACCACTTCTAGAGTTTGCCCATGTTACGACTTGACTATAATTGGTGACCACGCCCGTGGTGTCTTTGAAGAAATAAGCGGGCAAGTTATTTTCACACCAAGTTTTCAAATCGTCTTGATGGTCGTATATTTCCTTTTTAACCTTATCAATGCTTATTATTTTTTGCTGTTCCCCTAGTTGTTTCACTTTGTCCCAAAAACTGGTCGCAACATCCAGCGGATAATTCGCCCTATGAGCTTGAATAAAAAAATTGCTATCGACAACGTAAACACTCATCTATGTTAAAAGTGTTTGTCGAAGAATTTTTTGTATGTGTCGCCCTTTAGACTTGTGAGTTTGTAGGCATCCCGATATAAAAGCTGGTTGTTTTTAACAGCCTGATTTATCCGAGCAGCAAAAGCAAGACTCAGTCTCTTTTTTGTTGTCGCGTAAAAGTCTCCACCGCTTGCTTGGCTCTCCTTTTGTACTGAAGTTGATTGACGTAATTACTGTAGAAGTTAAAAAAAGAAGGCTTATTGATCTTCCCTAAATCCAAAGCTCTCCGCGCAATTACAATTTGGCTTACTTTGAAATGTCTTGCCACGTAGGCAATGTCTGGACGCTCATTCCATATTCGAGCGAAGGAAGTCGCAGGAACTAAAAATTCCGCTGCTACTCTGTCGCAAAGTATTTCTATTGGATCGTCTGCAGGAAGCAATTGCCTGAAATCAAAGCCTGCGCTATGTCCTGTCCAAATGTGCGCTAGTTCATGCACCATCGTAAATAACTGAGCTGCTTTGCCGTCTGCGTTATTTACAAACATGAAAGGAGCAATTTCATCAACTAGCACAAAACCTCGGCATTCGTCTACTTTTATCGGACGACTTGTATTATTCTCTACGACCCCATTAAAAACAACAACTATTCCTACATCCTCAATTTTCTGCGTTAAGTGATCAACTGCAGTTTCTAGTTTTTGAAAAGAACTAGCCCATTCATTTTCCAATCCAAGCACTCTTCTAATATCAGCAACGATTTCAGTTGCATTTTGATTATTGGAGTATTTCCCAACAAAGGGAAGTCTTTCATAGTCATTATTTTCCTCTAAGTAGTCTCGAAGCCAAACTTGTCTTTGTTGCATTAGCATAATTGTGTCATACACATTTACGCTAACGTTCTGAGTTGCTTCACCTCTTTGATTGGTCCTGAAGAATGGGATGGGAAGTCTTTCTACTGGTGGTTCTGTGAGGAAAAGGTAGCCAAAGGGTATGTGAACTTTATGAGAAAATTTTTCAAGTTGCTTAACTGTCGGCTTTTTTCGGTTCTCTAGCCAGTCAGTAACATTTGGAAATTTTGCGGCAAAGTCCTGCAATTCATATCCAGCACGCTGAATAGCCCATGTAATGATGTCCGGCTTAATATTTACACCTGTATCCATTAATGTTTAAAAATAGGAATTTTTCGCACCTTTTGACCATTTTTTTAGTCATCAGCAAGCCGCCTTGTTTATAGTGAAACATCAATTTTAGCGTGAAGGTTTGGCTCTTGCCATAGCTTTGGTGGAGCGGTGGGTTTAAGCGGCGATGGCATGTGCCAATTGCGTGGGGAAAGTCGAAGCACAATCTCCTCAAAAATGCGAAGGGTCGGCTGTATTAATTTTTAGTCTGTCCCACCTTTATTTTTTTTAAAATCCAAGTTGTCTGCGAGACCGTTCACTTGTCCCCATGTGAAATCTTTGTTAGAAAATTGTCGTCCGTTTTTTGAAACACAAATTTGTCCGGGCCCTATTGCTACCAACGTTGGTGCATATGACGTTGCCGGGTTAGGAGCGCTAATAAATGACCGAAGGGAATGTTTAGCGCGACTTGCCGGAATTGTCCCACGTGACCGAACTAAATTAAGAAGGAAAACTACAACGCAACACTGAATCCCGCAATGAAATATGGACAGTGTTGTGTGTAGTGCCCGCCATACTCCGCACTGAGCACTCTTGCACAAGCTTTGGGTGGCGTGTCAGCAAGTGTGGCTTGGGCAAGTGTGCGGCTGGATTACTCATGACGTAATGAATCCACCGGGTTCGCACGCGCAGCCTTGATGGACTGATATCCAACTGTAAGCCAGGCAATAGCAACGGCAGATACACCTGCAACAACAAAAACAAATAGATTGATTTCTACACGAAACGCGAATCCACTTAACCACTGAGATGACACCCACCAGCCTATCGTGGCTGCGGGTACAAAGGCGATGAACACCAGCACGATAAATTCTTTCGTCAACGTCATTGAAAGTGAGCCTACCGATGCACCAAGAACTTTGCGTATGCCGATCTCTTTGGTACGCTGTTCAGTTGTGAATGCAGCAAGCGCGAACAAGCCAAGGCAAGCAATGAAAATGGCCAACCCGGAGAATATGCCCAGCACTTTCCCGATCCGCTCCTCCGAGCGGTAGAGGCTGTCAAAATTCTCGTCCATAAAAGTATAATCGATGGGTTCGGAGCCGGCAAATTGCTTCCAAACCTTTGTGATTTTGTCAATCACCTTTTTGGCATTGCCCTCGTAACGCACCTGGAAGTCGCCTTCAGGACTGCGATTTAAAAAAATAGCGAGAGGCTTCACGTTGTCGCGATAGCTTTCGAAATTAAAATCTTTCATAATACCGATGACATGGAACCGCTTAAAAACAAAAGCATTCGGGCTGAATAAAATAGCCTGTCCTTCTGATGTATCAAATCCAAATTCCCTTGCAGCTGCTTCGTTGATGACCACCGCATTAGAATCCGAGAGGAAATCTTTTGAAAAATAGCGGCCCTCCTTCATCTCAAACTTCAGCACATTCTGGAAGTCCCAATCGCCCCGGTGGCCCGCAACGGCATGTTCTGTCGCTGAGCTTCCAGAACGCATTGGGGCAGAGCCGGGCCATCTGCTGGGGAATTTGTCGGAAAAACTGACTTTCGAAACTCCTGCTTGCTGAACAACTGCATTGCGAAAGGCATCTCCGTTGTTGCCGAGCTTTGACATATTTTCAATCACCAACACATTTCCTTTGTCCATACCCATTTGTTGCTCTTGCATGAAATTGATTTGAGTGTAAACAACGGAAGTGAAGATGATGAGGAACATAGAAATGGCAAATTGAAACACCACTAATGTGCTGCGCATGCCTTTGCTCTTGATTCCTGTACGGACTTTTCCTTTTAAAACTTCAACCGGACGAAAGGAGGTAAGGTAAAATGCCGGGTAGCTTCCGGCCAGCAAACCCACGATCAACAGCAGGAGCACAACTCCCGACATGAATTTGATGTCGAGTAAATTGATCAGGGATAATTCTTTTCCAGTAAGCAAGTTGAAGGCAGGTAGCAAAAAGCAACAAAGCAACACAGCCAGGGTAACGGCCAAAAAACTATATAGCAGAGACTCGGCAAGAAATTGCCCAATCATTTGGCTGCGAGGCGAACCCAATGTTTTACGCACGCCTACCTCTTTAGCGCGGCCGGCAGATTGGGCTGTCGACATGTTCATGAAATTGATACACGCGATTGTTAAGATAAAAATGCCGATGCTCCCCAAGACAATCATGTACATCATGCTCCCGCCTGGTTCCATTTCGTTCTGCGAAGTTGACTTCAAATGGATGTCGGTAATGTTTGTGGTATAGTAACGATAAACCCCGCCTGCTTTGTGAACCTGATCCAGGCTGTTGCCGAGGAATTTCTTCAAGTCGGGGGCTACATATTTCTCCACCAGCTTTTCCAGTTTTTTCTCCACATCCGAAACGAATGTGTTTTTCCTTAACGTAAAATAAGTGAATACGCCACCGTTGAGCCATGCGTTTAATTTGAAGTAACTATCCTCTCCAGGCGAAAGCAATACATTAAATTTAACGTGCGAGTTGCCGGGGCAATCCGCAGCCACACCGGTTACTTTGTACGTCACCGTGTCCATGCCGTTACCATCATCAAGGCTGATCAATTTGTTCAGCGGGTCCTCGTCACCAAACAATTTACGCGCAATCTTTTCGGTAAGCACCACCGTATTCGGCTCTTGTAAGGCGGTTTTGGCACTTCCTGAAATAAGTTTGAAAGAAAAGACATCAAAAAAGTTCTTTTCAGTAGTAAATACTTTATACACCTTAAATGCTTTGTCCCCATAATGAAGGACTGGCTCTCCTCCGCTCGTCAGCCTTAGCGTAGATTCAACTTCGGGCATCTCCGCCATCATCGCATCCGCCAGGGGTGGGCAAGTAGAAGCGCTTCGCAGATCGACATCTCCGAATTTATTATGTAGCCCCACCTGGTAAATACGATCAGCATTGGCATGGAAACGATCGTAACTTAATTCATCAAGGATATACAGCGTAATAAGCAGACAGGCCGTAATCCCCACCGTCATCCCCAGGACATTGATGCTTGCAAAAAACTTTCGCTTAAGAATGTTACGAATGGTAATGGTGAAATAGCTTTTAAGCATGGCCTATTTTTTAATTGTCAACTCTAAAGATCAAAGCCCTGCAAAACTATAACTCCCTGTATCCAGTTTGGTAAATCGCTTGTAAAAAAAATGTAAACGAGATGTAAATTCTGTTTTTATTCTTTATTAAAAGACCTGAGTTCTCAGCAGTCTGGAATTTTGTCTACCTGTCAGGTTTTGCTTGTCTGTCCACTGTATTGCCCCGGAGACACGGGTGGGAGGGGCAGGCTCTTTTGCATTGCTTTGGTTTAAGTGTCGGGTGTGCGGCAATGCAAATGTGCCTGACTGTGCAGAATGAAACTGTAAATTGTCGGGCGGGCATTACACACAACGTTTAGGTATGTGATGTTGCGGGCATGGAGGCAAAATAAAGGAGGAACGACTGATTTGCCGACTACTCCGAAACTGTCCCACGTTAACAGAACGTTGTTTGGAAACCAAACTACAAATTTACTCTCCGCCCCGCAATGGCACATACCTTTTGTTGGCGGGAGTTACATTAACGAATACTTTATTGGTACTGTAACCTCAACGGGCACCTTGTCTCCATTACATTCTCCAATTGTCCACTCAGTCAAGTAGTTCACAACTTTTAAAGCCTCAGCATCAGCATTGCAATGTTCTTGACTTGAAATTCCTCGCTTTATTCGTTTGTTCGTAATCCGTCCATCTGTCTCAACTATGAAGGACACATAAACTGTCCCCTCTACGCAACATTGTCCAGGCCACCTGAGATGTTTATTAATTTTTGATTTTAAGCTGTCCAGTCCACCTTGAAATGTCGGCATCTTGTCGGCCATGATGTAAATGGTCCTATTTGCAATCGAGTCTAGTCTATTTGCACATTTCTGTCCAAAGGCAATAAAGGAGGATGCCACAGCCATCAACATAATCAATAGTCCTTTTCCTTTCATGGTCTTCATTGCTCCAATGTAATGCCCGCTAACGTTCGTGTATGTGACGTTGCGCCTTTCGCGTATTTCATTGTCCCACGTCACAGGCCCTAGATTGAAAACGAAACTACGAATTTGCGCCGTACCCCGCAATGGCACATACATTTTGTTATTAGCAGTGCCAAACGTGATCGGTCTGGTCGCGCATGGATGGCCGTTAAGTCGCACGAGTGCCGACAGGCAGGCTGCCAGACAGACCGATGATCACTAACGTGGCAATGGAAAGCTGCGCACGTTCAGACTTGCGAATAAAACCTATGGAATGTGAGTAGCTATGAAAAACTGAAATTTATGACCAGGAAGTGGAGCAATCAAAAACTTGACGATCCGGCATTGCTACATAACGTTTTATGTATGTGACGTTGCGGGTTTGGAGGGCAAATGAAGGAGGAACGACTGATTTGCCCGACTACTCCGAAACTGTCCCACGTGACCGAACGGTGTTTTGAAACCAAACTACAAATTTACATTACACCCCGCAATGGCACATACATTGTGTTATGCACTGTGCCGCGCATCCACCGAACTCTTAACCACACGGATGCCAAAGCTTTGATTGTGTGTCGGCATATGCGGCTTTGGCATTGGTGTGGTGATAGCTTTAGCGCTTCTTTGTGTCGGTACTTTCTTGAATTATCCCAGCGATCAATTTGTAATGAAATTCTTCATGTTCTACTCCAAGGGAAATTGTGAGAAAAACATCTCCCTTTAAAATTTGACTTAGATCAGTACCTTTTTTTAGCGAGTGAATATATTCTAAGTACTTTACGTCAGTGATCGGTAAGTCATAAGTACTTCCTTTAAAATCAAATCTTAACCGATGCTGTTCTCCATATTCCGTTTTCAAATAAACCTCAGGGTCTTGAACCTTTACCATTGTCAGAGAGTAGTTCACCTCACTAATTTTATCTTTGTGAACTGCCTTCCCCCAGTTGCCAAAAATATTCCGTTGAATATCGTCAACAAGTAAATCTAAGTTTGCTTTTGCTGCGTTAATTTTGCCAACCACTTTTAGTGATTTTGGCTTAAATAAAACGTTCTCTGATTGATACCCGCTGGGAACCTCTTCTTCGATCTCAATTTCAACAACGTCTAATATTTTAATATGACCCACAAGCTCTGATGGAACTTGTCCATGATTTTGCAGAGTCACTGGTCTGATCCACGCTGGCTTGTCCCCATTCTTATTAAGAATATATCCGCCTTTCTCCTTTTTCCTTACAGAAATACCTGCAATGCATCTTTCATTATATTTTTTTGAATTAGCAAGGCAGATACCCAAGTAAGTTCCTTATCTCGATAGCGAGCTAATAATTCTTTCGTGGGAGCGAAATCGATCTCATGTTTGTAAGACATCCCACCAATCTGTCCTGCAAAAAACTTGAGATCTGAACCTTTTGCAAAACCTGATAACTGAGAAACGTTGTTAATTCTAGTATCAATGATTTTTTTTACGGATGACGTTGTTAACAGATTAAAAAACTTCTCTGCTGATTTACCTGTAAAACCGATTGTGAATAATTTAATCATAATTTTCTTCTGGCTCCTTCGCATAAGGCGAGTAAGCAATATCCTTGTTGCGTAGTTCATAGGCAACTCTTAATTGCTCACCTACGGACACATTTGGTGTAAAAATGTCGGGCTTTGGAATTTTTTTATCATACTTTTTTAATAATTCCTTCTCAAGATCAGAATTAGATTTGATCGTTTTGTCTTTTAAAATATGTTTAACCTCAAAGCCATCCTTTTCTAAAGCTATGGAAATCATTGAGAATCGATGGCAGTCCAAAGGATCACTCTCAGAACACATTAGCGCGATAGTAAAATGCTTCTCAATTCCCTGCCACAGTCGTTCAACTCCTCTTTTGAAATTCCATGATTTTCTGTAAGCACCCGGCCAAGTGGGGTGTCAAGCATTATGCGGTAATAGATCTTCGATGTTGTTGACTGTTCTGTTGGGCAGCTCATCGAACACACGTGTAAGCCACGCCATGGGATCAACTCGATTTACT
>Ga0196981_1000470_pt1 | contig 12671 bp, 12 predicted proteins | sample S3_2013CmetaG_FD_155462 | JGI IMG/M metagenome (GOLD analysis project Ga0196981, IMG submission 155462) | Soil microbial communities from Anza Borrego desert, Southern California, United States - S3_20-13C | ecosystem: Environmental > Terrestrial > Soil > Desert | place: USA: California...
CTCTGCTTCTGGCGGAACGTATGACAGCGCAACGAAAACCTGGTCGATCACGCTGCCGAACGGCGTGAACTTCTCGGGCGGCCCCACGGTCACCCCGCCGAAGGACAGCGATCTCGACCTGACCGGCCTGAAAGTAACCGCGACGGCGACCGATGGCGTTTACTCGGTCTCCACGCAGGGCACTGAAAACGTGTTCGTTGACGCAGTGGTCGACGTGCCCGTGCTTACCGTGCCGGCCACGGTCAACTATCTCTGGATCGTCAACCAGACGAACCCCTCGGCGCTGCCCATCAGCACCAAGGCGACCGACCTGGACACCTCCGAGACTGTGACCAAGGTGACGCTGAACCTCAACGGCACCTTCACGAATGGCAGCGGCGGCTACTACTCGCTCGAAGATATCGGCGTCAAGCTCAACAAGGGCACCGAGACCTCGCCTGGCATCTGGACGATTAACGTCAATGCCAAGGACGGGGCGACTGCCCTGAATGGCCTTGCGCTGACGACGCCATCCGATGCCGGTTACTACTGGGCGCTGCATAACGGCCCCCATAGCGGCACGATCGAAGTGAAGTCGTACGTCAAGGAAACCAATCTTGGCGGCCTCGAGAACGATACGAGCGACAACGCGACGACGGTGACGGCATTTATCTGCTACACCTTCTCCGTCTCGCCGCTGGTGCTCGATCTCGACCGTAACGGCTTCGACATCGTCGGCCAGGAGAACGGCGTGCGCTTCGATATGACGAATGACGGACAGGCTGACAAAACCTCCTGGGTTGCGGCGAACGACGGCTTCCTTGCCATCGACGCGAACCATGACGGCGTGATTGGCAGCCAGTCCGAACTGTTCGGCAACAACGCGACGGCGGGCGACGGCTTCGCCAGCCTCGCGCAGTACGACAGCAACAACGACGGCGCCATCGATGCGAACGACGCCCAGTTCGGCGACCTGCAGGTCTGGCAGGATCTGAACCAGGATGGCGTATCGCAGGCGGGTGAATTCCAGTCGCTCTCCGCGCATGGCATCTCATCGATCAGCCTCGACGCGGTCGTGTCCGGCCAGGTGATTGCAGACAGCGGCGTCTCCGCGACATCGACCGTCACCTACGCCGACGGCTCGACGACGCAGGTCGGCGACGTCTGGTTCAACGTGCAGGACGCGGCGGACCATACTGGCGTGACCTTCCAGGGCGATGCGTATGACGACATCGTAACCGGCACCTTCAAGGACGACTACCTTGGCGGCGGCGCGGGCTACAACGAGCTGACGGGCGGCGAGGGTGGCGACACCTTCCTGCTGGATGCAGCCGGTGTTGCGGTGATCCACGACTTCAACGCCGCCGCGGGCGATAGCCTTGACCTGAGCGACATCCTGACCACCTACGATCCGCTGACGGACTCTTTACATAACTTCGTCCTTGCGGTTTCTGATGGTGCGGATACGCTCATCCAGGTTGACCCGACCGGGACCGGTGCCGCCTTCACGACGATCGCTGTGCTCGAAGGGGTACACCTCGACGTAAATGCGCTGCAAGCAGGCGGTAATCTGATTGCCTAGATAAACCCAATATAGTAAGCATGAAGGCTGCGGCTCTCCCGCAGCCTTTTTGCTATGAAAAACAAAGGACTAGCCAATGAACAAGTTTGCAAAACTCTGCACCGTTTCCCTGCTGGCGCTGATGCTCGCCGCGCCCGCGTCTTATGCCGCGACGAATGGCGAGGACGGTGACCTTACCCTGCACGACGCGGTCTCCAAGGGCGTGCTGAAGAACCCGGAATATGCGGTCGTGGCGAACAACAAGCTCGCGACGAATGAAGAGCTGGAGCAGGCGAAATCCCTGTGGATGCCTTCCGTCGATTTTCTTGGTGAAACCGGCTATGCCCGCAACAACTCCTCGATCTCCGGTGAAGACGACGGCTGGGCAAACCGCGCATCGCTCTCCATCACGCAGCTGCTGTTCGACGGCGGCGGCACCAACTCCGAAATCAAGCGCCAGAAATACCGCGTCCAGTCCGCCGCAAACCGCGTCGGCGAAGTCGCAGAATTTGTGGCGCTCGATATCGTCCAGGCTTATCTCGAAGTCCTGCGGCAGCGCGACCTGCTTGCCATCGCGCGCGCCAACGTGGAAGACCACAACAAAATTCTCGGCACCATCCAGACCGGCGCCGATGCCGGCACCGTGACGGAAGGCGACGTCAGCCAGGCGAATGCGCGCGTTGCGCAGGCGCAGTCGGTCGTCTCCTCGACCGAGGAATCGCTGCGCCGCGGCGAAGCGCTGTTCATCCAGAAAGTGGGCGACACGCCTGCCGACATGGAATTCCCGATCATCCCGAAAGACAAGCTGCGTCAGAACGTCGATGACAGCGTGCGCCTTGCGATCACCAACTCGCCGACGCTCGCCGTGTTTGAATCGGACGTGAATGTCGCGACGTCGGAATACGAAGGCACGGGCTCGACCCTTTATCCCCGCCTCGAACTGCAGGCGAATGCCTCGACCGGGAACAACGCGAATGGCATTGGCGGCCACAGCGACAACCAGTCGGTTCTTGGCGTTATGCGCTGGAACCTCTATCGCGGCGGCGCGGATTTCGAACGCCAGCGCGAATTTATGTACCGCCATGCACAGGCGAAAGAACGCCGCGCGCAGGCTGCGCGTCAGGTCGAAAAAGACGTGCGCGATACCTGGGCCGGCATGATCTCGGCGGCCGAGCGCGCGCGCCAGTTCCTCGACCAGGCAACCGCGAACGAAAAGGTCGTGAATGTTTATCTCGACCAGTTCAGCCTCGATCGCCGCACGCTGCTCGACGTGCTGGACTCGCAGAACGAACTCTTCGTCTCCCGCTCGAACCACGTGAACTCGCTCTATACCGAGATGTTCGCCGTGTTCCGCGTACTGGCCCTCGAAGGCCGCCTGCTGGAAACGATGGGCATCCCGCGTCCGCGCGAGGCGAAGACCGCCGCGGTCAAGTAAACGATCGTGTCCGACCCCGGTCAGCAGGTCACCGTTAACACAGAGACGGACAAGGACGAGCTGGGCAATGCCTGGCCGCTTGAAGCCGCGCGCGTCTCGCTCGATGACCCGCTGATGGAGTGCCTTGCCATTCTGGCTGCCGAAAATGGCCGCCGGACGACCGCGGCCGCCCTTTCATCGGGGCTGCCGGTGCATGGCAAGCAGATGGCTTCACCTGCCGCCTTCGTGCGCGCGGCGGACCGCATCGGTTTTACGGCGCGGATGGTGCGTCGTCCGCTCGCCGAACTGGTCGACCACCCGAACCTGCCGTGCATTCTTGTCCTCAAGCGCAATCACGCCTGCATCCTGCGCGGGCGCGGCCGCAACAAGGGCGAATACGAGGTACTGTTCCCGGAGACGCCCGATCACGCGACGATCCTGACGCTCGCGGAAATCCAGTCGCGCTATAACGACTATGCGTTCTTCGTGCGCCCGCGCGCCAATCTTGACGCGCGCACCGGCCCCGCGGAAATCGATACCGATCGCTCCTGGTTCTGGGGCGCGCTTTGGCGCCACCGCAAGATCTATTACGAAGTCGGCGTTGCGGCCGTGCTGATCAACCTGCTGGCGATCGCGAGCCCCCTGTTCACGATGAACGTGTATGACCGCGTAATCCCGAACTCGGCTTATGAAACACTGTGGTTCCTTGCTGCCGGCGTGTTTTTTGCTTACCTGTTCGACTTCCTGCTCAAAAACCTGCGCTCACACTTTGTGGATACGGCGGGCCGCAAGGCCGACAACCTGATCTCCGCGCGCATTTTCGAGCAGATGCTCGCGATGAAAATGGCGGCGCGGCCGCCTTCGGTCGGCGTACACGCCGCCAACCTGCGCGAATTCGAGACCCTGCGCGATTTCTTCGCCTCGGCGACGATCATCGCCATCATCGATTTCCCGTTCATTCTGCTGTTTATCACACTGATCTGGATCATCGCCGGGCCCGTGGCGCTCGTGCCAATGGTGCTGGTGCCGCTATCGATGGTCGTCGGCGTATTGCTGCAGGGGCCGCTCGACAAGGTCATCAAGGAAAGCATGAAGGAAGGCGCTTACAAGAGCAGCCTCATCTTCGAAACCCTGTCCGGACTCGAGACTATCAAAGTGCAGGCGGCCGAAGGCCATATGCAGCGCAAATGGGAAGAGCTGACTGAGCAATCTTCCCGCACCTCCGTCAAGGCGCGCAGCGTATCTTCGTTCGGCATCAACTTCGCCGTCCTCATGGCGAATATCTGCTCCGTCATCATGATCCTTTACGGCGCTTACCTGATCGGTGACCAGAAAATCACCATGGGCGCGCTTATCGCGGCAGTCATTCTTTCGGGCCGCTGCATGGCGCCTGTCGCCTCTATTGCCGGCCTGCTCACGAAATGGAGCCAGTCGAAGGAGGCGCTCGAGCGGCTGGACGAGCTCATGAAATCGCCTGTCGAGCGTCCGCGCGGACAGGTGTTTATCTCGATGCCCGTGATGAAGGGCCAGCTTGAATTCCGCGACGTCGTGTTCCGCTATCCGAAACAGAAGACGCCCGCCCTGAATAACGTGACGATCTCGGTCAAGCCAGGCGAGCATGTCGGCGTGATCGGCGCGGTCGGCTCCGGCAAGACGACGCTCGAGCGCCTGATCCTCAACCTCTATCAGCCCGACGCGGGATCGGTCCAGATCGACGGCGTCGATGTGCGGCAGATTGATCCAGCCGATCTGCGCCGCAATATCGGCGTCGTGCAGCAGACGCCCTACCTGTTCTTCGGCACGGTGCGGGAAAATATCACCTTGGGCCATGAATCGGTTCCCGACAGCGCCGTCCTGCGCGCGGCCGAAATGGCGGGGGTCATGAACTTCCTGCGCGATTCCGAAGCCGGCCTCGACACCCAGATCGGGGAGCGCGGCGACAACCTTTCCGGCGGCCAGCGCCAGGCGATCGCGATCGCCCGCGCGCTGCTCTACGACCCGCCGATCCTGCTGCTCGATGAGCCGACAGCCTCGATCGATCCGGGGTCCGAGCGCCGCCTCTACGGCCACCTGAAGGAAATGATCAAAGGCAAGACCATCTTGCTCATCACGCACAAAAGCGCTGTCCTCGGCCTTATCGACAAGCTTGTCCTGATGGACCGCGGACGCATTATTGCGACCGGTCCCCGCGACGAGGTGATCCAGAAGCTCCAGGCCGGCGCCTACCGCAGCAGTGGAGCAGGGGGTGCGCCCAATGAGTGACCCGCAAACGCCACCGCAGCCGCCGCAGCTAAAGCTTGGCGGGGAACCGCAGAAACAGGCCGCTCCGTCCGCGCCGAAGAAGCCGGCCGGCAAAAACCTCGATATGAACGAATACGATTTGCGCAAGCTCGACCTGACGCGCAAATACGACGATGATTTTTCGCCCGCCGACGGGCTTTCCTTCCGCGATCACCTCATGCTGTATACGCTGGTTGGCATGATGGCCATCTTCCTGCTCTGGGCGAATATCGCGACGCTCGACGAAGTGTCTCGCGGCGACGGCACCGTCGTTCCGTCTTCCGAAGTCAAGGCGGTCCAGAATCTCGAAGGCGGTATCATCGACGAGCTGATGGTGAGGGAAGGCGACGAGGTGAAACCCGGCCAGGTACTCGTGCGCATGCGCAACATCCAGGCGCGCGCTGATTTTGACGCGACCATGCAGAAATATCTCGGCCTGCTCGCGACCACGCAGCGCCTGCAGGCAGAAACGCAAGGCAAGGATTTCCCTGCTTTCTCCGACGACGTCAAGCGCGGCGCGCCAGACAGCGTACGCCAGGAACAGAACGCGTTCGATGCGAACAAGCGCCAGATCCAGAACCAGTCGATGGTCCTGCGCGACCAGCTAAGCCAGAAAGAGCAGGAAGTGGCTGAACTGCAGCGCCGCATCTCCGACACCGGCAGCATGCTGGCGCTCGCGGTTGACGAGCGTAACATGGTCGAGCCGATGGTCGCCAAAGGCGCCGCTAACAAAAAAGAACTGCTGCAGGTCAAGCAACGCATCGCGCAGCAGTCGGCGGAACTGAACGGCCTGCGCCTTGCCCTGCCGCGCAGCCAGACGGCTGTCAAGGAAGTGAAGAGCCGCCTTCAGACGCTCGAGACCGATTTCCGCGCCCAGGCGCAAAAGGAACTCGCCGACAAGACGATCGAACTCAATACGATCAAGCAGACCCTCGCTGCTTATAAAGACAAGTCAGAGCGGACGGAGATCACATCGACGGTGCGCGGCACCATCAAGGACGTCAAGATCACGACCGTCGGCGGCGTGGTGCGCCCCGGCGAGACGATCATGGAAGTCGTGCCGGCCGATGACAAACTTGTCGTCGAGGCACGCATCCTGCCGCGCGACATCGCCTTCATCCATGTCGAACAGCCGGCGATCGTTCGCCTGACCGCGTTCGACTTCTCGATTTACGGCTCCTTATCGGGCAAGGTTATTGAGGTCAGTCCCGACAGCATCATGAACGAAAAGGGCGAAAGCTTTTATCGGGTGCGCGTCGAAACCGACAAGACCTCGGTGCAAAAGGGCGATAAAGTGCTGGAAATCAAGCCGGGCATGCAGTCGACCGTCGATATCGTCACAGGTAAAAAGACTGTCATGCAATACCTCCTGAAGCCGTTCTCCAAGGCCGCGCAGACAGCTTTGCGGGAGCGGTAATCTCTAACAATTCAGTATGTTACGAGACCACTATGGCATATTATGCGAAAGCATAATATCATCCTTATGTACCCCAACCTAAGGAGAGTCTGTTACGACGTTCGCCGCCGAAAGTTTTCCGCTTTACGACCTTATCCAGAAACTGCAACTGCCCGGCGCCGATACTGCGCGCCAGGATTTCGAAGCCGCGCGAAATGGCGGGGATAAAGAGCGCTACGGCTTTGCCATGGGGCTTTACACGATCGCGAACATGCCTGACCTCGTCGGCAAGATGCCGGGCCTGACGCCGGAACTGCAGAAGGAAACGCTGAAGCAGGTCGCTGGGATTTTCGAAGATATCGCCACCCGCGATCATCCCAATGCCGCGCTGATGACGGCCTTCATGAAGGCGGCTGGGCAGGGTTTTGCGCAGGATTTAGACGGAGCGAAGACTTGGCTGGATCGCGCCGAGGCGCTCGCAGGAAAGACCGAATTTACAAAGCAGTTGCGGCAGAAAATTTCAACGGTTTATATCGTCGTACCGACGCCTGCGAAGAGACCGCCGACGCCGTAGCGGGTCAATACCGGTAAACCCGGGTCGCCGTGTCAACCGGGTGGCGCACCGCCTTCACGCCCGTTCCCGCAACATAGCCGACTTGGTAGCAGCCGGTGAGTGGAAGCAGGCTGACCAGCGCAATCAGTGCAACGATGCGGGCCATTAACCGAGCGCCTTTTCCAGTTCCGGCAGTGCCGTGAACAGATCCTGCACCAGCCCGTAATCCGCCACTTGGAAGATGGGCGCCTCACCGTCCTTGTTGATGGCGACGATGACTTTTGAGTCCTTCATGCCGGCGAGATGCTGGATCGCGCCGGATATACCGACAGCGATGTAGAGCTCCGGGGCGACGACTTTGCCGGTCTGGCCGACCTGGTAATCGTTCGGCACGAAACCGGCATCGACAGCGGCGCGCGATGCACCGACAGCCGCGCCGAGCTTGTCTGCGACGGCATCGAGAAGCTTGAAATTTTCGCCGTTGCCCATGCCGCGCCCACCGGAAACCACGACGCGTGCGGCAGTCAGCTCGGGTCGCTCCGATTTGGTGACCTGCTGCGAGACGAACTGAGCAAGCCCTGCATCGCCGGTGCCTTCAATTTTCTCGATCGCCGCGCTGCCGCCCTCTGCCGGGGCAGGGTCGAAGGCTGTCGTGCGGATGGTCATCACCTTGATCTTGTCCTTCGACTGCACGGTCGCAAAGGCGTTGCCGGCATAAATAGGGCGAACGAAGGTATCCGGGCCTTGAACACCGCTGACATCCGAAAGCGGCTGAACGTCGAGCAGTGCGCCAACGCGCGGCAGCATGTTTTTGCCGGTCGTCGTCGCGGGGGCGAGAATATGCGTGTAATTGGCGCCGATTTTTACCACGAGATTGGCGGTGTTTTCTGCGACCTGATGGGCGTAGGCGGCATCATCCGCAAGCAGCACTTTTTTGCAGCCGGGAATTTTCGCTGCCGCATCGGCCACGGCCTGGCAGCTCTGCCCGGCGACAAGGATATCGAAATCACCCAGCTTCGTGGCGGCAGTCGCGGCGTTCAGCGTGGCGGGCTTCAGGCTGGCGTTGTCATGTTCTGCGATCAGGAGGACGGTCATGTCAGATCACCTTCGCTTCGGTTTTCAGCTTGTTCACAAGTTCGGCGACGTCCTTCACCTTGACGCCCGCGCTGCGCTTTGCCGGTTCGGTCACTTTCAGGGTCGTCACGCGCGGCGCGACATCCACGCCCAGTTCTTCCGGCTTCATTGTCGCGAGGGGCTTCGATTTGGCCTTCATGATATTCGGCAGCGCTGCATAGCGCGGCTCGTTCAGGCGAAGGTCGGTCGTGATGATCGCGGGCAACTTCACCGCAAGCGTTTCAAGCCCGCCGTCGATTTCGCGGGTGACGTTGAACCCGCCTTCGATCTTCTCGATTTTGGAGGCAAAGGTCGCTTGGCCCCATCCCAGCAGCGCGGCGAGCATCTGGCCGGTCTGGTTGTTGTCGCCATCGATCGATTGCTTGCCGAGGATGACGAGATCCGGCGTTTCTTTCCTGACGATCGCCGCGAGCATTTTAGCGATGGCGAGCGGCTCAGGCGATGAATCTGTCTGCACGAGAATGCCGCGGTCGCCACCCATGGCGAGGCCGGTGCGGATCGTTTCCTGCGCCTGCTGCGGGCCGATCGAGACGATGATGATCTCGGTCGCAATGCCCTTTTCCTTGAGGCGCACGGCTTCCTCTACCGCGATCTCGCAGAAGGGGTTCATCGACATCTTGACGTTCGCAAGCTCGATGCCGCTCTGGTCGCTCTTCACGCGCACCTTCACGTTGAAGTCCACAACGCGCTTCACGGGCACAAGGATTTTCATATTCAACTCCGTCGAAATTCAGGAGTTTAATGTATATGAGGGGAGGGGGCGTGTGAAGGGCGCGATCAGGGCGTTTTCGGGCGCGGATCCTGGCCCTGTGCGCGCTGCGCGACCTGTCGTGGGCTGATGGAGATGACGGGCGGCACCTGGAAGTCCGGCGCGTCATAGCGGATCTCCTTGCCGTCAACGCCCGTCACCTTGCCGCCAGCGGCTTCGACAATCGCATGGCCGGGCGCCACGTCCCACCATTTTGTGCGGCCGTCGCGCTTGAGCGGATAGATCACGGACACATCGGCGTTGTTCTCCGCTACCTGCATCGCGCGCAGGATGCCGGGCTTCGGATCGATTTTCGCCGCGTCGCCGAATTGCTGGGAGAGATAGCCTTTGACGGGGAGCATATCAGTCGACGGCTCGTTCAGAACGACCCGCACATCATCAGTCTTTATGCTGTCTGCTTTCAGGCGCGTGCGGTTTCCCTCTGCGTCCGTCTTCTCTGCGGTGCCGGGGCCGGCCGCGCTGTACATCAGATCAAAGGCGGGATGATAAATAACGCCGAGCACCGGTTTGCCGTCTACCACCAGCGATAGCGCGACGACAAATGCGCCCGTCTTTCCCGTGAATTCCTTGGTGCCGTCGAGCGGATCGACGGTCCAGAACGTGCCCTTGCTGACATCGGGAATTTCGCCGCGCTCATAGGCTTCTTCCGACACGATCGGGATATCCGGCGTGAGCGCCGCAAGCGCGGGCAGGATGATCGCCTCCGCGCATTTATCCGCGTCGGTAACGGGGCTGCCGTCTTTCTTGATCTCGCAATGCGCGTCGAGCTTGCCCGTATAGAATTGCATGATGACCGCGCCCGCGCGTCGCGCGATGCTTTCCGTCTCGGGCAGCAGCGATGAAGGATCCGGTCTCATGATGCGTATTATATTTCCATATGTTTAACGATCCGTCAATTTCCAATAATTTCACAAACTCGCCCGAGTTTCAATTATTTAGCCCCCCGTATTGACGGGCGGCATGAGGAATCTTATGCTGTGGCTATTACCAAAATAAAAAACTGAAGCGAAGCATCGAAGCACGGGGATTTTCCAATATGAAAGCTGTTCTGAAGCCGGCTCTCGAGAATCTGGACAAGGCGCTGCAGCGCCTCGAGACTGCCGTCGAGAAGCAATTCGTCCAGACCAAGAAACAAAAAGAGGAGCCCATGCTGGCCCTCGACCGCAACGAGCGCGAAGTGAACAAGAAAATCGCCGCACGCCTCGACCAGACCATCAACCGCCTCGAAATGCTCCTGACGGAGGAAGCGTAATATGGCTGAAGTAAACATCTCTCTGAACGGCCGCGTCTATGAAATCGCCTGCGATGCAGGGCAGGAAGGCCGCATCGTCGACCTCGCCGCTTATATCGACCAGCGGCTGCAGAAAATCGCCCGCTCCGGCGGCGCCTACACCGACTCTCACCTGCTCGCGCTGGCCGCGCTGGTGCTGGCGGACGAGCTGTTCGATGCGCGCGAATCTGCTGCCGGGGCGGCTAAACCAGCCGCCCCGGCTGCGAAAGAGGCTCCCGCGCCTTCAAAAGAAGAGGAAGCCGCGCTCGCTAAGCTCTTGGAAAACCTGTCAAAGCGCATTGACGGTATTGCCCAACGGGTACAAGCGGCCTAGATTAAGGGCGGAAGGGGCTGTGGCGTGCGTAAGACAGCACTGTCCCAGAGGCCGATGACCAATCGCTAGGGGACTGTCACTGTCCGGGCTCCGGTTCGGATATATGGTTCCCACCTGTTTAACAGGGCCTAGCGGATAACCCCCGTCGACGGCGTTTCGCGGCTCCTTCCACTTTTCTTTTCTTATGACCGGAGCCGATTTTGCTCAGCAAAGACACCCTGCGGCAGCGCGCCTTTGAAAAACGGCTTACCATCCCCCCTGCCTATCAGGAGGAAGCGTCGAAGCTCATCACCGCGAACTTCGTCAAACATGTCACCCTGCCGCCCAAGGGCTCGGTCATCTCCGCTTACATGCCGTTCAACGCCGAGCTGAACGTCAAGCCGCTCATGACCCACCTGCTCGACGAAGGCTATATCATCGTCATTCCGCATGTCGTCAACAATGCGCAGAGCCTCGACTTCCGCACCTGGACGCCAAAGATGCCCGTCTACCGCAACCTGCATGGCATCGAGGAAGCCGACCTGAGACACAGCCAGGTTTACCTGCCCGATCTTATGATCGTGCCGCTGATAGCCTTCGACGTGAAGGGCAACCGCATGGGCTACGGCTCCGGCCAGTTCGACCGCACCTTCGAGCACCTCGTGAAAGTGCGCAAGGAATTCTTCGCCGTCGGCGTCGCCTTCGACAGCCAGAGGGAAGATGAAGTGCCGACCGACGAGCACGACTATCCGCTGCACATGATCGTGACCGAGCTGAACGTCTATCATTGCCGGGAGGCGCGCGCATGAAAATCCTTTTCCTCGGCGATGTCGTGGGCCGCAACGCCCGCGAAGCCGCGATCGCGCAGCTGCCCGAACTGCGTCGCACCTACAAGCTTGACGTCATCATCGTCAATGTCGAAAACGCCGCGCACGGCTTTGGCGTGACGGCGCAGATCTGCGACGATTTTTACAAGGCCGGCGCCGATTGCCTTACGACCGGCAACCACGTCTGGGACCAGCGGGAAATCCTCTCCTATATCGAGCGCGATCCGAAGCTGTTGCGCCCGCTGAATTTCCCCGAAGGCACGCCCGGCAAGGGCGCCTATGTTATCCAGACGGCGAAAGGCGAGAAAATCCTCGTCGCCAACCTGATGGCGCGGCTGTTCATGGATACACTCGACGATCCCTTCGCCGCCGCCAACAAGCTTTGCAACACGCACCGCCTCGGCAAGGACGTCAACGCGATATTCATCGATTTCCACGGCGAGGCAAGCTCGGAGAAAATGGCGCTCGGCCATTACCTCGACGGCCGCGCCTCCTTCGTCGTTGGCACCCACACGCATGTGCCCTCAGCCGATGCGCGCGTGCTCGCGAAGGGCACGGGCTATATGACCGATGCCGGCATGTGCGGCCCTTATGACAGCGTGATCGGTATGGAGGCATCGCTTGCCGTCAACCGCTTCGTGCGCAAGGTGCCGGGGGAGAAGCTTTATCCCGCCGATGGTCCGGTCACCCTTTGCGGCGTCATCGCCCATATCGACAACAAAACCGGTTTGTGCACGAAGGCGGAGCCGCTCAGAATGGGCGGCAGCCTTTCCCAGGCCCTGCCGGAGGTTGCGTGATGGAAGCGTTGAAAAACCTCCCCTGGCGGCGTTATGGTTCGGTCGCTATCGTTATCGCGACCATGATCGGAGGGTTCATGAGCAGCTATGCCATGCCGGACGAAGAAGCGACTGTCGCCTATTCGGGTGACCTGCCCGTCGAGCAAGTCACGATCGAGCGGCAGAAAGGCGGGCTGAAGGCGCTGTCGCTGGAGGTCGTTTCCAAGCCCGTGGACCTCGCCATGGGGCTCATGTATCGCAAAAGCATGGGCACGGACCAGGGGATGCTCTTCCAGATGGGCAAGCCGGCCCGTCCGACCAGTTTCTGGATGAAAAACACGCTCATCCCGCTGGATATCATCTTCGTTGCCGAAGACGGTCGCATCACGCATATCCACC
>Ga0196981_1000471_pt1 | contig 12633 bp, 12 predicted proteins | sample S3_2013CmetaG_FD_155462 | JGI IMG/M metagenome (GOLD analysis project Ga0196981, IMG submission 155462) | Soil microbial communities from Anza Borrego desert, Southern California, United States - S3_20-13C | ecosystem: Environmental > Terrestrial > Soil > Desert | place: USA: California...
CCGGATGCTCGGGGCCGTGCTGTTCGCAACCGGCGCGGAGAAACCGGCGTGGTGGACGCAAATCGCGCCGGCGATCCTGTCGCCCGCGTTCACGGCCGCGGCCGTCGCCGATTTCCTGCGGCGTCGCGCGCGGGCGCCGATCAAGGCCGTGCTGCTGATGCAGGAACGGTTTCCCGGGATCGGCAACTGGATGGCCGACGAGATCCTTTGGCGCGCGGCGATCCACCCGGCGCGCGCCGCGGGGTCCCTCACGCCCGGGGAAGTCCGGCACCTGCATCGCGAATGCCGGAACGTCTGCCGGCTCGCGCTGGAGAAGATCGCCGGCCGCGGCGGCAGGCTGCCGCCGAACCTCAACGTTCACATCCCGCGATCCTGGCTGTTCTGGCATCGCTGGGAGGCCGGCGGCCGGTGCCCGCGCACGGATGTCCCGCTGGTCCGCGAGGAGATCGGCGGCCGCACCACCTGCTGGTCGCCGGGCCGCCAGAAACCGCCCCGGGCCTAGGTCGGCCGGTGCCGCGCGGTCGCCGTCACGGCGTTTGCGTGACCAGCGCCGCGACGACCGCCTCCAGCCCCTCGACCGCAGCGGTAAACGACGCGTAGTCGAGCGTGTCCGGCTTGTCCGTGGGTTGGTGATAATGGGGATTCCGGAACGTGGCCGTGTCGGTCGCCATGATGGCCGGATACCCCTCCTGCCAGAAGGACCAGTGGTCGGACCACCCGACGCCCTGCACACCGTCCGGCAAGGCGGCCCGCTGCAGCGGCAGCTTGCCGGATTCGCCGAAGGCCTGCGTCGCCTGGTCGAGCAGCGGCGCCGAGGACTTGTTGCCGACGAACGCCAGGAAATTGCCGCGCGAAGGGCGGAACAGCGCGATCCAGATCGAGGGATAGTGCTGGGTCCCGCGCCGGCTGGAGTAGTAGCCGATGCTCTCGAGGCTGAGCATCCCGACGATGCGGTCGCCGCGCTCCCGGCAGGCGCGGGCGTAGACGCGGCTGCCCATGAAGCGGGTTTGGAAGTACATCGGCTCCTCGTTGGGAAAGGCCACGAACCGCAGCGTCCGGTCGGGTTCGCGCCCTTCCGCGCGGAAACGCTTCGCCAGGGCAAGCAGCGCAGCCACGCCCGACGCGTTGTCGTCCGCGCCCGGCGTCGACACGATCGAGTCGTAGTGCGCGCCGATCACGATGATTTCGTCCGGCTGCCTCGCGCCCCGCCGCTCGACCTCGATGTTCTCGCAGACCACCCCCCTCACCTCGTACGGGAGCCGCCGCACGGTCCAGCCGTCCCGGGCCAGCTCGCCCGCGACGTAATCCGCCGCCCGTCGGAGGGAATCGCCGTGCCCGAGCGCGCGCGGCCCGATCGTCTCGGCCAGCATCGTCACGTGCGCGCGGAGCTCGCGGGTGAGCTCCGGTTCGCCGGCGCCCCGGGCGCCGGGGCCGAGGGCCGCGACCGCCGCCGCCAGGCACGCCAGGCGGCACCCGGCGCGACCGGCCGGCAGCAGTCCAGGAACCTTCGGGCGCATGACCGACTAAGTCCGCCCCCGCGGGCGGGCGCCATCCGATTCTCGGGTCGGCGGGCGCTGGAATATCGCGTGGACGCCCGCCGCCCCGCCGAGTTTCCTCCGCGCATGCCCGGCAAGCAGCGCCTCGATGAACTTCTCGTCGCCCGCGGCCTGTGCGCGACGCGGTCGCAGGCGAAGGCGCTCGTCATGACGGGACGGGTCCGCCACGGCACGGAGCGGCTCGAAAAACCCGGCAAGGAATATCCCGCCGACTACGAGATCACGGTCGACCAGCCGCCCCGGTTCGTCGGACGCGGCGGGGAGAAGCTCGCCGCGTGGCTGGAGCGCTTCCCGCTCGAACTTCGCGGCGCGCACGTCCTCGATGTCGGCGCCTCGACCGGCGGATTCACCGACTGCGCCCTCCAGGCGGGCGCCGCGAGCGCCACCTGCGTCGACGTCGGCTTCGGCCAGCTCCACGAGAAGCTCCGCCGCGATCCCCGCGTGACCAACCTCGAGAAGCGCAACGCGCGCCACCTCGCGCCCGGCGACCTCCCCCGCGCCGCCTACGACGCGATCGTCATGGATCTCTCGTTCATCTCGCTCCGCAGCGTGCTGCCGGCCGTGTGGCCATTCCTGCGCGCCGGCGGCGCCCTCGTCGCGCTCGTGAAGCCCCAGTTCGAGGCGGGCAAGGCGGAAGTCGACAAGGGCGCGGGCGTCATCCGCGACGACGCGGTCCGCGCGCGGGTCCTGGCCGAGGTCCGCGAATTCGCCCTGCGCGAGCTCCCCGGCGCGGCCGTCATCGGCGAGATGGAGTCGCCCGTCCACGGCGCCGATGGCAACCGGGAATTCCTGCTCGGGCTGCTGCGCGCCGGTTAGAACCGGGCCGGCACACTTTTGCGCGATCACCGCGGGCTCGAGGTCCGGCCGTGCCGCCCCGGGCCGGGATCACGGACGCCCAACCCTGCCGGTGACACACGCCGCTCGATTCGGCGTTCGACAATTGCCCTAAATTAGTGTGGATTAGCGGGTAAGGATGCCTCCTTTCCGTCGCCTCGCCTTCATCGTCAACCGGGACAAGCCGCATGCGGCCGCGCTCGCTCGCGAGCTCGTCGACATCGCCGATGTGGCCGGCGCCAAGGTGGTGAAGACCACCCGGGCGCATCGCCTCCCGGCCGGCTGGCTGCGCGGCTGCGACGCCTGCTGCGTGATCGGCGGCGATGGCACCCTCCTCGGCGCTGTGGACGAGGCGGCGCGGGCCGACGTCCCGATCATCGGGGTCAACCAGGGCAGCCTCGGCTACCTCACGACCTTCTCGGCCGACGAGGCCCGCGGCCAGTTCGCCGACCTCCTGCGCGGCCACTACCGCATCGCAAAGAGGGACCTGCTCGAGTGCCAGGTCGGGCCCGGCCGGCGCGACCTCGCGCTGAACGACGTCCTGATCAAGGACACCGTGAACTCGCGGCTCGTGCGGCTTGAAGTCTTCGCCGACGGCGAGCTCGTGACTGACTATTACTGCGACGGCCTGCTCTTCTCCACGCCGACGGGCTCGACCGCATACAACCTCTCGGCAGGCGGGCCGATCATCCACCCGGCCTCGGGCGTCATCGCCATGACGCCGATCTGCCCGCACACGCTGAGCAACCGCACGATCATCTTCCGCGATGCCGTGAAGCTGAAGGTCTACAACCGCACGGCCGACTCGCGGCTGCTCGTCGCGATGGACGGCCAGCGCAACGTGGTGGTCACGGACGGCAAGCCCGTCGAGGTCTCGATGGCGCGGCGGCAGATCGGCCTCGTGCAGGGCCGGCGGTATTCGCACTTCTCGGTGATGCGTGCGAAGCTCAAGTGGAGCGGCGGCTTCGCGGACCGGAAATAGCGGTCCGGCTCGTTTCGCGCGCCGGGACGGCGCGCACCACCATAAAAAAAGCCCCGGTGCCCGGCCGGAGCTTCCAACTGAGGAGGATGGGCCCGCGTTATTTCTTCTTGTTCGCCTCCTTTTCCGCCCGGCGCGCCGTCGCGGCGGCTTCCTTCTCCGCCGCCTCCCCGGACTTCCGTTTCTCCTTCTCCGCCTCGTCGAGCTTCCCGTCGCCGTCGGCGTCGTATTTCTCGAGGTTCCGACGGCGGGTCTCCCTCGCCTTCGCGGCGATGTCGGCGTCCCAGCGCGCCTGCTCCTCGTCATTCAGCTTCCCGTCGCGGTCCGCATCGTACTTGGCGAGCGTCTCCTTCGACGGCTTCCGGCCCTTCTCCGCCTGCGCCCAGGCGGGCGCGGCGGAGGCAAGTGCCAGCGCGCAGAGCGCCGGCACGAACTGGTGAAGAATGGATTTCTTCATGGCGGCCCGATTCTGCCGGCCGCAACCCGCCGCGCTCAAGGCGCCGGGGTTTCAAATTCTACGGGTTATCCCGCGGGAGAAAGCGCGGCCGTGATGTCCAATATTCGGCCCAATGGGCGCCCGATTCCGGCTGCATGGAGGAGCGGTTCAGTCCGGCGGCGGCCGTGAGCCCGCCGGCCGGCTCAAGGCTTCACCACCAGTTGCACGCGCTGCGGCCGCACGAAGTACCGCTGCGCGAACGCCCGGAGGTGCGCGAGCGTCACGCCGTCGATGTGCTCGTCGTAATGGCGCCAGTCGTTCACCGGCAGGCCGTACACCGCGTTGAGCGCGGCCTGCGAGGCGCGCGCGCCGTTCGCCTGCATCGCCATCCGCTTCGCCGCCTTGAGTCGGGTCTGGCAGCGCTTGAGCTCGGCCGCGGTGACGCCGCCCGACTGCACGCGCGCGACCTCCGCCTCGAACTCGGCGAGGACTTCCGGGTATCGCTGGGGGTTGGTGCCGGCGAAGAAGTAGAACATCGCGGTGTCGAGGCCCACGACCCGGCTCGAGCGGACGAAGTACGCGAGGCTTTTCTCCTCCCGCACGCGCTCGAACAGGTTCGACGACATGCCGCTGAACAACTCGTCCGCGACCTCGCTCACGTAATAGTCCGGCGCCTTGAGGCCCGGTCCGGGGAAAGCCTGGAACACCACGGCCTGCTGCCGCGGCTGGATCTCCGTGAATTCCCCCGTCGTCACGGTCAGGGCGGCGCGGCGCGAGGGCGCGGCGCCCGACGGCAAGCGGGCGAGGAACGCCTTCACTTTCGGCGTCAGCCTGCGCGGGTCGAAGTCGCCCGCGATGGCCAGCACCGTGTTGCCCGCCGTCAGGAGCTGGCGATGGAGCGCCTTCAGGTCGGCCACGGTCACGGCCTTGAGCCCGGCCTCGTCCCCGCCGCTCTCCACGGAAAAGGGGTGCGTCCCGAAGAAACGCGCGCGCAGCCGCTTGCGGCCGACGGTCACGACGTCGTCCAGGGCCTCGCGGAGCGAGGCCAGGGCCGCCTCGCGCTCGATCTCGAGTCGCGCCGGCTTGAAGGCCGGCCGCAGCACGGCGTCGGCGAGCAGCTCGAGCGCGAGCTCGGCGTCGCCCGGCAGCACCTCCGCGTGCAGGCCGAAGCTGTTGTTGCCGGAGAAGTCGCCGAACGATCCGCCCACGCTCTCGATCGCCTGGGCGACCTCCTCGGCCGAGCGTGTCGCGGTGTCCTTCGTGAGCAGCGTCGCCAGGAGCGCGTTCGCGCCGCGGCGGTCGGCCGGCTCGAAGAGCGATCCGCCGGCGAAGGCGAGCCGGAGGTGCAGGTTGGGGAGCTGGCGGTTGGGCTGGAGGAGCAGCCGCGCGCCGTTCGGCAGCGCGACCTCCTCGAAGTCGAGCGCCACGGCCGGCCGCTCCGCCGCCGCGCGCCCGAGCCCGGTCGCGGACGCCGGGTTCGACGAGACGACCGTGAGCTTCGCCGGGACCAGGTACGCGCGCAGCACGCGCTTGAGGTCGGCGGGCGTGAGCGCGAAGAGGCGCTCGAAATAACGGCGGCCGTAATCGAGGTCGCCGACGACCACCTCGGCGGCGCCCAGGCGGGCCGCCTGGCCCGACATCGTCTTCCTCATGTTGATCTCCGCCGTGACGGCCTGCCGCACCGCCTTGGCGAGGGCCGCCGCCGTCACGCCGGTCCGCGCCACGCGTGCGATCTCGGCGTGGATCGCGGCCTCGGCCGCCGCGCGCTTGTCGGGGTCCGCCAGATAGGAGACGTAGAAGAGCCCGCTCGTGCCTGGGTTCCACGCCATCGCGTCGACCGTGTGCACCAGCCGGGCCTTCTCCCGGATCGACTGCCAGAAGATGGAACTGTCGCCGTGGCCGAGGACCATCGCGAGCATCTCGAGCGCGGGCGAATCGGGATGCGCCAGGCCCGGGACCTGCCAGCCGAGGCCGCAGCGGGAAACCTGCACATCCTCGAACAGGTGCGCGTCGCGGCGCGCGAGCTGGGGCAATTCGTCGGGCACGAGCACGGGGGCGAGGCGGCGGCGGGCCACGCCGCCGAAATGCTCGGCAATGGCCGCGCGGGTCGCGGACGGCTCGAAGTCGCCGACGATGACCACCACGAGATTGTTCGGCGCGTACCGCTCCCGGTAGTAGCCCATGAGGTCCTCGCGCGTGTTGGCCGCGAAGACGTCGCGATGGCCGATGATGGGCTGGCGGTACGGGTGGGTGCGGAACGCGGTTTCGAAAAGCGCCTGGCCGAGCCGCTGGTCGGGGTCGTCGAGGCACATGTCGATCTCGCGGAGGATGACGTCCTTTTCCTTCGCGACTTCCTCCGCCGGCAGGGTCGAGCGCAGGGTGGCGTCCGCGAGCAGGTCGATGGCCACGCTCGTGTGCTCGGCCGGCACATCGATGTAATACACCGTGCGGTCGAACGTCGTGTACGCGTTGATGTAGCCCCCGTGCGCCTGGACGGTCGCCGAGATGTCGCGGCCGGCGCGGCGCTCGGTGCCCTTGAACAGCATGTGCTCGAGGTAGTGCGACAGCCCGGCGCCGAGGTGCGCGCCCTCGTGGATGCTGCCGGTCTTCACCCAGACCTGGACCGACGCGACCGGCGCCGCAGGGTCCCGCTTGAGAAGCACCGTCAGCCCGTTGGGCAGCGTGTAGCGATCGGCGGGATCGCGCCAGAGCGCCTCGAGGAGCGCGCGGTCGGTGGAGGAAGAGGAGGCTTTGGGCATGGACAGGTGGGGGAAGCGCGCGGGCGGCGCACCGCGACGGGACGCTCGGGCAATCAGCGCAATCCGGCGCCGGGCGCAACTCGCGCGCGCGACGGAGCGCTCACGCCGCGCCAATCGAGCCCGCCGCGCGCCGGCCAGGCGGGCGCGCCGGCGCGAACGGCTTCACGAACGCCTCGTCGAAGTCGAACAGGTCGGCGAAATCCTCGCGCCGGTCGGTCTCCGTCTTGCTGAAGACCTGGTACTCGATGAGGTTGAAAACGATGTCGCCGAAATCGCCGCAGCGCGCGACGCCCCACGTGTTGAGCACGGTCTTCGCGAGCGGCCCGTACTGGTCGAGGGCGTAGGTGCGGATGCCGGCCAGCAGCTCCGGCCCGCTCACGTGGGAGGACTTGGTGCCGCGCTCGGGTTGGCGCTTCTTGAGTTCCTTCACCGTGTAGTCGAGCGCCTGGCGGACGAACGTGTAGGCCTTCCGGTCGAACCGGGCGTCCTCCTTGCAGATCAGCTCCACGATTTCATTGAATTCCAAGTCTTGCATGTCTCTCTGCCACGGTCTGATAGCACAGCGCCCCAGGCTGCGCAACCCCGCGGTATAGCGGATGAAAAAGAATGCGGGGCGGCCCGCGCGCCGTGCTCGCATCGCCGTCCGCAGCACGGCCGCCAATATCTGTTTCGGCGGGAGGTGGCTGACTGAAAAGGCGGCGACCTCCCGGCCTTATTGTCACTTCTATGCTAAAAAGCGCCTCGCTTTGGACCCAAATGGCTCTAGGTTGCGCGCACCCCACATGATTGCCGCGACCCAATCAAATCACCCGCTTGGCCAAGTCTCGAAAACCGGTGAAGCGCCGTCCTTGATCGAGCAGGCCTGCGCGCGCCTCCGCGGCGCCCAGATGCGGGTCACCCAGCCCCGGGTGGCAATCCTGCAGGCCCTGATTTCCCGCTCGGGCCCGGCCAGCATCGAGCAGCTGCACCAGCTGCTCGACCAGAAGGCGTGCGACCTGGTGACCGTGTACCGCTGCCTGGCGGCCTTCGAGCAGATCGGCCTCGTCCGCCGGAGCTACCTGCACAACGGCACGAGCCTGTACGAGTTTTCGCTCGGCCAGGAGCGGCACTACCACATCGTCTGCAAGGACTGCGGCGCCAGCGACCGCATCGATTATTTCTCGGTCGAGGGACCCGAGCGCATGCTCGAACAGCGCGGCTACCGCGAAATCAGCCATCTCGTGGAATTCTTCGGCGTTTGCCCGACGTGCCAGCAGAAGGCGCGGAGCGTGGTCCCGGCGGCGATCAAGTCCCGCGGCTGAGTCCTTTTTTCCCTGGCAATCCCATCGGCGCGGCCTTCCGGCCGCGCCTTATCTTTGAGCCGTGTCGAGCCGTTCGGAAAAGGCTCGGCTCGGCCGGCGCCGCTGCCATTTACCTTTGCCCGGCGCTGCAAGCGGACATGTCTCGTCGCGTCGTGAAACTCGATCTGGCCTCTTTCGCGACCCGCTCCGCGGCGGCCCCTCCCATGACAACCCGCCGCAGTCGCCTGCTCCGCCGCATAATGCGGCTTGAGCGACTTCACCTGCGGGTCGCGAACGACCACCCGTGGTCGATCCTGCGGGTCTGCTTCGTCGTCGCGATCCTCTCGTTTGCGGCCGGCATGGTCGGGATGCCGCTCGGGTGGTCGGGGCCCTGGTATCATGTATTCCTCCTCGCCTTCGCCCTCGGCGTTGCGCAGTTCGCGATTCAGTGGACGCTCAGCACGCTGGTGGCTCTGCTCTGCCGCCGGTGGGCGGCCGTCGTGATGGGTATCTTCCTCAGCGGCGTGCTTTGGTTTTTCCTCTTCCTCACCGTGGCCGCGTTTCCGCTCCGCGTCGGCCCGGGCGCGCCGCCCTGATACCCTTCCCTCCGCCGCCATGACCAAGCCCCTCGCCCTCTTCGCCCGCGCCCGCAGCTTCGGATTCGCGTTTCGCGGCGTCTGGCTGACGCTGCGCAGCCAGCCCAACGCCTGGATCCACGCCGTCGCCACGATCGGGGTCGTCGTCGCGGGCGTGGCCGTCGGGCTGTCCTGCGCCGAGTGGTGCCTCGTGGTGCTGGCGTCGGCCGCGGTCTGGACCGCCGAGGCGCTGAACACGGCGCTCGAATTCCTGGCGGACGCGGTTTCCAGGGAAACGCATCCGCTCATCGGCCAGGCGAAGGACGTCGCCGCCGGCGCCGTGCTCATCACGGCCGGCGGCGCCCTCGCGGTCGGCGCGCTCGTCTTTCTGCCCCACTTCACGACCAAATGAGCGCGTCACGACGCGCCGGGGCACCGAAGCCCCTGAGCCGCCGCGCCTGATGGCTCGCCGGACGCTCCGCTAGCGCAGGGTCGCGAACGCGAGGCTGGCGGCGAAGCCGAGGAAGACGACGCCGAGCGCGCGGTCGATCCAGTGGCCCTGGCGCAGGAAGCGGTTCCGAATCTCCGGGCGCGTGAAGACGAGCGACACCAGGGTGAACCAGCCGGCGGTGTAGCCGATGACCCAGAGGCCGTATCCCAGCTGCACCAGCTTCGGCGTGGCCGGGCTCACCACCATCGGGAAGAGCGCGAGGAAGAACAGCGTGGCCTTGGGATTCAGCGCGTTGGTCAGAAACCCGGTCGCGAAGGCCGAACGCGTGGCGTCGGCCTTCCGGCCCTCGTCCTCCGGGCCGCGGCCAGCGGCCGGCTCCACCGGACCGCGGCGAGGCTTTGTCCGCAGCGCCTGGATCCCGATCCACGCGAGGTAGGCCGCGCCGGCGTACTTGAGGGCGTTGAAGGCGACGGCGGAGTTCGCGATCAGCAGCGAGATCCCGAGCAGCGAGTACGCGACGTGGAGCGAGATGCCGGCGCCGATGCCGAGGCTGGTCCAGATCGCCGTGCGGCGGCCGCGCGCGATGCTCTGCTTGAGCACGAGAGCGAAGTCGGGGCCCGGGCTCGCCACCGCGAGCGCGTGGGCCACGGCCATCGTCAGGAACTCGGACCAGTAGGACATGCGGTGGCCGCCGGGGAGGGACGATCTCCGTGTCCGTCCCGGTCGAATCGTGGTCGTGCAAGGACCGGACGGAGCCGGTCCCCCGCCTATCCCCGCAGCTCCATGTCCTGCGGGACAATGGACAGGGCCTCGGCGAGGGTGGTGATGCCCTCCTTCACCTTGATGACGCTGTCCTGGTGCAGGGTCTTCATCCCGCTCTTCATGCAGATGCGCTTCAATTCGGCGGTCTCGGCCTCCTTGTTGATGGCCTCGATCAGCTCCTCGTTGTTGATCAGCAGCTCGTGGATGCCGACGCGGCCCTTGTAGCCGGTGTTGCCGCACTTCGGGCAGCCCTTGGGGTTGGCGCGGTAGATCGGGCCGGTCCAGCCGATCGCACGCGTGAGGATCTCCTTCTCGCGTCCCTCGGGCTCGTAGGCGATCTTGCACTGCTTGCACACCCGCCGCATCAGGCGCTGCGCGCAGACGCAGACGAGCGACGACGAGATCATGAACGGCTCGATGCCCATGTCGGTGAGCCGGGCCACCGTGCTGGGGGCGTCGTTGGTGTGGAGCGTGGAGATGAGCAGGTGGCCGGTGAGCGCGGCCTCGACCGCGATGTTCGCGGTCTCCTTGTCGCGGATCTCGCCGACGAGGATGATGTCGGGGTCCTGCCGGAGGAAGGCGCGCAGCGCGGAGGCGAAGGTGAGCCCGATCTGGCGGTGCATCTGCATCTGGTTGATGCCGGCCAGCGTGTATTCGATCGGGTCCTCGGCCGTGCGGATGACCACGTCGGGCGTGTTCACCTCGTTGAGCGCCGAATAGAGGGTCATCGACTTGCCGGATCCCGTCGGCCCGCAGTGCAGGACCATGCCGTACGGCTGGCGCACGCACTCGCGGTATTTCGCGAGGTTCTCCTCCGTGAAGCCCAGCGCGGGCAGCGGCAGCGTGCTCTTCTGCTTGTCGAGGATGCGCATGACGACGCCCTCGCCGTAGTTGAGCGGCGCGGTCGAGACGCGCAGGTCGATGTCGACGTTCTTCTTGTTGTACTGCTTGAAGACGATGCGGCCGTCCTGCGGCAGCCGGCGCTCGGCGATGTCCAGGTTGCACATGATCTTCAGGCGCGCGACGAGCGCGCCCGCGACCTTTGCCGGCAGGCGGAGCTTCTCCTGGCAGAGCCCGTCGATGCGGTAGCGGACCACCAGCTCCTTCTCCTGCGGCTCGATGTGGATGTCGGAGGTGCCGCTGAAATACGCGTCCTCGATGATGCGGTTGGCGAGCTGGATGATCGGGGCCGAGTCCTCGTGCTCGAGGTCCTCCTCCTTGATCGCCGTCTCCTCCTCGCTGAACTGCGCGCCGAGCTGGTCGACGACGTCGGAGAACTGCACCTGCTCGGCCGCGGCGTCCTTCTTGAGCTTCTCCCGGATGTCCTGGTCGCGGCCGAGGAGCCGGACGACGCGCAGGCCGGTCTTCTCGGAGATCTTCGTCGCGACCGACGTCTCGAAGGGGTTCGCGAAGGCGACGAGCAGGTAGTCGCCGACCTGGCCGACGGGCAGGATCGTGTTCTTCTGGCAGAACTCGAGGTCCACCTTCTCGAACGTGTTCGCCTGCATCTTGTACCGCGCGACGTTGAACGGGGTGAGCCCCAGCGCCCGGCACTTCGCCAGCATCAGCTGGAAGGGGGTGATGCTGTGCTCCGACTGCAGCAGCTGGTCGAGCTGGTCGCCGGTGAGCTCGTCGGGCCGGGCCACGAGCGCGGCCTTCGCCTCCGTGGAGAACTTCTGCATCTCCACGAGCTTGTCCAGGATCTGGGTCTGGATGCGTCCGAGCGGCATGGCGTCAGGCGGCGGGGGCCGCCGGGGTCGCGCCGGCCGGCGGCGCGGCGGGCACGTTCTTCTTCGAGGCCGCCTCGCGCTCGGCCTGCAGCTTCTCCAGGAAGTCGCCGATGTTCTCCATGCTCGTCGCGGTCCAGACAATCGGCCCCTTGAGCTTCTTTTCCCAATAGGAGCGGACCGCCGTGCTCAGGTAGTACGCCGTGGCGATGAAATGGAAGTCCTCCTCGCGGTCGAAGGGCACCGACCAGGTCGCCCAGCACTCGGCCGGATTGAGGTCCTTGCGGATCTCGTCGGGCACCTCGTAGCCGCGGAGGTCCACGACGCCGAGCGCATGGTCGTCGACGACATGGTGCAGCACGTCGTCCTCCCTGAGCACCTTCTTCTCGTAGACGAGGACGCTCAGGAGCGAGGCCTGGCGCATCTCGCCCGCCGCGACGTGCTCGAGCAGGCGTTCGTTTGCGGCCTCGAGATCCTCGAGCTTCACGAGGTTGTACTCGACCAGGGCCGAGCCGAGCTGCCGGTTGGCGCGCATCAGGAGTGGCCGTTGTTCCGCGGGGGACATGCTCGGAGACGACACTGCCCGGGGGGCGATTTTTGGCGACTAATTTTTGCGCGGCGTGAGCTTCCGCACGCGCTTGAGGAGCTCCTTTTTCAGCCGCGGGATTCCCTCCTCGGAAAGGCACGAGATCGGGATCACCACGACCTTGTGGCGCGTCTTGAAATTCTTGAGGTTCGCCGCCGCCACCGGCTCGTCCATCTTGTTGGCCGCGACGAGGCGCGGCTTCCTGAGCAGCGCGGGGTCGTACAGCTCGAGCTCGCGCAGCAGCTGCTTGTAGTCGTCCCGGGGGTCGCGCCCGTCGGTGCCCGCCATGTCCAGGATAAGCAGCAGCACGGCGCAGCGCTCGATGTGCCGCAGGAACCGGTGGCCGAGCCCCTTGTTCTCGCTCGCGCCCGCGATGAGGCCCGGGACGTCGGCGAGGACGAGGCGGTCGTATTCCTCCGCGTACTCGATGACGCCGATCTGCGGGTGGAGCGTCGTGAACGGGTACGCCGCGACTTTCGGCCGGGCCTTCGTGATGAGGTTGGTCAGGGACGACTTGCCCGCGTTGGGGAAGCCCACGAGCCCGACGTCGGCGATGCTCTTCAGCTCGAGCCGGAACTCGCCGATCTCCCCCGGTTCGCCGGGGCCGTGCTTCCGCGGGGCGCGGTTGGTCGAGGACTTGAAGCGCGTGTTGCCGAAGCCGCCCTTGCCGCCGCGGAGCAGGACGACC
>Ga0196981_1000472_pt1 | contig 12631 bp, 16 predicted proteins | sample S3_2013CmetaG_FD_155462 | JGI IMG/M metagenome (GOLD analysis project Ga0196981, IMG submission 155462) | Soil microbial communities from Anza Borrego desert, Southern California, United States - S3_20-13C | ecosystem: Environmental > Terrestrial > Soil > Desert | place: USA: California...
CGCCTTCGATACGGGAAAGTGGAGGGCTTCTGTTGGCAGGCGCCCCCACGCCTCCCAGGAAGAGAGGAGGGCGCCTTCGATACGGGAAAGTGGAGGGCTTCTGTTGGCAGGCGCCCTCCGGGCCCCGCCTGAGGAACTGATCCCCCAGGACTTAAGTGTTCGAAATCACCCGAACCGCTTACGCGGCGAGAGCGACTTCTCCAGCGAAGTTATCGTTCGCAGTTAGAAAATGGCCCGATACGGTGGGCCAGGACGGGCGAAAGCAGTCTTCTTTACACGTCCGTCGATGCTAGTCGGCCCCGCACCGCCCGCCGATACACGGGAGGAAATGGTGGAGCCGCCGGGAATCGCACCCGGGTCCGGTCCGCTTATTACAAGCGCGTTTATCGCCATAGTCCGGGCGAACCCGGACAGGGGTAATATAGGGTATGGAGCCCGCCATTCCAAGGGGTTCGCCGGGCCGGCGGGGGGATCGGCCCGCGACAGGAAGCGTTCAGGGTGGCAGGCGCAAGGTCGCCGGGGCACTGGACAATCCGCCATCGACATAGTCAGGAGAGCCATGACCCTTCATCGTCTGTTAGCCGTCGCCGCCGTCGTCCTGGTGGTCTCCGCTCCGGCCGCGGCCGCCCTGGCCCACGCACGGCTGGTGCGCTCCACGCCGGCGGCCAATGCGGTCGTCGCCTCGCCCGACGTGATCTCCTTGACGTTCAGCGAGCGGATGGTTCCGGCCTTTTCGTCCTTCGACCTGGTCGACGCGGCCGGGCGCGAGACCCCCGTCCGCGCCACTGTCAGCGAGGACGGCAAGACTCTCTCCGCCCGGGTGGCCCGGTCGCTGGCGGCGGGCGCCTGGACCGTCAACTGGCGGATCGCTTCCGGCGACGGGCACCGCATGACCGGGTCCTACGGCTTCACCGTCCGCTGACATGACCGAGGCGGCGCTGGTCGGGCTTCGCGCGATTCAGTACGCCGCGGCGGCCATCGTGCTCGGCGTGCCGGCCTTCATGCTGTATGGCCGCGCCGCCCTGGCTGGCGCCCGATCCGGCTGGGCGGGGCGCCTGATCCGGCTCGCCGCCGCCGTCCTGCTGTTGGCGACGCTGGCGGCCCTTGTCGTCCAGACCGCCGTCATGGCCGGCTCGCTGGTCGAGGCGGTCAAGCCCGAAACCCTCGGCTTCATGATCACCGGGACCGCCCTCGGCGCAGCCTACGCCGCCCGCGCGGCCCTGGCGCTCCTCGCCCTGATGCTGGCCCTTTCGCTCCGGTTCGACGGCGCCCTGTGGCGGAGCCTGATCCTTCCGGCGCTGCTGATCGGCGCCTCCTTCGCCTGGACCGGACACGGCGGGGCGACCGAAGGGCCGTGGCGTTGGCCGCACCTCGCCGCTGACGTCGTCCACGCCATCGCCGCCCTGATCTGGATCGGCGCCCTGGCCGCCTTCGTCGCCCTGGCGCGCCGGCGGAAGGAGGTCGACGCCCCCGTCGACGGTCTCGCCGCCGCCCTCGTGGGATTCGCGAACATCGGGACCCTGGCCGTGAGCGCCCTGGTTCTCTCCGGTCTGGTCAATGTCTGGGTCCTCGTCGGCCCCGACGCCCTGCCGGCCCTGCTGTCGACAGCGTGGGGTCAGCTGTTGGCGGTCAAGCTGGCGGCCTTCGCCGGCATGCTGGGGCTGGCCACCCTCCATCGCTACCGCCTCGCGCCGGCCCTGTCGGCTTCGGGCGTCCGGGACGCGCCGTCTCTGGGTCGGCTCCGGCGAACCCTGGCCGTCGAGTTCGCCCTCGGGCTGGCGATCCTTGGCCTTGTCGCCGCGATGGGCCTGCTGCCGCCGCCCGCCTCGCTCTAGGAGGGTCGCGGAGCCCGCGACGACCAGTGGATGTGCTGGATGCGCCAGCCGTCGCCGTGGCGGCGCAGCAGCATGGTCTCGGTGGTGATCCGGTCGACCGGCCGCCCGTTGAACTCGCCGGTGGTTCGGCCCTCGCTGGTGATCCACGCCACGTCGCCCGAAGCGTCGCCCGAGCGCCGCCTCACGGCGTCCCGGGTCATGGCGGCGAAGGCGGAGTCGGCCTCCAGATGGTGCGATGCATATTCGGCCCGGGACCGCTCCGCTCCGCCGGCCTCGAAGATCAGCGCATCCTCCGTCAGCAGGGCGAGGGCAGCGTCCCGGTCGCCGGCCCGCAGTGCGGCGTGGAAGGCGTCGACCGTCGCCGCCGCCTCGCTCGCCGCCGGCGTGAGGGCGGCCGGTGCATCAGCGTGATGCGCGTTCTGGGTCAGGCCGGGACCGGCCGAGAGGGCGAGGAGCAGGGCGGCGAGGGTGAAGGGCTGGCGGAACATGGGGCTCTCCGGAGGCGTTGGCGGCCACCTTGGTCGGGATTGCGCGGCCTGTCAGCCGTGCTCGTCGTGTGCGCCCGTGGTCAGGCAGGGCGGTCACCCCTGATCCGCGGACTTCCCCCGTCCGCGACGGTCTGGCAGACAGGCGGAAGCGACGTCGCCCGAATGGGCGGCGAATCCGGGGGAATCCGATGTCGAAGCTGGGCGCCGTCTGTGCGGCGATGATCTGCGCCGTTTGGATGTTGGGGTCGCCCGCCCTCGCGCAAAAGGTGACAGCCGGCGACCGCGCCCTGATCGAGGCGCGCATCGACATTCTCGACCGGGCGCTCGCCAGCGGTGATTTCGCGGCCAGCCTCGATGTGACCCCGCCGGCGCTCCGCGCCGCCCTCGCCAGCCGCCTCGGCGTCACCGAGGCCGAGATGCGGACCCTCCTGGCCGAGGCCATGGCCCCCATGATGGCTGACGTGACGTTTGTCTCCTACAAGATGGACGTTCCCGGCGCCGCGATCCACACCACGCCGACCGGCGGCCGCCCCTATCTGATGATCCCGACCACGACCGTGATGGATGTGAAGGACGTCGGGCGGATTCGGGTCAGGACGGAGACGCTCGCCATCGAGGAGGCCGGCGACTGGTACCTGATCCGCGTGCAGGAGGCCGCCCAGGTGACGATCCTCCGCGAGGTCTACCCGGAATTCGCCGACGTCCAGTTCGCGGAGGGCGTAACCGAACGGGTTCCGTAGGACTCGCCCGTCCGCGGTTCAACTAACCCGCGTCCACTCCGGCGTCTGGTTCCGGAACCAGGTCAGCTGGCGCTTGGCGTAGTTGCGGGTGGCCTGCCGCGTCGCCTCGACCGCCGCCGCCAGCGTCGTCTCCCCGGCCAGATGGGCCGCGAACTCGCGCACCCCGACCGCCTTCATCGCCGGCAGGGCCGGGTCCAGCCTGCGCGCGACCAGCGCCCGCACCTCGTCCAGCGCTCCCGCCTCGACCATCTGCGCCACCCGCAGGTCGCAGCTCGCGTAGAGCGCCTCCCGCTCCGGCTCGACCACCAGTCCCGTCCACGACCCCGGCGCCAGCAGCGGCGTGGTGTCCGCCGTCCAGTCGCTCAGCGCCCGCCCGGTGTGCTCCGCCACCGCCCAGGCCCGGGTCAGCCGCTGCCGGTCGCCCGCCTCGATCCGCTCCGCCGCCCCCGCGTCCACGGCCGCCAGGCGGGCCCGGAACGCCGTCTCGCCGAGCTGGTCGTAGAGCGCGCCGGCCGCCTCCCGGGACTCCAGCGGAACGTCAGGAATATCCGCCAAGCCATTGGTCAGGGCCGTGAAATACAGTCCGGTCCCGCCGACCAGCAGCGCCGGGCGCCGCGCCGCCGCCAGCTCCGCCAGCACCGGCATGACCGCCCGGTTCCAGCGCCCCACGGACCAGGCGTCGGCCGCGTCGGCGACGCCGTACAGCCGGTGTTCGGCCCGCGCCTCCTCCTCGAGCGAGGGCCGGGCGCTCAGCACCCGCAGGTCGGCGTACAGCTGCTGGCTGTCGGCGTTGACGATCACGGCCCCGGTCCGCTCCGCCGTCTCCAGCGCCAGCCGCGACTTGCCCGAGGCGGTCGGGCCGGCGATCAGCGTCACGGGCGTGGTGATCTCGAGTGCGGTCAAAATGCGGGCTCGCGAAGCGGGGGTGTTCGGCGATAGAACGCGGACCCCGACCCGGCAACCCATCAGGATCGCCCCCTTGCCCGACCGCGCAGCCGTCCTCGCCGCCCTCGACGCCGTCGCCGACCCGAAGACCGGGCAGGGGCTGGTCGCCGCCGGCCTGGTCCAGGGGCTGACCGTCGCGGACGACCGGGCGGGCTTCGTCATGGAGGTTCCGGCCGGCGAGACCGCCCTCTACGCCCCCGTCCGCGACGCCGCCGAGGCCGCGCTGAAGGCCATCCCCGGCATGGCCCGCGTCTCCGTGGTCCTGACCGCGGAGACCGCGCCCGCCGCCAAACCCGCCCGCCGCGCCTCCCTGTCGCCCCAGGCCGTCGACCAGACCCGTCCAAAAGCCCCCGTGCCCACCGATCGCCCGGCCCACGTCCGCCGCGTCCTCGCCATCGCCAGCGGCAAGGGCGGGGTCGGCAAGTCCACCGTCGCCGTCAATCTCGCCGCCGCCCTGGCCGGGCGGGGCCTGTCGGTCGGCGTGCTCGACGCCGACGTCTACGGCCCCTCGCTGCCGACCATGACCGGCGTCTCGGGCAAGCCGGAATACCGCGACGGCATGATGGAGCCGCACCTCGCCCACGGCCTCCGCCTGATGTCCGTCGGCCTGCTGACCGAGGCCGGCGACGCCATGATCTGGCGCGGCCCCATGGCCTCCCAGGCCCTGACCCAGATGCTGACCCAGACCCGCTGGGGGACGGAGGAGCGGCCGCTCGACATCCTCGTCGTCGACCTGCCGCCCGGCACCGGCGACGTCCAGCTGACCCTGATCCAGAAGACCCCGCTCGACGGCGCGGTGATCGTCTCGACCCCGCAGGAGGTGGCTCTGGCCGACGCCCGCCGCGCCCACCGCCTGTTCGAGAAGGTCGGGGTTCCCACGCTCGGCCTGATCGAGAACATGTCCGGCGACGTATTCGGTCGCGGCGGGGCCGGGGCCGAGGCCGACCGCCTCGGCGTGCCCTTCCTCGGCGACCTGCCGCTGGACCCCGCCCTGCGCGAGGCGGGCGACGCGGGCCGGCCGCTGGTCTCGGCGGATCCGGACGGGGACATCGCCCGTCGCTTCGCCGTCGTGGCGGCGCGGGTCGCCGACGTGCTGGGCGTCTGAGGCTTTCGAAACCTGACGGCGTCTTGCCTCCGCCCGTCTTCCGTCTAGCTTCCGGCGCCATGCTCCACGCGACCCGTCGCCTTCTGACCGACACCCTGCACCCGCTCGAGCGGGCCGCGGCGATCGAGCTTATCTCCCTCCGCGGCGGCCCCGGGGACGCCGAGGCCCTGCTGCCCCGGCTGCTCGCCGATCCCGTCGGCGACGGCGGCCTGGTCGAACCGATCGCGCGTCATGGCGACAAGGCGATGGTCGAGCGGCTGTTCGACCGCTTCGTCGCCGATGGCCGGCTGGTCGAGGGGGCGCCGCACGATCTGCTGTGGGCCTTCGGCTGGGCCGGGCTGGAACAGGCGAGGCCGGTACTGTTCGCCCACGCCTGCGAGGCCAATTGGGACGCCGCCCCGGCCGCCGTCGACGGCCTCGTCCAGTTGCCGCCGGACGGGATGGAGGATCAGGTCCGCGCCGCCGTGCAGACCTGCGTCGGCCAGTGGCTGTTCGCCGAATACCTGCCCGCCCTGGCCGGCTGGATCGGCGATGTGGAACTGGTCGACCGCTTCCTCGTCGACGACGGCGGGACGGACCTGCCCTCGACCGACTGCATGGCCGGGGTCGTCCTCGCCGTCGGCCTGCTCGGACCCGTCGGCCGCCAGCGGCTGCACGACCTGTTCTGGACGGATCAGTACCCGTCGATCTGGGACGAGTCCGTCTGCGCGACCGGTCGGGCCATGCGCCTGACCGGCCTTTCCGTCCTCGATCTCGCGACCGGGTTGCGCGCCCGGCTCCAGGACCCCGATCAGAAGCCGCCGCACTGGTGGTTCGTCATGGTCTGCGACATGGCCCGGCATCAGGCCGCGAGCCACGGCTTCCCGCCGGTCTGGCGCTTCCTGCCGCCACATGAGCCGGCGCTCGACCTGCATCACGCCCTGTTCGGCCGCAATGATGCCTGGGAAGAGGAACTCGGCCGCCTCGCCATGGAGCGGCTCGGCGTCGACGGTGAATGGCTATCGGGCGATATTCACGCCCTTCGGCGCCCGATCGAGGACCTGGTCCGGCGGGGCGCCCTGCAGGCGGAACTGGACGCCTGTTCCCGCTTCACCACCGCCGGGGCGTAGGCCGCCGCACCGGCCTCACAGCTTGCCGAACGACACGCCTTTCCAGCCCCAGCCCCCTTCGGCGACCGCCTTGTGCAGCGGGCGTTTGATCTCGCCCGTGTCGAACCTGTAGCTGTAGATTTCGCCCCAGGACCCGTCCTCGCGGAAGGCGTGGACGCTTTCGAAGCTCTTCTCCCACTTCTGGCCGCGGAACCCCGATCCGGCCAGGCTCAGGTCCGGGACCCCGGCCCGCCATTCCACCGACCATTCCTGGTCGGCCGAGCGCACCTCGCCGCGCTCCTCGTCGAACGTCATCAGCACCTTGAACACGCGCTGGATGCCGGCCCTGGCGAAGATCTCGTACCATTTGGCGTCGACGATCTTCCATTCGGCGACCAGGTCGACGCCCTCCGGCTTGCCGTCACGGATCACGATCGGCGAGGTGTCCCGGTTGAGCGCCAGCAGCCGCCTGCGCAGCGCGGCCACCGGCTCGCGCGCCACGCCCGCGGGCGCCGGTCGGCTGCCGGTCAACCAGCTGAATATACCCATCGCTGGTCCCCCGACCCCGGCCCACCGACGGGCTCGCGGCGACTGTCGCATGAAGCTGCAGCCAAGGGAACGAAGCCCGCCGTGCGGTCGCTCACTGGTATCCTGTGGTGGTGGGCCAATTATCACGCAATCGTGAGTGGTGGTCTTCCCGCCTGGCTCCACTGTTATCACGGGCGGATGGTCGCCCCACAGGAGACCGCGGAATGTCTAAAAAGCTCTTGGGCGCGATTCTGGTCGCAGCGTCTTTCGGAGCGATCGCCTATGCGGCGAACGCCGACCCGATCACCGAGCCGGGCTACAGCTGCGAGATCGGTTGCAAGTGGTACGCAACCTATGATGAGAACGGGGACTACAACGGGGGCTACTGGGTTTGCCCCGGCGAAGAGGCTGAGTGCGTCCCAGGGTAAGGACGCCCGGCGCGTAGAGACGGCACGACAACGGCTGCCGGCATGCTCCGGCGGCCGTTGCATTCCTGGCCGCCGCGTCACGCCGGCTCCACCACCACCGCCGTGCCATAGGCCAGCACCTCGGTGATCCCCGGAATGATCTCGTTGGCGTCGTAGCGCATGGCCAGGATGGCGTTGGCGCCCATCCCGCCGGCATGGGCCACCAGTTCGTCATAGGCCTCCTGCCGCGCCGCCTCGGCCAGCTTCACATAGGCCCCGACGCGCCCGCCCAGCATCGACTGCACGCCGCCGACCATGTCGCTGATGGCGTTCCTCGACCGCACCGTGATGCCGCGCACCATGCCGAGGGTTCTGACGACCCGGTGGCCGGGAATGTCGTTGGTGGTCACGATCAGCATGGGAACCTCCTCGGTCAGCGCTTCTCCAGCACTCGAAAAACGAAGGCGTGATCGTCCTTCTCGCCGGCCGGATGCGGCTCCGACGATACCTCGATCCACGCCGCCTCGTCGAACGTCGGGAACACCGCGTCCCCCTCCGGCTCGGCCTCGACCTCGGTCAGGTACAGCCGCTTCGCCCGCGGCAGGGTCGCCGCGAACAGGGCCACGCCGCCGATGACGCAGATCTCGTCGACCCCGTCGTCCCCGGCGGTCTCGCGCGCGATGTCGATCGCCTCGTCCAGCGTGGTGCAGGCCAGCGCCCCCTTCGCCAGGAACGACTCGTCCTTCGACAGCACCAGGTTCAGCCGCCCGGGCAGGGGCTTGAGCGGCAAACTCTCCCACGTCCGCCGCCCCATGATGCACGGCTTGCCCATGGTCACCGCCTTGAACCGCTGCAGGTCGCTGCGGAGCCGCCACGGCAGGCCGCCGTCCTTGCCGATCACCCCGTTGCGGGCGCGGGCGACGACGAGGGCGAGATGGGGCAGGGGCAAGCGAACCTCACGGCGGGCAGGAGCGATGGGACGGGCGGCCGCCGGTCGTCGGCCGCCGCCCGTTCTACGCCATCAGGCCTCGGGTTCCAGCACCTTGAAGCGGAACAGCAGGGCGCCGATCACCGCCCCGACCGCCGGGGCCGCGAAGAACACCCAGACCTGGCTCAGCGCCTCACCGCCCTGCAGCAGGGCCGGACCGAAGCTGCGCGCCGGATTGACCGACACGCCGGTCACCTGGATGCCGACGATGTGGATCACGGCCAGCGTCAGGCCGATGGCCAGGCCCGCGAAGGCGCCCTGACCCTTCTCTCCGGTCACGCCGAGGATGACGATCACGAAGATGGCCGTCGCCACGACCTCGAAGATCAGCGCCGCGTGCAGGCCGTAGCCGCCGGGCGAACCGGCGTCATAGCCATTGGCCCCGAGCGCCGCGAAGCCGGTCTTGGCGATCAGCCCCAGAATGGCCGCGCCGGCGATCGCGCCGAGGATCTGCGCCACCCAGTACAGCCCCATGTCCTTCAGCGACATCCGCCCGGCCACGAAGGCCGCCAGGCTGACCGCCGGATTGACGTGGCACCCGGACACCGGCCCGATGCCGTAGGCCATGGCCACGATGGCCAGACCGAACGCCAGCGCGATGCCCAGCTGGCCGACGATGTCGAACCCGCCCAGCACCGCGGCGCCGCACCCGAACAGCACCAGCACCATCGTGCCGACGAACTCGGCCGAGAATTTCTTGATCATCATAGCCTCCCCAAGGGTCCGCTCATCGGCGGACGGGCGAAGGATGCGCCTGAGTCGCCGTTACGGCCACGCTTGGGAGAACGAAGTTACGAATCTTTACAGTTCGGCCGCCGCCGGCGATGGCGTCAGCCGCCTGGCCGCGGCTCCAGCCAGTGCAGCCATTTCCGCTGCATCGCCGCCTCGAGGTCGATCCCGGCGCGGTCGCAATAGATCAGCAGCATCCCCAGCACGTCCGCCGCCTCGTCGCCCAGCTTGCCGGCGTCGGCCGCCCCGCGCGCCCGTCCGCTCATCCGCAGATGCTCCGCGGTCAGCTCGCCCAGCTCCTCCTGCACCTTCAGCAGGGCCCAGTCGCCAGAGCGCTCGATGCCGTGCTCGGCCGCATAGATGTCGGAGATGCGCAGGACGGCTTCTGAAAGAGATTGGAGGCTCAGGGTCATGCGTGCCGATACCTCTCTATGGCGAGAGCATCCATGATCCTGTCGCCTTCATCGAAAAGCGATTTCCGCTGAAGGCAAAACCCCTTTAAGCACGGGCACATTATGCGATTTGAGAATATCTCGAGAAGATATGGCTCATAGGAAGCAGCTACCATCTCATTCATGAATGTTACGATCGTCCTCTCAATCATATTCTCTACGCGGCCAGGAAAATCTATTTCCCCCAAAGCAGCTACGTTGAGTTCAAGCTGTGCCACAAAGCCGTAAAGCTCGTTGCGAAATGCATCGGGGCTAAACGGGTTTGCGCCAGCTGCTGCCTGACACTTACCCCATTGGGTCCGTGTATCCTCTAGGAAGCGCCGCGCTGCATCGATGGCAGTGACCCGAACGCTGTGACGCAACTGGGCGATGACCAAGGCAGCCCCGATGGCCGCGGCAGACGCCGCTACCCAATCAGCAAAATTTCCGAAGTCAGTCGCCCCCGCCAAAATCACCTCTTTGGAGGAGGAGGGGGCGGTGGAGGCGGCGTTGGCGACCTTGGAACCGGAACAGAGCTTTTCTCGGTGGGCCTCGGAGGAGGGGAGCGCGGCGGATTGGCCATCCTACTTCCTGCTGGGAGGCGGCGGCGGAGGCGGCGGGGGCGGAGTCGGTGATTTGGGAACAGGCACACTGAACCTGCCTGGAAGAGAGGGCGGCGGTGGCGGTGATGGTGGACGTGCCATGTGAATGCCCCTCGATCAGACCGCCACCGGCGCCTTGATATGCGGCCACGGCTCGTAACCGGTCAGCACGAAGTCCTCCAGCCGGTAGGCGAACAGGTCGTCCCTGGGCGTGATGGTCATGACCGGCAGGGGCAGGGGCTCCCGCGCCAGCTGGGTCGCCGCCTGCTCGACGTGGTTCAGATACAGGTGGGCGTCGCCGAAGGTGTGCACGAACTCGCCGGGCTTCAGGCCCGTGACCTGCGCCACCATCATGGTCAGGAGCGCATACGAGGCGATGTTGAACGGCACCCCCAGGAAGATGTCGGCCGAGCGCTGGTACAGCTGGCAGCTCAGCTTTCCATCGGCGACGAAGAACTGGAACAGGCAGTGACAGGGCGGCAGGGCCATGTCGTCGACGTCGGCCGGGTTCCAGGCGCTGACGATGTGACGGCGCCCGTTCGGATTGGTCTTCAGTCCGTCGATCAGCTTCTCGATCTGGTCGATGACCCGCCCGTCCGGCGCCGCCCACGAGCGCCACTGCTTGCCGTAGACCGGCCCCAGCTCGCCCTCGGCGTCGGCCCATTCGTCCCAGATGCGGACCCCGTTGTCCTTGAGCCAGCCGATATTGGTCTCGCCGCGCAGGAACCACAGCAGTTCGACGATGATCGAGCGCAGGTGCAGCTTCTTGGTGGTCAGGACCGGAAAGCCCTTCGACAGGTCGAAGCGCATCTGCCGCCCGAACACCCCCAGCGTCCCGGTGCCTGTCCGGTCGTCCCGTCGCGCCCCGTTGTCGAGGATATCGCGCAGCAGGTTGAGGTACTGCCACTCCGGATGATCGGCCGCGACGGCTCCGGTGCGGGCCTGAAGGTCGGCGATGGCGACGGCGGCGTTCATGGTCCCAGTTTGACGCCGATTCGCGGTCTCCCGGCAGAGGCCGCGAATCACTTGCCCACAGACCAGCCAACCTGTCCCCGGTTCAGGCCAGCGTCTTCCCCACCAGCAAGGCCCCGAGCTCGGCGGACGCCCCGTCATAGAAGCCGGCTTCTTTCGGCGCGGTCTTCGGGTTGTTCCAGGTGCCGAACATCATGTCGATCAGGGGCAGGTCGCAGTAGTTCGACCGGTGCACGCCCCGCTCGTGATGCGCCGCGTGCATCTCCGGCCTGGCCACGATCCACCCCAGCCACCGCGGCGTCCGCACATTGGCGTGGGTGAACATGCCCATGAAGCTGTTCAGCAGCACGATCGGGATCACCGCCTCAACCGAAATCCCCACGATCCATACCAGCGCCAGGCTGCCCTGAAGCGTCCAGGCGACCATGTCGAGCGGGTGGAACCAGAACGCGCCCCAGACATCGACACGCTCGGCGCTGTGATGCGTCTGATGCAGATGCCGCCACAGAAAGTCGACGCCATGCAGCGAACGATGCCACAGGTACATCGTCAGCTGATACATGACGAAGCCCGCTCCGAGCTGGAGCCACAGCGGCTGCGCCGTGAGATCGAGCAGCCGGTGTTCCGCCAGGAAGGCGTCCCAGAGCAGCGGCGCGAACAGGGCGATGGTCATGTAGACCATGAAGGCGCCGACGCCTCTCAGCCTCCACCACGGGCTGGAGGGGTAACGGCGCGGCCGCCAGAAGGTATCCAGCAGAATAAAGCCGACGAACATCGCCAGGATGGAAACGGTTACAACATTGATCATCTTTAACCTCGCGAGGGCTGATCCGGGGAGGCCGAAGTGATAGAAGGCGCCGCCCTGCGACATCAGCCGTCGCATGGTCCAGTACCTTTGCGGGGCGTGTTTTCCGCGTGTTTCCAACATCTTCCGGGCCGCTGACGCCGCGTTCGCCGTGTCAGCTTGTGGCTGAAATGAGGAAAACCGCACTCATGGTGCAGACATTGACCCGTGAAAGGCCCGTCCAGCGCGTGTCGCGCGGCGAGCAGACCCGTGACCGCGTTCTCGACGTGGCCGAGGCTTCCGTGCTGGCCAAGGGGTTCGCCGCCACCTCGATCGACGAAATCCTGTTCGAGGCCTGCATCACCAAGAGCGGCTTCTTCTACCACTTCCGTGACAAGAATGATCTGGCCCTGGCCCTGATCGAACGCTTTCGCGAGCGCGACCTCGACATTTTCGAGCAGATGTTTCGCCGCGCGGAGGAACTGACCGACGACCCGCTGCAGGTCTATCTGGTTGGCCTCAAACTGCTGGCCGAAACCATGGCCGACGTACAGGCCGAGCGGCCCGGCTGCCTCGTCGCCACCTTCGTCTACCAGGACCAGCAGTTCGACCATCGGGTCCGCGCCGTGCTGATCGAGATGACGGAGACCTGGCGCGCCCAGTTCCTGGCCCGTGTGGAGGCGATCGCCGCCGTCCATCCGCCGAGGGTCGCCATCGATCTGCGGGACCTCGCGGACATGCTGATGACCGTCGTTGACGGAGGCATCCTCGTCGCCAAGGCGCTGGGCCAGCCGGGATTGCTGGAAAATCAGGTGCTGGCCTACCGCACCCTTGTCCGGACCGTGTTTCTGGGGGTGTGACCCGCCGTGACGCTGTGCTGACAATCCGGGAATCTATAGTCGGGTTCAGCGGGTGAATATCCAGCACGATCAACGACATCACCTGTCGCCAAACCCCGTCTCCTGCGCACAGCTGGAGCCGGGCGCATA
>Ga0196981_1000473_pt1 | contig 12592 bp, 12 predicted proteins | sample S3_2013CmetaG_FD_155462 | JGI IMG/M metagenome (GOLD analysis project Ga0196981, IMG submission 155462) | Soil microbial communities from Anza Borrego desert, Southern California, United States - S3_20-13C | ecosystem: Environmental > Terrestrial > Soil > Desert | place: USA: California...
ATTTTTCCCGATTGTTGCGATCCTGCTGATGATCAGCCTGTTTCCGGCACGCAACCCGAAGGCAACCCGTTACCTGTTCCTGACCCTTGGCTGGTATATCGTGGCCAAACTGCTGGAGCATTTCGACCCGCAGGTTTTTGCGATGACCGGCGGGACGATCAGCGGGCATACCATCAAGCATGTCGCGGCAGCCGTGGGCGTCGCTTGCATGATCCCCTATATGCGCGAGAGCGCGGGAAATCGCAGCGCTTAAGCGCTTATTCAAACTGGTTGAGCAGCCGGTCGATATATTCGCGCTCCTGTTTCGGGCGCGTATAGTCGTTGGAGCGCGTGCGCAACTCCTCGATGATCTGCTGCACGCGACGGCGCTCGCGCTCTTCCGGGATCTGGACAAAATCATCGCCGGAGCCGGGGCCGTCCTGCTTGCCGTATTGGCGGCGGCCGAGCGGATCGAAGCCCTGGCCATATCCCGGGCCGTCCTGCGGCATGCCGAAATTCATCATCGTCTGCTGCAGCTGTTCCGCCAGCTGCTTGGTGGCGTTGTCCATCGCGCCTTCGAGTTCCTTCAGCGCCTCGCGCTGGTGGGGAAGGGATCCCGATGAGTCACCTTCTTTCAGCTCCTTCACCGCGCCTTTCATATACTGGTCAGCCTTGCCGAAATTTTCGGGGACCTCGGGCAAGCCTTCGCCGATCTTGCGCATGATCTCGCCGAGCTTGCCACGTAGCGTTCCCTGCTCCTGCGCGCCCTCGCGCGCGTTGCGCACCGGCGGGCCCGCGTCCTTCCCCTGCTTGGGCTGCGCCTGTTCGCTTTGCGCCTGCTCTCCCTGGGATGGCTGTTGCTGTTGTTGATCGCCGCCCTCGGCTTGTTGGGGAAGCGGCTGACCCTCCTTGCCGGCCTGGGGCACGGGGATGATCTTTTCCTGTCCGCCGCCCCCTTGCGCGTTATTTTTGGGCGCGTTGGGATCGCTGGCGGGGGACGGTTGGGGCAGTTGGCCCTTATCCGATCCGTTGCCTGAACCCTGCTGCTGGCCCTGTGCCTGCCCTTGCTGCCCTTGGGACGTGCCCTGCTGGCCGGGCTGGCTTCCCTGGCCCTGCTGCTGTGCCGGTTGCTGCCCCGGCTGCTCGCCTTGCCGGCCCTGTTGTTGGCCTTGCTGCGCGGCTTCTTGGCCTTGGCTGCCCTGCCCTTTGCCTTGGTCACCTTGCTGCTGCTGTTGCTGCTGGCCGGATTTATCCCCTTGTTGCTGTTTGTCCTGCTGCTGATCGCCTGTCTTGTCGCCCTGCTGCTGCTTGTCCTGTTGCTGCTGGCCCTGCTCGTTTTTGGGCTGCTGCTGCGCGTCGGTTTTCTGCTCGTTTGGCGCTGGCTGTTCTTCGGGATTTTTCTGTTCCGGTTTCTGGGGCGAGAGTTTCTGTGTCTTGTCGATCAGCTGCTGCTGGCGTTCGATAAGTTTTTGCAGCTCCTCCAGTCCCTGAAGTGCGTTCTTCTGCCCTTGCTGCATGCGGTCCATATTCTTCGGATCCATGCGGTCGACGTTGTTCTTCAGGTACTCGGCCATTTTCTGCATCTGCTCGGCCTCGGAGCCGGATTGGAGGTCCTGCATCTGCTGCATCAGTTTTTGCATATCGACCTGCTTCATGATGCGGTCGGCGAGCTCCTGCGAGATATTAGGCCGCGTCTGACCTTCCATCATGCGCTGCTTCATGTCCTGTGCCAGGTTCTGCGTGTATTCCTGCATCTTGCGCTGGACTTCGTTCACGAGATCCTGGATCTCTTCCTTGGTCGCATTCTTGTCCTTCAGCTTTTCCGACAGTTTCTGGAGGGCGTCGCTGAGCTCACGCTGCGCGAGCGCAAGCCCGCCATCCTCGACGCGGATGGCAAGGTCCCAAAGCAAAGGCACAAGCGAAGTCGCCGCCTCCGCGCTGCCGTCATACATGAGGCGCTTATAGGCCACGGTCAGGCCAAGGAAGACTTTCTTATCGTATTTGTAACCTTCGAGATTAGAAGCGATCTCGAGCAGCGCCTGGGTCGACAGGGTGCGCGTCAACGCGTTGTTGTACCAGATCAGCTTGCGGCGCTCGACGATGATCCTTTTCGCCGTCGGGTTAGTGAACTGCCGCTCGGGCAACAGGACTTTTTGGGGCTCGCTCGAGCCCGTTTGCTCCGCGTCGTCCTCCGCGTTCAGCGTCAGCATCACTTTCGAACCCGCCCAGGGATGGGAGGTCATGTCGGAAACATAGGTTTTTTCGTCGCTGCCGCTGTCGGGCGCGGGAAGGTCAAAATTTAACGTCTTGGTGCCGAATGTTTTCATCAGTTCGGGCGTCGGCGAAATCGTGCCCCAGACCTGCTTGATGCGGTAATCGTCTTTGGCGGTGTAGGTCAGCTTCAGTTGCTGGCGCTTGGTTGCTTCCGATTGCAGCAGCACGATGCCGGGCGCGCGGTCCTTGATGACCGTGATCGGCCATTCGCCGAGGGAGCGCACCCACCATTTTTTCAGCTTCAGGACTGCGCTCGTTTTCAGGGGCATTTCCAGCGTGAAGCTTTTTGGCGCGGCTTGCGTGAATTCCGGCTTCTCGGTGCCGTAGGTGAGCGCGGGCGCGGAATCAAAGCCGCCGACGCGAACCTTGAGGATGCTGTTTTCCGGTACCTGCACGCCGCCGTTGATTGCCTTTGCGCCGAGCTGGTTCGTTGCGAGGAAGATCGGATTTTCCTGCGTGTAATCGGGCGGAGTGATCCAGACATCGAGCGCGGCTGCGTTCAGGTGGAGATACGATTTGACGTCTGGATTTAGCGCCTGCTGAAGCCGGAACAGCGTGTCGCGCTGGCCGATCGCGAGCCCGACGATCAATAGCAGCAGGGCGGCATGACGCAGCGAGTAACGGTCGCGCACCGCGGGACGCGGGCGATGGATCCTGGTGCGGGCCCAGATGCTGCGCAGACGGGACTGGTATTTCTGCCAGAGGAGGGCGGTTTCCTTGGGCGTGCCGGTGACGGGCTTGTCCAGCAGCGCCTCTAGCGGGCGGTGGGCAAGGCCGCTCTCGCGCTCGACCGCGCGGCGCACTTCGCGCATCGTCGGCCGCCGGAAGGGCGCGCCGAGCCGCAACAGCGCGACAGCGAACAGGATTGCGAACAGCGCCAGCAACGCGAGGTGGACGTTGTTGCCGAAGGCAGTGAAGAAGCGCATCGCGGCAAAGCCGATAAAGGCAAAGACGACCGACACAGCCGGCCAGAACGATGCCCAAAACCGCTCCGCAAACAGCGACAGCCAGCTGAAAAACAGCACCAGCCTATAGCGCAGCAGGTTCATGCCAGCCACCCCGGCACGAGGTCGTTTTTAACGAGGTCCTCCGCCGTCTGCGGCTTGCGCGCGAGGCCGAATTTTTTGCCCTGCACGATCGCTTCGCCCGCAAGCGGGCGGGTGTTGTAATTGGACGACATGACCGCGCCATAGGCGCCGGCGGTCATGATGGCGACGAGGTCCCCCGTGTTCACCTGCGGCAGCGTCTCGTCGATATGAAAGGTATCTCCCGTCTCGCATACCGGGCCGACGATGTCATAGAGAGTCGGCCTGCCGCCTTTTTTCAGGGGCTTCACCGCGTGATAGGCGTCGTAGAGGGAAGGCCGCATGAGGTCGTTCATCGCGGCGTCGAGGATGAGAAATTTTTTGTCATGTCCCTGCTTGATGCTGACGACGCGGCTGAGCAGCACACCGGCGTCGCCGACGATAAAGCGGCCCGGCTCGACCACGATATGCACGTTAAGCGGCAGGATCACATCGCGCACCATCAGCGCGTAGAGGTAAAGATCGATCGGCGTTTCGTCGCGATAGGTAATGCCAATGCCGCCGCCGAGGTCGACGCGGCGGATATCGTTGCCCTGTTTGCGCAGGGCGATGACCAGTTCCGCCACCCGTTCATAGGCGCGCTTGTAGGGAGCGAGGGAGGTCAGCTGCGAGCCGATATGCACGGCCACGCCGATTGCGCGGATGTTGGGCAATTTCAGCGCGCGCTTGTATAGCGGGGGCGCAAGGTCGATATCGATGCCAAACTTGTTTTCCTTTTTCCCCGTGGTGATCTTGGCATGGGTTTTGGCGTCCACGTTCGGATTGACGCGGATGGATACATCGGCGGTCTTTTTCAGTTTTTTCGCGATGCGCGAAATTGCTTCGAGCTCGGGCTCTGACTCGACGTTGATCTGCATGATGCCGGTACGGATCGCGAAGGCGAGCTCCGCATCGCTTTTGCCGACGCCGGAATAAACGATTTTCTTCGGCGATATCCCGGCCGCAAGCGCGCGCTTCAACTCACCTCCGGAGACGATATCGGCGCCTGCGCCTTTCGACTGAAGGAGCTTCAGCACAGCAAGGTTGCTGTTCGCCTTGGCGGCGTAGCAGATCGTGAAATCATCGGTAACGCTCTTCAGCGCGCGGCGATAGGCGTCATAATTCTCCGCGATCTGCCCCGCGCTGTAGCAATAGAGCGGCGTGCCGAATTTTTCGGCGACCGCCGTCAGGTCCACATCCTCCATGAACAGGCGGGAATTTTTATAGGCGATGGTCGTGGTCATGGGCGGGTGAATCTCTCGGGCGCGGGGTCGGTGGAAGGATCTGGATAGGTGCGCGGGAAGTTGTCCTTGCCGCCCTCAAGGCTTTCGGGCGGATCGACAGCGTTCGGCTTAACGCCGCAGCCGGACAGCAAAAATGCCAGCAACGGCAGGATCAGCAGCGCATTTCTCATCTTTCACCCTCTATCTTATTATTATATCGTGTTTTTTGTTATTTTGGAGTTAAAGAAACGTGCGGGTAAAGCCCCAAATCATCTATCTCTGGGCCGTGACGCTGGCAGCGCTGCTGTCTTATGGTATCGTGACGATGATTCTCGCGAAACCCTTTGGTAATAAGGAAAATGTTTCGCGGGTTATTGAGAACAAGACGCTGCCGCCGGTGACCTTTTACGACCGAGCGGGGAAAGAACTGGGCCTTGAGCGCTTCCGCGGCAAGGCAGTGCTCGTCAATCTCTGGGCAACCTGGTGCACGCCCTGCGTCGCGGAGCTGCCGGCGCTCGGTCGCGTTAGCAAACAGCTTGGTGGAAAGCTGGAGGTGGTCGCGATCAACCTCGACCGAAAAGCCGACCCGCAACAGATTACCGCCTTTTTGGCCAAGCACGAGGCGGCTGGGCTTTCGCTCTATCTCGACCGCGATCGCGAAATCCCGGCGGCGTGGTCGCAATTGTATCAGGGTCTGCCGACAAGCTTTCTCCTCGATCCCGTGGGGAATATCGTTGAAACATTTAACGGCCCCTTTGAATGGGATAAGCCCGAAATTCTGGCAAGGCTTGAAGCCGCCACAAAATGAAAGCATCCCGTGCTGCCGGTACACGCGGCGGCACGGGATGCCTCTTGCGAATTCCCACATATAGCGGGAACAACAAACCTTAGGGCTGGAAGCCAGCCTTGGTGATAACGCCATCCGAATGATGGCCGGTGACGTTGAGCGAAGGTAACTGTTCTTCGATCCCCTCGCGCGCCTTCAGTTCTGCTTCGCGCTTCTGGATTTTCCGGGCGAGGTCGGCATCGTCCAGGCCGGCTGCGCGGGCTTCGGGGAAAAGGATCTGCTGCTCCGCCTTCACATGCGCCGCGACGGTTTCGCCGAGCACGATAAAGGTGGCGTCGTAAAGTTCGTCGCCGGGTTCCAACTGGGTCAGGCGCTTGATGAGTTGCTTAACCGTCTCGTTACCCGAAATTTCGCGGTTGACGAGCCGCTCGTCGCCTGTCGCTTCCTTGACGGCCGGATAAAATATGTCTTCGCGGACCTGCAAATGGGTCATGACGTCGGCGCAGGTTTGCGTCACGATCTCGACCTTACGGTCAATGTTGTCGTCGTCCTTTTCAACGACGCGCGCAAACTCGCGGAAATTCTGCATGGCGGAGCCGAAGTCTTTCGCCAGCAGCGAAAGGGCCTTCATTTCTGCTTCCGTTTTTTTCTTTGCGGTGGATTTCTTCATCGTGCCCTCCAGTTGAATTCGCACAGTCAGCTAACGCGCATCAGGGTATTCCGTTACCGGAAACCTGGAGGGGGGACGAGGATATCGGGAAGAAGCCCGGCTGCATCCGCGCCCGCTGCTTCATCGACAGGCTTCACGTTCTGGTTCATTTCCTGCAGCGTCTCGCCGATGCGCATGCCGATCACCAGCACCTCGCGGCGGAGCGAAAGCTTGCGGCCAAGCGCGATCGTGTCCGTCTTTGCCTGGCGTACCAAGGGAAAAATTTCCGCTTCTTCTTTTTTGATGTGCATCGCCGCGATTTCGCTCAGGACGATGAACTTCGCGTCGAAGATCTCGTCGTCCGCCTGGAGCTTGCGCAGGTCATCGATAAGTTCGCCGGCGGTGTCGTGCTCGACTTTGGACTCGGCCATGATCTCGTCGAGGTTCAAAGATTTGCGTACCGCCGGATAGAAGATCTCTTCCTCCAGCTGCGTATGCAACTGCAGCAGGTCGCAGGCTTCGATCGCGACCTGCTCCTTGCGGACGATGTTTTCATCGTCGTGATCGATGAGGTATTTGTATTCCTTGAAAAGATTCAGAAGATGATCATGGTCTTCCTGCAGCAACTGCAGGGCATCGACGCGTTCTTCCGCGACCGGATTCGATTCCGATTTTTTCATGGCCGTCGTCCTCCCGTGTACGTTGGACATCATGTGGCATGAAAACCCAACGCAAGCGCGGTCGGCAAAGTTCCGGGTGCTTTATAAGCCCTTGAATTACTGTCGTTTAATCCGAAGGCGCGAGGATGTGACTGGCGTCACGAAATAGAGGTAATCGCCCTCAGGACTTTCGACATAGAGGACCGCGCTTTCGCCGGTGCCCGAGAGCTGGTCAACGCGCGCAAGCGCCGGAAGAACAAGCTCCGGCATTGAAGCTGCACCCGCTGCGGCCGGTTTTTCCAGCGCCTTCGATTGCCGCGCAACGCCCCAGCCTAGCAGGCCGAGGCAGATCACGATCAGGGCCGTCATCACGGCGACAAGCAGCTTTATTCCTCGCATGGCATTCTTCTCCGCTTTCGCTATAGTGTTAGCATGGAAAAGGTGACGGTCAAAGCGGATGAAACGGACAAGGGCGCGCGGCTCGACAAGGTGCTTGCGCGACATGCGCCGGAATTTTCCCGCTCTCGGCTGCAGCAGCTGATCGAGCAGGGAAACGTCCTGCGCGGCGGAGCCGCTTTCGCCGATAGTTCGCACAAGGTAAAGCCCGGCGAGGAATTCACCATCGTCGTCCCGCCCGCGGTCGAGGCGGCGCCGGTTGCGCAGAAAATCGCCATCGATATCGTTTATGAGGACAAGGATATGCTTGTCATCAACAAGGCACCCGACATGGTGGTGCATCCCGGCGCCGGGAATTGGGATGGCACGCTGGTCAATGCTCTGCTCGCACATTGCGGCGACCAGCTGTCGGGCATCGGCGGCGTCAGGCGCCCCGGCATCGTCCATCGCCTTGACAAGGAAACCTCAGGCCTGCTGGTCGTCGCCAAGAACGATGCTGCCCATAAAGGCCTTTCCGCCCAGCTGGAATCGCGAAAGCTCAAGCGCGTTTACAATGCGCTGTGCTGGGGGAACGTCACGCCGACCTCTGGCCGCATCGAAACACAAATCGGCCGCAGCCGCGCCAACCGCCAGAAGATGGGCGTGATGGAGGAGGGCGGCAAGGACGCGGTTACCGATTACAGGCTGCTGCAGCCCTACGGGCTCGTGGCCAGCCTGGTCGAATGCCGGCTGCAAACGGGCAGGACGCACCAGATTCGGGTGCATATGGCGCATATCAATCACTGGATCATCGGCGATCCTGTCTATGGCAAGGGCAGCATCCCGCGCTTTCTTAAAAACCACAAGGTTCCGGAAAAGACTGCGCAGGCGCTGCAGGAATTCCCCCGCCAGGCGCTCCATGCCGCCGAGATACAATTTAACCATCCGCTAACAAATGATAAGCTATCATTTAAGGCGGGATTGCCCGATGATATGCAGCGGCTTATCAAGCAGTTGCAGAAACTTTGATCAAGAATTTTTCGAGGGAGTGAGACGATGGGTATCAGCCTGCGCAAAGAGATTATGAAGAAGGACGAAGAGGTCAACCTCCTCGAAGTCGATCCGGCGCTGCACAAGGTTTTTGTCGGCCTCGGCTGGGAAGCCCCGGAAACGAAAGACGGCCACGCCGTCGACATCGACGCCTCCGCCTTCGTCCTCAACCGCGAAGGCAAGGTTCGCCGCGATACGGATTTCATTTTCTACAACAACCTCGAAACCGACGGCGGCGTCATCCAGCACAAGGGCGACAACACGACCGGCGAGAAAAAAGAGGGGGATACCGAGGACGCCGAGGTCATCATGGTGAACCTCGAAAACCTTTCCTATGACGTCGAGCGGGTCGCTTTTTCCGTGACGATCCACAACGCCGACGACCGCCAGCAGAATTTCGGCGACATCAAGAATGCCTATATGCGCGTCGTGAATGCGGATACAGGGTCGGAGCTCGCGCGTTTCGATCTGACCGAGGATGCCTCCTCCGACAACGCAATGATTTTCGGCGAGTTGTTCCGGGATGGCCTCGGCTGGAAATTCAAGGCGATGGGCGCCGGCTCGAAGGGCGGACTGTTCGAAATTGCCCGCAACTACGGCGTCAACGTCGCGCCCCCGTGATCGCGCCGAAGCTGCCGCTTTTCATGTAGCCGGAAGAACGCAACCATATCGTCAAGCACGGGTTTCTCCGGGCCGATCCCTGATATTGCCGCGACCATGCCGACATGCCCGATGCCGGGATAGGTAATCACTTTTACGCGTCCGCCTTTTTCGCGAATGCGGCCCGCAAGTTTTTCGTGGTTCGCCGCGCCCACTGTTTTGTCATCCAACCCGTATTGCAGCAGCATCGGCGGCTCCCGCCCGTCAATGAAGGTCGTCACCTGCATCTGCGGATAATTCGCGGCAGGCCCGAATATATCAATCAGGTCCTTTTCATCCGGCGTGAAATCATACGGGCCTGCGAGGCCGGCAAAATCGCGCACGACCTTGCGGGTGTCCTTGCCCTGGGCCGCGAGATATCGCTCGTCCGCCGCGATCAGCGCCGCGATATGCGCGCCCGCAGAATGGCCGGCGAGATGCACGCCGCGCCGCGCGCCAAACTCGCCGGCATGGTCATCCCACCATGCGACGGCACGGGCGCCATCCTCGACGAAGTCGGGGAAGCGTACAGCAGGGTAGTGTCGGTATTCGGGGATGGCGACAACGTAACCCCGGCGCGCGAGCGCCGCGCCGACGAACTTAAAGTCGCTGATCTGACCTGACTCCCAGCGTCCGCCGTAGAAAAACATAACAGCATCCCGCCGGGTATTCGTGTTTTTCGGATCGGGCACATAAATATCGACAGCATTCGCGGGGCCCCGGCCGTAATTCGCGTGCTGAATCGTATAGCCGCCTTTCACGGATGCGGGGATATTGATAAGCACCACGCCAACGGAAACGCAGGAAGTCAGCAATCCCGCGAACGCAACTACCGCGAGCAGGCACAGCGCCAGCAGCGCACGCTTCGAATTGGAGTAGGTGGGGAGCATGTATTTCCCGGTCAGTTGTTCAGCACGGCCTGTTGCTGCTGCCCGGACGGCTGGCCGGTAACGGCCGCATCGATCGGCGGGTGCGCGAGGCGGGCCGTGTAATTGGTCAGCGTATTGAACGAAATCGCCAGAAGGATCTCAAGCGCGTTTGCGGGACCGTAGCCCGCTGCCAGGAACGCTTCGATTGTCGCATCATCCGGACGGCCGCGGTTTTCGAGCACGCCGCGCGCGTAGTTGCGGAGCGCGTCGAGTTTCGGATTCGGCAACGGCTGCCCCGTTTTGACTGCCTCTTCCATTTCCCAGGTCATCCCGTCTGCTTCGGCCTGTTTTGCGAAGGCCGCCTGACAGTATGGACTGTCGTTGAAGGTCGAAATCGCAAGAAACAGGATATCCTTTTCGACCGCGGAAAGACTGGTTTTGCCGAGCAGTTCCTGAAGGGTCACAAAAGCCTCAAGCGCAGGCGGCGCGGCCGCGAGCACGCCGGCGATATTGGGCACGAAACCTTTTTTGCTCTCGATTTCCTCCAGAAACGGCACGGAGGCAGCCGGCGCAGTATCGCGGTCTAAAACCTTGAACGTCATGATGTCCTCCTGAAATGGCCTCTAAGAAAAACAGCTGACGATACAGTACGTTCCGTGCCAAACGATTGTTTATGTTAATGAAAAATCTCCTCCACCTCGCCTTGACAATGCACGGCCTGCGCCCCATTTTCTTCCCAGTATCAATCGCCAGTACAATATCGAAAGGTGTCTAACATGCTGACAATCGGCCAGAAATTCCCCGAATTCAAACTCACCGGCGTCGTTTCTGACGACCAGAAGACCGCGTTCAAAGAACTCACGAACGCGACCTATAAAGGCAAATGGCTGGTTCTCTTCGCCTGGCCGAAAGATTTTACCTTCGTCTGCCCGACCGAAATCGCGTCCTTCGGCAAGCTGAACAAGGATTTCGCGGATCGCGACGCGCAGGTGCTCGGCCTGTCTACCGACAGCGACTACGTCCACCTTGCCTGGAAACAGAACCATAAAGACCTGAAGGACCTGCCCTTCCCGATGCTTTCCGACATCAAGCGCGAACTGTCGACCGCGCTCGGCATCCTGCATGCGGATGCCGGCGTGTGCAACCGCGCGACCTTTATCGTCGATCCCAACGGCATCATCCGCCACGTTTCGGTGAACGACCTGAAGGTCGGCCGCAACGTCAACGAAGTGCTGCGGATCCTCGACGCGCTGCAGACCGACGAGCTCTGCCAGTGCAACTGGAACAAGGGCGAAGACACGCTGTCCAAGCCGAAAGCCGCCTAACAGCGCGCTTGCGAAGTTATAAAACGGCCCGCTTCATGCGGGCCGTTTTTTTATGCAGGATTGTCCGTGCGCCAACGTGACAACCCTGCACACCGCGGGCCGCGGCGATTAATGGATTTTAAACGTGTTTTGACTATATTTGTTTGGTTGTCTGAAAGGGGACGAGAGCAATGAGCGCCGATAAACTTCATACGGATGCCCTGAAATCCTGGCTCGACAGTCTCGGCCAGAACGAGCCGTCGCATATCGATTCCGTGCTGCCGCAGGGGCAGGGCGTGGACTGGCGCGAAACCGTGCTGCGATCCCTGTTCAAACCCGCTGCGTCATCCACGCGCGCAAACACGGCGTCGAACGACGCGCCGACGCCCGTCATCAAGCCGCCGAAGCCAGGGGCCTGATTTTCGGCAGGTCCAACTCCGCTGCGGCGCAGCATAAAATGCAGGGCTAACTCACGGAAATATCAAGGGAATTCCGCCCGCTTTTCTGTTGGCAATTGCGGGTCTTTGGTTTAACTAATTGTGCATGCCTCAAGGCGTATGATTGAGGCACCGAAAACCCCGTCTCCAGCAGGTATTTCCAATGTCCAAATCCCCCCAGAAAGATCGTCTTATCCAGAACGCGCTGATCGCGTCGCGGGAGGGGAAGGGGGTGAAGAAGGAAAACCAGCTGCTGCACGAATTCCTCTCGGCCTTTTACCAGCAGGTGCCGCCAGACGACCTCCAGGGGTGGAAGGCGGAGGATCTCAGCCGCGTCGCGACGTCGATGTGCGAATGGGCGGCGGAACGCGCAAGCGGGCAGCTGAAAGTGCGGGTCTTCAATCCCGAACTGAAACGCGATGGCTGGCATATCCCGCACACCGTCGTCGAGATCGTGAACGATGACATGCCGTTCATCATCGACAGCGTCGCCTCCGACCTCGGGGCGCAGGGCTACGGCATCGATGTTCTGTTCCACCCGATCCTCACCGTCAGCCGCGACGGCGCCAAGCTGAAATCCGTGCAGGCGGGCAAGGGCGCCGAAGGGAAACTGGTCGAATCTTGCGTCTATATCCAGCTCGAGCAGATGCTGACCACAGACGCGATGCGCAAATTGCAGGCATCGCTCGAAGCGACGCTCGGCGATGTGCGCGCGGCGACGTCCGACTGGCGCAAGATGCTGGCTAAAATCGACGAGGTCTCGCAATTCGGCGATGCTGTGGCGAAGAACCATGACCGCCATGACGTGCAGGAAGCGCAGGATTTCCTCAGCTACATCAAGAACAACAATTTCACGCTGCTGGGCTTCCGCGCCTATAACGTCGCGGGCGGCAAGGCTTCGCTGGTATCCGGCTCCGGTCTTGGAATCCTGAAGGGCAACCGTGTCATCGATATCGGCGCCGATGCGGAGAGCCGCTTGATCGAAGGCCTGCGCGAGTCCCGCTGGCCCGCCATGGTCGGCAAGCTGGTGAGCGAAATATCAACCGTCCATCGCCGCGTGCCGCTCGACGTCGTCATCGTCAAGAAACTGAACGCGAAGGGCGAGCTTGAGGGCATGTCCGCCTTCGTCGGCCTGTTCACCTCGTCAACCTACTCCTGCCGCACGAGCGAGATTCCGATGGTGCGCCAGAAGGTCGCCGAAACGATCGAGCGCGCCGGCTTCACGCGCGGCTCTCACGACTACAAGGCGCTCGAGCATATCCTCGAGAAAATGCCCCGCGACG
>Ga0196981_1000474_pt1 | contig 12589 bp, 15 predicted proteins | sample S3_2013CmetaG_FD_155462 | JGI IMG/M metagenome (GOLD analysis project Ga0196981, IMG submission 155462) | Soil microbial communities from Anza Borrego desert, Southern California, United States - S3_20-13C | ecosystem: Environmental > Terrestrial > Soil > Desert | place: USA: California...
TAACGCCGAGCTGATCGCGCTGTCGGGCGAAGCCATGCTGCCAAAACATATCCATTTTCCTGACGCGACCGCGAAGGCCGTGAGCCCGATCTGCGGCAGCGAAATCACCGTTCAGCTCAAGCTCGACGGCGACCGCGTCGCGGATTTCGGCTTCGAGGTCGAGGCCTGCGCGCTGACCAAAACCGTCGTCGCCGTGATGAACAAGGCAATTATCGGCAAAACGAGGGCTGACGTCGCGCGCGCTGGGACTGAGCTGGAAGCCATGCTGAACGGCGAAACAGTTTTCCCCTCCGGCGACTGGGCGAAGCTGCAGATACTCGAGCCCGTGAAGGATTATAAAGCGCGCCACAATTCAATCCTGCTGCCCTTCGAGGCGGTGGAAAAAGCTTTTTTAAAGGAATAAAGTATGCGGTACCGAATTTTTCAGGTATCTCCGTCCGGAAATTACCGTGGCGTTCACCGGCTGGGCCCGTCATATAACGAACTTGCTGATGAAACTGAAGCTTGGAATCGAGCTTGGCATGAGTACGTTTACAAATACGGGGAAATGATTCCTGAAAAGAATGAGGCGATAACATTATTCGAGATTTTTCGTTCTCGGGACCCGAATTTTGAACTCGTTGGAATAGAAAAGGCGACGTCTGAGGCGGGAACAGGTGTTATCGGATATGACGTGGCGTCGAACTGTTGGCATTCGATGCTGTCATGGCAACCCCCGATATCTTGGTCAGTGATACAAAAACAATCGAAACTAGGTCCATTATTTTCATTAATTGAAAAGTACTTTGTGCCGAAGTTGAACAATGTCGGATTGTTCTCTATTTTTGACGTCGCTGAGCATTTTTGCGAAGTAATAAAAACCGTGGAGCGGCTTGAGCCAGGTACATGGCCAGATGAGTTTGATGCAGAGGTGCTGGCGATATTTAAATTAAACTTAGAGTAGTTACCGTGGACAGGAAATTCCGGCAGGAGCGCAACGCCGCGCTCGATGAAATCCAGAAAGCCATCGGCGAGAAGATCAAGGAGCTCGCGATCGCAAGCCAGCCGCTGACGCAGAACCGTCCGAACGGCTTGCTGCTGCCCGAGCATGTGCAGCTCTCCGAAATGTTCCGCTGGCCGGCGGCGGTCGGTTACGCGGCTGGCGATTTGAAGGAAGACAAATCCCTCAAGCAGATTTTTTCGCGCGTCAGCGCGCGGTATGAAGGCAAGGACCCGAACCAGATCCTCGGCCTTGCCGAAGATCTCACGCGTACGGCCGGCGCGAAGCTGGACGGCCGCGCCTCGGCGTTTGAAGATGTGCTGAAACTTCTCGATGTCGCGGAGCGGGATTTCGACCTGACCTATAAACCGCTCAGCCCCTCCATGATCGAGTACTGGAAGAAGAAGCATCCGATCGATAACAGCTATCTTGAATACGCGCACCGCGAAAACCAGCGCTATTACATGAAAGAATCCATCAGCGAGATGCGTCGGCTGTTGATCGACCTGCGCGACGGAAAACAGGCGCCAGCCGCCGCGTCTAAGCCGCCAACCCCCTGAAACTATGAATATTTCCCCGGCTTGCTTTCGCCTGCTGCGACTTTATATTATGGTCATATAGAGGTTGCTCGCCGCCTGTCGGGGGCAGCCATAAAGATCACAACGCTCGCTTGCGACAAGGAGCATCGGTATGAGCAGACGCCTGTCACTTTTCGACAGCCCTTTCCTTCTCGGTTTCGACCAGTTCGAACGCGCGCTCGACCGCGCGCAGCGCGCAGCGTCGGAAGGCTATCCGCCCTACAACATCGAGCAGGTCAGCGAGACGCTGCTGCGCATCACGATAGCAGTTGCGGGTTTCGAGATGGATGATCTCTCCGTGCAGCTCGAGCAGAACCAGCTGGTCATTCGCGGCCGCAAAACGGCGGAGGAAGATGAAAACCGCCTGTTCCTGCATCGCGGGATCGCGACACGCCAGTTCCAGCGTTCCTTCATCCTGAGCGAGGACATCGAGGTCGTCGGCGCATCGCTCGACAACGGGTTGCTGAACGTCGATCTGCGCCGCATCATCCCCGAAACCACGGTTCAGACAATCGCGATAAAGTCCGGAAAAGACGGCAAAAAAGCCCAGACGATTGACGTCGCCGCGGATGTTTCGCGTGACAACAAAGATATGCCGAAGTAACATAAGAAGGCGAGGTAAACAGATGAAAAGCAACTTCCTGCCCGAAAATTACATCCCCTTCCTGATGACGCAATCGGATCTGCAGAAGCTTGGCCTTGAAGAAGTCGGCTATGTGAAGCAGTACCAGGTCAACGGCAAGCCGGCCTGGGTGCTGCATGCAGCCGATGGCACCGCGCTCGCCGTCCAGGCGGATTCCGGCGCGGCGCAGAATTCTGCGCGCCATCATGAGCTCGATCTCGTTTCCGTCCACTAATTGAAATCTGAAATCAGGCGGCCTGGTTGCGCGCCCATTCGGTGAGCAGCTCGGCGATCTTGTCCTGCTGGCAGGTGCCGCGGATGCCGTTGCAGGTCTGCTGGTCTTTCAGGAAGCGCGAAATCCGCGCGAGTACCTTTAGGTGCTGCGTCGTTTTACTTTCTTCCGGCACCAGCATCATGAAGATCAAATCGACCGGCGCGCCGTCGATCGCGTCGTAATCGACCGGTGTTTCAAGCCGTACCAGTGCGCCATAAATGCGGTCGATATGGTCAAGCTTGACATGCGGGATGGCGACCCCCCCGCCGATACCGGTCGTGCCGATGCGCTCGCGCGCCATCAGCGCGTCGAACAGCTTTTCCGGCGCGCCGCCAATGACGGGCACGAGGGCGTCCGCAATGGAGCGGAACGCCTGCTTTTTGCTCGTGGCCTTCAGGTCAGGAATAATCAGGTCTGCGGTGATCATACAAATTATCTGCCCGTCGTGGCCGCCTTTTCAAGGGTCGACCCGCAATTTGTACTGTTTTCGGGCAGTTACCTTCTCTTCTTTCCGGCTTTCGCCTTTTTCTTCTGGGCCGGCTTATGCCTTGCCGCGGGTTTCGCGGCGGCTTTTGCCGGGGCTGCCTTGGCAGCGGGTTTCGCGGCCGGTTTCGCGACAGGCTTTGCTGCGGTGGCGGGTTTTTTAGCAGGGGCCGAACCCTCGGGGTCGACCCAGCCGATATTCCCGTCTTTGCGGCGGTACACCATGTTCAGCCCGCTATGTTTCGGGTTGCGGAACAGGAGCGCGGGCGCGGTGCCCAGCTCCAGGCGCAGCACGGCGTCAGCGACAGCCAGCGTCGGCACTTGCGTGTCCATTTCCGCGATGACCGCGGGTTCCTGGCCGCCTTCAGCCTCGTTTTCATTGCTGCTGCTGAAGGTGGTGTAAGCGGCCGCGGTCGTTTCCGACACGCCCTGGCGCTTGTGGTGGTCCTTCAGGCGGTCCTTGTATTTCGACAGGCGCTTGGCCACGTTTTTCGACGCACCGTCAAAAGCGGGGTAGGGATCATCCGCTTCATTCTGCGCCTCGAGCACGATGCCGTGGCCGGCATGGATCGAGATATCCGCGGTGTAGCGATGGTTCTTTTCCTTGGTGAAGACAACGACGGCCTTGATCGGCTCGCGGAAGTATTTGCCCGCGGTATGCGTCAGGTTCGCGCGCACATGCTCGCGGAGTGAATCGCCCACATCCAGGTGCATGCCTTTGACTGTCAGATCCATTGTCGTCCCCTCAATTGGTGTTTACCGTGATTTTTATCTTAGTCAGGTGCAGTTGAAAAAAGCATTAAATTCAACGCACCAGTCCGGTAATTGCTTCAAATAAATATAGATTTTTGAACGGCGCGTCAACTTCGCACCGGATTCCCGCGCGATTCCAGCCACCTAGCGATTATGTATTCTTGATCCGGCGGCGCTGGACGGAGGAGGGGATTTTCATAGCCTCGCGGTACTTAGCAACTGTGCGCCGGGCAATGTCGATGCCCTCTTTTTTCAAGAGATCGACGAGGTCGTCATCCGACAGGATCTTCGCGGCTGGCTCCGCGTCGATATAGGTTTTGATGCGGGACTTGACGGCTTCCGACGAAAATTCGGCGTTGCCGTCCGATGATGAAACGCCGGAGGAGAAAAAGTATTTCAGCTCGAACACGCCGCGCGGCGTGCCGATATATTTGTTGCTGGTGACGCGGCTGACGGTGCTTTCATGCATCCCGATCACGGCTGCGATATCCTTCAGCACCAGCGGCTTCAGGTATTCGACGCCGTAATTGAAGAAATCTTCCTGCTGCAAGATGATCTCGCTCGCGGTTTTCAAAATCGTCTCGGCGCGCTGGTCCATCGCCTTGATCAGCCAGTTGGCGGTGTTCAGCTGCTCGGACAGGTACTCTTTGTCGGTCTTGTTCTTGGCGCTGTTGCTGATCTCCGTGTAATAGCGCTTGTTCACCAGTACGCGCGGCAGCGTGTCGTTATTGAGCTCGACCGCCCACCCGCCGCCCTTGGATTTCGGCAGCGGCCGCATGAGGACGTCCGGGACGACGGTCTGCGACACGAAGTGATCGAATTCGAGCGCGGGCTTCGGGTTGAGCGCCTTGATCTCGGAAATCATTTCCTTCAGATCTGCATCGTCAACGCCGCACAGACTTTTAAGCTTTTTCAGGTCATGCGCCGCCAGCACGTCCAGGTTCTCGACAAGTTTCTGCATGGCGGGGTCAAGGCGATCCTGCTCCTTCAGCTGCAGCGCAAGGCATTCGCTTAAATTGCGGGCGAAGAGGCCGGCCGGGTCCATATCCTGCAGCTTGGCAAGGATCCCCTCGACGCGTTCCTTTGTGGTGCCCAAGCGCTCGGCGAGCTGGCCCGTATCGGTGCGGAAATAGCCAGATTCATCGAGATAATCGAGCATCAGCCGCGCGATCGCTCGTTCCTTGTTATCCTCGAAATCGACGGCGATCTGCTCTTCAAGGTAATCGCGGAGGGTCGCCTCCTTCGCCATATTGTTCTCGAAGGCGAAGTCCGGATCATCGAATTTCAGGCTGCCGCCTTTGCCGACATCGCTGAAGCTGTTGGTCGCGAAAGCGTCGTAGCCGCCTTCCTGCTCGGCCATGCTGCCACCGGTGAAAACGTTTTCGAAATCGGTGTCAAGCTCGCGCTCTTCGCGCTGCGGGGCGTCGCCGCCGTGGTCGTCCTGCGGCGCGTGTTCACTGTCGCCGGCGCCTTCTGCGGCCGGCGGCTCATCGCCCGGCTTCTCGGTCGACATGCTGTCGTCGCGCTCCAGCAGGGGGTTTTTTTCCAGCTCTGCCTCGACGAATTCCGCCAGCTCGATATTCGACATCTGCAACAGCTTGATCGCCTGCTGCAGCTGCGGCGTCATCGTCAGGGTCTGGCCCTGTTTCAGGTCTAGGCGCTGGTTAATAGCCATGTAAAATCAAACTCTCCCCGTCTCCAGAATACCATGATTTCAGCCATGGAATCTCCGGCCCTCTTAATCATATGGGGATTTTTTGGAGCGGAGTGAAGATGCAGGTATTAAAATACCATATTACAGGCTGAATTTCTCGCCGAGATAGACGCGGCGGACATCCTTATGCGCGACGATGTCGGAAGGCTTGCCCTCCATCAGCACCTGCCCGCCATGCAGGATATAGGCACGATCGACGATATCCAGCGTATCGCGCACGTTGTGGTCGGTGATCAGCACGCCGATATTGCGGTTTTTCAGGTGCTTCACCAAGTCGCGGATCTCGCCCACCGCGATCGGATCGATGCCGGCGAGCGGCTCGTCCAGCAGGATAAATTGCGGATGGGTCGCGAGCGCGCGCGCGATTTCGACGCGGCGGCGTTCCCCGCCCGATAGAGCGATCGCGGGCGTGCTGCGCAGATGGGTGATTGAAAATTCAGCCAGCAGTTCGGCGAGCATATGCTCGCGGCGGTGATGGTCCTCTTCGACGACCTGCAGGATGCTGCGGATATTGTCTTCGACGCTCAGGCCCCGGAAGATCGAGGATTCCTGCGGCAGGTACCCGATTCCAAGGCGCGCGCGGCGATACATCGGCAGGCGGGTGATATCCTTGCCGTCGAGCCGGATGCTGCCGCTATCGGCGTCGATCAGGCCCGTCACGATATAAAAGCAGGTCGTTTTCCCCGCGCCGTTTGGCCCCAGCAGCCCGACGGCCTCGCCGCGCTTTACGGTCAGCGATACGTCGCGCAGCACCGGCCGGCGCTTGTAGCGCTTCATGAGGTGAGACACCTCAAGCCCCGCGGCGCTTGGCACCAGTTGTGGCTCTGCTGTTTTTTTCATGTCGCTCATTGCGGTTTCTTCTTGGGATAGAACAGGCCCTTGACGCGGCCCTCGCCCCCTTCGGCAAATAACTGGCTGATACCTGTTTTCAAGTCAACGACCGCGCGGGTGCCCTGCAGCCAGTTCTCTCCCTGCAGGATCTTGATATCGCCGGTCAGGATTGCCTTGCCCGCGACGACGTCATACACGCCTTTGCTGCCGTTCACGGTTTCCTTCAGCGTTTTGATAGAGACATTGCCGTCCACGGTGATTTTCTGCAGGACAAGCTTTCCCTCCGGCCCTTGATGGAAAAAAGCGTTCATCACGTTTGCGCGCAGCGTGTCTGTGCCGCGCACCGCAACCGCGTCGCCGACCGCGGTCAGGCGGTTCTCGCGCCCGTAAAATTCGATCTTGTCGCGCGCGGTAAGACGTTCGGTCACCGTTTCGATGCGCAGGTCCCGGCCGGTCAGCAGCACAGAGTTGTCGGGGACGCTATAGGTCGCCTGGTCGCCATGGACGGTATAGGGCGGGGAAGTGATGACGACGTTCCCGGCGGCAACCAATGTGCTGATGTCAGTCGCGCCTTTTTCGTCGGTGTAATGCGCGGTCAGCAGGTCGCTTGCCACCTGGAAATTGCCCTGTTTCGCAATCGCATTTTCGCGCGCGGTGTAGGTCTTCGCCTTGCGGTTCCATTCAAGGGAATGTTTTGCGGAAATTTCGACAGGCGCATTTTCGTCCGCCATCGGCATCTGCTGGGCGAAAGCCGGCGTCGTAACGAGGAACAAAGCGAGAAAAACAAGGCGCTTCATCCACGCACCTTTTTCGGAGGCTTGGCCTTCATGCCGTAGAGGGTCAGGAAAACAGGCCCGCCGAATACGACAAGTTCGCCTTCATTCACTACATCCATATTCTGCGCCTTCAGCTCACCGGCGGGACCCTGCGCGGTCACCGGCTCGGTCGTCACGGCGTGGCGCGTCTCCATATCGACCGCGATGTTGGCGAGGTGCATCTCATAGCCACTGTCGTGGTAGACGGTCACGCCTCCGGATAGCGAGAGTTTGCCCGCCTTGTTGTCGTAGTCGCCGTTTTTCGCATGGACGGCGACCCAGTTGCCGCCCTCCAGCATCACATCGGCCCGCGGATTTTCGAGCAGCACCGCTTCGTCCGACAGCATGTTGCGGATGGCCTTGTCGGCGGTCAGCGTGTATTTGCGGCCCTTGGCGTCCATCCCCTCATAGCGCGCGCCTTTAAGTTCGATCTGGCCGGGCTTTGTGTTCTCCTTGGTCGGCAGGTCAGCCAGCTGGATTTCCTGCGAATCCTGGCTGAGCCGGATGAAGACGAGCCCCATGATCCCGAGCGCCACCAGCGGCAGGGTGATTTTTGATATCCGCACGAACCAGCTATAGCCGCCGCCGCGCGCGGATAGCCGCTTGGACGCGCTTTTCTTCGCTTTCGGTTTTTTAGGCAAAACCCGCTCTCAGGCAGTCGTGGAGATGCAGGAGGCCGACAGGCTTGCCCGCTTCGTCCACCACGACAAGCGCAGTGATCTTGCGGAAGGTATTTTTAAGGTCGTTCATGACCGCCATCGCTTCCGCGACCAGCATATCCGGGCCGGCCACTTTCGGCGCCTTGGTCATGATGTCCTTCGCCTGCTTGTCCATCAGGTCGTTGCTCAGGTGACGGCGGATATCGCCGTCCGTAATCAGGCCCGCCATCGTGCCCTTGGCGTTCACCAGCGCGACGCAGCCGAAGCCCTTGGCGCTGATGACCGGGATAACGTCGCGCACGGCAGCGGTTTCGGACGCGACAGGCAGCGCGTCACCGGTATGCATGATCTCGGAAACTTTCATCAGCTGCTGGCCAAGCTTGCCGCCCGGATGGAAAATCTTGAAGTCCTTTGCCGTGAAGCCCTTGCGCTCCAGCAGCGTGATCGCAATCGCGTCGCCGAGCGCCAGCGTCATGGTGGTCGAGGTCGTGGGGGCGAGGCCGTTCGGGCAGGCTTCCGGGCAGTTCGGCAGCAGCAGGACGACATCCGACTTCTGGCCCAGCGTTGATTCCGGCCGGCTGGTCACGCCGATCAGCGGGATCGCGAAGCGGCGCGTATATTCGATGAGGTCGAGGAGTTCTTTTGCCTCGCCCGAATTCGACAGCGCGAGCACGACGTCGCCGCGCACGATCATGCCCATATCGCCATGGCTCGTCTCAGCCGGATGGACGAAGAAAGCGGGCGTGCCGGTCGAGGACAGCGTCGCCGCAATTTTGCGCGCAATATGCCCGCTCTTGCCCATGCCGGTCACGATCACGCGGCCCTCGGCCGCGGAAATCATCTCGATCGCCTGATCGAAGCTGTCGTTCAAAAACGCGGCCAATTGCGCGAGCGCCTCGGCTTCGATCTGCAGCACGCGGCGGCCTGTCTGCACGGTATCGGCGACGGCATCTTGTTCGCGGGCGGTCTCGGGAAGCTTGAGGATTTTCATGGTGTCTCGCTGTTATGCGTCAGGTACGCTTGGGACGTTTTGAAACCGCCTTATCATGCGTGTTGCGGCGCGAAATATCTATCAAATTTATGTCGTTATGTCAATTAATGAGGATATTTATTTGCATAACGTGGTCGCTCGGGGGCGTTGGCCTAGGCGCTTGTTAATGCGTGAAAATATCTTCTTCCGCCCAGCCTGCCATATCGAGCTTTGCCCGGTGGGGGAGGAAATCGAAACAGGCCTGCGCCAGTTCGGCGCGGCCTTCGCGTTTTAACGATTCGTCCAGCACAGCGCGAATGCGGTGCAGGTGCAGGACATCGTTCGCTGCATACTCGATCTGTTCCTGGCTCAGCTTTTCCGCGCCCCAGTCCGTCGTCTGCTGCTGCTTGTCGATATCAAGCTGCAGCAGGTCCTTCACGAGGTTTTTCAAGCTGTGATGGCTGGTGTAGGTGCGGGCGATGCGTGACGCGATTTTGGTGCAATAAATCGGCGCGGTCAGGACACCGAGATAGGTGAGCATCACCCCGACATCAAAGCGCGCGAAGTGGAACAGCTTGGTGACGGCGGGATCGCCCAGAAGTTTTTTCAGGTTCGGCGCGGAATATTCCGGCTTAGTGAATTTCACCAGATGCACATTGCCGTCGCCTGCCGAAAGCTGCACAAGGCAGAGCCGGTCGCGCCCGGGCTTGAGGCCCAGCGTCTCGGTATCGATCGCGACCACGGGGCCGAGATCAAGACCGTCTGGCAAATCGCCTTCATGCAATGCTACATTCATATTACTGCCCGATTTTATTGATGTTTCGACAAAAAACTATAACAGGAGCCTGCAATATGTCCAGAGGCCTCAAACTTATCGTCGCGCTGCTGCTCCTGCGCCGCAAGGGCGGTCGTCGCGTCATCCTGCTCATGCTCGCGGTCCTGGCTTGGGCCGCGGTTTCCGGGCGCTACGTCTGCGCGCTGCCGGGCCGTCCCGCGCAACTGCACTGCGCGGTCATATCCAATACCGGCCTTGCGCATATGACCCGCGGCATGAACATGGAAACAATCGCTGCGCTGAAAAACGAAGTTAAGCCCGGCGACCTACCGCACCTCAAAAACATGTTGACCGGCAAGGATGCGATCGCCGCGATGACTGCAGCCGAAGTCCTGAAGGCCATGGGGGAAGAAGGCAAGGCTGCGCTCACCGAAGCATACAGGGGGGCGAAGGCTGCGAACGACACAAGCCGCGCCATGCTCATTCAGGAGCACGGGGACTTGAGTCAGAACTTGTAGAAAAGATGGTGCCCAAAATAAGACTCGAACTTACACGGGTGTAACCCCACAGGTACCTGAAACCTGCGCGTCTACCAATTCCGCCATTTGGGCACGGGTATTTGGTGAAGAAGTAATAATTGAATTCAGGCGGCTTTGTCAAATGATATCAGGGAATAGGGAAAAAAGCCTGATTCCTGTGGAGTTGGCGTCACCTAGCCCGTAAAATCGCGGAGAGTATTAAAAAGGGGCAGGGCGTCATGGAAGTTTTGGTTATCGACCGCGAATCTCTCACCAACCAGCTGATCGCCTCCAAGCTGGAGGCGCAGGGTCACAAGGTGACGCTCGAGCCGAACAAGAATGCGGCCTTCGAACTGATCAAGAACGGCAAGTTCGACTGCATCATGATCGATCCCGCACCGCTCAGCGAAGCGCGCCCCGTCGTCATCGGCGTCTGGAAAAATATCCGCGCGCAGGTGAAACCCTATATCTTCCTGCTGTCGAAATCGGCGACAACAGAAGATGCGGTGACTGCGGGCACCAACGACGTCCTCAACAAGCCGCTGTCGTCCGAGGATCTCGAAACCAAGATCGGCAATGCGCAGCGCCTTATGGACCTCTGCCGGCACCTGGCGCGGGAGGATAACGTCCATTCCTCCGGCGGCATGATTGGCAAGGCAGCGTTCAACCAGCTGTTTCTATCGGCCATCGACCGCTCCTTCCGTTATGCCGAACGCAGCCTGATCGTCTTCATCACCATCACGAACCATGAGGCGCTGAAAGCAGCGGACAGCGCCGCCTATGACGAAACATTCAAGAAGCTCACCGAAAAAATGACCTTCATGCGCCGCCAGTCGGACGTGATCGGGCGGCTCGGCCCGGATTGCTTCGCGGTGCTGCTGCAGCGCCCCATCTACGAAACGGAACCGGTAGATGCGATCAACCGTTTCTCCGAAGTGCTCGGCAAGTTCCATGATTCTTTCGAGGACAAGGCTAAAGCGCCGCGCCTGCATATGAGCCTCATCGAATTGCCGCAGGGCGCGGAAAAGGCGGAGCGCGTCGTCCCGCAGCGCGCCGAAAGCGCCGCCGCCGAGGCGTAACCCGAAAACAAAGGACACACCATGGCCGACCCGAAACAGGCAGAGACCCTGCAACTGCTGCAGGATCTTTTGAAAAAGGCGAAATCCTTCGGCGCGACAGACGCCGATGCCGTGCTGTCGGACACGACCTCGGTCGCCGTCACGCGACGCAATGGTGAGCCGGAATCGCTGCAGCGTTCCGAAGAGGCCGAAATCGGCTTGCGGGTGCTGGTCGGCGGGCGGCAGGCGATCGTATCGTCGTCCGACCGCGCGCCGGACGCGCTCGCGCAGATGGCGGAACGCGCGGTCGCCATGGCGAAGATGGTGCCGGATGACAAATTCGCCGGTCTCGCCGATCCGGCTGAGCTGGCTAAAAGCTTTCCGGACCTCGATCTATATGACCCGACCGAAATCAGCGTGGAAAAAATGGCGGAAATGGCGGATGCGGCCGAAGGCGCAGCGCTGGAGGTTGAGGGGATCACAAACTCCGACGGCGCTGAATGCAGCGTGACCAAGGAAATTTCCTATTTCGCGGCTACCAATGGCTTTGTCGGCGGCTATCCCGCTTCGGGCTTCAGCCTGTCGGTTTCGGTCATCGCGGGCGAAGACACCGGGATGGAGACGGATTACGATTTCGATTCGGCCTCCTACCTGAAGGACTTGGCAGCGCCGGAGCTGATCGGACGCAACGCGGCCGAGCGCGCGGTGAAGGCGCTGAACCCGCGCAAGGGCCCCACCCGGGAAATGCCGATTATTTTTGACCGCCGCACCGCAGGCGGCGTCATCGGCTCGCTTGCGGGCGCCATCAGCGGCAGCGCCGTTGCGCGTGGCACGACCTTTTTGAAAGACGCGATGGGAAAGAAGATTTTTCCCGCCAATATCACGGTCGTCGATGATCCCTTCCTGAAGCGGGGCGCGCGGTCGCACCCGTTCGACGGCGAAGGCGTGGCGCCCCAAAGGCGCAATATCATCGACAACGGGGTGCTGACCGGCTGGCTGCTGGATACCGCCTCGGCCAAGCAGCTGGGCCTGAAGACGACCGGCAACGCCGCGCGCAGCGCCTCCGCCCCGCCTTCGCCCCGCGCCGCCAATTTTTACATGCAGCCGGGGCAGAAGTCGGTCGAGGAGCTGATCGCCGATATCGATGAAGGGTTTTACGTGACGCAGCTCATGGGCTCGGGCGCGAATCCAGTGACGGGCGACTACAGCCGAGGCGCGCGCGGGTTCTGGATCGAGAAAGGCCGGCTGACCTACCCGGTTGCGGAGATGACGATCGCAGGCAATATCCTGCAGATGTGGCTTGACCTCGAAGCTGCAAATGACCTGCAGTTCAAGTTCGGCGTGGATACGCCGACATTACGCATTGCAAAAATGATGGTCGCTGGCGCCTGAGTCAGCCCGCGTTCGCGTGCAGGTGATTGCGCGGACGGAACGGGATGACGACGCCCCACTCTTCCTTGCGCGGCGCTGGAACGGGTGTCTGTTTGCCTTGCGCGAACATCGCCTTGAAAGCGGGCAGCGGGTCGAGCGCCGGTTCCGTGATGTCCTGCTTGTTGAACA
>Ga0196981_1000476_pt1 | contig 12521 bp, 14 predicted proteins | sample S3_2013CmetaG_FD_155462 | JGI IMG/M metagenome (GOLD analysis project Ga0196981, IMG submission 155462) | Soil microbial communities from Anza Borrego desert, Southern California, United States - S3_20-13C | ecosystem: Environmental > Terrestrial > Soil > Desert | place: USA: California...
TGGTCGATGATGTCTTTTTTCTTTTTGGCATTCACGCGGTGTTCGTCCATCAGGTCTTCTGCCGAAAAGCTCGTAAGGCTTTCGTCGATGAAGGCGATGACCGGGTCAAAGCCGAGCAGATCTTTCGATTTCGTCAGGTTGATCGCGAAGCTCTGCACCTGCTCCGCCCGCTTGCCGATTGTATTATCCATATTCAGCGGCAAGCCGATCACGAAACCGCCGATATTGTAATCGCGGCAGAGCGGGGCGAGTGCCTTTACATTTTCCGTAAATTTGGCAAGGCGCAGCGTGGCGAGCGGCGTTGCGACGGTCAGCTCCGGATTGGAAACCGCGAGGCCGAGCGCCTTTGCCGCGTGATCCATGCCCAAAAGCCGCGTTTTGGGCGGCAGGCGGATGCTCAGTTCTTTAATTGCGACAATCGGCATGCTAGGTTCTGGGGCCGTATTATTTATAAGGAATGGTGTGATGTCCATTGATAAAAACACAGTCACCAAAATCGCCCGGCTCGCCCGGATCAAGGTGACGGAGGACGAAAAAGAGGTGTTGAGCCGCGAGCTCGGCTCAATCCTGAAAATGATCGAGGAGCTCGACCGCGTGAACACGGACGGCGTCGAGCCGATGACCTCCGTCGTGCAAATGCAGCTGTTCGAGCGCGAGGACGTCATCACCGACGGCGAGATCCAGGAAAAAATCCTCAGCAACGCGCCCGAGGCGACCGCGGGCTTCTTCGTCGTCCCGAAAGTGGTGGAATAATATCATGACCAAACTGACCGACCTCACCATCGCCGGCGCGCTGGACGGCCTGCGCAAAAAAGAATTCACCGCGGTCGAGATTGTCGACGCCCATATCAAGGGCGCCGAAGCCGCGCGCCACCTGAACTGTTTCATCACCGAAACCTTCGATTCCGCGCGCGAGCAGGCGAAGGCCGCGGACGAGCGTTACGCCAAGGGCGTCGCCCTGCCGCTCGATGGCATTCCGATCGCGATGAAGGACCTGTTCTGCACCGAGGGCGTGCAGACAACCGCTGCCAGCCGCATTCTGGAAGGCTTCAAGCCGCCCTATGAATCGACCGTTTCCGGCAACCTGAAAAAAGACGGCACCATCTCGCTCGGCAAGGCGAACCTTGACGAATTCGCGATGGGCTCCAGCAACACCACCTCGGGCTACGGTAACGTCATCAACCCCTGGAAGCGCAAAGGCGACAACAAGGACCTCGTCCCTGGCGGATCGTCGGGCGGTTCCGCCGCTGCCGTTTCCGCGCGCATGGCGATGGGCGCGACCGGCACCGATACCGGCGGCTCGATCCGCCAGCCGGCGGCGTTCTGCGGCATCGCGGGCATCAAGCCGACCTATGGCCGATGCTCCCGCTTTGGCATCGTCGCTTTCGCGTCCTCGCTCGACCAGGCGGGGCCTTTCGCGCGCAATACCGAAGACTGCGCGCTGCTGCTGAAATCCATGGCGGGCTGGGATCCGAAAGATTCAACCTCCGTCAATACGCCAGTGCCCGACTACACTGCGCAATTGAATGCCGGCGTGAAGGGGCTGAAGATCGGCGTGCCCAAAGAATACCGCGTCGAGGGCACCAATCCCGAAATCATCGCCATGTGGGACAAAGGCGTGCAGATGCTGAAAGACGCGGGCGCCGAAATCGTCAACGTCTCGCTGCCGCACACGGCCTACGCTCTGCAGACCTATTACGTGATTGCGCCGGCGGAATGTTCCTCCAACCTCGCGCGCTATGATGGCGTGCGTTTCGGCAAGCGGGTCGAGGGCGACAACCTGATCGACACCTACGAAAATACGCGCGCCGCCGGCTTCGGCAAGGAAGTGCGTCGCCGCATCCTCATCGGCACCTATGTCCTGTCGGCAGGCTATTACGACGCCTATTACAACAAGGCGCGCAAGGTGCGCAAACTGATCTGGCAGGATTTCGTTGAAGCCTACAAGAAATGCGACGTGCTGCTGACGCCGACCGCGCCGACGCCCGCTTTTGCGATCGGCGAAAACACGCAAGACCCGGTGACGATGTACCTGAACGACATCTTCACCATCCCGGCCTCAATGGCGGGGATGCCGGGTATGGCGCTGCCGATCGGGCTTTCCAACGACGGACTGCCGCTTGGGCTGCAACTGATCGGCAAGCCGTTCGACGAGGAAACGATTTTCCGCGTCGCGCAGTCGCTCGAAAAAGCCGCTGCATTTACCGCCGTGCCGCAGAACATCGTCGGCAAAGCCGCGTAAGGGGAGGGATATCATGACCTATTTACTCAAAGGCGAAACCGGCGACTGGGAAGTGGTGATCGGGCTTGAAGTCCACGCGCAGGTGCTGACCAATTCGAAACTGTTCTCGGGCGCATCGGCCGCTTTCGGGGCGGCGCCGAACAGCCAGGTCTCGCCCGTCGATGCGGGCATGCCCGGCATGCTGCCTGTCATCAACAAGGAATGCGTGACCAAGGCGGTTCTGACCGGCCTTGGCCTGAATGCCAAGATCAACAACGTCTCGGTCTTCGAGCGCAAAAACTATTTCTATCCCGACTTGCCGCAAGGCTACCAGATTTCGCAGTACCAGCACCCGATCGTCGGCAATGGCGAGATTGAAATCGACCTCGCCGACGGCACGGTCAAGAAAATCGGCGTTGAGCGCCTGCATCTCGAGCAGGACGCCGGGAAATCGCTGCATGACCAGCATCCGCAGAAAAGCTTCGTCGACCTGAACCGCAGTGGCAACCCGCTCATGGAGATTGTCTCGAAGCCCGATATGCGCAGCCCCGAAGAAGCGGGCGCCTATGTGACCAAACTGCGCGCGATCGTGCGCTATCTCGGCACCTGCGACGGCAACATGGACGAAGGCTCGATGCGCTGCGACGTCAACGTCTCGGTGCGGAAGCCCGGCGCCGAGCTTGGCACGCGCTGCGAGATCAAGAACGTGAACTCGGTCCGTTTCGTGCAGCAGGCGATCGAATACGAAGCGCGCCGCCAGATCGAGGTGATCGAGGGCGGCGGCAAGATCGTGCAGGAAACGCGGCTGTTCGACACCAAGCAGGGCACGACGCGCTCGATGCGCTCCAAGGAAGACGCGCATGACTACCGCTACTTCCCAGATCCCGACCTGCTGCCGCTGGTGGTGAACGACAACACCATCGCCGAGATTAAAAAGACTATGCCCGAACTGCCGGACGCGAAGAAGCACCGCTTCATCAAGGATCTCGGCCTGTCGGTGCAGGATGCAAGCGTGCTCGTGCAGGAACGCGACCGCGCGATTTTCTTTGAGAAGGCAGCGCAAGGGCATGACGCCAAGCTCGTCGCCAACTGGCTGACGACCGAATTGCTGGGCGCGCTGAACAAGGCGGAAAAAGAGCTGAAGGACAGCCCGATCAAGGCGGCCGATCTCGGCGCGCTGGTCGGTCTTATTTCCGACAACACCATTTCGGGGCGCATCGCCAAGGAAGTCTTCGCCGAGATGTTCGCAACCGGCAAATCGCCCGGCATGATCGTCGAGGAAAAAGGCCTGAAACAGGTGACCGACACCGGCGCGATCGAGAAGGTCGTGGCGGAAGTGCTTGCCGAAAACCCGGACAAGGTCGCCGAATTCAAGGGCGGCAAGGACAAGCTGTTCGGCTTCTTCGTCGGCGCGGTCATGAAGAAATCGGGCGGCAAGGCCAATCCCGGCATCGTCAACGACCTCCTCAAGAAAAAGCTGGAGCAGTAAATGACCGACATTGCCACGATGCAGCCAGGCGCGGTTGCCGAGCTGCCAATCTCGCAGGAAGGCGCGAAGCGCTTCCTCGTCGGCCTCAGCTGGGACCCGCCGCAGCAGCCGGGCGTGAAGATCAAGCTCGCCGACAGGCCGGATGACAACGCCGTCTCGAAGACGGCCTATGCGCTGTTCGCGCCGTTCGAATTCCTGCGCGTGCTCGTGCTGTCCTTCGCGAACCTCGTCACCTTCGGCATGTTCACGGGCAAGCTTTCCAAGCAGGAGGACAAGGCCGGCCGCGACAAGGGCTCGGAAGCTTACGACCTCGATCTTTGCTGCTATGTCTACGATAGCGCGATGCAGTTAAAAGCAGTTGTGGAGACGGAAGACGACAAGCTGTTCGATCCGTCGAAAAAAATCTACCACACGGGCGAGGACCAGGGCGGCATGGGCGGCGGGGACGACGAAGTGGTTTTCGTCGAAACAAACGGGTTGCCCGCCGATTACGCGCATCTTTACTTCGTCGTGAAAAGCGACAGCAAATACGACCTGTCGCAGTTCAGCAACGCGCGCATCCGCATCGCCGACAGCAAGACCGGCAACAACGTGGTCGACTGCCCGATCTCCGCGCCCGGCAAGTTCAATTTCGTGTTCTGCAAGGTCAGCCGCGCGGGCGAGGGCTGGCGTGTGCAGCATATCGCGCAGCCAGTCGACGAGGATTTTGCCTGGGCAACGGCGCTGCCGCAGATCGGCGCTTAAATGACGGCGGAAGCGGCGCTGAAAATCGCGACACCGCAGCCGGGCCTTGCGCCCGCGCAGCCGCTTTACATCTCGCCGGAAGGCGAACGCCGTTTTATCGTGGGGCTCAGCTGGGGCCCGGCGCAGTTCCGCAAGCTGCGCGTGCATGTGCCGCAGCTCCGGGACGAAAACGGCCATTACGACGTGTTTTATTTCTTCAAGCTGCCCTTCCACCTGTTTCGTATTTTCGTGCTCTCGCTGATCCGCCTCTCCGCGCCCGACCTTTACCGCCGCGGTGTCGATGACGGCAGGAAGGTGAATGACGCGGGGCGTTACGACCTCGACCTTTCCTGTTATGTCTTCGACCGCGACATGCACCTGAAATGCGTGATCGGCCCGGCGGAAGACACCTATGTCGATCCCTCGAAAAAGCTTTACCACAGCGGCGACCAGATTCACGGCTCCGAAGGTTCCGGCGATGACGAGCAGGCCTTTGTCGAGACGCGCGGACTGCCGGACGAATACCACCACTTTTTCTTCGTCGTCGAAACCGACGGCCGCTATTCGCTTTGCGAGACGCCGAATATCGTCCTGCGCCTCGCCGACAGCCGCACGAACACGAATGCGCTCCGCGCAGCAGTGACGGCGCCCGCCGGCAGCCGTGCGCATGGTTACGTCTTCGCGCATGTTTTCCGCGACGGGGACGGCTTCGCCGCGCGCGAAATCGGCGAGTTCGCGGAATTCAGCGCGGGCTGGGTCAAGACATTGCAGGGCATCGCGGCGCGGGCATGATGAACAGCACCGACCTCATTTTCTGCGCCTATACGCTTAACCGCCGCTGGTTCAACGGCAGCCTGATGGTTCACCGAAATTTCGACGGGCATATCGTTTCGATGCAGCAGTCGGGCAGCCACTGGATCAAGAACCAGCTTGCCTCCGTCCTCGCCCAGCTTTACGGCCTGCCGCCGCTCGCGCATGTGCAGGATGACAGCATCATCGGCCATACCAAGACGCCGCCGAAATACAAAAACATCCCGCAAATCGTGCATAGTCACGGCTATCCCCATGGGCTGACGCTGAAAGTGCCGGGCCTGCATTACCCGAAATACCTCGTCCTCGTGCGTGACCTGCGTGATTCTCTTGTCTCGCACTGGGAACGGTTCCGGGGCGAATATGATAACTGCAGTTTCGACGAATATCTGCGCGGGGATGTTCGGCAGGACAAATTCGAAAGCGATATCTGGTCGCGCATGCGCTTCATGAATGAATGGGGCCGCGTGCTCGCGAAGAATCCGCATCAGGTGATGGCGCTGCGCTATGAGGATATGAAAGCGGATGCGGGCGGCAGCCTGCGGCGCGTCTGCGACTATTTCAGTATCAAGGGCGTCAGTGATGCGGTGGTCGCGCAGGCGTTGACGGATGCCAGCCGCGACAAAATGGCGGAAAAGCCGAACCCGAACCTCGCGCATACCGTTATCCGCCGCGAAGACCGCACGAACACGGCGGATTATTTCACCGGTGAAAATGCGCGGTTCTTCGAGGCGACGACGGCGCGCTACCTGAAGCATGATTTCGGCTACGGCCTGCCGACGCAGCAAAGGAAAGCCGCATGACCAAGCTTGTCGTTTTCGACGTTGACGGCACCTTCCTTGACAGCTATGGGCTGTTCGAGCGCGTGATCCGCGAATACAGCCTCGAGAACAACCTGCCCGAGCCGCATTACGAGGCGATCCGCCAGGGCTATTCCGACCCGCATAACCATGACTTCAAATGGGGCGTGGACAAGGAAGAGCAGGCGCGGCACCTGATCAACACTTTTATCCGCATGGATGAATGGTCGATGCTGGGCCATGCCGACAAGACGCCCGCGCTGTTCGATGGCGTGGCGGAGGCAATGACGCACCTGAAGGACCTCGGCCATACGCTTGCGATCGTGACGTCAAAGAGCGAGGCGCCGCTGCGGCATTTGCTGGAACATCACAAGCTGGAAAAGCATTTCAGCGCGCACCGCACCTGGGACGACATCAAGCGCCGCAGCGAACGCGAAAAGCCCGAACCCGACATGCTGCAATCCGTCATGCGTGAACTCAAATACCACCCCTCGGAAACCGTAATGATTGGCGACACGACGATGGACGTGAAGATGGGCCGCGCCTCCGACACGCATACCATCGGCGTCGCCTGGGGGATGCACCCGGTCGAGCACCTCGTCACCGCCGGTGCGCACCACATCGCCGACACGCATTTCGACCGCGTGGTGCATACGGTGAAGAAGATTTTCGAATAAATTTGCCAGAAGGATGACCGATTGTTTTTTAGAAAGAAAACCTGGTTTATAGAGGAGTTAAAGGTGCCGTGGCCGCACGGTTTATCCATCTATCAATTTTTGAAAGATAACCCCGGCAGCTTCGATCTCCCGGACCAAAGCTTTGAAAAAAATGAAGTTCGCTGGGCTCCGGGCGCGTTTGATGGAGTTTTATCTCACCATATGCGCGCGTCCGAAGAAAACGGCCCGCAGGTTGATAAGCTCTACAGGGCTTTTCTTTCTCTCCTGAAGAAAGCATCGGATGAAAACCTTAAGGAACTTTATTGGCTTAGCATTAGCGATAAAGCGGTCTCCGTGGCCGACAGATTTGTCAGTCTAATTTCTCGAGAAATACTGAATGAACATTATAATCATATCGGAGAAATCGGGCGTTTTTTCGCGACGAAAGCGCCCCATCGCGAGGCCGTCAAGTTTGGCTTGCTTCTTCTTGAGCTCTCCGCGATACAGTCCGACATCCCTACGCTTCAGACCTTGGCGCGGCATGACGAATTTACTTTGTTCGCGGCATTAGCCCTTGGCAACATATCCGACTTTCCCGATAGGACACTCTGGGATGTGGCGAGACATGTTCATGGATGGGGCCGCATACAAGTAGTCGAGAGGCTAAGAGACACGAAAGACCCCGAAATCAAAGGTTGGATGATTCGCGAGGGCTTTCGCAATGAGATCTTGGACGGCTACCTTGCCCTCATCTGTGCGCAGACGGGCGGTCTCAAGGAGGAGCTTCAAAAGAAATATGTTGATGGCGCTCTTCTTGACGGCGCTGCCGGCATTTTATGCGCTTTAACTGAGGCTGACGGCCCTATGGAGTCTTTGTGTGACTATTCCGATGCCGCTGAGGTCGTGGAAAACTATCTGCGACATCTAGGTAAAGCGGGTGATCTGGGTTTATCGCATTTCATTTGTGTCGCAGGACTCTGTGACTTCCTGTCGGACGAGAGTAGGGCAGAATATTTGCTCAAGAACGGATGGACAAACCAAACCCGAGCACAGAGTCTTGCAAGTTGTAATCAGCTGCTTGGGCGCGCGGAGTGGGTTCAGAAGGCAAATGATGGGTTAATTTCGGAAGATGGGGCGGTTTTCTGGCAGGCCGGATTTATTGCAGAACGGCTGGGGATTGATACACGCGGCTTTTATATCGCCAAATTAAAGAAGGACGCATTGTCAGCATATTCCTGGGCGCAACTCCTGAAGCAGTCAACCGCCTCGGATTTGGACGACGTCATCAAGTTAGCCGAAAGCCTGTTACCTTTGTCTGATATCGCAAGAGGTCCCGCTATGGAAGCAGGTTTAGGACAGGGTTTCGAAGCTCATCATGCGCTCGATGTTATGTTATCTGAATTGCAAAGGAGGCCTGGATTGGGGTGGCCTTTAATTACAGCGGGCATCCAAAGCACGGTTATCCGAAACCGAAATCTGGCAATGAACGCCTTGGAGAAATGGCCAAGGGAAAGTTGGCCAGCAGAAACACTGCCAACACTACGTGAAGCATTGCTACACGAGCCTGATGAAAAAGTAAGGCTTAGGCTGGAACAAGCTATCCGCATGAATTAAATTCAAGATTTCTGCGACTAAAGCAGACCGGGAGCTACCGAGGGCTGTTCGCCGCTTCTTCGACGCGCGCGACGAAGGGCAGGGTGCGGATTTTCTCGATGACGGGAGGCGTGCATTCCAGCACGGTCTTGCTTTCCGTTTCGATGACGCTGCTCTGGCCGGTATGGTCGAGCAGGTTTTCGTTGGAGAGATGGTTGAGCAGCTGCTTGTGGCAGTCGCGGGCGTAACGCATGAAATGATGGGTCGACAGGCTCTTCGCCGATGCCAGTGCCCCCGAGGAGGGCGGATGGTAGGTTATTTCAAAAACACGCCGCAATTCCGAAGAGTTGCTCAAAAGAATCTCCAATAGTTGTTAACGGGAAGGCTTTCGCCCGGTCTTCTTCGCGGCGGGCGCGGCTTTGCCGCCCTCCGGCTTTTCGACATACTGCACGCCCTCGACCTTTTTCACCTTGGCGGCGAATTTCTCGGGCGCGTTCATGAAAAAGATGCCGACCTTGTTAAGGGAGCCGTCATCGAGCTTGATGCGCACCGCGCGGTCATAGCCTTCGTCGCGGGCGAGCTCGCGGATGCGGGCGGCGGCGTCCGTGATGTCTTGCGTGAAATCGGCCTTGCGCGAATATTTCGGGCGCACGCTTACCGTATAAAGATAGCTCTTCGCCTTGTCGTTGAATTCCTTTTTCGGCGGCATCAGAAACCACTCGATTTGCGGAACGGCGGCGTTTTGGGCTTGTTCTGGTTCAGCGGCGCGATGTCCTCGACATTGGAGAGGAACGGCGCGGTTTTCAGCTTGGCTGCAACCGCTTCCGAGCACCAGATATTCAGCCCGCCTTCGACAGGCGAGGTGATTGAACGCACCTGGCTTTCAAGGCCTTCGTTTTTCAGGAAGTCGCGGAGCGAACGCAGCGCGGATTTGCGCGCCTGCTCCATCTGGTCCATGATCGCCATCGGCGTCATGCAGAACCCGCCGGAGGTGTTCTCGAGCTTGATCGGGTAGCTCAATTTGTACTGTTTCATACTCTGGTTTTCTGCGCGCATCACCCTCACTAAGATGGGCGACTCAGGCGCTAAATCCACTTGTTTAGAATGTCATAATCTATCAAGACTGCAGAAATTGTCAATTTGCGTTGAGCCGCGCCAGATTCTTGCGTAATTTGAGCAACATAGGCAGGAATTTATGCAAATTACCATAAAGGTCAGGGCGTGATGGATCTGGGGCATCTCCTCCTCGCGGCCCTGTTCGGGCTGACCATCCTGCACCTCATCACGCTCAAGATCTGCAGCGTGAAGCTCGACCATCGCACCGCGCCGCTGTTTATTAGCGTCTGGACGCTGCTGGGGCTGGCCGCCGTCTATCCCCTCTATGGCGGGCTGCTTGCCGAGGGGGTGGAAAGCTACGCCGCGAAGCCTTGGCTGCTGGCGCTCACCATCGGCAAAGGCGGGCTGCTCTGCTACCTGTTCGTGCTGTCGCAGGAGCTGATGAAAGTCTCGCTGTCCTCCCGCCATTACGTGACGCCGATGGCGATCGGTCTTGTGACCATCTCCAACGGACTGCTGGGGGAGCGGCTGATGCCGCACGAAATGTTTGCGGCTTTCGGCCTCTGCGCGCTTGCCTGCGCCTTCTTTTTCAAGGGCCATCTGTCCGAGCTCGACCGGCGCGGGCGGCTCAGCTATGCGAAGCTGGTGCTGATCTCGGCCGCGCTCTCCACGCTCGACCATGTGCTGACCAAGGACACCAACTGGTACACGCTGCTGGCGGTATCCTACGCGGTTGTCTTCGTCGCGGCCGTAATTTGGAACGCGAGGTCGCCCGCCAATTTCCGCGCGGCGCTGCTCGGCTGGCAGGCGGCGCTCGCGGGCATCGCCTATGCGGCGACGGAGCTTGTCAAATTCTACCAGCAGGTCGCGATCAATCCCGTCACCGTTGTCGTCATCGTGCAGGCGCTGACCAAGCCCGTCATCCTGGTCTTGAGCGCGGTGATCTGGAAGGAGCGCACGGTGAAGGAGCAGCTGGTCTGGGGGGCTGCCGCCTTCCTGATCGCGCTTCCCCTGTTCCTGCCGGCTGAGGTAATATCCGGCTTCGACGAATTTTTCCGGCCTTCGAAATGAACGACGAAAAACCGAAAACCTATATCTACGATATGATCGTGTTCGGCGCGGGCATCGCGGGGCTGTGGCTTGCGAACACGCTGAAGCGCGCGGGCTATAACGTCATCGTGATCGAAAAGGACAAGGTGGGCGGCGTGCAGACGCTGGCCTCGCAAGGCATGATCCATGGCGGCCAGAAATACGTGCTGCAGGGCGCGGTGACGGGGCATGCGTCCTCTCTTGCCAAAATGCCCGAGCGGTGGGATTCCAGCTTCGACGGTTATGGCGAGATCGACCTGACTTCCGTGAAATTCCTGAGCGAAGCGCAAGTGATGTGGCCGGCGGGATCGGTGCTTTCAACCGCCGCTGTCATGGGCGCGGCGAAGCTTGTCAATGCGTCGACCAAGAAGCTGAAGCGCGAGGAATTCCCCGAGCCGCTCGCCGAGAAAAAGAAGTTCAAGGGCCCGGTTTTCGAACTGCCAGAAAAAGTGCTCGAGGTGAAATCGCTGGTGGAGGCACTGGCGAAGAAACTTGAGGGCCGGTTGTTGCAGGGCGATGTCACCGAGATTTTGCCGGACGGCCAGGTCGCCGTGAATGGCATGATCTTCCGCGCGCAGCTGGTGATCTTCACCGCCGGCACGGGCAATGAAACCGCGCTCGACCTGCTGCGCGTGAAGGACAAGCATGCACAGCGTCGCCCCCTGCGGCAGGTGATGGTCCGGCGCATGGAACATCCGCTCTACGGCCACGGCATTACCGCAAGCCCCAAGCCGCGCCTGACCGTGACCAGCCATCCGCTGAAGGACAGCGGCTTCGTCTGGTATCTCGGTGGCGCAATCGCGGAAGCGGGCGCGACGCTCAGTGCGGCGGAAACCATCGCCTTTGCAAAATCGGAGTTGAAAGAAGTTTTTCCCGATATCGACTGGGACACCCGCGAATGGGCGACCTGGGCAGGCGACCGCGCGGAGCCGTTCGATGCAAAGGGCGACCTGCCGCCCGGCCCGTTCGTGCATCAGCGCGGCAAGGTCCTCATGGCCTGGCCGACCAAGCTCACCTTCGCGCCAGCCCTCACCGACCGCGTCTTTGAATGGCTGAAGGACAAGGATATCCACCCGATCGCCAAGGATGCGCCACCGCCGCTGCCGAAGGCAGAGATAGGCCAGTACCCGTGGGAAACCGCGGAGTGGAGCGCCGGATGATTAAATGGCAGCAGGTAAGCAAGCTCGGCCTCGGCACCGTGAAGTTCGGGCGCAACACGGGCGTCAAATATCCGGGCGGGGAGGGGTTCGCGCTGCCGACCGACGCCGAAATTCAAAACCTGCTCGATCTTGCGCTCGATCTTGGCATCAACCTGCTGGACACCGCGCCCGCCTATGGTTCGGCGGAGGAACGGCTGGGAAATCTGCTGGGCGCGCGACGCGACAAATTTTTCCTCGTCACCAAGACAGGGGAAGAATTCGACGGCAGAAATTCGGAATATATCTTCACCGCCGAACATACGCGAAAAAGCGTGGAGCGCAGCCTGACGCGGCTGAAGACGGACCGGCTCGACTGCGTGCTTGTCCACAGCAACCGCGATGATGTGAATGTCATCATCAATACGCCCGTGCTGGAAACCCTCGCGACAATGCGGGATGAGGGTAAACTGCGCTATTTCGGTGTTTCGACCTATACCGAGGAAGGCGGGCGGCTCGCGGTCGATTGCACGGACTGCGTGATGGTCGCCTATAACGCGGCCGATACCGCGATGCGTCCCGTCATCGACGCGGCGTTTGATCGCGGCCGCGCCGTGCTCGTCAAAAAAGGACTCGCCTCCGGCCATGTCGCGGGGCTGGGCGGCACGGGCGAGAATATCCGCTTTGTCGCAGGCACGCCCGGCGTCACCTCCCTCGTCTTCGGCAGCCTCAACCCTGAAAATATCCGCGCCAACGCGGCGGCGCTCGGCTTACAGGGCTGATTCTCAAGGGAAAATCGGCCTTAGAAGAATCTTGGAATCTGCGGCGTATCCATATATTATGCCCCGATTGCCTTCCGATGCGGAGACGTGGCCGAGTGGCTGAAGGCGGCGGTTTGCTAAACCGTTATACGTTTGTAAAGATGTATCGAGGGTTCGAATCCCTCCG
>Ga0196981_1000477_pt1 | contig 12518 bp, 8 predicted proteins | sample S3_2013CmetaG_FD_155462 | JGI IMG/M metagenome (GOLD analysis project Ga0196981, IMG submission 155462) | Soil microbial communities from Anza Borrego desert, Southern California, United States - S3_20-13C | ecosystem: Environmental > Terrestrial > Soil > Desert | place: USA: California...
GGCCTTCTTGATCTCCTCCGCGTCCATCGCCGCGACGCCCTCCAGCCGCTTGCGCAGGCTCTTCGACATCGCGCGCATCGCGTCGCGCGCCTGCTGGATCGCGGCGCCCTCCCGCGCGAGGCGCTCCTGCCGCTGCTCCAGCTGGTAGTCCAGCAGGCCGAGCGACTCCTCGTGCGAGCGGATTTCCCGCAGCATCATCTCCATCTCGATCTTCCGGCGGTCGAGTTCCCGGTTCACCTCAGCTTGGTGGACGATGATCTCCTCCTCGGCCTTTTGCTTCAGCTCCTGCGCGGCCACGGCCGCCTCGCGCTTCGCGAGCTCCAGCTGCTCGAGGGCCTGCCTTTCCGCGATCCGGCGCGTCTGCCGCGTGGCGCTCCACACGATCATGAAGCCGCCGACCACCCCGGCGATGACCGCGACCACGAACGTCCACAGATGCGGCTCGGTGGCGGAGGACACCAGTTCGGACTGGGCCAGCAGATGGTCGGTCATGCGGGGCCGGCCACGGTAGGGAGAACCCCCTGCTTGGCAACACCGCAGAGACCCGGCCCTAGTTCTTCGCGTCCCGCAAGTTACGGTTCCCAGCCCGGCGCCACCGGTTCCTGGAAGACAGGCACCGCCTGACCGATGACTTCCTGCATCCGCGCCACCGCGGCCTCCTCCCCATCGAGGGCGTGGGTCTGCACGACGACGTACGCCCAGCGATGCGCCTGCAGGTGGCGCAGTCGGTCCAGGGACGAATGCGCCATGCGGCCGAGGTGGGACGCAACCGTCTTGTCCGCCCCGACGAACCAGTAGGCGAGCAGCGCGGGCACGCGGACCGTCTGTCCGTTCCCGACCCGCACCTCGCGCTCGATGCGCAGGAGCGTGACCGGCTGCAGGCCGTAGCGCGCGCCCGGATCGATTGCGGGCCGCTCGAACACGTGCCGGTCGCTGTCGAGAATCGTCCAGCCCTGGCCTTCGAGGCAGATCTCGGGCCGGTGAATCGAGGTGCGGTCGCGCCCGCTGAGCACGATCGAGACGAACACCGTGTTCCGCCGGTCGCGCAGCGAGACGTAGTTCTTGCGCGAATAACCTGTGTCCGGCGGCAGGGTGCGCCGCTCGACCTCGGAGATCTCGGCTTCCTGACCCGCCCAATCCGCCCCGAGGTAATTCGGCAGCCGCACGGGGTTGAGTCCGTCCGCCGCCAGCTTCACCCCCGTGCGCGGGCTCACCTGGATCGCGTCGAGCCGCGCCGCTCCCAGCATCACCGCGCCGGCCGCAAGCAGCACCGCCGCGCCCGCCGCCACCGGATGGGCCGGGCCGCCGGGCGGGCGGGGAGTCCCCTCGTCCGCGGCCGCTCCCCTGTCGCCGGCCTCCTCATCCCGGCCGGTCGGACGCGGCCGTCCCCATCCCCGTCGCTGCATCCATCCGACCGTAAGCTGCACCAGCCCGAGCACGATGAGGAAGATCAGGACGCCGAACACGTCATGGACTTTCGCGCCCGCAGCCTGGCCGCGCCATTCGCCCGCGAGGATGATCGCGTAAATCCGCACGACGTTGCCGACGTAGGCATAGGGCACGCTGAGCGCGCCGACGAGCAGGCGCATCCACCCGGCGCGGAAGTTCAGGTACCCGACCAGCAGCGACAGCGCCGCGAGGGCGGTCAGCGAGCGCATGCCCGAGCAGGCCTCGACCACGTCGTAGGAATAGCTCCCGTCGGGCGCCATCAGCTGGGTGCCGTTGCGGATGACCTCGATGCCGGTGGCGCGCGCCAGCGGGTAGGCGAGGTCGATGACGGCGGCGCGCAGCCGGAATCCGAGGTCGCCGAACATGTTGATCGGAATCGCGAAGGCCATGAACGCCACCGGGAACGCCGCCGCCCGCCCCCAGCGCGGCCCGCCCGCGAGCGCGAGGAGTCCCCACACGAACACCAGGCAGCCGAGAATCGAGATCCGCGTCTGCTGCATGGCGTAGCCGAGGATATGCAGCGCCAGGCCCCCGACCAGCCCGGCGACCGCCGCCCGGGCCGACGAGCGGGTCGCCTCGGCCGGCACACGAACCGCCCGCCGCAGGTTGCTCCACAACAGCCAGACCGCGACCGCCAGGATGAGCCAGCCGTGCTCGCTTTCCGAGGCCGGGTTGGCCCACTGGTAGCCCCACCAATAGAACAGCGAGCGCGTGTCGATGTAGCCCCGCGTTGCGTTCCCGAAAAACTGGAAGACGGCGAAGCCCGCCGCCGCGCAGAGCGCGACGACGACCCAGTGCACGGCTGGTTTTGCGCCGGGAGGACCCGGCACGTGCCCGCTTTGCGCGCACGACACGGCGTCTCGGTTCTCGCGCGAATTTTTTGCGGCTGGCTTGCCCACGGTGGCCGCGCATCATCCGTGTTCCCGCCACATTTCCAAGCCGTGAAACTCCTGGTCCTCGCCCAGACCCCGCCCCCGGTCCACGGCCAAAGCGTGATGGTGCACACGCTGGTCCGCGGCCTGCCGGCGCACGGGGTCGAGCTCCGCCACGTCAACCTGCGGCTCTCGCGCGACCAGGCCGACATCGGACGCTGGCGCTGGGGGAAGCTCGCGGTCGTGCTCGACGCCTGCCTCCACGCGATCGCCGATCGCTTCGCGCACGGCTGCGACACGCTCTACTATGTTCCCGCGCCGGCCAAGCGGGGCGCGCTGTACCGCGACTGGATGGTCATGCTGCTGTGCCGTCCGTTCTTCCGCCGCCTCGTCCTCCACTGGCACGCGGCGGGCCTCGGGGAATGGCTCCGCGCGCGCGCGAGCGCGCCCGAGCGGGCGCTCACCCGGCTCCTTCTCGGCCGGGCCGATCTCGCGATCGTGCTCGGCGAGGGCCTGCGCGAGGACGCGGCGGCGCTTGCCCCGCGGCGGATCGCCGTCGTGCCGAACGGCATCGCGGACCCGTGCCCCGGTTTCGCCCGGGCGGTCCCGGCCGCCGGGCGGGCGCCCACCGCGCTTTTCCTCGGGCTGGGCATCCCGGAAAAGGGCATGCTCGATGCGATCGCCGGAGCCGAGGCGGCCGGCTGGCGGATCGTCGTCGCCGGCGACATCCCCGATCCCGCCCGGGCGGCCGCGCTCCACCGGCAGGCCGCGGCCAGCGGGGGCCGGCTCGTCCTGGCCGGCTTCATCCGGGGCGAGGAGAAGCACCGCCGGCTGGCCGAGGCCGATGCCCTCGTCTTTCCGACGTATTACCCCGCCGAAACCCAGGGGCTCGTCGTGGCCGAGGCGCTGGCGCACGACCTGCCCGTGGTCGTGACGCGGTGGCGGGCCGTGGCCGAAAATCTGCCGCCGGCGCACGTGAAGGTCGTGCCGCCGCGCGATCCCGCCGCCGTGGCCGCGGCGCTCCGCGCGATCGCGCGCGAGGAGCCTCCGGCCGGGGCCTCCCGCCGGCACTTCCTCGCGCACCTCACGCTCGAGCGCCACCTCGCGGGGCTGGCGGGCGCGATCGGGGGCCTGGACCGACCCGCGCCGGACCGCGGCTCATCGTAGCAGCGCCCGCGGCCAGAAGCGCGTCAGCCAGCCGAGGGGAAAATAATCGGACAGGCGCGGCGCGCGGCCGGCCCGCGGCTCGAGCGAACGCCGCGGCAGCGCGTCGACGTGCTGGAAGAAGGCGCGGCAGGCGGCGTCGTACGCGCCGGGCTCGTGGCGCGCCGCGAGGGCCCGGGCCCGCTCCCTCAGCCGCGCGACGACGCCCGGCGGCTCGCTCAGCACGGCGTGTACCGCGGCCGCGGCGGCGCACGGGTCGGCCGCGGGGTAGAGGCACCGGGGCTCGACCTGTGGCGCGTACTCGTCGCCGAGGCTCCCACCGATGGCCGGATAAAAGGGCAGCGCGCCCTCCGCCATGGCCTCGAGCATCACGATCGGGCCGCCCTCGTGGTCGCTGAAGAAGACCGCCGCATCCCATCGCCGCATCCGGCGGCGATACCCGATCGGGTCCTGCCAGCCCAGGAACTGCACCGCCGCGTCGCCGGCAAACTGGCGCTGGAGCCATGGCCGCAGCGGCCCGTCGCTCACGATCTCGACGCGGAACCGCGCGCCCCGCGCGCGCAGCGCGCGCACAAACGGCACCAGGCGGTCCCAGCGCTTCTGGGCCCGGACGAGGCGGCCGGCGCATCCAATCACCCATTCGTCCCCGCCCGGCGGGCGGGGGCCGGGATCCGGCACACCGGGCGCGACCGGCAGCGGCGTGACCACCACCCGCCCATCCGCCGCCAGCGCCGGGGCGATCCGCCGGATCGCCCGCGCCGCCTCCTCGCACAGGCAGGTGACGCCGTCGAGCCAGGGCGCGGCCGCGGCCAGCAGCGGCCCGAACTGCGACTCCGCGTCCACCAGGCAGGCGATGCGGCGGCGCGAGGCGTCGACGTCGGCAAACCAGGGCAGGCCCCAGCCGTTGTGCCAGACGGTCAACGCCGCGGGGTGGCGCGCGAACAGCGCGGCCATCGCCGCACGCATGCCGCGCGGCGTGCGGTGCCAGCTGAACCGGAGCGGCACGAAGCGATCGTCCGCTCCGGGCGGCCGCCGGTCGAAAAGGCCGACCTGCCAGGCGTCATACCCGGCCCGGGGGTCGCTCCGTGCGTGCCGTGCCAGCAGCGTCTCGACGCCCCCGGTCGTGCGCGCCCAGGCCGCGACGTGTATCAGCCTGGCGGATCCGCTCATGGTCCGACCACCGCGCGATACACCCGCGACCACGCCTCCGCCGCGCCCTCGGCGGTGAACCGGGCGGGCAGGTCCGGACCGCTGGCCGGCCGCTCCGGCCGGGCGGCGAGCGAGGCGATCCGCGCCGCGAGATCGGCCGTATCTCCGCTCCGGAACAGCCAGCCGTTCTCTTCCGGCCGGATCACGTCGACCGCCCCGCCCGAGTCGGCCGCGAGCACCGGCACGCCCGCGGCGAGCGCCTCGAGCATCGCCATCGAGAACGGCTCCCGGTCCGACGCGACCACCAGGACATCGGCGTCCCGCCACAGGTCGTCGGGCGATGGCCGCGGACCCAGGAACCGGGCCCGATCCGCCACGCCGAGGTCGTGGGCCGTGCGGCGCAGCTCGTCCGCGAGGGCGTCGTCGCCGCCGCCGATGTGCGTGAACGTGACCTGCGAGCACAGCGGCGCCGGCAGGCGCGCGAGCGCGCGCAGGACCAGGTCCCAGCGTTTCCAGCGGACCAGCATCCCGACCCCCGCAAGCCTCAGGCAACCCGAAGCGGCCGGGCCGCGCCGCACGGCGGCCCGCGGCGCTCCGCCCGGGATGCACTGGTCCCAGCCGCGGTCCGGCAGCCCGTAGTAGGCGCGCATCGCCGGACTCAGCCAGAACAGCCGGGAGCCCAGGCGGCGCGCCGCGGCCCGGTAGAACCAGCGCTGCCGGCCGTAACAATGAACGCTGGCGACGACGCGGCTTTCCCCGCGGGCGCGCAGCCGGAGCGCCACGAGGAGCCCGGCCCGCGAGTGGCCGTGAAAGATCCGCGCCGGGTCTTCCGCCAGCCAGCCGCGGACCGCCCGCGCCACAACGCCCGCGCGCCACCAGGTCCGCAGCCCGATCTTCTCGGCGGCCAGCGGCGGCCACTCGAGGACCGGCAGCCGCGGCGTGCGGCGCTGCACGCCGCCGGCGCTCAGTCCGAGGATGCACTCGAAACGGCCAGCGCCGGCCAGCGCGCGCACGACCGAAACGATCCCGCCCGCGTCGTCCGCGGCGCCGGTGTAGTGCAGCACGGGGCCTGGTCGCGCCGGAGCCATCCGCCCCCCATTAGGCGGACCGCCCGCCCCTTGGGAATCTCTTTCTCGCCGCCGCGCGGCGGGTGCGGCCGGCCGCGATGATAAAACGGACGCGGCCAAAGTTTTCATCGCCAACCCCGGGGCCCCGCCCAGCATCGCGGCATCCCGTGAAGATTTCCGGCCCGGATTTGCGTCTGCGCCTTCTGCCGATTCTCGCCGCCCAGGCCGTGGGCCTCCTTTGCGGCATCGCCGGGGTCCGGCTGACGTCCCGGTTCGTGGACCCGGCCGACTACGGCGCCTACGGGATTTTCATGAGCCTGGCGCCGCTCGGCCCGTACGTCGTGTTCGCCGGGGTCGTCCGTTTCCTCGCCCGGCACTGGCAGGACTCCCCGGCGCGGCCCGCGCTGCTCCGGGCCGTGCTCGTGGCGGCGCTGCGCAAGACGCCGTGGCTCGCCGGCGCGGCGGCGGTGGCCGGCGTCATCCTGTCCCCGGACGAACCGGTCCGTTATGCCGCCCTGCTCTTCGGCGGCGCGTTTCTCGCCGGCCTGACGCAGCTGGCGCAGGCGGCGCTGCAGGCCGCGCGCGATCACTGGCGCGATTTCGCGGTCGCGGGCGCCGCCTCGATCGCGCGCTCCTTCGGGCCGCCCCTGCTGTATGCCGCCACCGGGGCCGGGCTGCTCGCGCTGCAGGCCGGTTACGTGGTCCATGCGCTGGTCGGCGCCGGCCTCGGCGCGGTCGTCCTCTGGCGCTGGGCGGGCTCCGCCGCGCCCGCACCGGCTTCCGTGGCGCTTCCGCCCACGTACGAAGGGACGCAGTTCATGCTACTGGCCGTGGCCGCCTGGGTCGCGCAGGCGGTGAACCGGTGGGCCGTGGCCTGGGCGCATGGCGCCGAGCCCGCGGGCTACTTCACGCTCGCCGGCAACGTCGGGCTGATCCTTCCCACGATCCTCGCCGCGGTGCTTGGGCAGTTCCGGCAGCCGCACTGGTACGCGACCGACACGGGCGACCCCGCCGCCCTGGCGCGGCTGCGGCGCGATGTCGACCGCGTGGCCGCGGGCTTCACCGCCGGCGCCCTGGTCCTCAGCGCGCTGCTGCATCTGGCCATGCCCCGGTTGATCGGCCCGCTGGTGGACGCCCGGTATCTCCCCGCGGTCGACTACGTGTTCGCGACGGGCGCCGCCACGACGGCGCTGCTCGTCGCGGGCTACTTCCACACGCTGCTGATCGCGGCGCGGCGCGAGGATGCCTGCCTCGTCCCGGACCTCACCGGCGGCGTCGTGTTCTTCGCCGGCTCGCTCGCCGCCGCCGGCACCGGGCTCGCGGTGTTCAAGACTTGGCTGGCCCTTTCCCCGCTGGTGCCTTGGGTGGTCAACCGGACCCTTGCGCACCGCGCGCTGGCCCGCCCCCGCTGAACCGCGCCTGATGAACCCCCGCCTCCGGACCACGCTCATCACGCTGTTCTGCGCCGTCCTCGCCGTCTGGCTGGGCTGGAAGGTGGCGGAAGGCTCGTATTTCTGGCCGGGGCTCGCGGCGGCGGCGGCGATCGGCGCCGTCAGCGTGCGCCTGCTGCGCCTGCCGCTGGACGTGATCGTCTGCGGCTGGCTGCTCATCGGCTACATCGCCGGCAATCGGGGCTTCGCGCAGCTCATGCCGGCGCCGGGCATCCCGCTGCTCCCGGCGGAAGCCGCGCTGCTGCTCGCCTGCAGCTGGCGCTTCGTCGCCGCGGCGGTCGAGCGGCGCCTTCCGTTCCGCCGCGACGCGCTGGACTGGGCGGTCCTCGCGTTTCTGGCCGTCGGCGGGGTCCGCCTCGTGTTCGACTTCCCGCGCTTCGGCTTCCTCGCGCTCCGCGACTCCGCGATGGTGTACTATGCGTTGTTTTTCTTCCTCGCGCGGGAGATGGCGCGGGACCGCGCCGCCGCGCGCTACCTCCTGGGCTGCGCGCTCGTCGGCTGCGCCCTGCTGCCGCCGCTCTTCGCGCTCTACACCCTTTTCCCTTCGGTGTTCCTCGAGCGCCTGACGGTGCATGGCGTGCCCCTCGTCTTCTACAAGGGCGACCTGATGAACACGTATTTCGCCGCGGGCTCCCTGCTGCTCTTCCTGCTCGCGCGGGGCCTCGCGCAGCCGCTGCTCCGCTTGGTGGCGAGCGGGATGTTCCTCTACGTCCTGGCGGGCGACAACCGCGCGTCGTTGCTCGGGCTCCTCGCCGCCACCGCGCTCCTGGCGGTGGCCCGGCGCTGGCGCTACCCGCTCTGGCAGGTGGCCGGGGCCGGGTTGGCAGCGATCGTCGTCGGGGGCTTGGCGCACTTCGCGGACAACGCGTGGGCGGAGCGGAAGCTCGCGGGGTTCGCCGACCGCGCCCGCTCGGTCACCGACGTGTTTGGGCTCCGCGCTTACGCCAGCGAGGAGAGCGGCTACAAGGGCGACAACAACCGCTTCCGGTACATCTGGTGGCGAAACGTGCTGGTGGACACGTGGACGCAGAATCCCGTGCTCGGCCTCGGCTTCGGCGCGGACCTGGCGGGCAGCTTCCTGCAGGAGTACTACCCGGATTCGGCGGAGGAGTTCACCGCGCGCAGCCCGCACAATTACCACCTGAGCGTGTTCGGCCGGCTCGGGCTGGTCGGCGTCGCGGCGTGGCTCTGGGTTTGCCTCGCGCTGGCCCAGTGCGGGTGGCGCAGCCTGCGCCAGGATCACGACGCCGCCGGCTGGGCGCTGTGGAGCGTGGTCACGGTGATCGTCGTCAGCGCGTCGTTCGGCGTCGTGCTCGAAGGCCCGATGGGTGCGGTACCTTTCTGGATGATCGCCGGGCTGGCCGCGTCCCGGCTGACCAAACAGCCGGAGCCCGCGCCGGCCGCCTCCGGCGAAGCGGCGCCGGCAACCCCCGAGCCGGCGGCGGGCGCCGGACACCGATAACTTGCGCGAAGGACGGCCGGCCGCTTTAGTGCGCGCGTCGCTTCCCTCGTGCGCCTCCCGACCGCCCTCGATCTCACGAACTTCATCAAGCTCTCCACGAAGGAGCGGTCGGATGCGATCACCCCGGTCTGCATCGGCCTGCTGGCGATGTTCGGGGTGTTCTTCATTTACAGCGCCCAGCTGGCCACGGAGGCGGACGACTGGCAGAAGCAACTGGTTTTCCTCGGGATGGGCGCCGTGGTCTACCTGGGCGCGGCGCTGCTCGACTACCGGCTCTGGCTCCGGTGGGCCCACTGGATCTACCTGCTCGCCCTGCTCCTGCTCGCCGCCGTCCTCATTCCCGGCATCGGCACCACCCACGGCATGGGCGCGCGGCGCTGGATCAATCTCGGCCCCCTCGGCGCGTTCCAACCTTCTGAGTTGGGCAAAGTTGCCGTGTTGATCGCCACGGCCTCGATCCTCACCGGCTCCAAGCTCGGGACCGTGCGGGACTCGCTCCAGACCCTGGTTAAGTTGGCTCTTGCTGTGGGTATCCCCATGTTGTTGATACTCGCCGAACCCGACCTCGGCAGCGCGCTGGTCATCGCGCCGGTGGTCTTCGCCATGCTGTATGTCTCCAATCTCTCGATGCGGTTTTTCGCCTCGGCCCTCGGCATCTTCGCCCTGCTGGTCGGCATCGTGAGCCTCGATATCTGGCGATACTACAGTTACTTGGAAGATAACGACTTGCTCTCGCGGAACGCGCGCGACGCCCGGGGCCAGTACCAGGAGCGATCGTGGCTGCCGCTCCGCGACTACCAGCGCGAGCGCATCCTGGCGTTCGCCTTGCCGGACAAGATCGACCCCCTCGGCATCGGCTGGAACAGCCGGCAGTCGCTCATCTCCGTCGGGTCGGGCGGGCTGACCGGCAAGGGGTGGACCGAGGGCACGCAGGCCAAGCTCGGCTACCTCCCCAGCCGCGTGGCCCACAACGATTTCATCTTCTCCGTCATCGCGGAGGAAAAAGGTTTCCTGGGAAGCATCACCGTCCTCGGACTCTTTGGCGTGGTACTATGGAACGGACTTCGGATCGCGGGCCTCGCCCGCGACCGCTTTGGCCAATACTTGGTCATCGGTGTCACGGCGCTCTTCGCCGTGCACATCTTCGTGAACATCGCCATGACCATCGGGCTGGTGCCGGTGAAAGGCATACCGCTTCCCTTCATCAGCTACGGCGGCACCTTCGTGCTCAGCTGCGGCCTGCTGCAAGGACTGGTCCAAAGCGTCTATCGTTACCGGAAGGATTTCTGACCATGAATCCCTTTCCCGCCGATACTGACCGCTCTGCCGGAATCTCCTGCGCACCGCGCGACCGCACCTGGGGGCCCGCCGACCACACCCAACGGGACCAACCCCACCATGAACGACACGTCGAACCCGTCCGCCGGCGCTGCGCCGTCGGACCCTTCCCAGCGCCATGAGTCCGAGCTCGCCACTCCGCCCCCACCGCGGCACGCCGAGCCGGTCTCCAGCGAGCAGCTTCGCGCGGAGGCCAAGGAGCGCTCGCAGCAGCGACCCCTCCTCCAGAAGATCCTGAGCCTGTTCCAAAAGGAGAAGGGCTCCTTCCGCGAACTCGTCATCAATTCGGAGCCCCTCGAGAAGCGCGTCGCGCTGCTCGTCGACGGCGTCCTCGACCGCTTCGAGATCGAGCGCGAGTCCGACAACCGGATGGTCGGCGGCATCTACAAGGGCCGCATCAAGAACCTCGACCCCGGCCTCAAGGCCGCCTTCGTCGACATCGGGTACTCGAAGAACGCGTTCCTCCACTACTGGGACATGCTGCCGGCCGCCGCCGACTCCTCCGTCGAGGTCGTCCGCGTGAACAAGAAGAAGGGCGCGCCGGAGCGGAAGAACGAGCCCACCGTCAAGGACATCCCCCAGCTCTACCCGCCCGGCTCCGAGATCGTCATCCAGGTCACCAAGGGCCCGATCGGCACCAAGGGCCCGCGCACCACGACCAACCTCTCGCTCCCCGGCCGCTACCTCATCCTCACGCCGTACTCCGACGGCTGCGGCATCTCCCGCAAGATCGAGGACCCGGCCGAGCGCAAGCGGCTCAAGACGCTGATCAACGAGCTCACCATCCCCGAGGGCATGGGCGTGATCGTGCGCACCGCCGGCGAAGGGAAGAAGATCCGGTACTTCGTCCGCGACCTCCACCTGCTGCTGAAGAAGTGGGAGGAGATCTCGCGCCGGATGAACTCCGAGCGCTCGCCCGCGTGCCTCTACCAGGAGCCCGACATCGTCGAGCGCACCGTGCGGGACTTCCTCACCGAGGACATCGACCGCGTCCTGATCGACAACGAGAGCGACTTCCGCCGCACCCAGGAGTTCGTCTCCCAGATCTCCACCCGCTCGCGCGGCAAGATCGTCCACTACCGCGACTCCATCCCCGTCTTCGAGCGCTACAACATCGAGCGCCAGATCGAGCAGACCTTCCAGCGCAAGGTCACGCTCCCGTCGGGCGGCCAGATCGTCATCGACGAGACCGAGGCCCTCATCGCCATCGACGTGAACACCGGCTCCCACAAGTCGAAGTCCGGCGACGAGAAGAACACGATCTTCCAGGTCAACATGGAGGCGGCGGTCGAGATGGCCCGGCAGATCCGCCTGCGCAACATCGGCGGCCTCGTGATCATGGACTTCATCGACATGAAGGAGCGGCGCCACCGCCAGGCCGTCTACGACAAGATGGTCGAGCTCATGTCGGAGGACAAAGCCAAGACGCACATCCTGCCGATCTCGCAGCTGGGCATCATGCAGATGACCCGCCAGCGCCAGCAGGAGTCGCTCTCGGCCGGCCAGTACACCAGCTGCCCCTACTGCCACGGTCGCGGCAGCGTGAAGTCGGCGACCACGATGTCGGTCGAGCTGCAGCGCCGGCTCTCGTCGGTCTGCCGCCGCCTGCAGACCCGCAAGGACGGCAAGGAATACTCGCTGCGCGTGCACGTGCACCCCGGCATCCTCGAGCGCCTCCGCGCCGAGGACGCCGACCTGCTCGTGCGCATGGAGAAGCTCTACAACGTGAAACTGGCCTTCCGCGCCGACCCGAACTATCACGTGGAGAACTTCAAGATCATCAACGCGCTGACGAACGAGGAATATCGATAGCGCGACGCAGGGCGCCGACCTGCCCGCCGAAGTCTCGGCGCAAGGCAGGCCGCCCACTGACGACCAAGCCCGGCCCTCACGGCCGGGCTTTTCGTTGCCGACGCCTTCTCTCCGCGGCGGCGAGTCCCAACAGTCACGGAGCCGGGCGGAGTCCCTGTCCGTCCACCGGCGCAATTCCGCGGGGCGCGGTTCGTCGTCCGGCCCGGCACCGCCGCCACCTCTTCAATAGATATACCGGACCCGGATTTGCCGGCGGTTCCGCGCAGGGCGAGCGTCGCGGTCCCTCATGACCGATACCCCATCAGAGCATTCCGCCGCGCGCTCACCGTCGCGTTGCCCGCCGGCGCCGGGGACCTGGTTCCGCCTGGGGCGTCGACAGCGACCGGATCGGGATGATCGGCTTCTCGGCGCCGGCCTCACGATGCACTGCACGCTTCGCCGCCGGGCTTTTTCTTTCCTCCGGCGGGCCTGCGCGCCAACGTGCCTCGAGACTCCCGGGCGGCACCAACGACCGCCCCGGCAGTCGGAAAACCATGGCCATTCGAATCGGATGCGGCAGCTGGGCGGACGCGGAATACGTCGGGGTCCTCTACCCCAAGGGGCTTCCGGCGGCGGAGCGGCTGCGGACCTACGCCACGCGGTTCCCGCGGGTCGAACTGAACAACACGTACTACGCCACGCCCAGCGCGGCGCAGATGACGGCGTGGGCGGACCAGACGCCCCGGGATTTCCTCTTCGACTTCAAGCTGCACCG
>Ga0196981_1000478_pt1 | contig 12482 bp, 11 predicted proteins | sample S3_2013CmetaG_FD_155462 | JGI IMG/M metagenome (GOLD analysis project Ga0196981, IMG submission 155462) | Soil microbial communities from Anza Borrego desert, Southern California, United States - S3_20-13C | ecosystem: Environmental > Terrestrial > Soil > Desert | place: USA: California...
GCGGAAGGGCGGAACGAATTCACTCCGGCATCGCACCTATTCCCGCAGGGTTCCGCCGCCCATGCAGGCCGGTTCCGCTTCGTCGATGCCGGCAGGTTTTGGTGGCGTCCCGCGGGCATTCCGGCTGGAATTCCCGCATGGCCATCGCGGAGGTAATTGTCATCGGCATCCTCATCCTGGGCAGCGTCGCAATCGGCTGGTGGATCGGGGTCGCCGCGGGCCGCCGGAGCCTGGCCAACCTGACGGCGCTTGCGGACCGGCTTGGGCTCGAGCTCGCGGTGTCGAAGTTCCTCAACCTGGTCACGCGCGCTTCGGTGCACGGGGCGGTCCAGGGGCGGCCGGTGCGCTTCTGGTCCTACACGACCGGCAGCGGGAAGTCTCAGCAGACATGGGCGGCGGTCGGCGTGACGCCCCGGCAGGCGAGCGGCCTGGAGTTCCGGCTCTCGCGGCAGGGGTTCGCGACGAAGGTGCAGGAATTTTTCGGCAGCAAGGAGATCACCGTCGGCGACGCGGAGTTCGACCGCGCGTGGTTTGTCCGGACGAACCGGCCGGAATTCCTCGCCGCGGCGCTCGTGCCGGAGATCCGGGCGAAGCTCGTGGCCGCGCACCGGGCCGGGGGCGACGGTTCGTTCCGGCTCGAGCGCGGCGAAGTCGTCTATGCCGAGCGGGGCAGCGTCGGAAGCGCCCGGGTGGTCGCGCGGCTCGAGGCGGTCCTGCCGGTCTTGCTCGACCTGGCCGACGTGGCGGAGGTCGCCGGCGCCCCCGCCTGAGCCGGCTAGTGTTTCGCGGGCTTCTGCGCCGCCGGGATGAGCACCGAGGCGATGATCGAGATCGCCAGCACCGTGCCGATGATGCCGAGGGAGAGCTTGATCGGGACGGTCACCCAATGGGACGCGAGCATCTTGAAGCCCACGAACACGAGGATGACCGCGAGGCCGATGTTCAGGAAACGGAAGAGCTGCATGACCCCGGAGACCGCGAAGTAGAGCGAGCGCAGCCCGAGGATCGCGAAGATGTTCGACGTGAAGACGATGAACTCGTTGCGCGTGATCGCGATCACCGCCGGGATCGAGTCGAGGGCGAACATGACGTCGGTCGTCTCGACGATCAGGAGCACGAGGAACATTGGCGTGGCGTGCCGCCGGCCGTCGATCCGCGTGAAGAAATGGCCGCCCTCGAAATGGTTGGTCACGGGCACGAACCTGCGCGCGAGCCGCACGGCTGGATTCTTCTCCGGCTCGAAGCCGTCCGCCTTCTTCGGCATGGCGAGCTTCACGCCCGTGTAGACGAGGAACGCGCCGAAGAGATAGATGATCCAGTGGAAGGCGTTGATGAGGCTGATGCCGGCGAAGATGAAGATGGCCCGCATGATCACGGCGCCGAGGATGCCCCAGAAGAGGACGCGATGCTGGTAGCGCGGCTCGACCCGGAAATACTGGAAGATGACGATGAAGACGAAGACGTTGTCGACGCTGAGGCAGAGCTCGATCAGGTAGGCGGTGAAGAACTCCAGCGCCGGCTTGCTCGTCGCGGTGTCCGGCATCTGGAACGCGATGAGCAGGTTGAAGCTCATCGCGAGCGCGAACCAGACGACGCACCAGGCGAGCGCCTCCTTGAGGCTGACGACGTGCGCGTGCTTGTTGAACACGCCGAGGTCGAGCGCGAGCATCACGCTGATGAAGCCGAGGAAGCCGGCCCAGGCCCACCATGGGTAGGTGCTGAACATCGCGAGGACAGGGAGCATCGGGGCGCGACCGTGGCGGCGGCCCTGAAACGGCGCAAGCGGGGAGTGAGGGGAATGTCCCGCGCTTTTTCCCCAGCCTAAGTTTTTGACATCCGGGCCGGGCGGCCTCTTGGGTTAGGCGATGAGCGTCCGAGCCTTGCTGCTGCTGACCTGCCTCGTGGCCGCCCTGTGGCCGGAGGCCTGGGCGCAATCGGCGCCCGCGGGCGGCGCCCCGGCCGCGGACCAGGCCGCCGCGAAGGATCCGGGCGCGGGCGCCGACGCGCAGCAGGCGAACACGACCGCGGCGGCGGCCGCCGTCGCCAGCGGCCGGGCCGCGCCGGAGACCCCCGACTTCCTCGAGCACCTGGTCGACCTCGTCCTCGAGGCCTTCGACGTCCGTACCAGCGGGAACACACCGACTCACTACGGCATCGCGCTGCTCATCACCCTCGTGGCCTACGTCCTGCGCCGGGTGGTCACGACGCTGCTGTTCGGGTTCTTCCGCCAGCTGGCCGCGCGGACGCGCTCGACGCTGGACGACAAGCTGCTGCCGGCGATGGAGGGGCCGGTGAAGGCGCTGATCGTGGTCCTCGGCGTCGTCGCGGCCTTGAAGGTGCTCAAGCTCAGCGCCACCGCGGACAACACGCTGGCCTACGCGTACACGATCGCGTTCTCGTTCGTGCTTTTCTGGGGCTTCCTGCGCGCCTTCAACACGGTGCTCGACCACCTCGCGGAGGTCGCGCGCGACCGGAAGCTGGGCGTCACGCCCTTCATGCCGTGGATCAAGAAGACCCTGCTCGCCATCGTCTTCGTGTTCGGCGTGCTGATGATCGCCCAGAGCCTCGGGGCGAACGTGCGCGCCTTCCTCGCCGGCCTCGGCATCGGCGGCCTCGCGTTCGCCCTCGCGGCGCAGGACACGCTGGCGAACCTCTTCGGCTCGATCGTCGTCGCGATCGACCAGCCCTTCCGCCTCGGCGAGACCATCCGGGTGGCGGGCAGCGTCGGCATGGTCGAGGACATCGGCCTGCGCTCCACCCGGCTGCGGCTCGTCGACAAGTCGCTCATGGTCATCCCGAACAAGACGGTGGCGGCCGAGGCGGTCACGAACCTCTCGCGCTTCACCCAGCGCCGGGTCGAGCAGGTGATCGGCCTCACCTATGACGCGCGCCCCGAGCAGCTCGAGGGCATCGTGAAGGACATCCGCGCGATCCTCGACGCCGACCCGGGGCTGCTGCCCCAGGAGACGCACGTGTGGTTCCGCGACTTCAACGCGTCGTCGCTGGACCTCTGGATCGTCTACGTCGCGCCGGACCCGGATTTCCCGAAGCACATGGCGCAGCGCCAGCGGATCAATCTCGCGATCATGCGGGCGGTCGCGGCGCGCGGGCTGGCGTTCGCGTTCCCGACGCAGACCGTGCACGTGGCCTCGCTGCCGGAAGGCGCGGAGCCCGCGGCCGAGGCGCGGCCGCCGCGGGGCGCCTAGCGGCGCTGGCGATGGCAGCGCGGGCGCCAGGCGGGCGGGGGGAGGGCGGGCCTCGGCCCGTGCTGCTGTTCGACGGCGAGTGCGGGCTTTGCCAGGCCTGCGTGCGCTTCCTGGTGCGCATCGACGAGGGCCGCCGGCTGCGGTTCGCCCCGCTGCAGAGCGCCCCGGCCCAGGCCTACCTGCGGGCGCAGGGCCTGCCGGTCCGGGATTTCGACTCGCTCGTGTTCGTGCCGGACTGGGACCGTCCCGCGCCGGGCGCCTACCGCCTGCGGACGGACGGGGCGCTGGCCGCGTGCGCCGCGGCGGGGGGAGTCGGGCGCGAGCTCGCCAACCTCCGGGCGCTGCCGGCGTGGCTCCGGGACGCCCTTTACCGCGCCGTGGGTCGGGCCCGCTTCGCGCTGTTCGGTCCCGCCCGACCCGAGCGGTGGAGCGCCGCGGATCGCGCGCGCTTCCTCGGGCCCTGAAATAGAAAGGGCCGGGCGATTCGCCCGGCCCGAAGTCGCGATGCCGCCGCGTCACTCGCGGCCGTAGCCGCCGCTGCGGTCGCCGCCCCGATCGCCGCGGTAGCCGCCGCGATCCCCGCCCCGGTCGCCGCGATAGCCGCCACCCCCGCCGCCGCCCCGGCCGCCGCGGTAGCCGCCCCCGCCGCCGCCGCGGAAGCCACCGCCGCCACCACCACCTCCTCCGCCGCCGAACGAGCGGGGCGCCCGCTCCTCGCGCGGCCGGGCGATGTTCACCGCGAGGGGCCGGCCCTCGAGCTGGTGGCCATGGAACTTCTCGACCGCCTTCTGCGCCTCCTCGGCGCTGCCCATGGTGATGAACGCGAACCCGCGGGAGCGGCCGGTGAACTTGTCGAAGATGATCTCGACGACACTGACGGTGCCGGCCTGCGAGAAGAGGGTCTCGAGGTCCTGCGCCGTGCTGGCGAACGGAAGGTTCCCCACGTAGAGTTTGGCGTTTTCTGACATTGGCTGATCCGAGCTGCTTGCTGCCGCCTTGCCGCCCGTCCCCGACTGCCGGGGTACAAATCATCACTGAACTGCAGCGCTCACCTGACAATTCTCCGTGGCGGTAGAATCTAACAAACAACCAACCGAACGCGGGACAAATGGCGCGGCGCGGGGGGTGGAGCAAGCGTGGAATCCGCCGCGCGCCGCGCGCGTTTCTCCTCGGGAAATTCCCGTTTTCCCCTCTAGAAAATCATTGCATCGCACCCGGCGGGTTCTAATACGGGAGCCACTATGGCTAAATCCTCCCGTAAACCCAACGCCGCTTTCATGAAGCCGGTCACGCCGAACGACAAGCTCGCCGCTGTCGTCGGCTCGAATCCGATGCCCCGCACGGAGCTCACCAAGAAGCTGTGGGCCTACATCAAGAAGAACGGTCTGCAGGACAAGAAGAACAAGCGCATGATCAACGCCGACGACAAGCTGAAGGCTGTCTTCGGCGGCAAGGGCCAGGTCAGCATGTTCGACATGACCAAGCTGGTCAGCAAGAACGTGTCCTGATTCCCGATCATCCGATCGATTTTGAAACCGCCGCGGTGACGTCACCGCGGCGGTTTTGTTTTGTCCGCCTGTGACGGCGCGGGCCGGGCTTTCCGCTTGGAGCCGCGGATGACGCCCGTACGCTGCGCGTCCCTTTCCCGATGAACCCGCGCGCCGAGCACAGAACCGCCATCTGGCTGCTCGTGCTCGCGAACCTTTTCTGGGGGCTCAGCTTTCCGCTCATCAAGGCGATCGTCCCGACGGTCGCGGCGCTTGTGCCGGACGCGGGGAACTGGTTCATCGCCGCGATGTGCCTCGCGCCGCGGTTCCTCCTCGCGACGCTCGCGCTCGCGGTCCTCGCGCGCGCGCAGCTGCGCGGCCTCACCGCCGGCGAGCTGCGCCAGGGGCTCGTGATGGGCGTCGCGCTCGCGCTGGGCCTGCTGTTCCAGAACGACGGCCTGCAGTTCACCAGCGCGTCCACGTCCGCCTTCCTCACGCAGTTCTACGCGATCATGATCCCGGCGTGGGTCGCGCTGCGGGCGCGGCGCTGGCCGGGCGGCCGCATCTGGGTGTGCGGCGCCCTGGTGCTCGCGGGCGTGGCCGTGCTCGCGCGGTTCGACCCGCGCACGATGCACGTCGGCCGCGGCGAGCTCGAGACGCTGCTCAGCTCGGTCTTCTTCATGGGCCAGATCCTCATGCTGGAGGACCGCCGCTATGCCGCGAACCGCCCGCTCCCGGTGACGGCCGTGATGTTCGCCACGCAGGCCGTGGCATTCACGCTCATGAGCTTCCTCACCGCGCCCGCGCCGGCCGACGTGATCCGGCCGTGGGCCTCCGGCCCCTTCCTCGCGTTCACCGGGTTGCTCACGCTCATCTGCACGCTCGGCTCGTTCACGCTCATGGTGAAATGGCAGCCGAAGATCACCGCGACCGAGGCCGGTCTCCTCTATTGCACGGAACCGCTCTTCACGGCCGTGATGGCGCTGTTCCTGCCCGCGGTGTTCTCCGCCTGGGCCGGGGTTCACTATCCCAACGAGGTCCTGACCTGGCACCTGCTGCTCGGCGGGGGACTGATCACGGTCGCGAACATCGTCCTCCAGCTCAAGCCGCCCTCCCGGCATCCGGCGGCATGAGGTCCCGCGGGTCGCCCTATTTCGCCGCCGCGGCGGGCGCGAACCGGCCCCCCTGCAGGTAGGCGAGCACCTGGCGCCCCGTCTCGCGGCGGAACAGGATCATGGTGTGCGAATAGGGGAGCACGATGAAGTCGCGCATGCCGGCGAGCTTCGTGGATTCGACCGCGACGATGCCGTCATTGGGCCCGCCGAATTTCCTGGTGTAGATCGGATTGATCACGCCGCTGCCCGCGATCACGCCGAGGTCGTAGTCGGCCGGTCCCAGGCGGTGATGCAGGGCGTCGTCGCCCGTGCCCATGTGCCGGAGGTTGGCGCCGAAGAACCAATGCAGGAACCGGTTCCGGCGGGCCGAGTCGGCCGCGATCGTCCCGTGGTTGGGCGGTCCGATCATGACCACGCGGCCGAGATTGTCCGGACGGGCTTCCTGCAGATGGAGGCGGAGCACCAGGCCGCCCATCGAGTGGGTCACGAAATGGACCCGCGGGGCGCGGGCGACCCCGCCCCGCCGGAGCCGCTCCGGGAGGTAGTCCCGCGCCAGCTGTTCGAACGGCGCCCGCCGCGACGGGTAGGTGATGTTGACGGTGCGGTAGCCGGCCCGGCGGAGCCGGGCCTCCACGCGCTTCATGACGACGCCGCGGGCGCCCGCGCCGTGCAGCAGGACCACGCACTCGGGCTCGGCGGACTGCGCGGAAGCGGGGGCGACCACGGCCATAAGACCCAGGAAAAAGGCGGAAAGTCGCATGGTTCAGCTCGGCGGGGCCGCGGCGCGGCGCAGGCCGGCCGCCGCCCTTAGAGTCACCGCGACCAGCACGATGGTTCCCCCCGCGAGCGTGTAGAGGCTGAGCTTCTCCCCCTTGGCCAGGAGCACCCAGAGGGGATTGAGGATGGGCTCGAGCACCGGGATGAGCACCGCCTCGAGCGCGGTGACATGCTTGATCGCGCGCGAGTAGAGCAGGTAGGCGAACCCCAGCTGGACGACGCCCAGGAGCGCGAGCGCGACCCAGCCGCTCGCCGGCAGCGGTCCGGCCGAGAGCAGCGCCGGGAATCCGATCGCGACGCCGATGAGATTGCCCAGGATGATCGATTCGACCGTCGAGGTGTCCTTCTGCATGCGCATGAGCACGGTCATGACCGCGAACGCCACGCCGCTCGCGACGGCCACGAGGATCCCGCCGAGGTTCCGCAGCTGCAGCCCCTCGTAGAAGAACAGCGCCATCCCGCCCAGCGCGACGGCGATGGTGATCCAGTCGGCGCGGGTGGCCCGCTCGCCGAGGAGCCAGGAGGCGAGGAGCGCGACCCAGACCGGCGCGGTGTACTGCAGGAGGATCGCGTTGGCGGCCGTCGTCATCTTGTTCGCCAGCGCGAACAGCACCGTGCACGCGGCATACGCGACGGCGCCCCCGATCTGCAGGGGCGACCAGGTGAAGCGGAGCGACCGCCACGAGATCGCCGCGAGGAACGCGGCGGAGATCAGCCCGCGCCCGGCCGCGGCGGCGAGGCCGGGCCACTCGACATATTTGAAGAGGACGCCGGCGAGGCTCCAGCACAGGGCGGCGCCGACGAGGAGGAGGACGGAACGGCGATGGGCGGGATCGCTCACGGAGGCCGGGAGGATGTCTGCGGCCCCGCCCGGAACGCACGCCGATTCTGGCCGGAGCCGGGCGAGGGCGGGCGCCCCCCCCGGCGGCCTGATCAAACCTCGGCCGGCCGCGCGGCGACGGTCGAGCCGTTGCGCCAAGTCGGGCTGATGAGGATGGCGTTCACCTCGGGCGTGGGCCGGTACTCGCGCTCGCGGGTCAGCGAGACGATCATGTCCACCGCCGCCTCGCCGACGCGGTCGTTGCGCTGGTCGAAGCCGGCGATCTCCGCGCGGGACGATCGCCACTCGAGCTGCAGGACCCCGATGTCGGCGGGCACCTTCATCCGGGCGCGCTCCAGCCAGTCGAAGATCTCGTTGTAGAGGGTGAACAGCACGTCGGGCCGGTGCCGGCGCAGCCAGCGGTCGAAGACCGCCGGGTCGTTCCGCGCCTCCGCGATCGTGGTGAAGGCCGGAATGCGGCCCGCCGGCGGCAGCTGCATCTGGCCGATCAGGAATCCGGCGTGGATCCGGCCGTCGATCAGCCGGTCGATGATCCGGTCGAGCACCAGGGCCGGGCGCCGGTAGCCGAGGCGCAGCGCCTGCTCGACCGCCGACAGCGCGAGCTGGTGGTGATCGACGGCCGCGAAGGGCAGCACCGGGTCGCGGGTGCGCACGCCGGTCACCACCAGCGGCACCTTTTGGACGACGAGCGACAAGGGCTCGGGCACGTGCGAATCGTCCATGAGGCCGACGAGGATCCCGCCCGGGATGCCGCGGGTCTCGAGCATGCGCAGCCACTTCTGCGCGTTCAGCTTGGGATCATGCAGCCAGAATTCGTCGAAGCTGTAGCCCAGCTCCTCGGCGCGGCGCCGGCAGCCCTTCACGTAGGCGGGAATCGTCGGGTGGTTGGCAAACGCCGCGGGGTCGCGGTGCCCGTTGATCAGGGCCAGCGTGGCGACGAAGGCCGGGCGTCCGGTCCGCTTCAGTTCGCTCATGAACCGCGAGAGCAGCGGGTCGCGCTGGTAGCCCAGCGCGGCGGCCGCCTGTTCCACCCGCGCTTTGGTCTCGGTCCGGACCCAGCGCTGGCCGCGCAACGCGTCCGACACCGTGGTGACCGAACAACCCACGGTGTTCGCGATCTGCCTCAGGGTGACTTTCATGGGGTCGACGATGACGTGCGGGCGCTTCTTCGGGGGCCTCGCGGCACCGATGCCACTCTGACAAACTGCCCCTCATGCCAAGTGCGCATTGGTACTAGAGGCGGGTGCGCCGGGATTCCCGAGCCGGCCGCCCGCAACACGCGGCGCGGGCGGCCCGGCGCTACCCCTTGAGGACCTTGCGGTACTGCTGCGGCGCGCAGCCCATCACGCGCCGGAAGCAGCGGGTGAAATAGTAGGGGTCGGTGTATCCGACGGCGGCGGCGACCGCGGCGACGGTGAGCGAGGAGGTGTCGAGGAGCCGGCAGGCCCGCTGGACGCGCAGCCGGATCAAAAAGTCGATCGGCGCGAAGCCGGTGACCTCCCGGAAATGGGCGCAGTAGTGCGTCACGGACATGCCGGCGCCCGTCGCGAGTTCCTCGAGCCGGTGCGGCCGCAGCCATTCTTTCCGCAGCATCGCCACCGACGAGACGACGCGTTCGCGGGCCGAGCGCTGGCCCGGCCGCTCGACGAGGATTTCCCCGATCCGGATCAACGAGCCCCTCAAGGCCGCCGCCGCCGCGATCTGATGCCGGGTCGCCAGGCCGCGATCGAGCTCGGCATGGATCCCGTCGAGGTCGACCGCGTCCACGTGGTCGCGCGGCAGGCGCTGCACCGGGTAGTCGGCCCCGCACGTCTGCAGGAAGTCCCGCCAGTGCCCGACCTCAGTCCCGGCGAAATGGGCCCAGGAAATGGTCCAGGGGCTTCGCGCCGCGGCGCCGTACGCATGGGGCCGCCGGGCGTCGAGCCACACGAAGTCCCCGGTCTCCACGGCGCAGGACCGGTCCTCCGTCTCCACCCACCCGGTGCCGCGCAGGCAAAGAATCACCAGGGTCGTGGGCGCGCCGTCGGCCCGTTCGACGCAATGGCCGGCGGCCGCCGGAAAATAGCCGGCATCCGTCACGTGCAGCCCCCGGAGCAGCGGCGCGCGCTCCGCCCGCTCCCGGAGCGGCTCGGGGAGGACGATCATGTGCTGGCCGACGAAACCCTCGCCGCGCGGCGCGCGCCTGGGCATGTGTAGGATCGTGCAGGTTTTTTGCCGGCCTGTCCATTGCCCATGCGGAAAGTGAGGTGTAGGATCGTCGCAAGCCTGTTCCCCATGCCGCCGCCCGTCTCCGTCCGGCGCGAAGCCGTCGAGCTTCCCACCTACGAGCCCCAGGCACCGGATCCCGCCCCGATGTTCCTCGAGAAGCGGGTCTACCAGGGCTCGAGCGGGAGGGTGTATCCGTTGCCCTGCACCGACCGCATCGCGGAGCAGCCGCGTCCCCGCCGCTGGGAGGCCGTATTCATCGAGAACGAGTACGTGCGCGTGATGCTGCTGCCGGAGCTGGGCGGACGCATCCATCGCATCCAGGACAAGACCAACGGCTACGACGCCGTCTATTACCAGCCCGTGATCAAGCCCGCCCTCGTGGGCCTGGCCGGGCCGTGGTGCAGCGGCGGCATCGAGTTCAACTGGCCGCAGCACCACCGTCCCTCGACGTTCCTGCCGACCGGCGTGGCGGTGGAGAGGCACGCGGACGGGTCGGCCACCGTGTGGATGAGCGAGCACGACCCGATGGCCCGTATGAAAGGGATGCACGGGGTGCGCCTGCAGCCGGGGCGATCCTGCGTCGAGCTGCGCGTGCGGGCCTACAACCGCACCGGGGACGTGCAGACGTTCCTCTGGTGGGCCAACGTGGCGACGCGCGTGCACGAGGGCTACCGCTCGTTTTTCCCGCCCGACGTCACGCACGTCGCGGATCACGCGAAGCGGGCGACCACCGGCTATCCGCATGCGACCGGGCGTTACTACGGCGTCGACTACGCCGCCCGCGGGAAGCGGGGCATACCGCCGGCCGAACGGCCCGCGCAATTCCTGCCGCCGCATTGCGCCGCGACGCCGGCGCTGTCCGCCGCGGGCGCGATTCCGGCCTATCGCCCGGACGATCTCTCGTGGTACGCCAACATCCCGGTGCCGACGTCGTACATGGCGATGGGCTCCACGAAGGATTTCTTCGGGGGCTATGACTACAAGGCCCGCGCCGGCCTCGTCCACGTGGCCAGCCACCACATCGCGCCGGGCAAGAAGCAATGGACGTGGGGCAACCACGAGTTCGGATACGCCTGGGACCGCAACCTGACCGACGCGGACGAGCGGGGCGTGTTTCACCCGTACATCGAGATCATGGCGGGCGCGTTCACGGACAATCAGCCGGATTTCTCCTTCCTCCAGCCCGGCGAGACCAAGCGCTGGAGCCAGTACTGGTATCCCATCCGGGAAATCGGGCCCGCGCAGGAAGCGAATGTCGATGCGGCGCTGAGCCTGGCGATCGAGGACGGGGTCGTGAGGATCGGCGTCGCGGTCACCGCGCCGCAGCCGGACCTGGAGATCCGGCTTCTCGTGGCCGGAAAATCCCGGCGGACCTGGCGCCGGAGCCTCGATCCGGCGCGTCCGGGCCTCTTCCGGGAAAAGCTGTCCGGGCGGATCCGCGCGGGCGGAATCTCCGTCGAGGTCCGGGACACCGAAGGCCGCCGGCTGATCGCCTGCGCGACCGGCGATCGGCGCCCGGCCAGGCCCGCTCCGCCCGCGGTCGCGCCTCCCGCTCCGGCCGGGGTGGAGAGCGGCGACGAGCTCTTCCTGATCGGGCTCCATCTCGAGCAGTATCGCCATGCCACCCGGATGCCGGAGGCCTACTGGCGCGAAGCCCTCCGTCGGGATCCGGGCGACGCCCGGGCCCGCCTGGCGCTCGGGCGCTGGCACCTCCGTCGCGGCGAATTCCCCGCGGCGGAGGCGCACCTGCGCGCCAGCATCGCCCGCGCGACGGCGTACAATCCGAATCCCTATGACGGCGAGGCTTTCTATCAGCTGGGCCAGTGCCTGCGTCACCGCTGCTTCGCGGCGGCCGGGCGGGGCCCCGCCGCCGAGGAGCTTTTGTCCGACGCCTACGCGGCCTTCTACAAGGCGACGTGGAACCACGCCTGGCAATCCGCGGCGTTCCACGCGCTCGCCGAGATCGACTGCTGCCGCGCGGAATGGGTGGCGGCGCTCGATCACATCGACCGGGCCCTGCGGCTCAATGCCGACAATCTGCGGGCGGCGGCGCTGAAGACCGTGATCCTGCGCCGGCTCGGACGGGAAGCCGAGGCGCGCGCGGCGCTGGCCGAGGCGCGGCGGATCGATCCGCTCGACGGATGGATCGCCCACCTCGCGGGCGAGCCGCTGCGGTGCGACAACCAGGTGCGGCTCGACCTGGCGCTGGACTGCGCGCGGGCGGGATTGTTCGCGGAGGGCTTGGAGATCCTGGCCGGTGCCGTCCGCGCCGCGAAGCACGGGTACGACGGCTCGGCGGGCAGCGGGCCGATGATGCACTACACGGCCGCCTGGCTGAACGCGCTGCTCGCCCGCCGCGACGGCGCGCCGGTGAGCCGGGCGCCCCGGGCCGCGCGCGCGGAGATCGACGCGGCGGAGCGGGCCGATCCGGACTACTGTTTTCCGGCGCGGCTGGAGGACATCGCCATCCTCGAGCACGCGGTCGCGGTCCGGCCGGACGCGGCCCGTGCGCCGTACTACCTGGGGAACCTGCTCTACGACCGGCGCCGGCACCGCGAGGCGATCGCCTGCTGGGAGCAGGCCGTGAAGCGCGAGCCCGGGAACGCCATCGCCTGGCGCAACCTGGGCATCGCGTACCACAACGTCCTGCGCGAGCCGCGCCGCGCGCGGCTCGCGTACGAGCGCGCCGTGCGGGCGGCGCCGGGGAACGCGCGCTTCGTGTACGAGCGCGACCAACTTTGGAAACGGCTCGGCACGAGCCCGGCGCAGCGCCTGCGCGTGCTGCGGAAGCATCCGGGGGTGGTCGCCCGGCGGGACGACCTGTCGGTGGAATTTTGCGCGCTGTGCA
>Ga0196981_1000479_pt1 | contig 12472 bp, 24 predicted proteins | sample S3_2013CmetaG_FD_155462 | JGI IMG/M metagenome (GOLD analysis project Ga0196981, IMG submission 155462) | Soil microbial communities from Anza Borrego desert, Southern California, United States - S3_20-13C | ecosystem: Environmental > Terrestrial > Soil > Desert | place: USA: California...
CAGGTACGTGGTCCCGCCACGGGGCCGCGACTCGGCCGCGACCAGCCCCACCGCTTCGAGCACGTCGACGCAGCGCCGCCACGTGGTCTCGCTGACGCCGGACGCCTTCCGCAGCGCGACGGCGAGGCCGTGGCGGTGCTCGACCAGGCCGTGCCCGTCGGGCAGCGGCTTCGCCTCGTGCGCGAGCGCGAGCGCCACGCCCGCGCACGACTCGGCCGCGCGCGCGGGCACGTCGGCCGCGCCAAGGGCGGCGGCGAGGCTCACTTCGGCCTCGCCTTCGAGCGCAGCAGCTCGGGCACGGGCCAGCGCACGTCGACGCGCTCCCACACCGCCGCCTCGTTGGCCGGGTCGACCGACCGCGCGACGAGGCGCGTGCCCTGCCCCACCGTGAAGTAGAGCGCGGGGTGCGCCCCCTCCATCTCGAAGCGCACGGCCAGCCAGGCCCCGGCGCGGCCGGGGGCGCCGTGCGCGTTCGGGCACCACACCTCCAGCTCGGAGCCGCAGTGGACGGGCTTGCCGTCGACGAACCAGCGCGGGCCGCCGCCGTCGACGCCGAGGACCAGGCGGTGCGCGGTCACGCGCGCCTCCCGGCCGCGGCGGCGGCCGCGCGCTGCTCGCGCCGACGCGCTCGGGCGTCGGCGATGACGCGGGAGGCGTGGCGCGCGTAGACCAGGTCGGCGGCCCACCCGCTGCCGCAGCGGGCGGGGCAGAGGGTGCTGCCGCCGGTCGAGCCGCGCCGGTAGCGGAACGGCTCGGAGAACGCGAGGCAGGACGGGCACAGCGCGACGACGAGGCTCATGGCGTCGCCTCGACGACGTCGTAGGAGCCGCAGTCGGGGCACCACTCGGCGCGGCCAGCGCGCGCGGCCACAGCGGCGCGCTCCGGGTCGGGCCGCTCGACGTTCTCGACCAAGTGCGAGAAGGTCGCCTCGCAGTCACGGCAGCGCAGCTGCCGGTCGAAGAACCTCGCCGGCGCGGGCGCGCGCGTCGGCTCTGGGTCGATCCGGAGCACGCGCCACAGCGCGCGCTGGAAGCGCATCCAGGTCGGCGAGCACCGATCGGGGACGGTGAGCGCGCGTCGCTCGTGGGCCAACAGCGCGAGCGCGCGCGCGGAGTCGATGAACTCCACCATGGTCTCGTAGGTCGCGTGGTCGACGAGCGCGGCCAGGTTCGCCCCCCTCGACGCGTAGAGGAGGTCGACCTCGCCGCCCCCCATCGAGGCTGATGATCCCGCGAGCGCCTCGACGCGGTCACGCTGCCCAGCGGCAGCCTCAGTCTCACCCGAACGTCTCCCGATCGCTTCCGCACGCAAGTCTTTGTCGAGAGGCCCTTTAGGGACCATTATGTTGCACTCCCTGTACAGTCGCGCAACCCGCCTCCCAGGCCGGCGATGCGCCGAAAAGGGAGGGGGTCACTGGGCGGTTGGGCGGCCCGCCGCGACCGGAGGCGTGGTGGTTCGTCACCCGCGGCTGCTACCGTGAGCTGCACGGCCACTGCGACCTCCGATCGCGGCTGGCCTAGGTCCCGCGGTGCTGACTACACCTCGTGACCCTGGCGCCCGGTGGTGTTGACGCACCCCCGGGCGCCTTGCTTGTACTCGACCCCACCGACCGGCCACAACGGCCCCCCAAGTTCTTCACACGCCGCGCGATACGGCGCGGCCACTTACCACGTGGTCGCGGCCCGAGGGTTCCGTTTTGTCCCCTTTTGGCGCTGGCCATCACCGGCCACGTGGCCGCATCTTGGCCTCCCTGGCTGGAGTCCCGGGGGGGACGACGTGGTCGAGCGGCTCAACGTGAAGCAGGCGGCGGCGCGCGCAGGCGTCAGCCGCCAGACGATCCGGCGCATGCGGGAGGACGGACGGCTCCCGCGCCGCGGCTCGTGGACCGAGGAGGAGCTGGCCCAGGCCCTCGACGCGAAGCCGCCGAAGAAGCCGAACCCCTCGAAGCCGGCCCCGAAGAACACGGGCGCGCCCGCGGACGATGCGCCGCGGGAGGGAAACGGGGCCGACGCGCGGCCCTCGCGTCCTCCCACGCCGCCCTCGGGCGCCGACCGGTCCGCCCCCGGGCCGAGCTCGGCGCCCGAGGGCGACCCCCTCGACCTGAACCTCCCTCTCCCCGACCAGGGGGCCCCGCGTGGCTCACCCCTTCCTGGCGCGGCCGACGCCGACGACCAACCGGCCGCCGGGGCCCCCGACCACCCCGCCGCGCCTCCCGCGCGCGGCATGTTCGACGACTGGTTCGCTCAAGGAGCATGACCGTGCCGCACGACCAGACCGACCTGGAACGCATCGCCCAGAAGCAGAAGAAGGCCGCCGAGGCCGCGGCCTCCGCGCCCCTCTCCGCCGAGGAGCGCAGCGCGCGCGCGCTGGAGGTGATCGCCGGCTGCTTCGCTGCGCTCCTCGACCGCGTGTCGCACGACCAGCGGCAGGCCGAGAAGCCGACCGCCTAGCGTGATCGTCGACGCGATCGCCATCGGCTCGATCGTCGGCGCCCTCGCCGGCGTGACCCTGTTCCTCGTGCTCCACGGGATGACCCGATGACGGCGCCCGTGATCGAGCTCGGCCAGGACGAGGTCGACGAGCTGGCGCGCGAGCGCGCGCAGGCCGAGGCCACGAACCAGCGCGCCGCCGTCGAGGCGGGCCCCGTCGCCCCCGCGGGCGACGGGCCCCCGCCCGAGACCGCTGCCCCGCTGCCCGAGATCACCCCCGAGGCGCACGCGGCGAGCATCGACATGCTGTCGGGGCTCCTCGTGACGGTCGGCGGGGCCGAGGTCCCGGCGAACACGCGGGCGCTGGCGGCGCAGCTGACCTTCCCCGCGGCCCGGAAGTACGGCGGCGAGATCCCCTACATGGTCGAGATCTGCGGCATCGCGGGCCTCGTCCTGCTCGTGCGGGCCAGCTTCACCCCGCCGCCCGCGCCCGCCGCGCCGGCGAAGGCGGCGGCGTGACGCGCCCGGACCGGGCCCGCGCGGAGCAGCTCGGCCGCGCGGTCGACGTGCGCGACGGCCGCGGCGGCGTCTTCCGCCGCGTGGACGCGGAGCACGTCGCGTTCTGGCCCCGTGGCCGGCGCTGCGCCCTGTGCGGCACGCCCGGCCACGTGCGCCGCAGGAAGCATCCCCGCCAGCTGCTCCGGCTGGCGGTCACCCGGACCCCGAAGGCCGCATGACCGAGCTGTGGTGCCACGTGCAGGGCAACGACGCGCTCCGCGTCGAGGCCGCCCTGGAGCGCGTTGGCAGGAACCCCGGGAACGAGTACCCCGGGATCCATGAGCACGTCCGCCTGTTCCTGTTCTGGAACGGCTGCGGCCTCTCGCTGGAGGTGCCACCGCTCGCGCTGGCCGCGCTCGGCAGCGCCGCGACGAACGCTGCGGCGCACGCTGGCGTCGGCATCCGGACCGTGTGACCGCGCCGCAGCTGGCCCACCGGCGCCTGGACCACGTGGTCCTGATCGTCGCGGCCCCGGGCGCCGGCAAAACGTTCCTCCTGCAGAAGCTCGAGAAGCGCCACCGCGAGCGCGGCGCGCGCTTCGTCGTCCACGACCGCCTCGGCCACTGGCTCGACGCGCCCGGCCGCGTGCGCGTCCGCGGCGAGCCCGAAGAGGCCGCGCGCGTCGCGATCCGCGAGGCGCCCTGCACGCTCATCATCGACGAGGCGTCGGACGCCTTCCCGTCGTCTGGCTGGTCGCCGAAGCTCTACCCCGCCCTGCAGGAGGTTCTCCGAGTTGGTCGCCAGGCCAGCGCGGACGGTCCGTGGCGCCGCGCCGGGCCGGTGAGCCTGCTCCTCACGAGCCAGCGGCCGGCCGAGATCCACACGTGCGTCCGGGGCATGATCGATCGGCTCTACGTCGGCGGCTTCCCGAGCACGGCCGTCCCCGACCTGGAGTGGATCGCCAAGGCGCTGCGGGACCCGACGATCATCGAGAAGGCCCCTGCCCTGCCCTTCGGCAAGTTCCTGCCCTACTGGCCGCGAGGTTCGTCGTGACGCCGCTCGTGATCGTCGTCGCCATCGTCGGCGCCACCGCCACTGCCTTCCTCGCGATCCGCGACCCGGACGAGCAGGATCCGGCCGCGCGCCGCTCGGCCGAGCTGGGCGGCATCGTCATCACGCTCCTCGGCGTGCTCGCGACCGCGGTCGCCGTGCGGCTGCTGTAGCGTTCTGGCGCGTTCCGCGCCCTTTTGGCCCGTTTTGCGATCTTCCCGCGAAGCGCTTGGCCACCGACAACTCGGGTCCATGGCTGACCCCGCAGGCTTCGGGCTCGTGCGTCCGAGCCACCTTGCCGTGATCGCCGCAGTTTCCGCGGCGGTCTTCGTCGTCATGCGCTGGTGCGAGCAGCGGGCCTCGCGTCGCGCCTCTCCCGGAGTCCCCCCGTCGTGAGCTTCCCCACCACGCCCAAGAGCATCGCCATCACCTTCGCCGTCGTGATCGGCGTGCTCCTCGTCTACAAGGCCGCCAAGACGGCGGCCCCCTCCCTCCCGGACCTGGTCTAGGCCCGGGCGAGCTGCAGGAGGACGAGCCCATGCCCAGCGAAGCCATGCGCGCGGTCGAGAACCTGGTGGAGATCCCCCTGAACGGGGCGTCGACCTACGTCTCCCAGGGCCGCGTCGCCGCGTCGTTCGACCAGCTCCGGCCCGTCGGCGCCTCGCCGGCGATCCGCCAGCTGATCATCGACCTCACCCTCGTGTTCGAGCACGACGCCGGCGCGCCGGTGAACCTGCCCGAGGAGTTCCCGTTCCGCGCCCTGGAGCAGATCCAGCTGAAGACCCCGCGCGGCCACACGTTCGTGGACCTCGACGAGCAGGCCGGGTGGCTCCTGTACTGCGCGCTCTGGGCCATGAACGGCAAGAAGCCGCAGCGCCACGGCGGGTCGGGCAACATCAGCCTGACCAACGGCACGACGACGACCGTGCGCGTGGCCCTGCCGATCCCGTTCAAGGTGCTCGGCGGCATCGAGGAGGACGACTACAACGTCGCGCTGGCCGACCTCCAGAAGAGCCAGCTGGTCATGGTGTGGGCGATCGCCGGCGCCGGCGGCGTGTTCGACAGCGGCGCCAACAACGAGCGGCTGACCGCGGCGTCCACGGTCCGCGTGTTCGCCGACATGATCGGCCGCAACGACGAGGAGTACCGCGGCGGGCCGCGCTTCTCGCTGAGGAGCTGGGAGTGCCCGGGCGTCAACGAGCGCCTGCCGATCGCCCACGAGCGGCTCGTCTGGCTGATCGAGGCGCCGCTCCACGCGGCCGGGATCACCGCCAACCGCATCACCGACGCCGAGCGGGACAACGTCAAGCTGATCGTGGACGGCGAGATCATCGTCGACGACGTGGACGTGCGCTTCCTCAGCAGGCAGTGGAACCAGATCCATGCCCGCGGGGCCTCGACGGAGGAGGAGCTGCCGAACCACGAGACGGACACGTCGCCGTGGGTGCCGCTCTACTTCCCGCGGCGCCGCCCCTACAAGCTCATGCACGCGCCCGCGTGCATGAAGAACCCGCAGGTCCGGTTCAGCGGGACGGACACGACGCCGAAGCTGGTCTTCCTCACGTCGACGATCCTCGACAACGAGGCCGCGCTCGGGCAGCTGCGCGACGCGAAGCTGCCGGCGGACGCGATCGAGCGCCTCTCGACGAAGAGCGCCTCGAAGTCCGACGTCGGCCCGGACGTGCGGGGCTCGCTGCCCTACGCGATCAAGCGCCGGCGCCGCGCGGGGTAGCCGACCCCCGCCCGCTGGCCGCGGCCCGGGCGGGACGGCGCCTCTCCGCCGTCCCGCCCCGGTCGCCCTTCCCTGCCCCGAGGCCCCGTGGCGAAGAGCAACCGCAAGAAGAACAAGTTCCTCGCCGCGCAGTGGGCCGCGGAGACCGCCAAGGCGGAGGCGTCGCTGCCCCCGCCGCCGGCGACGATCCCGGACCCGCAGCAGGCGCCGCCCGCCGTCGCGGTCTCGGACTACGAACGGCAGCAGCGCGAGCGCGAGACGGCCACGGCGGCCCAGCAGCAGCAGCTGCAGGCCGCCGCGTCCGAGCTGGCGGCGCAGCTGGAGGCGGCCCGGGCGACGCTCGCCAACCGCGAGCAGACGATCGCCGAGCGCGAGGCCGAGCTGGCGCGCGAGCGCGCGCAGGCCGAGGCGCTGCCGACCCGCACCGAGCGCGGCCGGCGCCGGTTCGTCCAGCCCGACGACCAGGGCTCGGGCGAGGAGCTGCCCGTGCTCCCTCCTGACCCCGAGAAGAAGACGGGCCTGGGCCTGGCCCTGGCCGCCGCCGCGGTGGCCGGCTTCCTGTTCCTGCGCTGAGGTCCCGTGGCCGTCGCCGAATCGACAAAGATCCAGTGGACCAACGCCGTCGCGGCCTTCGAGGCCATGCCGCCGGCGGAGCAGCACGCCAACGGGCTGTCCCTGTGGACGAACCTGCAGGCCGCGCCCCACTGGCAGGACGCCAGGACGTCGTGGTTCAGCCAGGGGTGGGACTCCAAGCAGCACCTGCTGGACCGCGTGTCGCGCGCCCGGCGCGAGGCCCTGCGCGTCGTCCGCGGCCTCCAGGCCGACGGGTCCGTCGCCGCCGCCGCGGCCTCGGGCGCCGGCGAGGGACTCGCCGAAGGCGCCGCCAACCTCGCCGAGGCCGCGAAGAGCGCGGCCGACCAGGCCCGGAAGGCCCTCCCTGCCCTGCCCTGGCTGCTCGTCGGCGCGGCGGCCCTGGCCCTCTTCGTCCGGCTGCGAGGCTGACCGTGTCGACCCTCCTCGATCGCATCGGCGCCATGATCCTGCGGGGCCAGACCCCCGTGCTCGACGTCGGCAACGGCCGCCGTGAGCTGGCGGTCTCGATCGTCCGCACGCTCGCCGACTTCGACACGGTCGGCGTCGAGATCGTCGCGACCGGCCGCTCGCTCGTGCTCAACCCGTCGAGCCACGGCGCGGCCGTCCTCGAGGTCTGCTTCGGCGAGAAGGCCGGGCAGGCCGAGCGCTGGGTGGCGCTGACGACCAGCTCCCGCGCGCGGCGCGCGGACGGGACCCCGTTCGACCGGTTCTTCGTGCGCCGGCTGAGCACCACGCCGTCCGACACCAGCCGCGTCGCCATCGACGTCGACCCGGACGAGCTGGGCTCGATCCAGCACCTCCCGCGCACGCCGAACGTCGGGCCCGAGGGCGCGGCCGACCTGCTGCTGCGACTCCGGCGCAGCTCGGACGACACGCTCGGCGACGCCGAGGCGGCGAACGGCACCGCCGCGGGCCGCGCGGTCCTCGCGGTCGCGGGCTACGTCTCGGGGACGACCTACGCGCGCCTCGGCGCGATCGGCGCAGCCCTCTCGGACGCGATCGCGAACCCCGGCGCCGCGAACGATGGCGTCCTGAAGGCTGCCGCGTTCGGCCTCGCGTGGAACGGCGCGACCTGGAGCCGCGTCCGCGGCCTCGCCGCGGCGTTCTCGGACGGGGCCATCACCGACGCGCCCGCCGGCGCGCTCCACACGCTCGCCCAGCTCGCGGTTCGCGACGCGGGCGGCGCGACGCTCTTCGGGCTCCGCGGGATCCAGAGCAACGGCGACAGCTTCGGGGGGCTCACCACCGCGAGCAACCTCGCGACGTTCGCGTACAACTACGTCTTTCGCGACGGGAGCGGGTCGGCCCCGGGAACGTGGGACCGCCTTGCGGCGACGGCCGACAACGCCGACACGGTGGCGGCCGCGGCGGTCGGTCGCCTGCTCACGATCGCCCGCGGGACGCTCTTCAACGGCACGACCTGGGACCGCGCGCGCAGCGAGCCGGGCGCGCCGACGGCCGGCACCGCGCGCGTCGTCGAGGCGACGCCGGCGACGGTCAACCACGGCCAGATCTCGGTCGACAGCACCGCCGGCGGCACCCTCATCCGCGCGGCCGACGCGGGCCGAAAGGCCCTGGTGCTCCACAACGAGGGCACGACGACGGTGTGGGTCGGGAACACCGGCCTCACCACGGCCACGGGCTTCCCCGTGCTCGCGGGCGAGAAGTTCACGTGCGAGGCCGGCGTGGCGGTCTACGGCATCCGCGCCGGCGCCGCCGAGGACGTCGCGTACTGGGAGGAGACGTAGCAATGCGCGGCCGCAGCTCGGCCGGGCCGGCGACGTCGCTGCTCGGGCGCCCGCTCGACGGGACATCGTTCGGCTCGATCGCCTCCGGCTACCTGCCGGTGTGGGACGGCACCAAGTTCGTCGCGCAGCTTCTCACGGCGACGCCGGGCGCGAACGCGACGCTTTCGGCCCAGGCCGACGCGAACGGCCTCGGGAACGTCGGCGGCGGAGAAGACGACCTCTTCTCCTTCTCCGTGCCCGGCGGGACGCTCAGCACGGACGGCGACGCCATCGAGTTCCTCGCGACGGTGCGCGTGCGGAATGCCTCGGCCGCGGGCACGCAGACGACGCGCGTGCGCTGGGGGGCCTCGGTCCTACTCCAGTTCGCCGACACCGGCGCGAACAGCAACTACTACGTGATCCACGGCTTCATCACGCGCGTCGGCGCGGCGAGCCAGACCGGCTTCGTCCAGCTCGTGCGCGACCCGACCGGCGGCGGCAACGTCACGTCGGTGGCGGTCGCCGCGGCGGCCGAGACGCTCTCGGGGGCCGTCATCCTCAAGGTCACGGGCGAGGACTCGACGCCGACGTCGGACAACGTCGAGGCGTTCTCGTTCTTCGTGCGCCTCCTGAAGGAGACGCCTTGACCGTCAACGTCGAGAAGCTGGAGGCCGAGCTCCGCGCCGCTGGCTGCGCGGTCAAGGCGATCGCCGGCGACGGGGCGCGCGTCGTGCTCCGCGACGGAACCGTCGCGGAGGCCGGCGGCCGGACCTGGCACGAGCGCGACGACGAGCCACGGCCCGAGGGCGCGCCGGCACCGGCTCGCGACCAGGCCGCGGCCGACGCGGCCCGCGCCTGCCTCGCTGCGCACGACCCGACCCCGACGGCGGACCAGCTCGGCCGCGCGCGCCTCCACCGCGCCGGCGGCCCGCTCGCCGCCGTCGCCCTGGTCCTCGTCGACGGCGCCCTCGCGCCCGCCTGGGCCCGCTCCGTCGTGCAGCAGCTCGCCGACGGGGCGCGGAGCGCCTGACGTGGACGCGCCCGCCCCCGCCCTGCTGCTCGTCGTCGGCCTCGCCGGCGCCTGGATCCTCTTCGGGTCCGGCGCCGCGCCGCCGCCCGAGCCGGAGCCCGAGCCCGAGCCCGAGCCGCCCGGCGGCGGGTTCCTCGACCAGCTCGGCGCCGGCGTCGCCGGCGGCCTCGGCCGCGGCATCGGGCAGCTGATCGAGGGCGGCGCCGGGATCCTGACCTCGCTCGGCGAGCAGGCCGCGAACGACCCGGAGTCCGCGCCCGGCCGCGGCGCGCGCCAGCTCGGCCGCAACGTGTCGAACCTCGTCACGGGCGGCAAGGCGCGGAAGAAGACGAAGAAGAAGCGCCAGCAGAACCAGGCCATCGAGCAGACGGCCTTCGACGCCGAGCGCTGGGCCGCGCACGCCTGGACCGTGCTCTCGCGCCACGACGTGCGCGAGTGGGTCGTCAGCAGCACCGGCAAGGCCGGCGCGCCCGTCATCGACGTCTACTTCGCCGGCGTCGCCGCGCCGCACCGGCTCGAGGTCCCCGAGCGCGCGAGCATCTACCGCCTCGCGTGGGTCGCGGAGCCGATCGTGCGCACGCTCGGGCGCTTCGTTCAGAGGGGCGGCCGCATCGACGTCCCCTGGACGACGTTCGACCCGCCGTCGTTCGACGACAGGAACCCCTACGCCCCGCCCGGCATGCGCATCAGCGAGCGCGGCGAGGGGTCGACCAAGTGGGAACAGGAGCAGCTGAGGAACGTGGCCCGCCGCGGGCGCACGCTCGGCAGCAAGAACGTCCAACGCGGCCTCGACGCCGAGCGCGAGCAGGCGGTCGAGGCCGAGGAGTAGAAGATGAACGCGAACACGATCCTGGTGCTCGCGGTCGTCCTGGTCGGCGGCTTCGTCGCCTACCAGGTCGTCCAGCAGCAGGGCCAGGCGCGGTCGTCCCCGACGAAGGGGACGGGCCTGCAGTTCGGCCTCGGCTTCACGAACCTGGGCTAGCCCGTGGCTCGTCAGCTGAACCTGTTCGACGGTGCGGGCGGCGGCCGCCGCCGCACGCGCCGTCGCCGGCGGAGCGCCGGCGTCTCGCTCCACGCCTGCGCCGTCGCGCTCGGGCGGGCCGGCGGCCGCGCCTCCGCGCGCGCGCGCCGGCGGAAGAAGCGGGGCCGCCGGTGAGCCGCCGAACCCGGCTCCTCGCCATCGCACCGATCGTCCTGCTGGAGATCGGCTGCGCGTGCGGCCATGCCCGCCACGCCGACGCGATCCGCGAGGGCGCGGACCACGTCGTCGACATGACGTCGGTCGCCCTCGTCCGCTCCCTCACGCCGGCCGAGGCGGCGACGCTCGACCGCGCGCGCGAGCAGCTGCGCGAGCACGCTCGCCTGCTCGCGGAGGACGCCCGTGGCGACTGACCCGGATACGGAACGCACCGCAGCCCCGCCAGCGCACGCGGACAGTGCGCCTCGACCCTCGGACCCTTTCGCGCGCGCCCGCGCGTGGTCCGAGCGCGAGGAGCAGCTGGTCGCCGAGCTGCTCGGCCGCGCCGAGCTGCGCGCCGCCGCGCGCGCGTTCGTGGCCGGCGCGAAGAAGGCGGGCCTGGCCCTCGGCCAGGCCGCCCTGGAGGCCGCCGTGCACGCGCTCGTGCGCGCGGCCCTGGAGGAGTCCCGTGGACGCTGAGACCCTCGGCATGCTGAAGACCGCCGGCCCGCACGCGTTCGTGCTCGCCGCGACGGTGATCGGCTGGCTGGAGCTGCGCGCGCTGCCGCTCGTGCGCCGCGTCGTCGCCGACCACCGCGCCGTGACCCGCAAGGTCGGCGTCACGGACGAGGACGTCGCGGCCGAGCTCGCGAAGCTGAAGGGCGGGACGGCCCATGCCTGAACCGTCGCTCGCCTCGACCGTCGCCCGCGGCCTCGTCAAGGACGTCGAAGTCCGCACGAACGTCGGCGCCGCCCGCATCGACCCGTTCGGCGCGCCCGGCGGCCGGACGAAGGAAGGCGGCGGCGTCACGTCGCTGCTGCTCCGGCTGCTGCAGCCGGAGATCATCATCCACACGTCGGGCGGCCCGCTCCCGGTCTCGCCCTACGGCCGCCCGATCGAGCACGGCGGCCTGGTCGGCCTCGCGCTACTCGCCGGCGTCGCCTTCCTGCTCTACCGCGTCGTCCGCCGGTAGCTCCGGGGGCGCGGCCCGGCCGCGCTTCGTCGGACAGACGAAGATCGCCCAGCTCGCCGGCCCCGCGGTCAGCGGAACGCCGGCGAGCCGCTGCGCGTTCGCCAGGAACGACTCGGCCTTGCCGAACCACTCGGTGGGCCAGAGCAGGTCGCACCGCTCGCAGACGAGCCAGCCGGGCGCCTTCGCGTCGTCGCGCACGAGCACCGCGCCGCAGTCGTAGCACTCGCGGAAGAGCGCGCGGATGCGGATCAGGTTGCCCCAGGCGCCTACGTCGCCCGGGGACAACCGCACCGCCCGCTCCGCCGCGCGCCGATCGGCGTCCACGCCAGGAGCCTAGCCGACCCGGGCAGCGCCGTTCCGACGGGCCCGCTGCGCGTCCGCCATGCGGGCCAGCTCGGTCCGCCACACCACGTCCGCCGCCGAGGCCGCCGCCGGCGCAGCCGCCCGCTTCGCCTGCCACGCCTCCAGCTCGGCCCAGCAGTACTCCAGGCCGTTGCCGACCTCCGGGGCGAAGTCGAAGGCCACGCCCCGGTGAAGGCAGCCGAGCGCCGTCCAGAAGAGCCCCGCGCCGTCGCGGATCGGCTTCCGCGGCGTGCTGCGCGCGATCGAGAAGGCGGCCTGCGCGAGCGCCCGGGCCACGTGGCCGGGGTCGTACGCCGTCGCGTCCGACCACGGCCGGCCCTCCCTGGTCGCGTGGCGCTGCAGGAAGGTCTCCAGCCTCAAGCGCAGCGTCGCGTGCTGCCCCTCGGGGCTCCAGCGCGGCCCGGGGGCTTGCTCGCTACGCGCCTCCGCTGCGCGTGGTTCTCGGTTCTCCCTCTCTCTGCGGTTCTCGGGCGCGTCCGTCCGCGCGACCAGCTCCCTGGTCGCCTCCTGCAGCGCCAGCGTCGCGTGCGCCAACTGCGCCACCAACTGCGCCGCGGCGTAGGTCGGGGTACTCGGCACCCCAGGGTGGGAAGGTTCGGAGGATCGGACTTCGTTCCGAAGGGGAGAGGAACGAGAGAACCTCAGGGACGTTGGTGGTACTTCGCCCCCCCCTACCCCCCCCATAGCAGGGGCAGGAACTGCGCCGCCATCTGCGCCGCGGCGCAGTTCCATCTGCGCCGCGGCGACCATCCGGACGAGGCGGGGGTCGAGCAGGTACGTGGTCCCGCCACGGGGCCGCGACTCGGCCGCGACCAGCCCCACCGCTTCGAGCACGTCGACGCAGCGCCGCCACGTGGTCTCGCTGACGCCGGACGCCTTCCGCAGCGCGACGGCGAGG
>Ga0196981_1000480_pt1 | contig 12453 bp, 11 predicted proteins | sample S3_2013CmetaG_FD_155462 | JGI IMG/M metagenome (GOLD analysis project Ga0196981, IMG submission 155462) | Soil microbial communities from Anza Borrego desert, Southern California, United States - S3_20-13C | ecosystem: Environmental > Terrestrial > Soil > Desert | place: USA: California...
CGGCAGGTGGCATGGTCTTCACCGAGAGGTCCGGCGATGCGCAGGCGGGTATAGGCGTCATCCGGCGTCTGGATGCGCCAGACATCGGGAAACGAAATGGTGTAATCGTGAACGACGTCCTTCCAAACGAATGTGTCTGCTTTCGCCTGCTGCGGCGCAAGCGCCGACAGCGACACAGCAAACATGGCAAGGGCGATAAATTTTCTCATTCCTGAACTCCCTGAATCTCGTCGCTTATTCTCGCCTGTTTTTGGTTTTTTGGGAATAGACTAAAAGGCTGTTTTTCGTCATGTTTTTCTGTATCATGCGGCCATCCATAATAAAGGCCGCCGCAAAGCTAGCTTATGAAAAAAACCGAGAACATCGCCACTGCGGCCATGATCCTGGCGGTCAGCATCCTCGCTTCCCGGCTCCTCGGTTACGTCCGGGAGATGCTCCTCGCCTATAAGTTCGGTGCATCGGGCACGACGGATGCCTTTTATGCCGCCTTCCAGATCCCTGACATCCTCAACAACATGCTGGCGGGCGGCGAGCTTTCGATCGCCTTTATCCCCCTCTACCACAAGATCTTCGCGCGGGACGGCGAGGCCGCGGCGCAGCGGCTCATGGCGACCCTGCTCGGCAATATGGGCGTTCTTGTCCTGATCCTGACAGGGTTGCTCTGGTATTTCGCCGACCCGCTCATCCGCATGCAGTTTCCGAATTTCGACGCCAAAACGACGGATATGACCGTGACGCTTACGCGCATTGTCCTGCCCGCGCAGATTTTCTTCATCGTTGGAGGCATCATCCAAGCAGTACTGCTGGCGCATAAGCACTTCTATGCCGCCGCGCTCGCGCCGCTTGTTTATAACCTGTGCACCATTCTCGGCGGGGTGTTCCTGTATGACAGCATGGGCATTGCCGGGTTTTCGATCGGCACGCTGATTGGCGCGGCGCTCGGGCCTTTACTCATGCCGGTGCTCTTCAGTTTCCGACATATCCCGCTGAAAATCCGCATCGCGCCACGGGACAGGAATTTCCTTATCTATCTCGCCATCGCTGCGCCCCTGATGCTCGGCACAACGCTGCTGACGCTCGACGAATGGTATGGCCGCTGGTTCGGCGCGCTGCTTGCGACTGGCACCGTCGCCCATATTTCTTACGCCCGCCGTCTCATGCAGGTACCGATCGCCGTCATCGGCCAGGCCATTGGCGCGGCGGCCCTTCCGACCCTCTCCAAACTGTGGTCGGAGGGAAAGACCGCTGAGCTGAACAAGACACTGCTGTCCACCCTGAATACCGGCATCGCGCTTTCCGTTCTCGCGGGTGCGGGATTTTTTGCGCTGGCACAGCCGATCGTCGCGCTCGTCTATCAGCATGGCAAATTCCTGCCGGAGGATACGCTCGTCGTCGCCGGCCTGACCGCCCTGCTCGCCTTCGCCATACCGGGCTGGATCGTGCAGCAGATCATATCGCGTGCGTTCTACGCGCGCGGCGATACGCTGCGCCCGATGAAGCTGGGCACCCTGCTCTCCTTACTTGCGATCCCCCTGTATAAATGGATGGCCCAGCATTTCGGCGTCTATGGCCTTGCCATGGCTGGCGTGCTGGCGATGACGATCAATGCCGTCGCAACGCTCGGCTATGCGCGAAAGCTGCATGATGCTCCGCCTTTCATGCCGCAGGTGGATGCCTTCCTGCGCAGCCTTGGCATTGCGGTTCCCGCTGTGCTCGCAGCACTAACCGCACTCTGGCTGCGGGGTCATTATTTCTCTATGCCCGGCGTCGAGATGAAGTGGGTCGCGCTGGCCGACATTGCGCTCGGCGGCGCCGCTTTTGGACTGATCGCCCTGCCGGCAGTGCTGATGTTTGGGGAGGACGGGTTGAAAAAGTTTATTCACCGGATTGGCTCGAAAGTTTTGGGAAGATGACCTCAGACCTCGCGTTATTTATTTTCGCCGGCTTCGTCGCGCAGTTGATCGACGGCTCGCTCGGCATGGCCTATGGCGTCACAGCCTCGAGCCTGCTTCTCGGCATGGGCCTGCCACCGGTCGTTGTCAGCTCGACAGTGCATGCGGCAGAGTGTTTCTCGACAGGAGCTTCCGCGGCATCGCACCATATTTTTGGTAATGTCCGCAAAAAGCTGTTCAAGCAACTCGTGGTTCCTGGCGTTTGCGGCGCGGTCATCGGCGCATATATACTTACGCAGCTCGACGGCGAAATACTCAAGCCGTATATCGCGAGCTACCTGCTCCTGATGGGCGTCGTTATTATCTTCAAGGCCTTCAAAAAAATTCCGCAGCGCGAGGTGTCCAAGCACATCACCCCTCTCGGATTCTTCGGCGCGTTGATCGATACGATTGGCGGAGGCGGCTGGGGGCCGATCGTTGCCTCCAATCTCGTCGCGCGCGGCAACGATGTCCGCAATACAATCGGCAGTGTGAATGCGGCCGAATTTTTTGTCACGCTCGCGGCGTCCCTCACCTTCCTGCTGACGGTCGGCTTCTCGCATCCCGAGGTGATCGTCGGCCTTGCGATCGGCGGCGTGATGGCCGCGCCCATCGCCGCCTATCTCACGAAGCGCATCCCCGTGAAGCCGTTCATGATCACCGTCGGCGTCCTCGTGATCGCGCTGAGCCTTCGCACCATCTGGAAAGTCTGGGGATAGCATGCAGAACAAGGAAAAAGACTGGTTTGGCTACAAAAAAGTGAAGCCAGCCGAGAAAACAAAACTTGTCGAAGGCGTTTTCGACAATGTCGCGTCGCGCTATGACGTGATGAATGATTTCATGTCGGGCGGCATTCACCGGCTTTGGAAAAACCGCTTGGTAAGGCTGATGCATCCCCGCTCCAGCCGCAAGCTGCTCGACGTCGCGGGCGGCACCGGCGATATTGCGTTCCGCTATCGCAAGGACGCCGGCGAGGACGCCCAGATCACGGTCTGCGACATCAACAAGGAAATGCTAAAGGTGGGCCGCGACCGGGCGATTGATCGCGGCTTCCTGAAGGGGTTTGAATGGGTTGAAGGCAATGCCGAAAGCCTGCCCTTTGCCGACCGTGAGTTTCACCTCTATTCCATCGCCTTCGGCTTGCGCAATGTCACGCATATCGACAATGCGCTGGCAGAGGCATATCGCGTACTCAAGGCCGGCGGGCAGTTTTTCTGCCTAGAATTCAGCTACGTGAACAACGCCGCGCTCCGAAAGATTTATGATGAATACTCGTTCCGCGTCATTCCCAAACTCGGCGAGCTGGTTGCGAAGGACCGCGACAGCTATCAATACCTCGTCGAGAGCATCCGCCAGTTTCCGAAGCAAGAAGAACTGAAATCCCGCATGGAAAAAGCAGGATTTGAACGCGTGAGCATCATAAACCTGTCTGGCGGCATTGCCGCGATCCACGTGGGAAACAAGCTTTAATTCCCGCGCATGTTAAAGTAAAAATAGATAAACAATCCCCGGAGCCGCCATGACGAAAACAGTCGCTATTGCCATTACCCAACTGCCGAACGCGCAAGGCCTCAACCTGCCGAAATATGCCACCGAGTTGTCCGCAGGTGTGGATCTTGAAGCGGCCGTCGACGCGACGGTTACATTGAAACCCGGCGAGCGCCAATTAATCCCCACGGGGCTCGCGATTGCCCTGCCGGAAGGCTATGAAGCGCAGATCCGCCCCCGCTCCGGCCTCGCATTCAAGAACGGTGTCACCGTTCTTAATTCCCCCGGCACAATCGACGCCGATTATCGGGGGGAGATTAAAGTTATTCTTGCCAACCTTGGCACGGAGCCTTTCACCGTGGAACGGGGCATGCGTGTCGCGCAGATGGTAGTAGCGCAATATGCGCGGGTCAGCTTTACACTCGTCGAGCAACTCGATGAAACCGCGCGCGGAACAGGCGGTTTCGGCTCGACAGGAACGGCGGCAAAGAAGGCATCATGAAAATCTACGACCATATCTGGGAGACGATCGGCAACACGCCCCTCGTGCGTATCCCCAAACTGACCGCCGAACACAATCTCCAGGCGGATATACTGCTGAAGCTGGAATTCTTCAATCCCCTCTCCAGCGTTAAGGATCGCCTTGCGCTGTCGCTGATCGAGGCCGGCGAAAAATCCGGCGCGATCACTAAAGATACCGTGATTATCGAGCCGACTTCGGGCAACACCGGCATCGGCCTCGCCTTTATCTGCGCCGCGAAAGGGTACAAGCTTATCCTGACGATGCCGGAAAGCATGTCCTACGAGCGCCGCAAGATGCTCCGATTGTTCGGCGCGCAGATCGAGCTGACGCCGGCCGAGAAGGGCATGAAAGGCGCCGTCGCCCGCGCTGAGGAACTGGCGAAGGAGATGAAGAACAGCTTTATTCCCCAGCAATTCGATAACCCTGCCAATCCCGATATCCACCGTCGTACGACAGCTGAAGAAATCTGGCGCGATACGGATGGCAGGGCCGATGTTCTCGTCTCGGGCGTGGGCACCGGCGGCACCCTCAGCGGCGTTTCCGAAGTGCTTAAAAAATACAAGCCCGGTTTTAAAACCGTCGCTGTCGAACCGGCCGATAGCGCGGTCCTGTCGGGTAAACCGCCCGGCGCGCATAAAATTCAGGGCATCGGCGCCGGGTTTATCCCGGGCGTGCTGGACGTGAAACTAATCGACGAAATCATTACCGTTAGCAACGATGACGCCTATGCGATGATGCGCCACGTCGCGAAGACGGAAGGAATTCCTGTCGGTGTATCGTCTGGCGCAGCGATCACCGCGGCGATCCAGGTCGCGAAGCGCCCCGACATGGCCGGAAAGATGATCGTCGCCATCGTGCCAAGCATGGCCGAGCGCTACCTTTCCCTGCCTCCGTTCAAGGACCTTGAAGGATGATCGAATACGACATTTTCATCGGCGCGCCGCGCAACGCGGTCTGGGAGTTTCTCACCCGCCACGACCATATCCAGCAGTGGTGGGGCAAGGGCGTGTCGCTGCACGCGAAGCCGGATGGCGAGCTGACGGAACCCTGGACCGACACCGAAGGACGCCAGCACACGACGCGCGGCACGGTCACCGCGATCGAAGCGGGCACGCGTCTGCAGCTGAACTGGATCGATGACGGCTGGCCGGGCCCGACGCGGGTCGAATTCCTGCTTTCGTCATATAATGACGGCACCAACCTTTACCTTTGCCATTCCGGCTGGAACATTTTCGAAGACTCGATGCGCCAGGAACTTGTGGAACAGCACCGCGACGGCTGGCGGCGCCTGATGGACAATTTCAAGAATTACTGCCTCAAGACGCGCTAGGACACTTCGTCTCGGGCATGAAAAAGCCTTGTCTCTTTCGAGACAAGGCTTTCTCGGATTAGCGTGGTGTGTTAGCCGAGGCGCTGCACCTGCGCCGGCTTCGGCGCGGGTTTGGCGGTGGCCGCAGGCTTTGCAGCAGGATCCGCCGAGGCATTGAAATCCGCTGCGGATGCCTTCGCGCCGAGTGTCGAGGGCGCTGTGTCATCATTCGCCGGTGCAGCCAGGGATTGCGTCGCCTCTGCCTTTTCCTTCGCCCAGCCCTTCAGCCCGCGATAGTCGCTGGCGAGCTGGGACAATGCGCCACCGAAAGCGCTGCCGAGCTTCTTGAAGAAGCTCACCGCAGGTTCGCGCCACTCCTTCTTTGCGGCGATAACTGCCGCGCCACCAATCGCGGCCACGGCCGCGACGACAGGAGCTGCGGAAATTACCGCGGCAAGAACGGGGATCACATACCAAGATGCGACCGCGGTGCCAGCGAGCAGGCCGTATGAACCGAAGCGGCCAAATCTGCCGCCAGTCGCTTCTTCAGTTTCAGGTTTCTCGGGAGAAAATGCCATTCAGTGCGTGCCTTTCGTTGTTGAAACCCCTCCTTTGAGAGGCCACCCGAGTCTAGGAGCGAAAGGCAGATATGTCAATTTTGTGACGGGTGTTAAGCTATATTATCTTTATTTTTCAGGGATTTATACGTTGAGGTATCTAAGTAACACAAATGCTGAAAGTGAGCAAAAGACCCACTTTCAGCATTGTGTGATTCTCTCGGCGTGTCCGGATCAGGGCTTCGGCGCAGGCGGCACCACCGCCGGCTTCGGCGCTTCGCTTGCGGGTGCTGTGACGACCACTTCGGGCTTTGCCGAGTTGTTGAAAGCGTTTTCCGACGAGCCTGCTTTGAATGTGCTAACCGCGCTGTCAATCGACTGTTTCTTTTCGGCTGCTTTGCGCTCGCTGCGCGCAGTCCACCAGTTTTTCAGGCGGCTGAGATCGTCGGACGCATGCGAAACGAGGTCATTGCCAAGGTTCACGAGCTGGTTGACGAACTTGTTGAGATTATTGCGGCCATTTTCGGACTTGGCATAGCGCGCGCCAACGACGCCCGCGACGATAGCCGCCGGCACGAAGATAATGGGCGCGGTAGTTGCCAAGACGACGCCCCAGGACAGGACGCCGAATGCGCCGAAACCGGCAAGATATGTCGTCGCTTTCTCCGCGCGCTGATGATTTTTATTGTCTTCAGACATTGTTTTGTTCCCTCTTTTACGAAAAATGAAGTCAAAGCAGTGCCATATTACGGCGGGGCTTCCACCTGTCAAGGAATTTAACCCGTAACGGGTGTTTTATCGGGCATTGCCAAGGGCTTGGAAAATGTTAAAACTGGGCTATGCAAAATAATGCGCTCGAACAGACGGCGGAAGATTCTCCCGCCCCGCCAAAGGCCGACGTCAACGCGACGCCGATGATGACACAGTATATGGCCGTCAAGGAACAGCACAAAGACTGCCTGTTGTTCTACCGTATGGGCGATTTTTACGAGCTGTTTTTTGATGACGCGGTAAAGGCCTCCGCTGCCCTCGACATCACGCTCACCAAGCGCGGCGCGCATAAGGGAGATGAAATCCCGATGTGCGGCGTGCCATGGCACAGCCACGAAGCCTATCTTGCCCGCCTGATTAAAATGGGCTTCAAGGTCGCCATCTGCGAACAGGTTGAAACTCCCGCGGAAGCCAAGCAGCGCGGCGGCTATAAAGCCCTCGTCCGCCGCGATGTCGTGCGGGTTGTGACGGCGGGCACGCTGACCGAAGACACGTTGCTCGAAAAACACGCGAACAACTATCTTGCTGCGCTCGCGGAAATCGGCGGCGCGATTGGCATGGCCTGGCTTGACCTTTCTACAGGCGATTTTACCCTGCAGCCCGTGCTGCCGCGCGATCTCGGCGCTACGGTCGGCCGCGTCAACCCGAACGAAATTCTCGTCCCCGAGAAAATGACGCAGAACGAAAACCATTTCGAAGTTTTCGCCGACCTGCGCGACAAGCTGACCGTCCAGCCCGGCTCCCGCTTCGACAGCGAAAACGCGCGGGCCCGGCTCGAAAAAATGTTCGGCGTCTCCACGCTGGAAAGCTTCGGAGGCTTCAGCCGCGCGGAAATCGCGGCGGCGGGCGGGCTGATCGATTACGTCGAACTGACGCAAAAAGGCAAATTTCCCCGCCTGTCGGCGCCGCGGCAATTGCCGCTCGGCTCCGTCATGGAAATCGACGCGGCAACGCGGCGTAATCTTGAACTGACCCATACAATGACCGGCGAACGCCAGGGCAGCCTCCTGCACGCCATCGACCGCACCGTGACCGGCGCAGGCGCGCGCCTGCTCGCGAAACAGCTGGCGATGCCGCTCACTAACCCGGCCGAAATTAACAAGCGCCTGGATATGGTCGAACATTTCGTCTCGCAGACTCTCACCCGGGAGGACGCGCGCGCCTTTTTGCAAGGCTGCGCCGATATCGAGCGCTCGCTGGCACGGCTGAGCCTCGATCGAGGCGGGCCCCGTGACCTGGCCGCTATCCGCGATACGCTTGGCCAGACAATTCGCCTCTTTACGCTTATTTCACGCAGCGGAAATCTTCCCGCAGGCATTTCCGAAGCCCTCGATACGCTCAAGCTTTGGGGCACGCATCATCCGCTGATCGATATGCTGGAGCGCGCGCTGGCGCAGGACCTTCCCGTCCTTGCCCGCGACGGCGGTTTCATTGCCCACGGCTATTCCCCGCGCCTTGACGAACTGCGCATGCTGCGCGACGACAGCCGCCAGCATATCGTGCGCTTGCAGACCGAGTATGTCGGGGAAACCGGCGTTAACACGCTCAAGATCAAGCATAACAACGTCATCGGCTACTTTATCGAAGTCTCGACCGCGAATGGCGACAAGCTGTTCGCGAACACGGCGAAATTCATTCACCGCCAGACGATGGCAAGCGCCGCGCGCTTCACGACGGTCGAGCTTTCCGAACTCGAGCGAAAAATCTCGGAGGCCGGAGAAAAATCCCTCGCGCTCGAGCTGGAGCTTTTCGCGCAGCTTTCGAAAGAAGTCATGGCGCAGGCGGAAATCATCGCGCGGACGGCCCATGCCCTCGCCACGCTTGATGTGGCCGCGTCCCTGGCCGAGCTCGCGGCCAAGCAGAATTTTGTCCGTCCTGTGGTTGATGACAGTCTCGCCTTTGAAATCACCGGCGGCCGCCACCCGGTTGTGGAAGCTGCCCTGAAGCGGCAGAACGCGGAATTCATCGCAAATGACTGCACATTGTCGGACGCATCGCGGCTCTGGCTGCTGACGGGCCCCAACATGGCGGGTAAATCGACATTCCTGCGCCAGAACGCGTTGATCGCGCTGCTTGCCCAAACGGGCTGCTATGTCCCGGCGAAATCCGCGCATATCGGCACGGTCGACCGGCTGTTCAGCCGCGTCGGCGCAGCGGATGATCTTGCGCGCGGGCGCTCCACCTTCATGGTCGAGATGGTGGAAACGGCGACGATCCTGAACCAGGCATCGCCACGCTCGCTCGTGATCCTCGACGAAATCGGTCGCGGTACGGCGACCTATGACGGGCTGTCAATCGCCTGGGCCTGCCTTGAATATCTGCACGAGGCAAACAAGTGCCGCGCGCTTTTTGCGACCCACTACCATGAACTCACTACGTTGACCGCGAAATTGACGCACCTCGCCTGCCACACGATGCGAGTGAAGGAATGGAAGGACAGCATTATCTTCCTGCACGAAGTGGCGCCCGGCACCGCCGATCGTTCTTACGGCATCCATGTCGCCAAGCTGGCCGGTCTCCCGCCCGCCGTTATCGAGCGCGCCGAGGATGTGCTGAAAAACCTCGAAAGCCCGAAAGAGGGAAAATCCGCGAGGAACATCGGCGCAGAGCTGCCGCTATTCAGCGTCGTACCCAAAGCTGCCCCGGAAAAACCGTCCGAGGTTGAAAAGGCGCTGCGCCGGATCAACCCCGACGGCATGTCGCCGCGCGAGGCGCTCGACGCGCTTTACGCGCTGAAAGAAAAGCTACCGCCGGATAACAAATAGGTTCGCGCCGCCGCCGAGGTCGCCCAATGGCGCAAGCCAGTCAGGCTTTTCCGCGAGCCATTTGTTGCCCCCCCCCGGGCAGGCCAGCACAACTTCCACCTTCCGCTCATCGAGCAGCCATTTCGCCGTCGGCGCGTTCGGCGCGTTGCTGATCTTGTCGAGCGCGCGTAACCCCTCGCCTTCGCGGTGATAATTTCCTGCGATAATGCGCTGCGTTGTGAAGAAGAGCGCGTCTCCACCGACGCCCGGCTCGACATAAAGAATGTTGTCGCCCTGCACCCGTTGCGTCTGCAGCGCAAGGCGGAGTGCCTGCTGGCACTTTGCCCGCGCGTCCGGCGCGGCAGCCACGAAGGTAGACACAGCCATCACCAGAATGCCGAATACCGAAATGACTGCGAGCGGCCGCAGGAAACGCTGGCCCTGGCGGAGGCCCGCCGTCGCATAGCCCGGCAGCAGCGCTGCAAGCGCGATAATGGCGGGGGGCTGCAGGTAATAAGTCCACCGTCCCTGTACCAGTGTCATCGCCACCCCGCTGGCAAGGAGCGCAAGGAGCAGGTGTTTTTCACGGCTCGCAGGCCGCCGCAGCAAAAGGCCGGCGGCCAGCAGCGGCTGCCACAGATGCCGGAAAATGACATCCGGCGCGCGCGCCAACAGCGGCTGGGCCTCGATGATAACGGTGAGGAAATTGGTATGGACGAATTCATCCACAGCCGCCAGCGGGCCCTTGGCGATGTCGGGATAAAGCCAGAGCTCGACGCCCGCTACCGCAGCTGCCAAGGCAACAGCGCATATCAGCCGTGCCTGCCAGTTCCGCCCGCGGATTTGCGGCAGGCACAGGAGCGAGGCGCCAATCGCCACCAGAAACATCAGCACCACATACGGCATCGACAGCGTATCGAGAGGCAATTGCGCGAAATAACGGGCTGGCCCCATTTCAACCGCCAGCCCCAATGCGCAGAGAGCGAACGCTGCCCAGGCAGCGACCGCGAGCGGCTTGATCGCGCCCGCATCGCGCAATGTGAAAAATCCGAGAACAGCGTATAGTGCGGCCATCGGCATCAGCGTTTCCGGGCTGATCCATAGCATCAGGCCGAGCACCACGCCCAATAACGCACCTTTCCCAGTCGTGAGCGGCTGCATGGCGATACAGACCGCCCCGCACCACAACATCGCCAGCAAGCCATGATGATCGGCATCGCCCGGCATATAATAAGAGAGGAGCGGGCTGAACATCAGCAACCCAATGGCACACAGTGTCACCTGAATATGGTTGAAATGCTTTTGCGCAGCCTGGACGATAAAATATAGCGCGAACATACCCAGTACCGGCGGCAGCCAGCTTGCGGCCAGCAACAGCCGGATTTCCCCGCCGAGCTGCGGCGAAGTCAGGAAGGCGCCCGCGACCAGCAGCATGTCCACCGGGCGCGTCCAGTGAATATCGATGCCGCCGAACGGCGCGTTGGTGTTCCTGACCGCATGGCTGAAAAAATCATGGCCGATGAGCCACTGGCGAACCTGTGCAAGGCGCAGCCAGACATCGGGATCATGCGGGCCGAGCGGCTGTTTCCAGTCGGGCCACTTCAGCACGACTCGTGAGCGTTCCACGGCCTGCCACACGAACCACGTCAGCGGCGCGAGCCATACATAGAGCCGCCAAGGGTTGGCTGGCACGGCACTTCCACGCGCGCCTGTCGGAAAAACCAGAAACCGGAGCAGAACGAAATTGACGACCAGCCCCGCCCCCACCCCGCAGCAAAGCGCGAGCAGCCGGGTGAGAAACATCGGCGGCAGCAGCGCGAGGGCCACGCAGAAGAGGCCGTAATTGACCGCCGCCGCCAGCAGTTGGCAACCCACGAACGCCGCCGCCTGCGCGGCGGTCTTCGCAGGCGCAGCACTGTCGGTAAAAGTGAAGTTTTTGTGGAGCCAGTAGGTAATGCCGATCGCAAGCGTCATCGACAGACCGCGCGCCGCATAAATGGACAAACCGAAATAATGAAACAGCTCGAGCAGCCCGGCATCGACAAGGAAGCCGATCCCGCCCACAAGCAGATACCGCAGGAAGCTCGGCCCCAGCTGCCGCAGGATCGGAAAGCGGTTAATAAGGGCGGTCAGCGCCGGACGTTCAGGTAGCATAGATGCCGCGCCTCGCGGTAAGAGCGCGCCACGCCGTTCAGCACCATTCCGGCTACGAATATAAGCGTCGCCAGGGTGCCGATCGCGCTGGCGAGTATGGCCGTCGGCTGGCGCGTGACCTGATGGGTGTCGAGATACTCCAGTATCACCGGTACTCCCAGCCCCAGCGAGACAAGTGCGAGGAACAGCGCGATCAGGCCGAAGAACATCATGGGACGCATGTCTTTATAGAGCATGGCGATCGTCCATAGTATCCGGAAGCCGTCGCGGAATGTATGCAGCTTGCTGAACGACCCCTCCGGCCGCTCGCCATAGGGCGAGGGTATTTCTGTGAAGGGAATACGCTGCTCGAGCGTGAAGACGCTGATTTCCGTTTCAATCTCGAAGCCTGCGCTATGCGCCGGGAAGGATTTCGCGAAGCGGCGCGAGAAGGCGCGATAGCCGGAGAAAATATCCTGCATGCCGCGGCCGAACAGACCCGCCACAATCAGGTTGAACATCATGTTGCCGAATTTGTGGCCGGGCGGAAAGGATTCATCCTTGCCTTTGCGCACGCCGCAGGCCATGTCGTTGCCGCCGTTCCAGATCGCGTCGATCAGCGCGGGCGCGGTTTTCGGATCGTAAGTCGTGTCGGCGTCAAGCATCAGGTAAACATCGGCGTCCACATCCGAAAACATGCGGTGGACGACGTTGCCCTTGCCCTGCAGCTTCACGTCGCGCACTTCCGCGCCTGCGTTGCGCGCGAGCTCGCCGGAGCCGTCTTTGGAATTATTGTCGAACACCACAATGCGCGCGGCGGGCAGCGTCTCGCGCATCTGCTCGATCACTTTGACGATTGTCAGCGCTTCGTTGTAGCACGGCAGCAGCACGGCAACCTGCGGCTGGCCTTTATCCGCGTTCATCACAGACCTCGATATTATGAAATCGGCCCCGAAACTCATACATACTGTAGCGACTTCGGGCGCCTGAAATCAAC
>Ga0196981_1000481_pt1 | contig 12402 bp, 13 predicted proteins | sample S3_2013CmetaG_FD_155462 | JGI IMG/M metagenome (GOLD analysis project Ga0196981, IMG submission 155462) | Soil microbial communities from Anza Borrego desert, Southern California, United States - S3_20-13C | ecosystem: Environmental > Terrestrial > Soil > Desert | place: USA: California...
TTTCCCGGCGCGGATTCGGCAGGGCCGCGCGGCGCGGAGCCGGTGCGGAAACATTTTTAAGCCTTTGCGCATGAGCTGATAGCCGGCTCATCGCCCGCCTTGGCATCGGCGTTGCTCAACGCGCATACGCCCCCGCACGCGCCACGATGGCCGACCAAGACAACGACCAGAAAACCGAACAGCCGACCGAGAAGCGGCTGCATGAGGCTGCCGAAAAGGGCCAGTTCGCACGCAGCCCGGAGCTTTCGGTCCTGATCACGCTCGCGGCGGCGGTCGGCGTGCTCGGGCTGACGGCGCGGGCCTCGGCCGAGGGCGTCGCGGAGTACGCGATCAACATCTTCACGCAGTTCACGCGCACGCCGGTCGCGCCCGGCACTGTGACCGGCCAGCTGGGGCTGCTGCTGCAGACCTCCGGCACGGCGCTGCTGCCGGTGCTCGCGGCCGTGGCGGGCGGCGCGATGCTTGCGGGCGGGTTCCAGAGCGGCTTCCAGCTCTCGCCCCGCGCGATCGGCTTCAAGCCCGAGGCGCTCGACCCGATCGCCGGATTCGGCCGCGTGTTCTCGAAGGCCACGCTTGTCCGCTCCGGCCTCGACCTCCTCAAGCTCGGCGCGGTCGGCTTCGCGCTCTATCTCGGCGCCCGCGCGCTGCTGCTGGACCCGCTCTTCTCGGCGCCGGTCGAGGCGGCCTATCTCGGCACGTTCCTCGGCTCCGCCACCTTCACCTTCCTCGGCCGCCTGCTGCTCGCGCTGGGGCTCATCGCGGCGATCGGCTACGGCTGGGAGAAGTTCAAGACCGGCCGCGACTTGATGATGACGCGGCAGGAGGTGAAGGAGGAGCACAAGAACGCGGAGGGCGACCACCGGGTGAAGGGCGCGATGCGCCGCATGGCCCGCCGGCTCCTGCAGAAGCAGATGCTTTCCGCCGTCCCCACGGCCGACGTCGTGGTCACCAACCCGACGCACTACGCCGTCGCGCTCAAGTACGAGCGCGGACGCGACCAGGCGCCGGTCGTGCTGGCCAAGGGCGAGAACCAGTTCGCGCGCCGCATCAAGGCCCTGGCCGCCGAGCACGGCGTGCCGATGGTCGAGAACAAGCCCGTCGCGCGCGTGCTGTACGCCATGGGCGAGGTCGGGGAGGGGATCCCGGCCGAGCTTTACCAGGCCGTGGCCGAGATCCTCGCCGTGGTCTACCGCACGCACCGCTACTATTTCCACCAGCTGAAGACCCGCCGCCTGGAGGGCGCGGCCTGACCGGCCCACCCCGTCGATGCCGACCTCCTCCTCCAGTCCGGTCACCCGCCTGCTCGCGCGCGCCGACCTGCTGTTCACGTTCGCCCTGTTCGGCACCGTGCTGCTGCTCGTGCTGCCGGTGCCGCCGTTCATCATCGACGCGCTGCTGGCGCTCAACCTCGGGCTCTCGCTCCTCGTCCTGCTGGCCATCGTGTACGTGAAGGACCCGCCGGAGTTCTCGGGCTTCCCGACGCTCCTGCTGGCGCTGACGCTTTTCCGCCTCGCGCTGAACATCAGCTCGACCCGGCAGATCCTCGTGAAGGGCTACGCCGGCGACGTGATCGAGTCGTTCGGCCACTTCGTCATCCAGGGCAACTACATCGTCGGCGCGGTCGTGTTCCTCATCCTCGTCGTCATCAACTTCGTGGTCATCACGAAGGGCGCGGGCCGCATCGCCGAGGTCAGCGCGCGCTTCACGCTCGACGCCCTTCCCGGCAAGCAGATGGCGATCGACGCCGAGCTGAACGCCGGGATCATCGACGAGGCCACCGCCACCGCGCGCCGCGTGAAGGTGCAGAAGGAGGCCGACTTCTACGGCGCGATGGACGGCGCCTCGAAGTTCGTGCGCGGCGACGCCGTCGCCGGCATCCTCATCACCCTGGTCAACGTCCTGGGCGGCTTCGCCATCGGCGTGCTGCAGATGGACCTATCGCTGGCCGAGTCGCTGCAGAAATTCACGCTCCTCTCGATCGGCGACGGCCTCGTCTCGCAGATCCCGGCCCTGATCATCTCGATCGGCGCCGGCCTCCTCGTGACCCGCGCGGCCGACAACCAGAACCTCGGGACGCAGATCACGGGCCAGCTCTTCCGCTACCCGCGCGCCCTCGGGATCGCCGCCGGATGCCTCGCGGTCTTCGGCATCCTGCCCGGCATGCCGGCGATTCCGTTCTTCGGCCTCGCGGCGCTCGCCGGCTTCATCGCGCGGACGCTGAAGGAGGCCGACGCCAAGGATCCCGCCGCGCCCGCGCCCACCGCCGCCCGGCCCGGAAACCGGCCCGGCCCCGCCTCCGCCGCCGGGACCGCCCCGGGCGAGGCCGCCGCGCCCGCGCCGACGGCGGACGACGTCCGCAAGCTCACCGAGGTCGACGTCTTCGCGATCGAGATCGGCTACGGGCTCCTTCCGCTGGCCGACGCCCGCGGCGGCGGCGACCTCCTCGCGCGGGTCACGGGCGTCCGCAAGACCCTCGCCCGCGAGAAGGGCGTCGTCGTGCCCCCGGTGTCGGTCCGCGACAACCTCGAGCTCGAGCCGAACGACTATCGGTTCCTCCTCCGTGGCAAGCCCGTGGGCCGCGGCACGCTGCTGCCCGGGCGCTTCCTCGCCATGAACGTGTCGGGCTCGGCCGTGAAGCTCCGCGGCGTCCCCACGCGCGAGCCGGTGTTCAACCTCGACGCGACCTGGATCGACGAGTCGGAGCGCAAGGCGGCCGAGCTCGGCGGCCACACGGTGGTGGACCCGTCGTCGGTGCTCATCACCCACCTGGCCGAGACGCTCAAGGCCCATGCCCATCACCTGCTCGGGCGGCAGGACGTCCAGGCCCTGATCGACCACCTCAAGCCGACGCACGCCGCGCTCGTCGCCGAGCTGCTGCCCGACCTCGTCAACCTCGGCGTGATCCAGCGCGTGCTGCAGAATCTCCTCCGCGAGCACGTCGCGGTCCTCAACTTGCCGCTCATCCTCGAGGGCATCGCGGACTTCGCGGCCCTCTCGAAGAACCCGGACGACCTCAGCGAGCTCGTCCGCCGCCGGCTCGGCCTCTATTTCGTGCCGGAATACGAGAGCCGCCCCGGCGTCGTGCGCGCGCTCACCCTCGACCCGCGGCTCGAGCAGGCGCTCGCGGGCAAGGTGCACCGCTCGCCGACGGAGGTCGGGCTGGCCGTCGATCCGGCCACGGGCCGGCACCTGCTGGAGGAACTCAACCGCCGCTCGGCCGAGCTCACCGCCCAGGGCCTGCCGGTCGTGCTGGTGGTCTCGACCGAGATCCGCCTGCCGGTGAAGCGCTTCCTCGAGCCGTCGTTCCCGCGGGTCGTGGTCCTGGCGTTCCAGGAGCTCCCGTCCGCCACCGAGATCGAAAACGCCGGCATCATCACGCCGCCCCCGGCGCGCGAAACCCTCAAGGCGGCCTGAGGCCGGTCCTCCTTCCTCGCGATGCCCACCTGCTACAAGTTCACCGTCCACAGCGCCGCCGAGGCCGCGCAGCTGATTCGCGAGCGCCTGGGCGGGAACGCCCGCGTGCTGTCGGTGCGCAACGTGACGCCGACCGGGCTGCGCGGACTGTTTGCGACGACCCGGCTGGAGGTGGTGGCGACGACTGCGGAGGCCGATTCGAGATTCTCCGCGTCGTCGGCGACGACTGCGGAGGTTATGCCCGGATCCTCCGCGCCGGGGGCGACCGCGGCGGAGGCGCATGCCGTGTCCTCCGCGCCGGCGGCGGGCGCTCCGGCTTCCGCCGCAGGTGGCACGCGCCGTCCCGGCGCGTCCGGCGATTTCTCCTCCCTGCGCCCGCTTCTGCGCCGCGCGGGATTCTCCGAAACCCTGCTGATGCGCGTGGCCGAGTCGCCGGCGTGGGCGGGGCTCGAGTCGCTCCCGCTGCACCGCGGCCTGGTCGAGACCGGCCGCCACCTGCAGCGGCTCGCTGCGGCCCGCGTCGCCGCCGCGCCGCTCACGCGCGCCGCCTTCCTCGGCACGCCGGGGGTGGGACGCACGACCGCGCTCTGCAAATGGCTCGCGACGGAGGTGTTCCGCCGGGCCCGGATCGGTCACGTCGTGACGGCCGAGTTCGACCGCCCGAACCCGGGCGGCCCGCTGCCGGTGTTCTGCGAGGCGATGGGCGTGCCGCTCGCGCACTTCCCCGCGTCGACCGAGCCGGCGACGCCGGGCGGTTTCGTCTATTTCGACCTGCCGGGGCTGTCGGTGCGCGACCCGGGCGCGAACGCGCCGCTGGCCGAGTTCCTCGCCCGCGAGCGGATCGAGCAGCGCGTGCTCGTGCTCAACGCCGCCTACGACCACGCCGCGCTCCGCGGGGCGTGGGAGGCGGGGTGCGGGCTCGGCGCCACGCACGTCGTTTTCACGCACCTCGACGAGGTGCCGCACTGGGGCCGGCTCTGGGACTACGTCCTCGACGCCCGGCTCACGCCGCTGTTCCTCGCGACCGGACCGTCGCTCACGGGCGACGCCGAGGAGGACGTGGCGGATGCGCTCGCCCGCCGCACGCTGCCGGTGGCGGACGCCCCTGAAGATCCGGCCGAGCCGGAAGGGGAGGAGGCCGCATGAGATTCGTGTTCCTCGCCGGCGGGCTCGCCGGTTTCCTCGCCGCGGGTGTCACGGGCTGGGCCAGCGACCATGCGGCCGACCGGATGTTGTTCGACGCGGCCGTCGGCGCCCTCGCGGGCGGGTTGCTCCTCCGCTGGTTCTGGACCGTGGTCCTGGCCGGCATCCGTGACGCTTTCCTCTCCCGCCGCCGCGCCGCGCTCGCCGCCGCCCCGGCTTCCGCAACCCCCAAAACCCCTCACCGGTGAAGACCACCACTGAACTCACATGAACACCGCCGCTGCTCTCAAGGATAGCGGCATGGATGCCAAGCCCTCGGCCGCCGCCTGGCGCGCCTACCAGGGCGTCAACTCGGGCGCTGCCGATGAAAAGGAATTGATCGAGCGCTTCCTCCCGCTGGTCCGCAACGTCGTGGACCGCATCAAGCTCACCCTCCCGCCGCACATCGACGTGGAGGACCTCTACAGCGTGGGTGTCACCGGGCTCATCGCCGCGGTCCGGCGCTACGATCCCGAGCAGGGCCGGACCTTTGCCGGCTACGCCGCGACGCGCATCCGCGGGGCGGTGCTCGACGAGCTGCGCCGCCTGGACTGGTGCCCGCGCCGCGCGCGCGCGCGCGCCCGCAAGCTCAAGGAGTCCGTCAACGACCTCGAGCAGCGCCTCGGCCGGACGGCCACGGAGGAGGAGATCTGCGAGGACCTCGGCGTCAGCGCCACCGAGTACCGCAAGTGGCTCGACGAGGCGCGGCCCGTGACGTTCGTCGCGCTCGACTCCCACGCCGAGGGCGACGAGGCGGAGGGCGCGTCGCTGCACGAATTCCTGGCCGACGAGCACGACGTCACCGGCCGCGAGAACCTCGAGAAGGAGGAGCTGCTGAAACTTCTCACTCAACGGATGGCTGAACTGCCCGATATACCCCGGAAGATTCTCGCCATGTACTATTTCGAGCACATGCGTCTCGCTGAGATCGCCGCGGTCTTCGGCCTGACGGAGTCGCGCATTTGCCAGATCCACTCGCAGACCATCCTCGGGCTGCGGGCCTACCTCGGGCGCGCCCGCAACCGCTGAGGCGGGCCATGTCCCCATGCTGGTCTTCATCGGAGCGCTCATCGTCTTCGCGTCCACCCTCGGCGGGTTCATGATCGCCGGCGGGAAGCCGCTGGTGCTGCTCCACGTCTCGGAATTCGTCGTCATCCTCGGCGTGGCCGCGGGCGTGCTCGTGATCGCCAGCCCGGGTCACGTCCTGAAGGAGATCGTCCACAAGGTGAAGGCGGCGATCGCCGGCAAGGCGCCGGGCCGGACCGACTATTTCGAGCTCCTCAAGCTGCTGTACGAGCTCTTCATGACCGGCCGGCGCAACGGGCTCATCGCCCTCGAGGAGCACGTGATGGATCCGCAGGCCAGCGCGGTCTTCAAGCGCTACCCCTCCGTGCTCGCGCACCCGGTGCGGCTCCAGTTCCTCATCAACGGCCTGAAGCCGGTCATCGACGGCAAGATCAAGCCGGACCAGCTCGACGACCTCATGGCCGCCGAGCTGCAGGCGAAGAAGGAGGAGTCCGAGCACCCGACGCACATCCTCAGCCTGGTCGGCGATTCGCTGCCCGCGATCGGCATCGTCGCCGCCGTGCTCGGCATCATCAATACCATGGCCGCGATCGCCGACGGCCCGGAGGCGGTCGGCCAGAAGGTGGCCGCCGCGCTCACCGGCACGCTGCTCGGGATCTTCGTCGCCTATGGGTTCGTCAACCCGCTCAACAACCGCATCAAGTTCAACGACGCCTCCGACCTGCTCTGCCTGAAATGCATCAAGCAGGCCATCGCGGGCTTCGCGAAGGGGCTCGCCCCGCTCACCGCCGTCGAGATCGCGCGCCGCGCCCTCGACAGCTCCGTCCAGCCGGGCGCGAGCGAGCTCGAGGCGGCGGTGAAGACCCTGGGGACGGGCAAGTGACCGCCCGGCCGCGACCGATGGGCGCCTCGCAGCACACGTTCTCGGCCGGGGCCTCCCGATCCGGAGCGCCGCGCGGACCCTTCGGCCGCGCCCGCCGCCCTCAACCTCCAACCCGCCGCTAGCCATGGCCGGCCCCGGCGGAGGTGGTGCATGGAAGGTCGCCTACGCGGATTTCGTCACCGCGATGATGGCGCTGTTCATGGTCCTGTGGATCTCGGCCCAGGACAAAAAAATCCTCATCGCCACCTCGAAGTATTTCCAGAACCCCTTCAGCTCCCCGATGGAGGACCACTCGGGCGTGATGCCCTTCAACAAGGAGCGGAACGACACGGCGAGCAGCAAGAAGGAGGACGAGGACAACGCCGGCACGGAGAAGCCCGCGAGCCGCGACAAGCAGGTCGAGCTCAGCTTCCTCAATTCCGTCGCGGCCGACTTCTACCGGCTCCTGCACCTCGACCAGAGCCTTGAGGACCGCCCGATCGACATCCAGGTCACGTCGGACGGGCTGCGGGTGACCCTCTTCGACCGCGCCAAGCAGCCGCTCTTCGCCGGCGACTCGACGGAGCTCACGGAATGGGGGAGCTACGCGTTGCAGTCGCTGGCGTGGCTGATCGACCGGCACCGGTTCCGCGTCACGATCGACGGCCACACCCGCGCGCGGCCCGCCCCGGCCGGCGGCGCGGCGTTCGAGCCGTGGGAGATTTCCGCCGACCGCGCGAACACCGCGCGGCGGACGCTGGTGCACTACGCGGTGGAACCGGGCCTGATCGAGCGCGTGGCGGGCTATGCCGACACGAAGCCGATCCCGGGCGAGGACCCGGCGTCGGAGTCGAACCAGCGGATCACGCTCAGCCTCACCCTGACGGCGAAGCCGGCGGTGCGCAGCCCCCAGGCCGCCGCCCCCGCCCGTTCCGGTATCGCCTCACGCACGCCATGAAATCGTTCCTTGCCGGCAAGAAGGCGCTGGAGGAGGCCCCGCTCGCGGGCCTCTGCGGCACGACGCATCGCCTGGTCCCGCCCACCGGGGCCGTGCGCCCGGTCCCCGCCGGCCCGTCCGTCGAAGTCGTGAAAGAGGGCGACAAGGTCGTCCGCCTCGTCGTCACCTGCGGCTGCGGCGAGCGGATCGAGGTGGAGTGCCTGTATCCCGCCGGCCGCGGCTGAGGCTGGGGCTAGGGTGCCTGGCGTGCCGCTTGGCCGTTTTCTCCGGGTTCTCCTGTGAAATTCTGCCGACCGGCAGCAACGGAGATCAGGATCGTTGCACAGGAGATAACGAAGGTTCCGGAGAGGGACGGAGAAATCGGCGGTCGGCGAGATGACACATAAGAAAACGAAGGGAACGAAGTGTTTGGCCGAGCACTCGACCCTTTCGTTGCCTTATGTGAAGCACCCGACCGGCCGGCGGGCGGCCACTCCGGTCCGCCGGCGCGGACGCCGCCGCTCGTTGAGCGGCGAACGTCTTGCCGAGCTTTTCCACCCCAAACCCGCGCGCGGGCAGTTTCTGCCGGTCCCGTCCGCCTTCGTGCGGGCCCGCGAGGGGTGACCCGGAGAAACATTTTTAAACCGCTGTGGGATAATTGATAGCACTCAACTGACGGACCTTGGCATCGGCGTTGCTCTGGTGCGGGTCCGCATGAACATCGGACTCTATCAGAGTGCCTCCTCGCTGACCGCGCTCGAGCGGTGGCAGGACGCGGTGGCGCAGAACATCACCTCGGCGCAAAACACCGGCTTCCGCAAGCGCACCGTCCAGTTCAGCACGGAGACGGCGGGCGAGTGGAATCTCGCCGCCGGCGCGCGGACGGGCGAGGGCGGCCTGCCCGCGATCTTCCCGAAGACGTCGGGGGGGATCAATTTCCTCACGGGCGAGACGCAGCCGACGCGCCGCGAGCTCGACGTCGCGATCCAGGGCGACGGCTTCTTCGAGGTGCAGCAGTCCGACGGCACGCGCGCCTACACGCGGAGCGGCGAGTTCCGGCTCCGGCCCGACCGCACGCTCGTGACGGCGGGCGGGCTCGAGGTGATGACCGACGGCGGCGCGCCCGTGGTGCTCCTGCCGGGCGGCGGCGCCATCACGATCAACCGCGACGGCACGGTCTTCCAGGGCGCGACCGCGCTCGGGCGGCTCTCCGTCCAGAAATTCTCGAATCCCGCGGCCCTCATCCCCAGCGCGGGCGGGCTTTTCACCGCCGGCGCGGCCGCCGGCATGGAGGCCGTCGAGGATCCTGAGCTCATGCAGGGCTATCTCGAGCAGAGCAACGTCGAGCCCCTGCGGGAGATGGTGGACCTCGTCCTCATCGCCCGCGCCTACGAGGCGAACCAGCGCATGATCACCTCGTTCGACCAGCAGACCGAGAAGGCGCTCGACGCGCTCGGCTGACCCGCGCCCTCCGCCCCGATGCTTTCCCCAGACAGACAACCGCAATCACGACTGCATGGCCGCGCCCGGACTGGGGCCGGGCCGGCCTCTCTTTCCCCGGGCCGCGCGCCCTGCCCCGACGGCGCCGTTCCGCCCGATCCAACCGCCGCGTCGGGGACGACGCGCTCCGCCTCGCCGATCGTGTCATGAACCTCTCCCTTTACTCCGCGGCCACCGGCATGGAGGCCCAGCAGCTCAACCTGAACACGATCGCCAACAACCTGGCGAACGTGAACACCCCCGGCTTCAAGCGCAGCAAGATCGAGTTCCAGGACCTGCTGTACCAGAAGCCGCGCGCCTCGGGCACGGACTCCGGCGGCGGCAACCTCGTGCCGACCGGCATCGAGGTCGGCAACGGCTCGCGCGTCGCGTCCACCTCCAAGGTCTTCACGCAGGGCCAGCTTACGAGCACGGGCGAGAAGCTCGACGTCGCGATCCAGGGCGACGGCTTCTTCGAGGTCCAGCGCGCCGACGGCACGATTGCCTACACACGCGACGGCTCCTTCAAGCTCAACGCCCAGGGCCAGGTGGTGACGGTCGACGGCCTGCCCATCCTCAGCGGCTTCCAGCCCGTCCCGCCCGGCACCGAGTCGATCACCATCGCCGAGGACGGCAATGTCACCCTCCAGAGCTCCGGCGGGGCGCAGACCTTCCGGCTGACGCTCACCCGCTTCGCCAACCCGGCCGGCCTGCGCTCGCTCGGCGGCAACATGTACGAGGAGACCGCCGCCTCCGGCACGCCCGAGGCGGGCAACGCCGGCGAGCAGGGCTTCGGCCGCACCATCCAGGGGTACGTCGAGACCTCCAACGTGAACATCGTGGAGGAGATGGTGAACCTCATCATCGCGCAGCGGGCCTACGAGATTAACTCCAAGTCCATCCAGACCTCGGACGAGATGCTGCAGAACATTGCCAACCTGAAGCGCTGATCCCCATGCGCCGACTCCCCCTCGTCCTCCTGCTCCTCGCCGCCCTCGCGCCGGTCTGCGGCCTTCCGGCCCGCGCGACCGCGGCGGAATCCGCGCCGGGGCCGCTCGCGCAGGCGGACTTCATCGCCGCGGTCACGCGCGAGCTCACCGCGCACTTCGGCCTGGACGGCGACCTTCAGCTCGAGCTGCTCCGTCCTTGGGCCGTCCCGGCGCGCACCGCCCGGGCCTGGACGATCGAGATCGCCGACTACCCGGCCGTCGCGGCCTCGGCCATGCTCGTGCGCTGCCGCGTGCTCGCCGACGGCGCGACCGTCGCCGAGGCCACGCTCTCGCTCCGCGCCTCGCTCTGGCGCGACGCCTGGGCGGTCCGCACGCCCGTCACCCCCGGCGCGACCTTCGACCCCGTGCACCTCGAGGCCCGCCGCGTCGACCTGTTCCGCGAGCGGGATGCGCTCCCGGCCGCCGTCGGCGACGCCGGCTTCGTCTTCACCCGCGCCGTCCCCGCCGGCCGCCTGCTCACCTGGCGCGATCTCGCCCGCCGCCCGCTCGTCCGCAAGGGCGACGTCGTCGAGGTGTCCGCCTCCGAGGGCATGCTCGCGATCACCATGAAGGCCCTCGCGCTGCAGAACGGCGCCCGCGGGGAGGCCGTCACCGTCCGCAACCTCGAATCCCGCAAGGATTTCACCGCCTTCGTCGTCGATGAGAACCGCGTCCAGGTCCGCTTCTGACGCCGCGCGCCTCGCGCTCGTCCTCCTCGCCGCCGCCGTCCCGGCCGCGCGCGCGCAGTCGCTCTGGCCGGTCGACCGCGGGACCGAGCGCGCCATGTTCGCCGACCGCAAGGCCGCGCGCCCGGGCGACATCCTCACGGTCGTCGTGGCGGAGTCCGCCGCCGCCACCAACACGCAGAGCAAGCAGTCCACCCGGGAGTCGAGCCTGGAGGACGCCGTCAACCGGTTCCTCTTCAGCGCCGCCACGAGCGGCCTCGGCACGCATCACGGCGAGCTGCCGTCGACGAGCATCACCGGCAAGGCGAACCAGTCCGGCGGCGGGACCGTGAACAACGCCCAGACCCTGACCGCCCGCGCGGCCGTGCTCGTGACCGACGTCCTGCCCGGCGGCAACCTGGCGATCGAGGGCGTACGCGTCGTGACCTTCTCGGGCGAGACCCAGTACGTCGTCCTCCGCGGGCTCGTGCGCCCGGACGACATCTCCCCGGCCAACACCGTCATCTCGAGCAACGTCGCCGACGCGCGCGTCGAGTTCGTCGCGGAGGGCGCCCTGACCGACGCGCAGAAGCGCGGCTGGCTGACCAAGCTCTACGAGCGGCTCCGGCCGTTTTGATTTCGGAATGCGGATTTTGAATTGAGGAATGAATCTGTCATGACGATCCGGCGCCCCTTCGATTCCCCGCCTTTTGGCCTGCCGGCCGCGGTCCGGGGTATCCAATCCGCAGTCCGCCATCCGCGTTCCGCAATGCTGCGCGCGCTGGGCGTGCTCGTTCTCCTCGCCATCCCCGCCGCGCACGCCTCGCGCGTGAAGGACCTCACGCTCGTCGAGGGCGGCCGGGCGAATCAACTGGTCGGCTACGGCCTCGTGGTCGGCCTGGCGGGGGACGGCGACAGCAACGCGGCCGCGACGCTCCGCGCGGTCGCGAACGCGCTGCAGCGTTACGGGCTTTCGGTCGGGCCCACCGACATCAAGGCCAAGAACGTCGCCGCCGTGATGATCACGGCCGACATCGGGCCGTTTCTGAAGCCTGGCTCGCGCATCGACGTGACCGTCGCGTCCATGGGCGACGCCAAGACCCTGCAGGGCGGGGTGCTGCTGCAGACGCCGCTGCTGGGCGGCGACGGCGCGGTCTACGCGGTCGCGCAGGGACCGGTCGCGATCGGGGGGTTTCTCGGGGGCGCCGGCGGGGCCGGCGGGGCCACCGTGCAGAAGAATCACCCGACCGTCGGCACGATCAGCAACGGCGCGATCGTCGAGCGGGAGATCCCCGCGCGCTTCGTGCAGGACGCCGCCGTGCGGCTCCTGCTGCACAACCCGGACTTCACGTCGGCGGCGCGCATGGCCGACGCCATCAACACGCGCTTCCCGGGCTCGGCCCAGGCGCTCGACGCCGCCACCGTGCAGGTCGGGCTGCCCGGCGACTACCGCGGCCGCGACGTCGCCTTCCTGGCCGACCTCGGCACGGTGGAGGTTCAGCCCGACACCAACGCCCGCATCGTGATCAACGAGCGCACGGGCACGATCGTCGCGACCTCGACCGTCCGGCTCTCGCAGGTCGCGATCGCGCACGGCTCGCTGACGATCACCGTCAGCTCGAATCTCTCCGTCAGCCAGCCCAACGCCTTCGCCAGCGCGGGATCGACCATCGTCGTGCCGAGCACCCAGACCGACGTGAGCGAGGGGAAGGGCGGGTTCACGCTGCTCAACGATCCCCCGACCATCGAGCGGCTCGCCGCCGCGCTGAACTCGCTCGGCGTGTCCACCCGCGAGATGATGGCGATCTTCCAGTCGCTGAAGCGCTCGGGCGCGCTGCAGGCCGAGCT